>Ga0209057_1002095_pt1 | contig 15578 bp, 15 predicted proteins | sample GraSoiAngelo_146_FD_185903 | JGI IMG/M metagenome (GOLD analysis project Ga0209057, IMG submission 185903) | Grasslands soil microbial communities from the Angelo Coastal Reserve, California, USA - 14_1009_05_30cm (SPAdes) (version 2) | ecosystem: Environmental > Terrestrial > Soil > Grasslands ... | reverse complement strand
AGAAGATTGGGGATTACTTGCCATAACCGGACTACACCTCGCAGTCGACGGTTACGGGCTCGCGCGACCGAGGGCGGGCGTCGGCGTTTACACGCGAGAGGTGCTGCACGCGATGGCTGTGGCGAGGCCCGACTGCCGTATGACGGTGTTCGTTCCCCAGGGCACGGATGCGCCCAACGGCTCGCCCGCTATCGCGCACCGTCCGCTCCCGTCCGCGCGCTTCATCGGCCGCCATCTCCAGTGGCCCGGTCGGATCCGGGCGCTCAGGCCCAACGCCTTCTTCAGTCCTGCCGGCGTGCTGCCGCTGCGCCGGATCGGCTGCCCGACCGTGATCACGGTCCACGACCTGGCGATCTATCGCAAGCGCGAGTGGTTTCCAGCCGGCCAGCCGCTCAGCACCGGTTGGATCGTGCCGCGGTCGTTGCGCAACGCAGACCGCGTCATCGCCGTGTCGCAGAACACCGCATCCGACCTCCAGGCGCTGTTCGGGGTGCCCGCGTCGCGGATCTCGGTGGTCCACGAGGGCGTATCGAATCTGTTTCGGCCGCTGGGCTCCGAGGACCTCAAGGATGCGCGCGCGCGGCTGAAGCTGCCCGAACGATTCATCCTGTTCGTCAGCACCATCGAGCCGCGCAAGAACCTCGAGACGCTGCTCGAGGCCTGGGCGATGATGCGGGACCGGCCCGACCTCGTTGTGGTCGGAGGTTGGGGCTGGCGTTACGAGGGGATCCGCGCGCGCATGCAGAGGCTCGGCCCCGGCCTGCGCCACCTCGAGGGCCTCGATCCGGCGGAGCTGCCCGCCGTCTACAACCTTGCCCTGATGCTCGCGCACCCAGCCTGGTACGAGGGCTTCGGCCTGCCGCCGCTGGAGGCCATGGCCTGCGGCACGCCGGTCATCGTGTCGGACACCTCCAGCCTGCCCGAGGTGGTGGGTGACGCTGGCCTGATCGTGCCGGCGGACAGCCCGGAGGCGTGGCGTCAGGCGCTGGAGGCGGTGGCGGGGGACGCCGACCTCGCGGCCGACCTGCGCCGCCGCGGCATCCTGCGCGCGGCCGAGTTCAGCTGGGAGCGCAGCGCGGACCTCACCTGGAACGCCGTCGACGAAGTGGTCAGAAAAGCGAGCGCGTGAAGCGGGGCGGCGTGCCCATGTGCGCCGCGACGTCATCCGCGTAGACGTAGATCTCGTAGCGGCCGACGTGATACACGGTCATCACCTGGTCGAGTCCCGGCGGCGGCGGCTGGTCGACCTGATGGATGCCGGGGTCAACCAGGATGAAGGTCGGTCCGGCTTCGCCGCGGTACCAGTCACTCAGGCTGTTGTATGCGAAGGGACATATGGATTTCCCGCACACGTCCTCGGGGCTGGTGAAGACCTCTGTCACCGGCGATACGTGGAGCGCGAAATCGGTCTTGAAAGACATCGGTGCTGCGTCGTAGTTACCGGCGTAGCCACGCGTCAGCCCGTGCTGCTCGAGGAAAGCGATCGGCTCGCTCAGCGAAGGGCTGAACGACGGCGAGAAGCGCCCGGCTGCGGCCGTGCTGTCGACCGAGGCGGCGTTGGCGAGGATGAGCAGCGTCGCAGGCGCTGCGATCAACGCCAGGCGCAGGGGAGCCCGCGCCGCCCAGATGGGCAGGGTCGCCGCTCCGGCGTAGAACATCGAGACCAGGTAGCGGCTCGAGTTCTGCAGAAAATCGTGCGGGAGGTCGCTGAACAAGAATGCCGCCGCCACGCCCAGGATCGACGCGACCCAGAAGCCGACGACTGCGAGGGTGGCAGCGTCCATGTCGCGACCGCGCGATCTGATCAGCCAGGCCATTGGGATCATCAGGGCGGCGACCAGGAAAAGTCCAAGCACCACGCCGAGCGCCGACCCCCCTCGCGGCATTCCGGCGACCTCGAAGACACCCGTTACCAACTGGCGCGCGTTGCCGGTCACGTGATCGGGCGTAACAAAGTGGGTGAGACCACGCGGAAACGACGAGCCGTATCCGGCGACGCGGCCCGCCAGCACCATCACGCCGGCGGTCAGCCCGATGCCGGCGGCTGCACCGGCGCCGGCAAGCCATTTCCAGCGCGGCAAATCGTCCTTGCGCAAGCGCCACAAGGCGATGAGGGTCAACGCGAAAGGTGCATCGCCTGCCGGCACGAGCAGCGGATCCGTCGCGGACGCGAAGCCGGCGAGCAGCGCGACCAGAACCGACATTGCGATCAGCGCCCGGCGAGACATCTTTGACGAGAGGAGCGCGCACAGGTAGGCGGCGAGCAGCGCGCAGCCGAACCACGTAGTGCCGTGGAACGACTGCGCCACCTGCGTCGCGAGGGCGATAGGAGCCGCCGCGATTCCGATGGAGGCAGCCAGCAGCGCGGCAAATCGCCCGGCCACGCGCCACGCAGTCCAGACGATCAACGCCAGCGCCGCCATGGCGAGCACGAAAGGCGCGTACTCCCATACCTGGCGATGGAAAGGCAGATGCTCCGTCGCAAGGTTGAACCAGTACCAGCCGATCTGGATGATGACCGCGCGTCCGGATTTGCCGCTGGTGCCTACCGACTGCGCCATCACCATGACAGAGACGTAATCGGCGTTCCACGTGAGCTGGTCGACGATCTCGGGGAGGCGGCGAAGCAGCACGAACACGTAGATCAGCGCAGCGGCGGGCGGCATCCAGCGAGCGGCGCGAGCGATCTTCCCTCCCCACCTTGGGGGGAGGGTTGGGTGGGGGCGCGCTGCGGCGCTCAGCTCAGGGCCTCGCGGATCACATCGGCGGTCTCTTGAGCGCAGCGCTCCCATGTGAACTCGCGCGCGCGTTTGACCGCGCGACGCGCGAATGAAGCGCGAGCCTCTCCGTCGGCCGTCGCTCGCTGCAGCACCGATGCGAAAGCCTCCGCGTCACCTGGATCGTCCACGTACAGGACCGCGTCGCCCCCGACCTCGGGCAGCGAGGATGTCCGTGCGGCCACCACCACCTGGCCGCGAGCCATCGCCTCCAGCACCGGCAGGCCGAAGCCTTCGTACAGGCTGGGCACGACGACCGCTTTCGCTCGCTTGTAGAGAAGCTCGAGGGTCGGATCGTCCACGCGACCCAGCACTCGGCAGGCCTTCGACGCTCGCAGCTTCACGGCCAGCGCCGAATCCACCTCTGGGCCCGCAACCGCGAGCGTGAGGCCGGGCACACGCTCGACCGCGGCGAGCGTGGCCAGCTGGTTCTTGCGCGCTTCGACGCGTCCAACCTGGAGCACGAAGTCACCGGTCAGGCCGAGCGCGCCGAGCTTCGATGCGGACGAAGGGCGCACGCGTGGAGCCTCGCCGCCTCCGTGCGGAATCACACGGATTCGGCTCGGGTTCGCGCCGTACAGCGAGGCGAGGTCCTTGCGCGTCGATTCCGAAACCGCGATCAGGACCCGGCAGCGGCTGACGGCCCAGCGCGTCGTCAGCTGGAGGTGAATTCGCTGCGCTGCCGAGTACGCCTCCGGATGACGTTCGAACGCGAGGTCGTGCACGACCGCCAGCGCGCGACCGGTCCAAGCGAACGGAATCGAATGCCCGGGCACGAACAGCAGATCCGGCCGTATGCCCGCGAGCGCGATCGGCAGCCTCACCTGCGACCACAGCCGCCGGAATGGAAGCACGGTGACGTCGACGCCGAGATCCGACTTCGGCTGCGAGGCGAAGAACCGAAACGCCAGGTCGGGCGCCGCGCCCGGCAGCCGCGAGCAGAGCTCTCGCGTGTAGCGCTCGGTTCCGGTGACGACCTCCCGAGTCGCGGGGTTGATATCAACCGCGATGACCTGGCTCACGATCGCCTGCAGCGCACCGACGTCACGGGTGTCGACCTTAAGCTAGGCGCCGTGGTCGCGGCTCTAGGGTCTTCAGACACCCAGGTCGCGTTCCACACGGTCGATCATGCCAACCTCGCGCGCATAGCCGCGTCGCTTGTCACCAAGACCATCGAGGCCCGGACGGCCTCCTGAGCCCCCAGACCCAGACCCGGATCCTCGGAGTCCGCGTGGACTGCGTGGACATGGAGTCGGCGCTGCGGCGAATCGAGTCGCTGGTCCAGGACGGCGGCCATCACCTCGTCGCCACTGTCAACCCCGAGTTCGTCATGCGCGCGCGCAGCGATCCCGAGTTCGCCCGTGTGCTCGAATCTGCCGCGCTCTGTATCCCGGACGGCCAGGGCGTCGTCTGGGCAGCTCGCCGCCAGGGATGCGAGATGTCGGGGCCGGTGACCGGCGTGGACCTGATCCCGCCGCTGGCCGCGCTGTGCGCGCAGCGTGGCTGGCGCATGTTCCTGCTCGGCGCGGCGCCGGGCGTCGCGGAAGAGCTGGCGAGGCGTCTCCGCTCGGAGCATCCGGAGCTCCAGGTTGACGCCTCGGAGGACGACGAGTCGGCCGAGCTGGTCCGCCAGAAGCGGCCGCACGTGCTGCTGGTCGCGTTCGGCGCGCCCAGGCAGGAGATGTGGATCGACCGCGCCGGCCGGGCGGCCGGCGTGCCGGTGGCGATGGGCGTCGGCGGCTCGTTCGATTACCTGACCGGCCGCGTTCCCAGGGCGCCGGCATGGATGCGGCGCGCCGGGCTGGAGTGGCTCTTCCGGCTTGGCCGCCAGCCGTGGCGCCTCAAGCGAATGGCGGTGTTGCCCGGTTATGCCATCGGTGTGCTCACGCAGGGCCGACAGGGCTCGGCTCCCTAACATTTGGCGGCGATGTTGAGCGTCGTGATCCCGTGTTACAACGAGGAGGCCCGCCTGCCCGCGACCGTGGACGCAATCAAGAAGTACCTCGGCGCGCGCGGCGACCGCTACGAGCTGATCCTCGCGGACGACGGCAGCGTGGACGGCACGCAGAAGGTCATCGCCGCGGCCATGGCCGGCGCGTCCAACGTGCGCAACGTCCACCTCGTTCAGAATCGCGGCAAGGGACGCGCGCTTGCCGAAGGCGTCGCCATCAGCAAGGGCGACCGGGTCCTGCTCACCGACGCCGACCTCTCGACACCCATCGAGGAGCTGCCCAAGCTCGAAGCGAAGCTCGACGCTGACGCGGGCGTGGCCATCGCATCGCGCTCCATCAGAGGCTCGGCGGTCGTCGTCTCGCAGCCGGTCTACCGCGTGCTGATGGGGAAGACGTTCAACCTGATGGTCCAGGCGCTCCTGCTGCCGGGCCTGTGGGACACCCAGTGCGGCTTCAAGCTGTTCAAGGGCGACCTCGCGCGCTCGGTGTTCGCCGACTTGCGCACTGACGGCTTCGGCTACGACCCCGAAGCGCTGTTCCTCGCGAAGAAGCGCGGCGCGCGCATCGCAGAGGTGCCGGTGGTCTGGCGGCACTCCGCGCCGACCAAGGTGGCGGCGATCCGCCACTCGGTCGACATGTTCAAGGACCTGGTCAGCGTCCGGTTCCGGAGCTACGCGCCGAGCAGGTGAGCATCCCGCCGCGCAATACGCCGCCGACCGAGGTTCTCGTGGTGCTGCCGACGTACAACGAGCGCCAGAACGTTGAGCGTGTCGTGAGCGCGGTGCGCAAGCTCGGCCACGACGTGATGATCGTCGACGACAGCTCCCCTGACGGCACGGGCGAGATCGCCGACAAGCTGGCAGCGTCCGATCCCGGCGTGCGGGTGCTTCACCGCCCCACCAAGATGGGGCTGGGCAGCGCCTACAAGGACGCGTTCCGTCTCGGCCTGGAAGACGGGTCGCGGCTTTTCGTGGAGATGGACGCCGACGGATCGCACCGGCCGCAGGACCTTCAGCCGATCGTCGACGCGGCGCGCCAGAGCGGCGGGCTCGCTCTCGGCTCGCGCTACATCGCAGGCGGCTCGATCGAGGGATGGCCGAAGCGGCGCTGGTTGCTTTCGTGGGGCGCCAACATCTACTGCAGGCTGCTGCTGCAGGTGCCGACGCGCGACACCACCTCGGGCTACCGCTGCTACACGAAAGACCTGCTGGCGCATATAGGGCTCGACGAGGTGCGCTCCCAGGGATACTCCTTCCAGATCGAGATGGTGTACCGAGCGCGACGCCTCGGCTACAAGGTGGTCGAGGTGCCGATCAAATTCGAGGACCGTGTCGCCGGCGCGTCCAAGGTCTCGGAGAACGAGGTGCGCCGCGCGCTGTTGACGGTGCTCCGCTTGAGCCTGAGTCGATGGCGGCGGTAAGCGACGCCGTGGCCGCGCCGGCGGGCGCGGTGCGAAAAGGCCTCGGCGAATGGACGCTGCCTCTTGCGACCGGGCTCGTGCTGGCGCTCGTGACCGCAGCGCCGTACGTGTACGGCTACCTGGCTCAGCCGCACGGCCAGGTTTTCCTGGGCTTCTTCTACCTGGGCGACGACGCCAACACGTACCTCGCCAAGATGCGCCAGGGCTTCGAAGGGGCGTGGTCCTGGCAGAACCGCTACACGACCGAGGAGAGCCCCGGCGCCTACCTTTTTATGTTCTGGCTGCTGCTGGGCCACATCGCCGCCATCGCCGGCCTGCCGCTCATCGTCGTCTTCCACCTGGCGCGGGTGGCCGCGGCCGTCGCGCTCATGGCCGCCGCGTGGCTGTGCATCACCCACTTCATCCAGGACGGCGGCGCCCGGCTGTTCGCCTTCTTCTTCCTGGCGTTCGGCCTGGGCATGGGGTACGTGATCCAGGCGCTCGGCCACCCTGTCGTGTTCGGCAATCCCACTGACACGCTCGACTGGCGCATGCCCGAGCTGACCGCGTTCTACTCGATACTCGCGCTGCCGCACTTCGCTTGGTCGGGCGTGTTCGCGGCGCTTGGAATTCCGCTCACGCTGAAGGCCATCGAGCGGGGCGACCTGCGCCTGGGAGCGCTTGCCGGCCTCGCGTGGCTCGGCCAGGCGTCGATCCACCCGCAGATGCCGATCCTGATGGGCGGCGCTGTGGCCGCCGCGATGCTGCTGCGAAGGCCGGCCACGAAGCGAGGCTGGGTGGCGGGCGCCCTCGCGTTCGCGATCCCCGCGCCGTACATCCTCTATGCGTACTTCGCGTTCATCGGCAACCCAGAGGTGCAGCGGTGGACCTTCCACTCCAAGAACTCGCTGCCGCCGGAGGCCTTCAGCTTCCTCTTCGCCATCGCGCCGCAGTTGCTGCTCGCCCTGGTCGGGATACCGGGAGCGCTTCGGCGGCGCAGCCGCGAAGACCTCTTCCTGATCGCGTGGCTGGTGCTGCTGGCGGCGATCCTGTACCTGCCCAACCCCGCAGGCGACCTGCGGCGCCGGTTCCTCGACGGGCTGTACATCCCGCTGGTGATCCTCGGAGCGCGGGGTATGTTCGAGGTGATCCTGCCGCGAATCCGGAGCGCGCGGGCGCGGCGGCTCATTCCGTTCTCGTACGTCGCGTTCGCCGCGGTGGGGAGCGCGTTCCTGGTGATCGCGCCGATGTTGGTAGCGACCGAGCCGCAATACGTGATGAGCCGGCCGTACTACGCGGGCCTCACCTGGCTCGGCGACCAGCCGCAGGGCCGCGTGCTGTCGATGCCGGGCATCGGGTTGTACGTCCCGGCGTATTCGCCCGACACTGTTTATGTCGGGCATTACGACGAGACCTTCGACTACTACACGAAGACGCAGACGGCGCTGGGCGTGCTCACCGGGAAGTCCGACATCGTCGCCTTCGACCAGGAGAATCACATCCGGTACGTGATCTGGACCTCAGACCTGAAGACGCCACCGCCTGCCACCCTGGGGCCCCCGGCTTATGACACCCCTGATTTCAAGATCTGGAAGTTGTATTAGTCAGGGGATAGGCACCCTCCCCCACACTCGGGGGAGGGCACGTTGCCTTAGGTAGGGGATAGGCACCCTCCCCCCACACTTGGGGGAGGGATCAGGGGTGGGGGCCGCTAGCAGATCGGCGGCGCGACCCAGTTGACGTGCCGTACGTAGATCACCGCCACCGAGTCTGAATAGACGAGCTGCCAGTCGCTCTGGCCCGCGAGCACGTTGGCCAGGGCCTCGCCGCGGTTGTACACGATGTAGTCGACCTGGCAGTCGTCGAGCACCTGCTTCCAGTCGGGGCGCAGCGTCTGCACGTCCTCGTACTTGTTGAGCAGGCCGTCGCCCATCAGCGCCGCCTCACCGAAGATGAACACCCGCCGGTTCGGCTGTGGGTAGAACCGGTTGGCGAGATAGCCGCCCCAGCCGTACTGGTTGTACATCCGCGAGCCGACGTCCGGGTGCGCCGCGAGCCAGTCCGCCGCGCCGACGGGGTAGGTCGACGCGTCCACCGAGGCCTGCTTGTCCGGGTTGATGTCGTCAGCGACATGGAACACCGTCGCGGCCGTGATGACGACCAGCGCGAAGGCCGTGACGGCGGCGAACGCCGGACGCGCCGGCGTCTGCAGCTTCCATTTCCGCGCTGCGGCGACCTCCCGCCACCACCCGCCGTACGTGTTGATCAGGACAGGGGTCGTGGCGGCGACGAACAGCGCCACGTTGCGCACCGACTGCAGCGCCAGCGCCAGCGAGGCGATGAACAGCAGGAACTCGTACAGCGAGGGGCGGCGGAGCGCAAAGCCGGCGATCGTGATCAGGATCATCGCCTCGAACGGGAGCAGATAGCGCTGATGAAAGTCGGGCGAGAACCACTCGACGATCAGCTTCTCCTGCGCCACGCTGCCCACCGTGTTGAAGGGGTAGAGATAGACGCCGAGCCCGTGCGGAGTGGCGAGCACCGCCACCGCCGACGCGGCGGTGATGATGCCCAGGAACTTCAGGTGCGCCCAGTGAGCGGGGTTAGCTCGGTCCCACGCCCACATCACGGCCTCAGAGGCGATGGCGATGCCGAGCCAGACGAACCCGATGACCCAGCCGCCGTGGAGATTGGCCCACAGCGCCATCACAAGCGGGAAGTACAGGAGCATCCGGCTGCGTCCGCTGAGATAGGCCTGCAGCCAGTACAGCTCGAGGCACGTGAGCGCGAACGTGATCATCTGCGCGCGCGGCCCCCAGATGGGGTCGCCGGCCACGGCGGCCAGCGCGAGGCCGACGCCGACGATCACGAACGGCTGGCGACGGACCTGGCGGTACATCAGCCAGAAGCCGAGCCACGTGATCACCCCGAACGCGATCGCGATGCCGACCGTGCCGGCGCTGTTGTAGACGAGCCACATCAGGATCTCGGTCAGGTACTCGTGGTCCGTCCAGATGTGGCTTGGCACCGTGTACGTGAAGATGTCGGTCGAAGGCAGCCGGTGGTTGTCGGCCATCCAGCGGCCGATCCGGATGTGCCACCAGAAGTCGGGGTCCTGTTCAGCCGTGGTGAACAGGGAACCGATGACGATCAGGACGCCGCCCAGCAGCAGCGTCCGCGTGCTCAGCCGCTGCGTCAGGTTCAGCTCTTCGAGCCCGCCCGGAATGGATTAGGGAAGTAGCGTGGCACCCGGTCTGCGTAGGCCGGGTAGTCGGCGGGGAAGGCCTTCGCCAGCACGCCTTCCTCCCACCGCATGCGCAGCAGCTCGGCGCCGACGAAGTAGACGAGCGCCAGCGCGCCCGGCCAGCCCGCCGTGGCCAGGTTCACGCCGATCGCTGTCGCGATCTCGCCGAGGTAGACCGGGTGGCGGCTTAGCCGGTAAGGGCCGCCGGTCACGAGCCTGCGTGCCTCGGGGGTGATCGAGAACGACCGGCGCAGGTAGGCCAGGCCCCAGACGGAGTAGATGAGGCCGATCGTGGCCAGGATGTCGCCAGGCAGCACCAGCCACTCGCGCCGCTCGCCGCCGGGCAGGAAGGTTCCCAGCAGCGCAGAGAACGTGCCGGTGAACGCAACGAGGATGACGCCCAGCCTGTGGTCGGTGCCGCGCTGCGGCAGCCTGGTGCTGTAGAGGACGACGAGCATGGTGAAGTAGCTCAGCGCGAGCACCTGGCGCAAGACGAACAGGTAGTCGCTGAAGGTCCTGGCGGACTGAACCGTCTCCGACAGCTGCAGCACCTGGTCGGCGACGAAAAGGCTGAAAAACAGCGCAGGAAGGACGCGGCCGAAGACCAGATCGCGCCAGTAGGCGCCCGTCCGCCGCTCCGCCCCAACCCCCGCAGCCACCATTTGCGAGCCGGAATCTATCAGCCGGCGACCCGCCGCCCGACAACTTTCGTTATTGAATTGACCTGCCGGGGACCCCCCGGATAGGATCTCGTCGCGATCGGGCGGCGACCCCGCAAGAACCGGCCCCCAGGGCCGTCTAGCAGGGTGAAAGTCCTGGAGTTCGAGAGAAAGGAGGTGAAATCGCAGAAATGTTGAGCCTGTACTGGAAGCTTCGGAGCCTTACGACCCGTCAGGAAGGCCAGGGTATGGTTGAGTACGCCCTGATCCTCGTCCTCGTTTCAATCGTGGTCATCGTGATCCTTCTTACGATGGGCAACCAGATCAAGAACGTGTTCTCGAACGTCGTAGCCGCTCTCGGCTAACGACAAGCCCTACGTAGCACCTTCTACTGGAGAGCCCCCAAAAGGGGCTCTCCGCATTTCGGTCAGGATCGCACTAAAGAAAGAGGGGGACGATTTGTGTCCCTATAGCTACAATCACACCGCACTTTTTTTGGACCCACGTTCTCGGAGGTAACTAGACCTTGGCAACGGCACCAGCTCCGGCAAGACCGCGACCGGGCGGCGGTCGGCTCTTCATCATCGTCGGCCTTCTCCTGGCGCTGCTCGCCGGAGGTGGCGTCTTTTTCCTCGGCACGCTTGGCGGAGGTGGTGGTGGTCTCGCAGGTGGTTCGAGGATCACTGTGGTCACCGCGTCCACGGCCATTCCTCTCCGCGCTCCGATCAAGTCGGAAGACCTCACGACCCAGGACGTCTCGGGCGTGTTCGTGAACACCTACACGAAGGTGAGCGACGTCGTGAACCTGATCGCCCAGGTCAACATCAGCAAGGGCACTGTCATCACGTCGGACATGCTCGTCCGGGACGCTGGCCTCATCACGACCAGCAACGCCCCGGCCTATCTGCCGCTCGCGCAGGGATACGTGGCGATGGCCATCCCCACAGGTGAGCAGCAGGGTGTCGCGGGACACATCACCGTCGGCGACTACATCACGATGATCGCCGCGGCCCAGCTGACGCTGTTCAACAAGGCGGGCCAGCAGCAGGGCGCGCCGCAGACCGTGATCAAGACGGTTTTCACCAACGTCCGCGTGATTCAGGTCGGTCCGGCGCAGATCAACGTGCAGCCGGCGGCTGGCGCCAATGCGTCGACCAGCAACCAGGGACAGGTGGGTGGAGTCACGTCCAGCCTCACCATCGAGGTGACGCAATGCGACGCTGAGTTCATCCAGTGGTTCCTGTCCAACAGCGTGCAGCTGAAGTACACGCTCGAGTCTTTCCACGACTACCAGCCGGCGCCTTCAGGTCCTGACCCGGCGTGCCTGACCATATCGGCAGCCAAGGGCGTGACCGCAGCCGACGTCAACAAGCGGTTCACGTTCACGAGCTAAGAGTCCGGAGAACCGAGCCTTGGGAACCTCACCGGATGGCGGGGAAATGGCGCGCGCTCTGCTAGCGCGGGGCGCGCGCATGCCCGACGGAATCTGTCGATTCCGCGGGGACCCCTTGTGCGGGCGCAGGTCGAGCGCGAACTGAGATGGGCCTACTCGACCGGGTAAAACAGAATCAGACAGGGGTTCCCGCGGCCGTAACTGTCGGCGGCAACGGCCCCGCGACCGCCAGCGCCGCCGGAGGCTTCACCACCGCATCCGCCATCCCGGTCGCCCGTCCCGTCGCGCCGGCACCTTCGGCGCCGCCTGCGCTGCGCCCGGCCGCTGGCGGCGAGCAGCTGCCCGCCTTCACGGCGGCGAAGGTGCAGATCCACGCCAAGCTGATCGAGAAGTTCGCGGACCAGATCGACTCCAGCAACAAGGAAGGCGTGCGGGCCAAGATCGTCGAGCTAGCGGACGAGTACTTCCGCTCGACGGCCATGACCATGACCAAGACCGACCGCGAGCGGCTGGTCGAGTCGGTCCTCGATGACGTGCTCGGCCTGGGCCCGCTGGAGGCCCTGCTCGCCGACGCGACGATCACGGAAATCATGGCCAACCACCCGAAGCAGATCTACGTCGAGAAGGCGGGCGAGCCTGTCCTCTCCGCGACAGTGTTCGAGTCCGAGCGGCAGATGCGCCAGGTCATCGACCGCATCGTCAGCCTTGTCGGACGCCGCGTCGACGAGTCGACGCCCATCTGCGACGCGCGCCTCAAGGACGGCTCGCGTGTCAACGTGGTCATCCCGCCCATCGCCCTGAAGGGCCCATGCCTGACGATCCGAAAGTTCGCCAAGGAGAAGTGGGGGCCCGGCGACGTGGTCAACCGCTTCCGGTCGTCAAGCCCTGAGCTCATGACGTTCCTGCGCTCGTGCGTGCGCGCCCGCATGAACATCCTCGTCTCCGGCGGCACCGGCTCCGGCAAGACGACGCTGCTCAACATCCTCTCGTCCTTCATTCCGGAGAGCGAACGCCTCATCACGTGCGAGGACGCTGCCGAGCTGCAGCTGCAGCAGCCGCACTGGATCCAGCTCGAGTCGCGCCCGCCCAACGTCGAGGGCAAGGGCGCGGTGCCCATCCGCGAGCTGGTGAAGAGCTGCCTGCGTATGCGACCGGATCGCATCATCGTCGGTGAGTGCCGTGGCGGTGAGGCCCTGGACATGCTCCAGGCCATGAACACCGGCCACGATGGCTCGATGTCCACCATCCACGCCAACAACCCGCACGAGTGCCTGGTGCGTCTAGAGACGCTGGTGCTGCAGGCCGGCCAGGACCTGCCCTCACGCGCCATCCGCGAGACGATCGGCGCGGCCATCCACATGATCGTTCAGCAGTCCAGGCTCCGCGGCGGTGTGCGCCGCATCGTGAGCGTGGCGGAGATCACCGGCATCAAGGACGGCGAGGTCCAGTACCAGGAGATCTTCCAGTTCCGCCAGATCGGCGTCAACGCCGAGGGCAAGGCCGTCGGCTACCACACCGCCACCGGCATCATCCCGATGCGCATGGAGCACCTGAAGGCTGAAGGCGAGGAAGTTCCCGAGCACATATTTCAGCCCACCCCCCAGCCACCCCCGGATAAGCTGTACTGACCCTTTTGGAGGTCTAGATGCCAACCCTGTCGTTCCCGATGGTCTTCGGCCTAATCATGTCGGCGGCAGTCTTCCTTGTCGTCCTGGGCATCGCTCAGGCGCGGCGGGCTGCGGGCGGTTCGGAGGATTTCCAGGCTCGCCTGGCCGCGTACGGCGTGACGACCGCGGGGGCGGCGGCGCTCCCGACCACCGCCGGGTTCCGCGACACGCTCAACCATCTGTTTCAGCCTGCGGCGGACAGGCTCGGTCGCGGCGACACCAAGAAAGGCAAGCCGTCAGTGGCCGAGCAGCTGCAGCGCGCGGACCTGAAGCTCCGCACGTCGGAGTACTTCATGATCCAGCTCGCCAGCACTGCCGTGTTCGCGCTCATCGCGTGGTGGCGCTGGGGCCTCATCCAGGCCGTCATCGCCGCGGTGTTCGGCTACCTCGTACCCGGCATCTACGTGAAGTACAGGGTCGGCCAGCGGCTGAAGGCCTTCAACAACCAGCTGGGCGACACCCTCACCCTGCTGTCCAACGCCATCAAGGCCGGCTACTCGTTCGCGCAGGCCATCGACACGGTGGCCAAGAACGCGGTGCCGCCCATCGGCGACGAGTTCGGCCGAGCCGTGCGCGAGATGAACCTCGGTGGCTCGCCCGACGAGGCGCTGATGAACATCACCAAGCGCGTGATCAGCCCCGACTTCGACCTCGTGGCGACGGCCTACGCGATCCACCGCACGGTCGGTGGCAACCTGGCCGAGATCCTCGACAACATCGCGTACACCATCCGCGAGCGCGTACGGATCAAGGGCGAGATCGCGACGCTGACCGCTCAGGCGCGAGCGTCGGGCACGCTGATCACCGCCCTGCCCATCGTGCTGGCGGCGTTCATGTACTTCGTGACGCCGACATATTTCCGGCCGATGTTCGGAAGCATCATCGGCTGGATCCTGCTGGCGATCGGCGGTTTCATGATCTTCGTAGGCAACCTGATCATCCGGCGAGTGGTCGCCATCGAGGTATAGGCCGATGATGCCCCTGCTCGCACTTGTGGTCGGACTCGGAATCTTCATCGTCTTCATCGGCTTCTCTCGCAACGCGGCTTCGGCCGCCAGCACCGCCGACATCGTGGCCCAGCGCCTCCAGGTCTACGGCGGCGAGAAGCCGCTGACCATGGAGGAGGTCGAGCTGCAGAGGCCGTTCAGCGAGCGCGCCCTTCGGCCGATGATCGAGAAGCTCGGTGCGCTCCTCTCTCGCTCGACGCCTCAAGAGGCGCGCAAGAAGCTGCTCAACGAGCTGGACCTTGCCGGCCGGCCCGGCAACCTCACGCCCGAGGACTTCGGGGCCGTCCGCATCGTCGCGGCAGCGGTCATGGCCGCGGTCGGCCTGCTGCTCGGCCTGGTGCTGGGCAGCCCGCTCTACGCGGTGCTCGGCCTCGCAGGCGGCACGGTGATCGGCTACTTCCTTCCCCAGCTGTGGCTGAGGCAGAAGGTCAACGACCGCCGCCGGGAGATCCAGAAGGGCCTGCCTGACGCCATGGACCTGCTGGTGATCGCCGTCGACGCCGGCCTCGGCTTCGACGCCGCGCTCGCGCGCGTGGTCGAGAAGTACAAGAACGCACTCTCTGACGAGTTCGCCAAAGTCCTCCGCGAGGTGAGCCTCGGTAGGCCGCGCCTCGAGGCGATGGATGAGATGGGCCGCAGCAGCGGCGTCGAGGACCTGCACAACTTCATCCAGGCCATCATCCAGTCGGAGCAGTTCGGCACCGGCATCGGCAAGATCCTCCGCATCCAGGCGGACGAGATGCGCCGCAAGCGGCGCCAGCGCGCTCAGGAGCTGGCCGCGCAGGCCACGCTGAAGATGCTGCTGCCGATGGTCGGATGCATCTTCCCGACGTTGTGGATCGTGCTGCTTGGACCCGCGGCGCTGATCCTCATGGCCCCACGCTAGAAGCCGAATACTCGATCCAGCTGCTGCCCAGCATCCCGGCGTGGGAGCTGGCCCTTCGCGGCGTCATCATCTACGCCGCGCTGCTGGTGGCGCTGAGGCTGTTCGGGAAAAGAGAGGTCGGTCAGTTCACGCTGTACGACCTGGTCTTCATCCTGCTCGTGGCCAACGCGCTGCAGCCGGCCATCACCGGGCCGGACACGTCGCTGGTCGGCGGCCTCATCCTGATCGTCGCGCTCGTGCTCACCAACTACGCGGTGGGCCGGCTGGACCGGCTGCCGCGGTTCCACAACCTGTTCACGCCCGCACCCGCTGTCATCGTGCAGAACGGCAAATGCCTCACCGAGGTGATGCGGCGGGAGGGCGTCGACCGCGAGGAGATCGAGATGGCGGTGCGCGAGCACGGCATCGAGGACCTGAGCGAGGTGAAGCTCGGCGTGCTCGAGCCCGACGGCACCATCTCCATCGTCCCGGCCACGGGCACCGTGCACCGCAGCAAGCGCCGCGTGCGCTACCACCACCGGGCCGGGAACTAACCGGCTTCGAGGAAGGCCAGCGCCGCCTCTTTGAACTCGCGCGCCGGCACTGTGCCTAGAT
>Ga0209057_1002085_pt1 | contig 15600 bp, 12 predicted proteins | sample GraSoiAngelo_146_FD_185903 | JGI IMG/M metagenome (GOLD analysis project Ga0209057, IMG submission 185903) | Grasslands soil microbial communities from the Angelo Coastal Reserve, California, USA - 14_1009_05_30cm (SPAdes) (version 2) | ecosystem: Environmental > Terrestrial > Soil > Grasslands ... | reverse complement strand
CCCACAGCATGTATGGTTGTCCCCGAAGCGTAAGAGCTACCAACATTAGCATGATAGAGGTGGCCAGCACTGCCAGAGTTATTCCGGCGACTACAAACGAGGAATGACTTGGAAGCGAGATCAATTTCGTCGCCAGCGCAAAACTCTCGTCGAGTTCTTCGACTTCGAGCTCACAGGGGGGACCCTGGTAGGGTCTCCTCCGACAGATTGTGATTAGAATCTTAATCCGCGAGATTTGGGTTCCCTTTCATGCGCGTAGCCTGTAAAACCGTCGATTCTTCAAGACAGCAAATTCTGTCTTGTCGGCGACACGGACAATGAGAATCTCTTTGTCCAATAAACCTTACATGATGTCATGGATCTCGATGGTGTAGTTTCCAAGAACAAGGTATGACCACCACGAGCAAGAATGGAGACAAGAGGATTCGTGTCGGCATTATCGGCGCCAATCCGGATCGCGGGTGGGCGGCTGTGGCGCACATCCCTGCCTTGAAGTCGCTCTCCCACGACTTCGAGATCACGGCGTTGTCCACCAGTCGGCGCGAATCTGCCGATGCTGCCAGCAGGCTCTTTGGTGTGCCTGTCGCGTTCGACAATCACCGAGACCTCGTGAACAGGGCCGACGTGGATGTCGTCGCCATCACCGTGAAAGTGCCGTATCATCTGGAGCTTGCGACGGCAGCGCTCGGCGCGGGGAAGGCGGTCTATTGCGAATGGCCGCTGGGCAACGGCTTGAAAGAGGCGGAGACCTTGGCCGCGCTGGCGAAGAAGAAGGGCGTCCTCGCCGTGGCGGGGCTGCAGGCCCGCTCCGCGCCGTCGGTGGCCTACGTGCGTGACCTGATCAAGCAAGGATACGTCGGGGAGGTGCTCTCTACCACGTTGATCGGTTCAGGAATGGGCTGGGGACCGACGGTGGAGCCCTACAACGCCTACCTCAACGACAAGAAAAACGGGGCAACGATGCTCTCGATCGCGCTAGGCCACGCGGCGGACGCGCTGTGTCACTGCCTCGGCGAGGTCCGAGAGCTCTCGGCCACCATGACAGTGCGCCGAAAGTCCTTCACGATCGCGGGGACGGGCGAAAGCAAGCCCATGACCGCGGAGGATCAGGTGTTGGTCAGCGGACTGCTCGAGGGCGGGGCCGCGCTCTCGATCCACTATCGCGGAGGCGTTTCGCGCGGCACGAACCTGCTCTGGGAGATCAACGGCACAGAGGGCGATCTGCAGCTCACCGCCGCCGGCGGCCAGGCCCAGATCTTCGAAATGACCGTACGCGGCGGCAAGGGCGCGCAGTCCTCGCTCGAGGTGCTGCCCGTGCCAGAGAAGTATTGGTGGTCGCCGCCGCAAGGCCCTTCCACGAACGTTGCCCAGGCATACGCGCGTTTCGCCCGTGATTATCGAGAGGGAACGCATTTCTGCCCTACGTTCGACGACGCGGTCACGCGCCATCGCATGCTGGACGCGATCGAGACGGCCGCGGCAACCGGTCAGCGTCAAACGCTCGGTTGACCCGCCGAGTTCGTGATGGACAGTCTGCGAAGCAAGACGTTTTCTTAGAAGAACTTGACCGTGCAGTCGGAGCCGTCATAGATGTCAGTTTGGGCGGACCGTAGTCGTTTCACTGCCACAGTTATTCCGGCCCTGGCATTGCTATCCACGAATGCCCCTCGCCAGACTGGAGGGCCTCGCAGCCAAGTTCATGGTGGCCTCATACCTGTCTAAAGCCATTCGCCCCGCATTTTTCCATCTGAAATTCCGATCCACTCTAAGCTTGCAGCTCTCCCGGATCGTTGTACCTAGCCTAGGATCTCGACCAACCATCTCCGCTACAAGCTTGATCGGTATTCTTCCGGATAGGTCGATCGAGTCGAGATCGCCGCGTTGCGTCTGTTCATCGATCTGCATTACGAGCAGGAGGCTGATCAAAGAATCAGCCAGGGCTTTGGTGTCCTCGACAGGGAATAGTATTCCTGTTCCGGCTTCGTTGTGACTTGTGAGATCAACAACTGTCTCTCTGAGCCCACCTATGTCGCTTCCGACAACAGGGTTTCCGGTTGCCATTGCTTCGAGCGCGCTGATCCCGAAAGGCTCGGACCGCGAAGGCATCGCGAAGGCGTCTGCTGCGCTGTGGGACATCATGTAGATGGGACGGTTTTTCGCGAAGATTATCCTGACGTTATCGGGATAGAATGAAGCTTCGGCCGTGATCGCTTTCATCTGAACCTGATCGTTAGAGGGGAGCAGGAAGAGCAGAAACTTCGCCGAGGGAACAGCCTTCGTTACGATGGGGACCGCGTCTAGAAGGAGGTCTGCTCCCTTCTGGGGGCTCAGCCGACCTGTCATCAGAACTAGGGGGCCGTCCGAATGGAAAGGCTCGACAAACTTCCCAGCGCTACTATTTGCAGCCTCTGCTGAGGACCCGGTGATGTTATCGTCACCCTCAGGAGTACTGCGTTGAGCAATCGCGCTGGTGAGCAGCACCCTCCTCAGATCCCAACGGTTGATAGAACCAACCGCTGGTTGGGGGCCCATCGTTGACGCCTTTAGTTCTGTGAGAACTGCCGAGTTGACAGTGTCGTAGTTCCAGTCGCAGCCGTTGTAGACGTGCCCACTCTTACCTTTGATCTTATCTCCCACGTAGCTTAACACATCATGCGTCAGGTAGGTTTCGCTAACAGAGGTGACATAATCAGCCTCGTAGGAGCCGAACCTCTCTAGAGAGTTTCCGCATTGTCCCTCCCAGACCTGTCGATAGGTGAGGGTTCGTGTCCGGTTCTGTGATAGTCTAACCCGGTGAGGTAGGTCCTTTATTCCGCACCAGTCTTCCGACCCATAGTGCCAAGGGAGTGTTATGTGACTCAAGAGGTGGACAGTGAAGACGAGAGGACTAGGAGAACGTCTCTCCGACAGATGCTGTTTGAGGGCCACTCCAGCTGGGACCATGTGCCAGTCATGTGCGTGAACCAGATTTGGGAGTTCGGTCTGTCTCTTCATGGAGAGGAGGTATTCGGAATAGAGTTTCACTGTCCGTGCAAAGAGAGCCATTTTCTCGAAGGTGAGGTCGTGGTCGTAGAGGACTGGACTGTCGAGCCAGTGGCTTGTTGGAGCGTCAAGGCCTTTGACGAGGACGAAATGGACATTGTCATGTACGCCCGTCTCTACGCCTGAGAGAAAGCGGTAGCTGATCCTGTTGACGCCCAGCCGGGACCCTTGACCGATGAACCGGGTCTCTTCTCTCAGACCGTACGCTTCCTTTAGACGAGGATCCGAGTGTCTGCCGTGACTGGGGAGAAGCACAGTCACCCTTAGACCATAATCGGACGAAAGGGTCCTAGCGAGCCCGGCGACTGCCTCGCCCAACCCGCCTGCCTGGGCTATGCCTGCACACTCATACGAAAGCATCCAGACATGATCGATCTTGACACCTCTTTGCCGCGTGGGCTTGGCTTTGGTGGCTGGACTACGCAACATTTCCGAGGGACGGACGTTGCCAGGAGGCACAAATAAAGAGACTTGACAATGCCGAATTCCTAGTATCTTATCAAGAAAAGAGTTCGAATTAGCCGTAGCCTTGTAGAAGACATGGACAAGTCGGGTCGAGCCAACCCCCCTACAGTTACTAAGAGGTCCCGATAGCGGGATTTTCCAGGTCGAGATAAGAGGAGCAAGGTTTTAGCCAAGCAAGTTTCATCTGATGGGAAGCAAGGATAGTGAAATTGTGCCAACCAAGATGTTGAAGAACGCGGCCTCTAACCTACTCCGAAGCGTCCCACCACAGAACGCATTCTACTTCTACAGAGCAATGGGCGCACCCACAGGCGCTGCGGCACGGAACCTACCCGACTTTCTGGGAATAATCAACACCATCGACATCACATCTCTCCAATTCCACCTTGGAAGAGGCGACTTCGAGAACTGGGTCAAGATGCTCGGCGACAACACACTCGCAAAACAACTTGCCAGTCTCAAAGAGAAGCAGCTCCGCGGAGAACAGCTGAGGTCGGAGCTGGTAGACGCCGTCAAGGCGAGACTGAACACGCTTCAGAAGACAACCCCATAGATAAAGCCAAAACGACATCAGAAAAGTGACGAGTCCGGATGAAAGCCTAACGGAGTCCCGTCAGGCCAACGGCGCTAAACTCTGAGAGCGGTTGTCGTCACTCCAGGCAAGGCCGGCAGCGTCCATCTTGTCGACGCTCCCAAGTCCAACCCCACGGGTAATCAGGCTCTCCTACGAGTCCACAAGATTGGAATTGATGGAACTGACTTAGAGATCAACGAGGGTCTCTATGGCGAGGCTCCGTCTGGTTTTGATTATCTTGTCTGCGGACACGAATGCTTGGCCACCGTCGAGGCGGCGCCTGAAAACTCAGCGGGAATCCGGAGCGGGGACCTCGTAGTACCAACGGTCAGACGGCCCGACGATTGCATCAACTGTCGCGCGGGCGAGTCAGACATGTGCCTCACCGGACAGTACAAGGAGCACGGGATCAAAGGCCTCCACGGATTCTGCTCAGATTACACGACTTCAGACGTCAGTTTTCTAGTCAAAATTCCGGCCGAGTTGTCGGAGGTCGCTGTGCTCCTAGAGCCGATGAGTGTTGCGGAGAAGGCGGTTCTTCAAACCTTCAAAATCCAAGAGAGGATGGTCTGGAAACCGAAGACAGCTCTCGTCCTAGGTACAGGACCCCTGGGACTGCTCACCGTGATGCTCTTGAGAATAAGGGGATTCGATGTCACAGCCGTGGCGACCAGACCCAGAGACAGCTTCAAGGCACAGCTCGTCCAGAAAGTCGGCGGCAAATACGCAAATTCAAACGATCAGCCGATAAGCAGTCTGGGAAGGTTCGACCTAGTGCTCGAGGAGACTGGCGTCGCCTCGGTTGCGGCTGACGCACAGGGACTCTTGAATCCTAACGGAGTATTGTGCCTCCTCGGGATCTATCCTTCGAAACAGGCGAGTCAAGATATTGGACACGTCTACGCGGACATTGTTCTCGGGAACAAGATAACATTCGGTTCCGTGAACGCGAACATCCGATACTTCCAGAAGGGGCTGGAGGATTTCGCGTCGATTCAACAACGGTTCCCAAGAGCACTCAAATCACTCTTCACGAAAGTAGTGCCGCCTACCAACTTCTTACAGGCCTACAACCCAACCAAAGACGAGATAAAATCGGTGATTGATTTTAGTCTGTCAGGATGAGGCAGCCTATGAGGGAAGCCGGAGTGAGAACTTGGGGAGAACCGAGAAATTTGAGAGAGAATTGGCTGCCTTCTGGAGCAGTGGAGGTAACTTCTTCCGGAAAAGATGCTTGATAATGGTCCGTTACTCGATCGATACGGACTCGAACTTATGGCCTGCCGACACAAAGCTACCTCATCATAGACAGATATTGATATTGGACTAAACGGTGAGTCTCTTAACGTGTTAGCGTAGAGGGAAGATTAACTGAGGACCCGACCGTCATGAAGCATGTGGACTCTTTCTATGTAGGCGTTTCAGCTTTTTTCATTGGCATCATTCTAACCGAATTGCTGTTCGTGACACTGCAGCCCAGCAATATCTGGGCCGACCTGCTCTATCAAGTCCCGATCCTAATTGGTCTGGGATGGGGTGGTTGCTGGCACGTCTTTCCAGAGATATGGCGGCTCTCTGACGGAGCGAGGGATGCCCCCTCCTTGAAGAAACTTGACCGTTTTTCAGGCATTGCGTTGATCTCCGTCATGGTTTTGTATGCAGGACCTCTCGACGTTGAAAACGTCGCCACATGGGTGTTCAATGTGGCCGTCCGGTTTCCTTCACTCGTCCCGTTAGTAGGTGCTGCAGTGATTCTAGCGGCTCTGTTCTGTGTTGGGATCGTCGCGATCGTTTCACGGAGAATTCCTTATCCGGTGTATCCGAGGCTGAGAGGATGGTCTCTGCGCGGACGAATCAAGGCAGCATCATTTTGGCTCTTGTTCGCAGGATCGTGGATCATGACTTTCAGGCAATTCGTGTTTATTGGTTTCGTCGTCTTCCTTGGAGCTGCTGTTGTACGATTGGCGGACACTGTGGGAGGAGACAAAGTGGCCTCGTTGACTAGGGCTAAAGGAGTTTCCTCGGCTCCGCCCCTGAGACTCGAAACCGGAGAGGTCAGTTTCGAGAGGAGACTCGCTATCGGGAAGAGAGCCTCTGACATGATTCTTCGAAGGCATGGCAAGAAAATTCTCGCCGTGTGCATGTGGGGACCGAGCGCTGCTGATACTGAGGATTCGGTTTCCTACGTAGATCTCGTGGCTGTTGTGAAGGCTGGTCAAGAGTCTATTCCCGACAAGAAGTTCGTTTATGATGGTATCGAGCTGGCTATCATTTACTGGCCTGAGTCTGCTTTCATCGCTCGGGCCCGGGAGATGGACGAAAGTTGGCCCGCCTATAGATCACGCTACTCGAATCTGAGAGTGATCTATGAACGAGACGGTTGGACGCGTCACGTTCAGTCTGCGCTAGTTGAGTCTGATAAAGCGGACGCGACGGAGGCAATTCGAACTGCTGCATTGGACATGGTGCGGCACGTGGGCATCCTAAGGGATGACCTGAGGAAAAGCGATGCTAGCGAAGTCAAGGCAGACTGTTCTGAGCTTGCAAGCAGCAGCCTCAATCTTTTGCTCCTCCTGAATCATAGACCCTATCCGGCAGGCGACTTTTGGAAGAGTATCTCGGAAATGCCATCCCAGCCAGCTGATCTCCACCGTCTGTTCGACTTGGCTGATGCCGACGTTCCCGTAAGTCAAGAAGAAATGGTAGCGGCCGCATTGAAACTCACTGATGAAATGCTTGAAATGGTAAGACTCCGGGGAATCGCCATAGAAGAATCAGACCTAGTAGTCTGAGCCAGCCTTTCGTGTGCTCCAAAGCGTCGAGTAATCCGTTCCAGTCCGGTCCAATGCCTGCCAAAAAACATAACGGACGAGTCTCTTGGTAGGTAGGTTGAGCCCTCACCAGGGACCACCAATCAGGCTCTTGTCAATCTCAGAGATCGTCCGTCGACCCGTAAGGGCCATCACCGTCGCCAGGTCTGTCTTGAGGAGGGACAGTAGCTTTGAGACGCCCGCCTCTCCGCCGGCCGCGAGGGCCCAGAGAACCAGGCGTCCAAGCCCTACCGCTTTGGCTCCAAGGGCGAGGGCCATGACAATGTCGCTTCCTCGCCTGATTCCGCCGTCATGGTAGACCTCTATTTCGGACCCTACCTCCTCCACAACCTCTGTAAGAGCCTCCAGAGAAGCTGGCGCGCCATCCAACTGGCGGCCGCCGTGATTGGAAACGACAACGCCTCGTGCGCCGCGGTCGACGGCTCGCCGGGCATCTTCGCCTGTGAGAATTCCCTTCAAAACTAATGGGAGGCGCGTTGTTTCGCGAAGCCGATCTATGACATCCCAAGTATAGGAAGCCTCCTTGCGAATGTGAGCACCGTCACCGTTGACGTTGGGGCTTCTGAGAGGGCGAACTACTTCGCTGCCGTTTCCCAGAGTAATCGCTGAGGCGAGTGGAGAGCCTGCTTGGGTCTCTCGGTCGCGGGTCCCGGCGACCGGCATATCCACGGTCAGGAGTATGGCTTTGAAGCCGGCCTTCTCAGCCCTCTCCACCAGGCTTCTCGTCGCACTGAATTCTGGCTGAAGATACAGCTGGAACCATCTAGGACCATCAGGCGCAGCCCGTGCTATGTCCTCTAGCGAGATGGAGGAGAGGGTGCTGAATGCTGCAATAATGCCAGCCTTGCTTGCTGCTCTCGCCGTGGCCGCCTCGGCATCAGGGTGGACAAGTCCATGGCTAGCGGTTGGGGAGACGTAGAACGGGGCAGAGGTTCTGGTTCCGAGTAGCGTCGTGCCGATTTCAAGAGTTTCAACATTCACGAGAACTCGGGGCCGGAGCGTTCTGCGATGGAAGGCTTCACGATTGGCCCTCATGGTCCATTCTTCTCCCGCACCTCCCTGGATGTACGCCCACGCGGCTCTGTCGGCCTTCTTCGCTGCTGCTTCCTCAAGGTCGCTCAGCGTTGAGAAGCCCACCTGCAATTCATCGTCCATAGTGCTTCTATACCGGCTCGCGTGTTCTCTAGTCTGATTTGAGTCCTTCAGTGCAGAAGTACCTATCAGAGGGCAGAAGGATTAACCGTAGCCGCGGCTTCGGCGATGCTCTTCCTTAGCTCTGCAACGTTCTGAGCCACCGTAGACATCTGATTGTAGATGCTGGACCCGGCTACCAAAACGGTTGCGCCTGATCTTACGGCTAACGGTGCTGTCTTCGGATCGACCCCACCGTCGACAATGATCGACGCTTTCGAGTGCCGCTGCCCTATCTCTCGTCTCAGACGCTGAATCTTGATGAGCTGATCTTCCATGAAACGCTGTCCCGCGAAGCCTGGGTTGACAGTCATCACTTGAACACAGTCCGCAAGATCGAGGATTCCCTCTACAGCTGTGGCCGGAGTCTCGGGGTTTATTGCGACGCCCGCTTCGACCTTTAACTTCTTGATCGACTGGAGGACAGTCGGGAGGTCCTTGCAGACCTCTTGGTGCACGATGATCCTGTTCGCGCCTGAACGAGCAAACTCTTCGAGAAAACCGTGAGGATTGTCTATCATCAGGTGAGCGTCTAAGAATAAGCTAACAGATTTTCTCAGCGATTTGACGACCCCCGGGCCGAATGTCAGATTTGGGACGAAATGTCCGTCCATCACGTCTATCTGGATTCCTTCCACGCCAGCTTCTTCAGCTTCTTTCGCTTGTTGGCCTAGGCGGGCAAAGTCAGCACTTAGAATCGAGGGCTCGATCGAGACACGTGGCTTCATGCAGCCTGGCCCTTGGACCGGTAAAGAGTCTGAAAGTCTTGAACCAGATCAGGATCACCAAGATACGTTGGGACACGCTGGACGATGCTCGTGGGTTCGACGTCTAGAATGTTCCCTGTGCCCATACTTGCTCTGCCTCCCGCCTTCTCTGTAATGAAGGCGAGCGGGTTGGACTCGAACTGCAACCGATACTTTCCCTGCGGAGCATCGATCAGCTCTGGATAGGCGAAGAAGCCACCTCTGGCGAGGACCTGGTTGTAGTCGCCGACGAAGGAGCCGCCGTATCGGAGCGAGAGCTTGCGCTTCTCCAACCCTTCCACAAACTGTCTGACCGTCGGGGTCCATTTGTCTCTCAACCCGCCGATCCCGTAGACTGTAGGGGGTCTGGGAAGCTTGTGGATCTGTCCGTCTGACACGAACCTTCTCGATCCGACGCCCGTTCCGGCTGCTGCGGAGAGCCTGACTCCATCCTTGAGCGCGAGTACCAGCTGTAGGAACGGGCCGTAGAGGAAGTACATGGCCGCAAGAAGGTCCCTGCCCTTCGCCGGGAGCGACTTGTCGTGATAGACTCCGACTATCGTTCCGAGAAGGTTGTTGCTCTTCAGATTAGAAGATCCATCCAGAGGGTCGAGGACGACCGAGTATTCACCTGACTTCGACTCGGCGACATCCTCCATCTCCTCTGAGGCGACCCTCCTGACGAGGCCGCTCCTCAGGAGTTTCTTTGTGAAGAGCTCGTTTGACCAGACGTCGATCTCGAGCTGTTTCTCTCCATAGACGTTAACGCCCCCCGAGTATCCTAGCTCTTTAGGAATTCGCTGTTGCACTAATGTGGAAAGGTCGGCGAGTAGTGAGACTAGCTTTGAGAGGCTGCTATCCTCTGTCGACGTCAGGTCCGCGAGAGTGCTCTCCTTCAAACGACTGCCCTTTTATCTTCACGCTTGACGGTTCATTTCAATTCTTTGATGACTCTCGAATAAACGATCCAGGCAGGCTTCGGACCGCCTCTGCTGTCGAATAGACCAAAATGGTTTTCCTGTGGCGGGAAAGATCTCCACGATGTGTCAATATAGCGCCAGATCCCAATCCCGGTCACACCGTCTAGAGAGTAGGCTTGTCGGGTGGATCCCTCTACGTACTCGCTCTGGCGATCAGGCGAGTATCCGAGGACTGAGGGCCCGCTGGGATAACCTGTCTCCGACACCATGACTGGCTTTCCAAGTGCTTTTGCCACTTCGTCACCGAGCTTCAAGACCCTGGTATTGATCGGGTGGGCGGATTTGTAGTTAGGGTAGAAGTCGAGGCCTAGGATATCGCAGTAGGATGAATATGCTCCAGGTTCCAAGGTCTTTGCGTCGGCTTCGAGATTGACTATTGTAGTCGCGTTCGGGTCTTCTGTGTGAACGGCGTCGTTGAGTGTTCCGAGAAGTTCTTGTCTGAACCCGTGTTCTTGTATCCAAGAGAGTCCGGAGCGCCATCCTCCAGCCTCATGTTCTGACCACCAGTTCGGCTCGTTTTCGATCTGCCAGCACTTGACCTGACTTTTCCAGTGACGGACGAGAAGTCTCGTGTGGATCGATGCGCGCTTGAGGTAGAGAGTTCTGTTCGGGTCAGGTTCGAGTCCTTGAGGGAGCATTCTCTGATAGCCGCACGCCACGACCGGCACAACACCCACCCCTTTACTGGTCAGAGTGTTAACGAGATCATCCAAAGGCCATTGAGAATGTGATCGGTCCAGCAGTTGATCAAGCGCCGATTCCTGGACCGGAAATGGTTCGAAGTATTTCCAAGGAAACCAGCAACGGACGAAATCGACCTTCGCTTCAACAAGACTGTCTGCGGGCGCCGCTACCGCCCGGCCGGCAACTGTCCTCGGCTCTGCTTCTCCATGCCCTCTGATCTCGCGATCGTCGGCCTCGTCTAGAATCTTCCCTTCCGGAAGACTAACGGAGAGTAGATGTGGAATGATTATTGACTTCGGAGGGATGACTCCGCTGTATCTCCACGGATCATCAAGATTAAGGCCGAACGAGAACCGTTTTCTCAAATCTAGCAAGATGAAGTGTACGGAACGAGTCTACATTGTAAAAGTGTTCATTGGTCACGAACAATCATTCCATCCTCCAAATGATTCCATCTGCAGAGATTACAACATGATGCTAGAGATTGCGAATTGCTTCTGTACCTTCAATTGTATTGGTTCAGATACCTAACCCATTTAAGAATCGGACCTCTACCGGTCTTCGTTAAGGACACTGGAGGATGCTTTCTACAAGCCAACAGGCACCGATGGGGAACCGCTCAACCCTCGTTACGATAGGGAAGAACGGGGAGCTTCGACACCTGTTCTGGCCCAGCCACAACTATCCACAGCACATCCACGGCTCTCTACCAGGAATCCTGTTCAAGGTTGATGGAAAGGAATCGTTCACCTGGTTGACGGACAATCCGTGGATTAGAAAGCAGCGATATCTCCCGGATAGTACCATACTAGAAACGGTCTTCGCGCATCCCCAGGGCATCCAGGTAAAGGCTACAGACTTTGTCCTTCCCGACCGAGATGCGCTAGCTCGGGTCTATGAAGTGACGAACGCGAATGCAGGAAGCTTGGATGCGAGTCTTCTTTACTACAACGACTTCGATATTGCCGAGACACCGGTAGGTGACGCCTGCTATTACGATGATAAGATGGATGTAATCGTCTCGTACAAGAGAAACTACTGGTTCGTGTTCGGATCCGACAGACACTCTTCGAGCCATCAGTGTGGCGTCCACGACGAGGGCTCCGACGCCTTCGTCGACTCGAAGGATGGAAACCTCTCCGGCAACCCGCTCGCCCTCCATTCCGGTATGATGGGCGTGAACTCGTGTCTCAAGTGGGATCTAGGCAGCCTGCTCCAAGGCGCGAAGGAACAGTTGACGCTCCTGATGTGCTTTGCCAACAACAGACAGAACGCCTTTAAGATCATCGAGACAACTAGGCAAGACTCACTTGCCGAGATGGTTAACAATGTCAACCGCTACTGTCAGGACTGGCTTCGAAGAAGCAGAATTACCAGTGTCCCAGAGCAGTGGAATGATCTTCTGAGAAGATCACTTCTCACGATCAGAACACTCGTATCCCAGGACCTTGGGGGAATAGTCGCGGCTCCGACTCTGGACCCGGACTATCGATACGTCTGGTCGAGAGATGGTACCTATGTTGCGTATGCGCTGGACCGTTGCGGCTACGCCGAAGACGCCGAGGGCTTCTACCGCTGGTGCAAGGAAGTGCAGGAACCTGATGGCGGGTGGTATCAGAGGTATCACGTCGAGAAGTCGCCCGGCCCATCTTGGGGCGAGCAGGAGGATCAGTGCGCAACCATTCTCTGGGGAATGGCCCAGCACTATCAGCTTACAAGAGATGAAAGTTTTCTCGCGGATATCTGGCCTACCGTCAGGATGGGTGTTGACCACATTCTGCGAAAACGAGATCAAGAAACCGGGCTGATCGGGCCTTCTATCGATCTCTGGGAGGAAAAGACAGCTCTACACACCTACACTAACGCCGCGGGTTGCGCAGCGATAAGGGAGAGTTCGAAAATCGCCTCTATTCTCGGATATGATGCTCTATCGGTCTCATGGGCTGAAGATGCTAAGGCACTGCAGAACGCTGTCACGACACATCTCTGGGACGAGAAGAAAGGCCGTTTCCTCAAGTCTGTCAAACCTAATGATCCTTCCATCGACACGGCCCTGCTTGGTCTGACCTATCCGTTTTCTGTCTTGGAGGCTGATGATCCAAGGGTCCTAAGCACCTCGCGCCAGATCGAGAGCGCGTTCAGATATGCATCGGACGGGCTGGGTAGATACCCTGAGGACGTGTACCAGGGGGGCAATCCATGGTTCATCACTACTCTCTGGATGGCCCTGTACCAGTGTCGGCTCCGGAACTATGACAAGGCACGAGTCTTGATCGACTGGTGTGCGAAACACGTTGACGAGCTGCAGCTCTTCGCGGAGCAGGTGCACAGGGACAGCGGTGAGCCGGTATCCGCATCCCCGTTGGCATGGTCGCATGCCATGTTTATCCTATCACTCCTCGACTACAAGCCAGCGTAATCCGCGAGAACCAAACACCTATTCGGAAAACTGCTCCTCATAGAGAGGAGAAGAAATGATTGGGAGTTCGAAGTAGAAAGCAGGTAAAAGACTCGGTTCTACTTCTTACTCTTCTTTTTCGGCTTATTTTGCGTCCTGAATTCACCATGTATAACGTATTGCACGGCTTAATATAAATTTATTGTATTCTACGGAGCGTTTCGACACGCACAACTATTTTGGGGTTCTACACCCGAAATTACCGTATTTCTCTGGCTTTCTCACTGATCCTACACATCTGTACGGATTCTGGAGAAAAGTTACTCAGGAAATACAATGCGAGTTTGCTCAGCGACACGGCTTTTTCAACATTCACATCGCAGTGTCAATCGAAAAATTGGACTTCGTTCGATTTTCAGGTCTGTCCGCCGCAGTTGCTGCATCTCTGGCTCGTCTCAAGGTTTAACGCTCCGCAGTATTTGCATCGGACCTTCACGATTTCTCTAACGATTTCGGTATGGGTCTGATCAGGCGCTTTCTTCTTGTTGTCCATGTCGACGACAGCTCCGACCATGACGAGCATGATGCCGATCATTAGGACGAAGAATGCGAGCCCGATCGCCAAGAAGTTTGAAGCGTCAAGCACGACGACCATTATTGAGAAGATAAGGAGGAAGATTCCCGTGCCCATGCTTAGGAGTTTGTTGTGCATAGCCTTGGGATCAGTTGACAAAGGCAGACGCGGGCCTGTGATTAGGCGTCGCTGAAACAGTGTCGTAACTGGTCGACATTTCACCTAGTAACAATCAGCGAGACTTCAGAGGCTTGCGAATTCTACGGACATCGAGGTAGAGCTTCTAGACCTCTGCCATAGATCGCGGAAACCGGGCACGAGAGAGACTCAAGGCGCCTTCGGGGACCACCCAATCTAGGAACTGGTGTCTGTATCGTCCTTCACGAACTCCCGGGTCTTGGCCCGCCAGTGTCCTTACTTCGTCCGGTGAGCCTTTGTAGATGCTCAGTCCCCTTATCTCGCGGTCTTTGGGTCCTGCGATTGGACCGGCAGCCAATATGTGTCCCTCTTCGTGAAGTTTGGCGAGATAGGTCATGTGGGCGTCTTGAAGCGCATTCTCCTCTCGCTCACTCAGCTTCGGGGCATCCTCATGCAGGATCAATAATGCCACAGTAAATTTGTCAAACTTCATGGTATGAGTCGCACCCCTGTCGCAGGATATGACTATAACCTGATCGAGAATTGAGAGTTCAGGGGTCAATTGCCAGAGAGTGGGCGTAGACTCGCCGCGATAATGTTCACCGACCTAGTCGGTTTCACCGCCCTCAGCCAAAGGAACGAATCAGTAGCGCTCTCTATATTGGATGAACAAAGAGAGTTACTCCGCCCCGTATTCATCAGACATGACGGTAGAGAGGTCAAGACAATAGGTGACGCGTTCCTGGTCGAATTTCCTAGTGCGCTTAGCGCGGTGAAATGCGCCTACGAGATCCAGAAGACTACGAAGGAGTTTAACAATTCTCTGCCTGAAGAACGAAGAGTTCACCTCCGGATCGGGATTCACCTAGGCGACGTCGTGGAGTCTCAGGGTGATATTTCGGGCGACGCCGTCAACGTTGCCTCGAGAATTGAATCACTCGCAGATAGTGGAGGGGTTTGTCTTACTCGTCAGGTCTACGACCAAGTCCAGAATAAATTTGAGTTGCCACTGATAAGCCTCGGAACTAGGTTGTTGAAGAATGTAAGCTCGTCAATGGAGGTGTACAAGATGGTGATGCCATGGGATGCGACTGTGGCAGCCTTGTCGGGCAGACGCGACGCAAGTAGAATAGCAATTCTGCCCTTCGCTAATATCAGCCCTGACCCGGCAGACGAGTACTTCTCGGATGGGATGACGGACGAGCTGATCGCAGTTCTGTCCAAGATTGGCGGTCTCAGGGTTGTCGCAAGGACTTCTGTAATGCGATTCAAAGGCGAGAAGGCCACTGCAAACAGGATAGGCCAGGAGTTGAAGGTCGGTTCCCTAATTGAAGGCAGTGTGAGAAAGTCGAAGGATCAGGTTCGAATCACGGTCCAGTTGGTCGATACGGAAAGCGAAGTACAACTCTGGACCGAGACGTACAATCGAAACCTCCAAGACATTTTCTCCGTTCAAAGCGATATTGCACAACAAGTAGCAAAGGCTCTAGAAGTCCGGCTTGGGGTTCGAGAAAACTCAGCCCTCCGACGAGAACAGACTCAGAACCCAGAAGCGTACTCCTTCTACCTCAAGGGGAGACATCGCTGGAACTTGAGATCTGAGAACGAGATCAACCGGGCTATCAAATACTTCGAAGAGGCAATAGGGAGGGATCCGGGCTATGCGCTTGCATACGCGGGCCTCGCCGACTGCTATAGCATACTCGGATACTACGCCTTTCGACGCCCCGTTGCTGTGTACCCGCGAGCCAAGGAACTAGCGGAGAAAGCTCTGTCGCTCAACGAGAGCATTGCTGAACCGCATGCTTCTCTGGGCGAAGTATTGATGCAGTACTTTTTTGACTGGAAGAAGGCAGGTTCGGAGCTCGACCGTGCCCTTGAACTGAACCCTAGTTATGCGACCGCGCACTTCTGGCGTGCCACTCACCACATGGCACTCGGGCGCACCGACGACTCTCTTACCCAAGTGCGGAAAGC
>Ga0209057_1002084_pt1 | contig 15607 bp, 16 predicted proteins | sample GraSoiAngelo_146_FD_185903 | JGI IMG/M metagenome (GOLD analysis project Ga0209057, IMG submission 185903) | Grasslands soil microbial communities from the Angelo Coastal Reserve, California, USA - 14_1009_05_30cm (SPAdes) (version 2) | ecosystem: Environmental > Terrestrial > Soil > Grasslands ... | reverse complement strand
GGGTACCTGTACCTGCGGTACCGTCACGACGACCGGCACCTGCGGCTCAATGATCGCGTCGCTGTGCCCACCGACGACCACGACGACGACCGTCGCGGCGCCGACCACGACGACGAGCACCGGGGCGCCGACCACGACGACGAGCACCGGGGCGGCGACCACGACGACGAGCAGCGCGGCGGCGACCACGACGACGTCCAGCGCGGCGGCGACCACGACGACGAGCAGCGCGGCGCCGAGCACGACCAGCACCACCTGCGCACCGTCGGGCCTCTCGCTCAAGTACACGACGACTGCCGGCACGACGAGTTGTGGCGGGGCGGGCTTCTCGAGCCCCGCGTCCATGCCGTTCACGGGCGCGATCGACTCCGACACCGCCTGCTCGGTAAAGACTTTCGATCTTGGTGCCTCCTGTCTGTACATCGGCGGCGGCAGTGCCAACACGATCCCGCCCGGCGCCACCCCGGCCGGAGCCACCTCCTACCTCGACGTAGGCTGTCCCGGTCAGCTCATCGCCAGCAACGGGACCGGCAAGCTCGACTGCACCAAGGGGTCGGGCCCGGGGAGCGAATGTGTGAACGCGGGGACCTGCACCAGCGGCCCGAACCCCGGCGCCGTGTGTTTCGCCGGCTCGGACTGCTCGAGCGGATGCACCGGCGCTGGGACACCCGCAGCCTGCTGCACTGGAGGCGACAGAGGGTCGTGCGCCTGTCTCGGCCCTAACCCCCACAAGCCCTGCACATCGGACACGGATTGCGGCGGCGCGTTCCCGCCCGCCGGCGCGTGCCAGCCCGTCGAGAACTGTTTCTTCGGGCCGCCGCTCGCGATCCCGGACCCGGCGATCCCCGTCATGTCGACCTGCGTCATCAACGTGATCGCGACCGACGCGAGCGGGACGGGCGATCCCACGACCGGAGCCGCCAGCGTGGACATACCGCTCGTCTCCCGCGTCTATCTGACCGGCAACTTGGCCTCGCCCTGCCCGCAGTGCAACTGCGGGACCCCTCCCTGCAGCGGCACCGGCGCGACGGGCTGCAACGCAGGACCGAGCGCCGGCGGAGCCTGCTCCACCACCGCCACCACCGGGAACCCCGCCACCGGCAACACGAGCCAGGACTGCCCGCCCGAGGAGGGCATGGGGTTCTTCGCCGGCGCCTTGAGCGTGGACCTGAACCCCCTCACCACCGGCAGCGTGAGCGTGACCAGCGCGACCGGGAGCTTCTGCCCGAGCCAGACAAATCCCGGCGCCTTCGGCCAGGGGGGCACGAGGTGCATCACCGAGACCGGCATGCCCGCAGGCGACCTGACCGACGGCATGCCGCACGCGGCCAGGGAGGCGACGGTCTTCTGCATCCCCGCGACTAACAACGGCACGTTTAACCTCCTGGCCGACCTCCCGGGACCGGGCGCCACGAGCCTCCCGGGCATCGCGCAGATCGTGCCGACCCCGTAGCTGCCCCGTGTCCCTGGGGGTGCCGCGCGCGATCAGGCGAGTGCCTGCGCTCCGCCCCGGCGAACGGGCGAGGCGCGCCCATTCGACTTCATGCACCGCGTCACGTTCGCGTAGTCCTTCGCGGCGCGCAACGTGACCGTGCGCCACGGAGCACCGCCACCTCGTCCCGAAGCTGTCCACCTCCGCGCGCGCCGAGAGCCCGTATGCACACAGGCGTGCGCGCGCGAGGCGGCCGTGGTAGAGCGCGCCAGGCCAATGGGACCGGGACGGCACGAGGGCCGCCCGGCACAGTAAGGAGGCTGTGGATGGGGTGGAGGTGGATGGCAGTCGTGGCCTGCGTCGCGATGTCGGCCGCGGCGAGCGCGGCGGTGCTGTGTCGGACGCGGTCGGCAACCGTGAAGGTACGCGATGCGTGCAAGCGGCGCGAGACACGGCTCGACCCCGTCGCGCTCGGCTTGCAGGGGGCGCCCGGGCCGCAAGGACCGAAGGGTGACAAGGGTGGTCCGGGGCCACAGGGCCCGCTTGGACCGCCTGGGCCGACGGGCGCGACTGGCGCCACGGGGCCGCCGGGGCCGGGTCTCGTAGTTCGGGACGCCAACGGTCAATTCGTTGGTCTGTTTCTCGGCGGCACCGCGCTGCGGCGGCGTGTAGGGGGTCAACTGTTGCAACTGCTATTTGACGCGAGTGGCTTCTTGGAGTTCGGGAATCGGTCGGTCCTCTCCTTGTACCAAAGCGCCGACTGTTCTGGACCCGTACTCAGGCAGTACGATGTGCAGCAGCCCTTTGAACAAACCGCATACCTGTTCGACGGAACGTTCTACTACCCGAGCCCATCGGGTGCCGATGTCAGCGCAAATTCACAAGACATCGGACTCCGTGCTCTAGAACCGACTGCACGTTTACGCCGCCGGACAGATGCTGTTGCCCCGCCTCCCAAGGCGTGATGGCACGGCCAGCTCAGACCTTTACGGCGGCATCACTCAGCCTCGTCCCGCCGTTCCACGTCGAGGGGCCGTGAGGCTCAGGAAGACGGAAGGAGACATTCGATGATGCGGTACACGCGATGGATTGTTCTCGGGATCGGTGGGTTGGTCGCCACTGCGACTGGCGTAGGAGCCTTGACCGGCACGTCTCCTACGCGAACGATCGTCAATCTCGTGGCGGTCGTGGACGAGCTGGGCAACGTGCTCTTCGGAAGCAAGCCGGGTAAGGTGGAGGTGACGAACTTCCCGAGCCAGCCAGGCGCAGGCAAGATATTCGACGCCGAACCCGTCACCGAATGGGCGCAAGTCTCCGCGTTCGACACGGCAGAGCGATGCGAGCGCGCTCGGCTCGAAGGACTCCAGCGTGCGGACGCCGCCGCCGAGAAGAAGCCCACGGCGGCTGAGATGCATCCGAAGACAGTCACAGGCATCACCATACCGCCGCCCACCCCCGCTCAGGACCGGGCGATGCGAGAGCTAGCATGGACGTTGGCACTCCTTAAGTCGCTGCGTCCCCGCTGAAGCCGTCTCGCGCCGCAGCAGCCGCAGCAAGGCCGATGAGACAGCGAACGAGAAGGGAGGCCCGTCGATGAGGAGTCCACTCGCCTCCTACCCCGATGACGCCTGGGCAATCGTCAGGGGCATTTTCCGGCTCACGCGCTTGCTCTGTCTGGTCATTGCGATTGCCGCACCAGTGTGGGCGGCAGAGGTTGCCGTTCACGACCTCGCGCGGAGTTCGATGGCAAGGAGGTGACCGTCCGCGGCGTCGTGACCGCTCGCGCGGCAAAGACCTCGCACCGCGGAAACGACTACACGACGTTCAAGTTGACCGACGGGGGCGATGCCGTAAGCGTCTTTAGCTGGGGGCGTCTCCCCGTGCACAACGGGGATCATCGTCGTCGCAGGCGTCGGCGTGCTCCTGGGCGCCCGCCGGGCTCCAAGACGAAGGCAGCCTGATGGCGACGGGACGGATCATGAGAACGGCATACCCACTACCTCCCTTCCTCCTTGGGCGGGTGTCACAGTCGGAGACTACTGCAAATGGCTTCGCTCCACCGACGCGATGAGGAGGCGACCGCCACGTTCGTGACACGGCTCGACACCATCGCGAGCCTGTCGTCCTTGACGCTGCCGGGCGCCCGGCGCTACGTCTTTGGCTCCGTTCGGCGGAAGCGCCATGACAGAGCATCTTGCCTCCTACGCCGTCCACCATTGCTGTCGTATGAGGCCCTCGACTAGACCCAACGAACCTACGCGATGCGAATACCATCCTGGCTCGTGATCGCCACAGCGGTACTCGCCGCGATCCCTTTCGGATGGGGGCTTGGCGTGCTCGCTGCCTTCCTCATCCTAGGTGGCGACTTCGGTCAGCTCCCGGCCCTCACCGTACCCGTCTGCATTATCGCTTCGATCATCTTCGTGCTGTCGTCGTCTCGTAGTCCCTGGGCACGGCTCGCAATCATGGTCTTCGGAACTGGACTGTTCGTGTTCGTCGGGATGCTTCTCGGCTAATGGACGGTAAATCGGGAGTACAGCAGCGGTCTCTCGGTGTCGCTGCGTGTCTCTCGCGGTCATTGCGTGCGCGGCAGGAAGCGCCATAGAATCAGGCGCTAGGAGCTGAATCGCCAGGGATCGCACGGCGTTCGGAGGAGCGCCGAAAATCGGCCGTTCACGAAGGTCGACTTCGGGACGCGGCCGGAGACGGCCCCGCGGGCGACCCAGTAGAACACCGCCTCGCACGCCAACGTGACCCGGGGGGGCTGGTTGCGCCGCGCGGGACGCCGTACGCGCTCACCCCGGCCCGAGTGTGCCAGAACGCGCGCTCGCGCGTCCCGGGACGGGACACCGGCGGCACACGGGATGCCGGCGGCACACGAAAGCCCATGCATCACGGCGCCGCCAGGCTGGCACGGTCCGTGAATTGAGCGGGCATGAACATCGGCCTGCGACTTGCCGGAAGCCACTCGGTCGTTTTCCAATGCGGCTGCTTCTTCGCGCGGGGGGACGACACCGGCGTGCCGGGCTGGCGTCTCTGCACGGAGCACGTGGATCTGCGGCCGATGATCGCCGGAGCCTTCGGCGAGGACGAGGGCGAGTGCGTCGTCGCCTGCCGGCTGAGCCTTCAGCGCGTCTGACGCCGTCGCGCGGGCTTCGGAGAACGGGGCTGGAGCGCAGGGGGCGGCAGGGCGCGAGCCAGGCGCCGATCGCGCCCTCATCTGCGGCGAGCGCGCGCGAAGCTCGGCCCGACACCGGGAGCGTCGTCGCGGAGCCCACGGCGAGCGTCTTCCTCGAACACAATCTCGTGTCGACGCTCATCTTCGCCGCCGCGGTCGCGGGAACCCTGTTCGCCATGTCGAAGCTGGCGTCGCTCGGGACCTGGTGGTCGCGAGCGGTTCACGCAGCGTCACGCGCGGGCTCGGGCTGACGACGCAGACAGGGCCCGCCGGGCAACCCATTCCCTGCTGGCGCCGCGCGGGGCGCCCGCTATCATCGCGGGATGCGCATCCTCGTCCACGGCGCCGGCGCGGTCGGCGGCTACTTCGGGGCGCTTCTCGCGCGCGGCGGGCACGACGTCACCTTCGTCGCGCGCGGCGAGAACCTGGCCGCGCTCTCGGCGCGCGGGCTCGTGGTCCGGCTGGGCAGCGAGACGCTCCACCTGGCGCCGGTGCGCGCGGTCCCCGATCCCGCCGCGGCGCCGCGGCCCGAGCTCGTGCTCGTGTGCGTCAAGTCGTACGACACGCCGGCCGCTGCGGCGGCGCTCCGCCGCGTCGTCGCTCCCGACACGATCGTCCTCTCGCTTCAGAACGGCATCGAGAACGAAGACGTCCTCGCGCGCGGCCTCGGCCTCCCGCCCCTCATGGTCGCGCTCACGCGCATCGGCGTGGCGCTGGTGGCCCCCGCGACCATCGACTACAGCGGGCGCGGTACGATCCTCTTCGGCGAGCCGGACGGCAGCGAGAGCCCCCGCGCGCGGCGCGTGGCCGAGGCGCTCGCGGCGGCGGGCGTCCCCTACGAGCTCCGGCGCGACATCCTGGTCGCGGCCTGGGAGAAGCTCGCCTGGAACGCGGGCTTCAACGCCGTGACGACGCTCACGCGTCGCACCGTCGCCGAGGTGCTGGCCGAGCCGGCGAGCCGCGCCCTGGTGGCCGCGGCGATGGAGGAGGTGGACGCCGTCGCCGTCGCGAGCGGCGTTCCGGTCCGGCGCCGGCGGACGGAGCGCGTGCTCGAGGAGAGCCAGAGCGGCCTCCCCGACTTCCAGACCTCGATGCTGCAGGACCTGCTGCGCGGCCGGCGCCTCGAGCACGACGCGCTGAACGGCGCCGTGGTGCGCGCGGCGGCGCGCGCGGGCGTGGCGGTTCCCGTCAACCGGGTGCTGGTCGCGCTGCTCGCCCGGCTCGACCCGGCCGCGCGCTAGCTGGAAGAAGCCGGGGGAGGCTTGGCCGAACCCCGCGCGGCGGAAACGCGCGAGTGTTGGTCCGGGGCGCACCGCGGGCCGTGCGGGCGTTGGACGCGCAGCGCGCGAGCAGCGGACGGGCCCCCGGGATCATTTGAGGGAGGCGAAGGAGAGGCGCGCGAACTCCATCGGCCCGGCGGGGAGGAGGCCGACGCCGAGCGTGACCGCGACGGCAACCAGGATGCTCGCCACGAGACACGGCCGCGCGGCGGGCGCGACGATCGCCCGCTCTCCCTCGGTCATGTACATCGCGACCAGTACGCCCAGGTAGTAGTAGACCGACACCAGGCTGTTCAGCACGCCGATCACGGCGAGCCCGACCTGGCCGGCCTCGACCGCGGCGCTGAAGAGGTAGAACTTCCCCGCGAACCCCGCGGTCGGCGGCACGCCCGCCAGCGAGAGCATGAAGACGCCCATCGAGAGCCCGAGGACCGGATGGCGGAAGCCGACGCCGGCCCAGTCGGCGAGGTCCTCGTTCGGCTCGCCCCGCCGGCCGAGCGCGATCAGGACCGCGAAGGCGCCGAGGGTCATGAAGGAGTAGACGGCGAGGTAGAAGAGGAGCGCCGCGCCGCCGTCCTTGCCCCCGGCGACGAGCCCGACCAGCGCGTAGCCCGCGTGCGCGATCGACGAGTAGGCGAGCATGCGCTTCACGCTCCGCTGTCGCACCGCGGTGATGTTACCCACCGTCATCGTGAGCGCCGCCAGCACCCAGAGGAGCCCCGTCCAGCTCGCCGCCACGCCCCCGAGCGCCGCCACGAACACGCGCGCGAAGGCCGCGAAGGCGGCCGCCTTGACGCCCACCGCCATGAAGGCCGTGACCGCCGTCGGCGCCCCCTCGTACACGTCGGGGGTCCACACGTGGAAGGGGATGAGAGCCACCTTGAAGCCGAAGCCGACGAGCAGGAGCGCGATGCCGAGGAGCGTGAAGGACGTGAGCCCGTCGCGCGCCACCGCCTGCGCGATGACGTCGAGCCGCGTGCTCCCCGCCGCCGCGTAGAAGAACGCGATCCCGTAGAGCAGGAAGCCGGTCGCGAAGGCGCCGAGCAGGAAGTACTTGAGCGCGGCCTCGGTCGAGCGGACTTCTCGGCGCAGCATTCCCGCCAGCACGTAGACCGCGACCGACATGATCTCGAGCGCCAGGAAGAGGACGATCAGGTCGTTGGCGGCGGCGAGGAAGATCATGCCGCTGGTCGAGAGCAGCACGAGGGCGTAGTACTCCCCGGCGGGCAGCGGCTGCTCGCGCAGGTAATCGACCGAGAGGAGGACGGTCAGGAGCGAGCCCGCGCAGAGGAGCGCCGTGAAGAAGAGCGCATAGCGGTCGGCCCGCAGCGTGTCCTGGAAGCCGCCCGCGTTGCCGCCGCCCCGCCAGAGCCAGAGCGCGGCCGCGCCGGCGGCGCCGAGCCCGAGGATGCCGAGGACCGCCAGGCCGTCACGCTCCCCGGGCGGCAGCAGGGCGTCGGCCGCCATGACGACCATCGCCGTCACGGCCACGAGGAGCCCGGGCAGCGCGACCTGCCAGTGGGCGGTGAAGGGCGCGACGTCGATCATCGCGTGGCCACCCGGGGGGGCGGGGCGAGCCGCTGGAGGATCAGGTCGATCGAGGGCTGCATGCGGGTCAAGAACGGGGCCGGGAAGAGGCCCATCACGAGGCAGAGGGCGACCACCGGCAGGAGCACCGTGACCTCGCGCGCGCTGAGATCCTCGAGCTTCGCGTTCTCCTCGTGCGCGAGCGGTCCGAAGATCACCCGCTCGTACATCCAGAGGAGGTAGAGCGCGCCCAGGATGACGCCGCTGGTCGCCACCGCGGTCGCCCACGGCCAGCGCCCGAAGCTGCCGAGCAGGATCAGGAACTCGCCGACGAAGCCGTTCAGCCCCGGGAGCCCGACCGAGGCGAGCATCACGACCAGGAAGAAGGCCGCCCAGACCGGCACCGCCGTCCACAGCCCCCCGAAGTCCGCGATCATGCGCGTGTGCCGCCGCTCGTAGATCATGCCGACCAGGAGGAAGAGGCCGCCGGTCGAGAGGCCGTGGTTCAACATCTGGTAGACGGCGCCCGCCACCGCCGTCGGGTGGAGCGCGAAGAGCCCGAGCATGACGAAGCCCAAGTGCGAGACCGAGGAGTAGGCGACGAGCTTCTTCAAGTCCGGCTGCACGGTCGCCACCAGCGCGCCGTAGACGATGCCGGCGACGGCGAGGCCGACCATGAGCGGCGCCGCCGTCTCCACCGCGCGCGGGAAGAGGGGCAGCGCGAAGCGGAGGAACCCGTAGGTCCCCATCTTGAGCAGCACGCCCGCCAGGATGACCGAGCCGCCGGTCGGCGCCTCGACGTGCGCGTCGGGGAGCCAGGTGTGGAGCGGGAAGAGCGGCACCTTGATCGCGAAGGCGAGCGCGAAGGCCGCGAAGAGCCAGAGCTGCTCCCGGGGCGAGAGGGCGAGCCGCGCGAGCCAGGTCTCGTAGGCGAAGCTCGTCGTCCCCGGCACGCGCCAGGCGCAGTAGAGGATCGCGACCAGCATGAGGAGGCTGCCGGCCATCGTGAAGAGCACGAACTTGAGCGCCGCGTAGATGCGGCGCGGCCCGCCCCACACCCCGATCAGGAAGTACATCGGGACGAGCATGACCTCCCAGAAGACGTAGAAGAGGAACATGTCGAGGGCGACGAGCGTGCCGAGCATGCCGGTCTCGAGCACGAGCAGGAAGGCGAAGAACTCCTTCACCCGGCGGTGGATGTCGCCCCAGGAGGCGAGCACGACGATCGGCGTGAGCACGGTGGTGAGCAGCACGAGGAAGAGGCTCACGCCGTCCACGCCCAGGCGGTACTCGATCCCCCACTGCGGGATCCAGGCCACTTGCTCGGCCATCTGGAAGCTCGCGACGCCGACCTGGAAGCGCCGGAGCATCTCGAGCGAGAGCACGAGCGTCACGAGCGCGAAGGCGAGCGCCGCGCGCCGGATGCCGCGCACCTCCTCGCGCGGCAGGAGCGCCAGCAGGGCCGCGCCCGCGAGCGGGGAGAAGACGACGAGCGTCAGCAGCATCAGCGCGTCACCCAGTAGCCGAGCAGCGCGAGCGCGCCGGCGAGGAAGGAGAGCGCGTAGTGCTGCACGTTGCCGGTCTGGTAGCGCCGCCAGGCGCCGCTGGTCGCCGAGACGACGCGGCCCGCGCCATTGACCGCGCCGTCGATGAGCTGCGGGTCGATGCGCGTGGCGCTCACCTCGGCGAGCGCGAACACCGGCCGCACCACGGCCGCGTCGTACAGCTCGTCGACGCGGAACTTGTCGCGCACCAGGCGGTAGAACGCGCCCAAGCGCCATGCGACCAGCGACGGGAGCCCCGGCCACTTGACGTAGAGCGCCCAGGCCAGGCCGAGGCCGCCCGCGGCGAGCGCCGTCGCGAGCAGCATGAAGGCGAGCGGCGCGTGCGCCTCGTGCCCCTCGCCGCCGAGCAGGCCGGGGACGTCGAGGAAGCCGCCCGCGCAGGCGAGGACGGCGAGCACCACGAGCGGCAGCGTCATCACGGCCGGCGACTCGTGGAGGTGGTGCTGCACGTCCTCGGAGGCGCGGCACTCGCCGAAGAACGTCATGCAGAAGAGGCGCCCCGTATAGAACGCCGTGAGGAAGGCCACGAGCAGCCCGATCACACCCAGGACTGGGAATGCGCCAGCGCACGCATTCCATAAAATTTCGTCCTTGCTGAAGAACCCCGAGAACGGCGGCACGCCTGCGATGGCCAACGTCCCCGCCGCCATGGTGACGAAGGTGATCCGCATGCGCGTCCCGAGGCCGCCCATGCGCTCCATGTCCTGCTCGCCGCCGAGGCCGTGGATGACGCTGCCCGCGCCCAGGAAGAGGAGCGCCTTGAAGAAGGCGTGCGTCACCAGGTGGAAGACGGCGGCGCCGGTCGCCCCCACGCCGAGCCCGAGGAACATGTAGCCGAGCTGGCTGACGGTCGAGTAGGCGAGCACCTTCTTGATGTCCATCTGCGCGGTGGCGACGGCGGCGGCGAAGAGGGCCGTGAGCGCGCCCACCACCGCCACCACCGCGAGCGCGGCCGGCGCGAGCGCGTAGAGGAAGTGCAGGCGGGCGATCATGTAGACGCCCGCCGTGACCATGGTGGCGGCGTGGATGAGCGCCGAGACGGGCGTGGGCCCGGCCATCGCGTCGGGGAGCCAGACGTAGAGGGGGAGCTGCGCCGACTTGCCCGTGGCGCCGACGAAGAGGAGGAGGCAGACGAGCCAGGCGACGTCCTTCAGCAGCGCGCGGTTCTCCTGGATGGTCGCCACGTCGAGCGTCCAGATGCCGTGGCCCCCGAGGGTCGCGACCACGAGGAAGAGGCCGAGGAGGAAGCCCGCGTCGCCGACGCGGTTCACGAGGAACGCCTTCTTCCCCGCCGCGGCGTTCTCCGGCTTCTCGTACCAGAAGCCGATCAGGAGGTAGGAGCAGAGGCCCACCCCCTCCCAGCCGACGAAGAGGAGGACCAGGTTGTCGGCCAGGACGAGGATCAGCATCGCGGTGGTGAAGAGGTTGAGATACGCGAAGTAGCGCGCGAAGCCGCGGTCCCCGTGCATGTACCCGACCGAATAGACGTGGATCAGGAAGCCGACGCCGGTCACGACGAGCGTCATGACCATCGCGAGGGCGTCGAAGCTGAGCCCCGCCTCGGCGCGGAAGGGCCCGGCGACGATCCAGGTGTAGACGTGGTCGTGCAGCGCGCCGCCCTCCGGCCGCCGGAGCGCCGCCCACACGGCCAGCGCGAACGCGGCGCCCACCACGCCGGGGCCGACGAGCTTGACCGCCCCCGGCGCGCGCCGCCCGACGAAGACGTTGAAGAGCACGCCGAGGGCGGGGAGCGCCACGATCCAGCGGAGCCACGTCGTCTCGCTCACCATCGAAGCGTCGCCAGCTCGTCGACGTTCGTCGTCTCGCGGTTCCGGAACATGGAGAGGATGATCGCGAGCCCGACCGCGGCCTCCGCGGCCGCCACCGTCATCACGAAGAAGACGATCACCTGCCCGTCCATCGAGCCAGTGCTCCGGGCGAGCGCCACGAAGCTCAGGTTGACGGCGTTCAGCATGAGCTCGATCGCCATGAAGATGACGATCACGTTGCGCCGGATGAGCACGCCGAGCACGCCGATCGCGAACAGCACGGCGCTGAGGCCCAGGTACCAGGCGAGCGGCGGCGTCATGTCGGCTTCTTGGCGAGCGCCACCGCGCCCACGATGGCCACCAGGAGGAGGAGCGAGGTGAGCTCGAAGGGCAGGAGGTAGACGGTGAAGAGCTGGCGGCCGAGTGCGGCCGTCTCGCCGAAGCCCGCCGGCAGATTGGCCGTGGCCGGCGGGGCCGCGCGCCGGAGCGCCGTGACGATGAGCACCGCGAGCGCCACGCCGCCCGCGGCCGCGGTCCCCACCAGGAGCGTGCCCGCCATGGCGCGCGCCTCCACCCGGAGGTTGAGGAGCATGATCACGAACAGGAAGAGCACGACGATTGCCCCCGCGTAGACGATCACCTGGAGGAGCGCCACGAGCTGCGCGTCGAGCCCGAGGAAGAAGACCGCGAGCAGGCAGAGCGTCAGGACGAGCGCGCAGGCGCTGTGCACCGGATTCGTGTGCACGACCACGGTCAGCGCCGAGGCGACCGTCAGCGCCGCGAGCAGGAGGAAGAGGAGCGGGCTCACGCCGCCGGCCCCGCGGCGAGCACGATGACCAGCGCCGACACCACAACGTTGGCGAGCGCGACGGGAAGGAGGCCCTGCCAGCCGAGGCGCATGAGCTGGTCGTAGCGGAAGCGTGGCAGGGTCCAGCGGACGACGATCTGGAGCCAGGTGAAGAAGACGAGCTTCAAGGCGAAGGACGTCACCTGGAGGAGCGCGACCGCCCAGGACGGCAGCGCCAGCGCCGCCCCCCAGGGCAAGTGGAAGCCGTCGCGCAGGAGATACGGGACCTGCCAGCCGCCGAAGAAGAGCGTGGTGACGAGCGCCGCGACCAGCACCACCTCGACGAAGTCGCTCATCATGAACATCAGGTGCTTGGCGCCCGAGTACTCGGTGAAGTAGCCGCTCACCAGCTCGGACTCGCCCTCGGGCAGGTCGAAGGGGATGCGCTTCGACTCGGCCACGCCCGCGGTCATGAAGACCAGGAAGGCGACGGGCTGGTAGAGGATGCCCCACCCCGGCAGCCAGCCGCCAATCAGGTGACCCTGGGCCCGCGCCATCACCTGGAGGTCGAGCGTGTTGTAGGTGAGGACGACGCTCACCACGGCGAGGCCCATGGCGATCTCGTAGGAGATCATCTGCGCCGAGCCGCGGATGCCGCCGAGCAGCGACCAGCGGTTGTTCGACGCCCAGCCCCCGAGCACCACGCCGTAGACCCCGAGCGACACCATGGCGAGGACGTAGAGGATGCCGACGTTCAGCTCGGCGGCCTGGAGGTTGATGGTGCGGCCGCCCACCTGGAGCACGTCGCCGAACGGCACCACCGCGAAGGTGACGAGCACGGGCACGAGGCTCAGCACGGGGGCGAGGAAGTGGAGGACGTGGTCGGTGCCGGCGAGCACGACGTCCTCCTTCAAGAGGAACTTGATCGGATCGGCGACCAGCGTGTTCACGAGCCCGAGGCCCGCGAAGCCCAGGATGGCGGCGCGGTTCGCGCCGATGCGGTCCTGGATGAGCGCGCTGACCTTCCGTTCGAAGAACACCCCCAGGCCCATCACCTGCACGACGAGGAGGACGATGAAGAGCGACTTCGCGGCGGTGATGGCGACGTCGGCCACCGCGCTACCCGCCGGCCAGGCGCTCGATCAGGGCGAGCGCGCGCGGCACGTCCAGGTTCTCGTGGTACTCCTCGTTGTTCACCTGGAGGCAGGGGGCGGTCCCGCAGGAGGCCAGGCACTCGACCTCCTCGAGCGAGAACCTCCCGTCGCCCGTGCGCTCGCCGTCGCGGATACCGAGCCGCGCCTCGAGCGCGTGCAGGATGTCCTCGGCGCCGCGCAGCGCGCAGGAGAGGTTGCGGCACACCTGGATGTGCCAGCGCCCCTTCGGCTCCTTCCAGTACATGGTGTAGAAGGAGGCGACCGAGGTCACCCAGGCGAGCGGCAGCTCCATCAGCTCCGCGACGTACTCCATGACGGGGAGCGAGAGCCAGCCGAACTCGCGCTGCGCGAGCCAGAGGGTCGGCATGAGGGCCGCGCGCCGGGTGGGGTAGCGCGCGAGGAGCGCCCGGTACTCGGCGAGCGCGGCCGCGGAGAAGCGGGGACCCGCCGCGTCAGTGGTCACACTCGCCCCCGATCATGTTGACCTGTCCGAAGGTGGGGATGATGTCCGCCAACATGCGGCCGCGCAGCATCTCGCCGAGCGCCCCCATGCCGTAGAAGGACGGCGGGCGCACGCGCACGCGGTAGGGGCGGCCGCTGCCGTCGCTCACCAGGGAGAAGCCGAGCTCGCCGTTGCCGCCCTCGGTGGCGATGTAGACCTCGCCGGGCGGGATCTTCTGCCCCTCGATCACCAGCTTGAAGTGGTTCATCAGGCCTTCGATCGAGCCGTAGACCTCCTGCTTGGGGGGCAGGAAGTAGCGCGGGTCGCTGATCGCGATCGGGCCCTCGGGGAGGTTGGCGAGGGCCTGCTCGATGATGCGCATGCTCTGCTCCATCTCCGCCATGCGCACCATGAAGCGGTCGTAGTTGTCGCCGCTCGTCCCGGTGGGGACCGAGAAGTCGATGCGGTCGTAGACCAGGTACGGCTCGGCCTTGCGCACGTCGTAGGGAACGCCGGTGGCGCGCAGCAGCGGGCCCGTCAAGCCGTAGGAGATCGAGTCCGCGCGCGAGAGCTTGCCGATGCCGACCATGCGGTCGTAGAAGATGCGGTTCCGGGAGAGGAGCCGGTCGCAGTCGGCGAGGATGCGGCGCACCTGCTTGAGCGCTGCGGCGGTGCGCTCCTCCATGTCGGCCGGGAGGTCCTTCATCACGCCGCCGAGGCGGCAGTAGGTGACGGTGAGGCGCGCGCCGGTCATCGCCTCGACCAGGTCGTAGAGGAACTCGCGCGCCTCGAGCATGTAGAAGCCGGCCGAGATGGCGCCCAGCTCGTTCGCCGCCATGCCGAGGCAGGTGAGGTGATCCGTGACGCGGGAGATCTCACCGCCGATCACGCGGATGTACTGGCAGCGCTCGGGCACCGTCACGCCCGCCAGCTTCTCGACCGCGAGCGCGAACCCGACGTTGTTCAAGATGGGCGAGGCGTAGTTCAGGCGGTCGGCGTACGGGAAGCAGTGGTTCCACGTCCCCTGCTCGCACATCTTCTCGAAGCCGCGGTGGAGGTAGCCGATCTCCACCTCCACGTCGACGATGGTCTCGCCGTCGAGGCGGAGGTTGAACTTGATGGTGCCGTGCGACGCCGGGTGCGACGGCCCCATCTGGATCTCCATCACGTCGCCCGCAGCGCCCGGCGCGCTCGCCATCAGGCGGCTCCGCTCCGGCGCGGGTACCAGGGCTGCGTGATGGGATCGCGCTCCGGCACGAGCGGCTGCCGCTTGTCGACCGGATAGTCCTTGCGCAGCGGGTGCCCTTCGAACTCCGGGTACATGAGGATGCGGCGCAGGTCGGGATGCCCGGCGAAGCGGATGCCGAACATGTCCCACGCCTCGCGCTCGGCCCAGTTGGCGCTCTTCCACACGCCGCTCGCCGTCGGCACGACGGGGTCGTCCTCGGGCACCGGGACCTTCACGCGCAGGCGGTGGTTCAGGGAGAGCGAGTAGAGCTGGTAGACGACCTCGAAGCGCGGCGTGCGCCCGAGGTAGTCGACGGCGGTCAGGTCGGAGAGCATCTCGAAGCGCGTCTCGGGATGGTCGCGGAGCGTCTCGAGCGCCGCGGGCAGCGCGCTCCGCTCGAGCACGATCACCGCCTGCCCGCGGGCCGCCTCCCCCCCGAACGGGGTCGCGCCGGGCACGAGCGTGGCCACGCGCGCGAGGAGCGCCTCCACCGTCATCGGGTACGGCCGCCGGCCGGCTGCGTCAGCTCCACTCGAGCGCGCCCTTGCGCCACACGTAGACGAAGCCGAGCGCCAGCACGAGCACGAAGATCGCCATCTCGACGAAGCCGAACATCCCGAGCGGGCGGAAGGTCACCGCCCAGGGATAGAGGAAGACCACCTCCACGTCGAAGAGGATGAAGAGGATCGCGGTCAGGTAGAACTTGACCGAGAAGCGTCCCCATGCGGGGCCGCTCGGCGGGTTGCCGCACTCGAACGCCTCGGCCTTCACCGCCGACGGGCGCCGCGGCCGGAGGAGCGCGCCGGCGCCGAGCAGCACCGCGACCACGATGCCCGCGATGCCGAACGAGACGAGGATGGCCACGTAGGCGAGGTTCATCGAGAAGGGTGCAGAATGCGGTAGCTAATGTGAACCCGCGCGGCGTGTCAAGGTAACCGGCGCGCGCTTTGACTCGCCGCGGGCGCTCTGCTACGCGGCCTCGCGTCGATGCCGGACGCGATCCCGCAGCAGGCTCTCGCGCGTGCCGTGCGGGCCGCCTTCGGCGCGGGCGCGCGCATCGTCGCGGCCGAGCGGCTCTTCGGCGACGCGTCGAGCCGCCGCTACGTGCGCCTCCGCCTGGCCGAGGGCGATGCGCCGCCCACCGTGGTCGCGATGTTGCTCGGCGCCGACCGCTTCCCGCTCGGCTCGGACGAGCTCGGCGAGCGCGCCGCGAGCGACGAGCTGCCCTTCGTGAACGTCGCCCGC
>Ga0209057_1002079_pt1 | contig 15627 bp, 13 predicted proteins | sample GraSoiAngelo_146_FD_185903 | JGI IMG/M metagenome (GOLD analysis project Ga0209057, IMG submission 185903) | Grasslands soil microbial communities from the Angelo Coastal Reserve, California, USA - 14_1009_05_30cm (SPAdes) (version 2) | ecosystem: Environmental > Terrestrial > Soil > Grasslands ... | reverse complement strand
CGCCCAGCCCGCACAGCCGGCCCAGCCGCCCGTCACGCCGACCTCCGACCCCACGCTCAAGCGGCCGCTGGTGCGGGTGGAGAACGTGGTCAAGCACTTCCCCGTCGGCAGGGGGCTCCTGGGTCGGGCGGTAGTCCACGCCGTGGACGGCGTCGACCTTGCGATCGCGGCGGGCGAGACGCTTGGCCTGGTGGGCGAGTCGGGCTGCGGCAAGTCGACCCTCGGCCGCGTGATCGTTCGCCTGCAGCCGGCGACCTCGGGCCACGTGTTCTTCGAGGACGTCGACCTGACCCAGGTCCGCGGCGAGAAGCTGCGGAAGACGCGGCAGCGGATCCAGATGATCTTCCAGGACCCGTACGCGTCACTGAACCCGCGTATGACCGTCGGCGACATCGTCTCCGAGCCGCTGCGCAACTTCGGCGTGGCGCGGGGGCGCAAGGCCGAGCAGCGGGTGCAGGAGGTCATGCGCGTCGTCGGCCTCAACCCGAACTTCGTCAACCGGTACCCGCACGAGTTCTCGGGCGGGCAGCGCCAGCGCATCGGCATCGCTCGCTCTCTGGTCCTGAACCCGACGTTCATCGTCGCCGACGAGCCGGTCTCGGCCCTGGATGTCTCCATCCAGGCCCAGATCGTCAACCTCATGGAGGACCTGCAGGCGAAGTTCAACCTGACATTCCTCTTCATCGCCCACGACCTCTCAGTCGTGCGGCACATCAGCGACCGCGTGGCGGTGATGTACCTGGGCAAGATCGTGGAGATCGGGCCGAGCGACTCGATCCGGGACAAGCCGCTGCACCCCTACACGAAGGTGCTGGAGAGCTCGGTGCCGGTGCCCGACCCGGACCTGGAGGCGCAGCGCAAGCCGATCCTGCTGAAAGGCGAGATCCCCTCGCCGGTCAACCCGCCGTCAGCGTGCCGGTTCCACACGAGGTGCCCGATCGCGCAGCCGATCTGCAGCGAGGTCGAGCCGCCGCTGGAGATGAAGGAGAACGGGCGGTTCGCCGCCTGCCATTTCGCGGGGCAGCTCTAGAGCCCTAGCGGCGACTCAGCCCTCAGGCGTGGGTCTCGACCCTGTCCTTCGCCTCTTTGTTCCCCGACGCCTGGCGCGCGCAGTGGGCGCAGCAGTAGAAACGGGCGTCGACCTCGACCCCGTGGCCGATGACCTTGCATCCGCAGTGCTCGCACACCGGAGCGAGCCGAGCGATCGCGCACTCGAAGGAGTCGAAGACGTGACGCGAGTCACCCGTCACGACCTCGAACGCCTTGTCGTAATCGTTGCCGCAGACCTCGCACTTCGCCATCACGCGTTCGGGTCCGCGGCGCTGATGCTGGCCAGCACCGACTTGGGATCCCGCTCGACCGCGAGATCGCCGAGCGAGACGATGCCCACGGGCTGGCCGCCGTCGACGACCGGCAGCCTCCTCAGCGCGTGCGTGCGCATCAGGTTGACCGCCTCGCTGATCGGGTGATCGGCGGCGATCGTCACCAGGTCCTGGCTGCAGACATCGCCAAGCCGGACGGCGTTGGGGTCCTTGCCCTCGGCGGTGGCCCGAATCGTGATGTCCCGGTCGGTGACGATTCCGCAGAGCTTGCCGTCCTTCAGTACCAGGACGTCACCGATGTCATCGTCACGCATCTTCCTCGCGGCCTCGACCAGCGGTGTTTCGGCCTTGAGCGTCACCGGGTTTTCAGTCATCACCTCGCGCACTGTTCTTGCCATCTCTCAGGCCTCCGTGGGAATTCCTACCTGGGTCGGTGCGAAACCTCGATGCCGTACTTCTTCGCCGCCGCCTTGATCCGGCGCCAGGCCGCGTCGCGCTCCGATGCGCTGACGCCTTCGACCTGGTTGAAACGGGCGATCGCGTTGCGCACGTGCGACGCGTCCGTCAGTGGCTCCTTGCGCTCTTTCGGGAAAGCGAACTTGGTTGATGGCGTCTCACGCTCGGCGCGAGAGCTGAGCGGGTGCTTGCCTGTCTTCGGCGCCATGCCCTTGCGCCGGCGCGTGGCCGAGACCTTCACCGCTTTCTTGATGTTCCGCCTTGCGGCGGCCTTCTGTCGTGTCGTGGCCATGGTTGGACCTCCGCTGTATGTGGTTTCTAACTGGAAAACGCGTGGATGTGGTGCGCATACCCACGCTGGCGGTGGCGAACGCCGGTGGTCAGTGTGAGATCAGCTGGATCTGGTTCCACCAGTAGTCGAACATGTTGTTCGACCCCGCGCCCAGGACGTAAGGCTTGAACAGAAAAGCGTCGACGGCATAAAAGAGAGGCACGTACGCGACGTCGTCGATCAGCTGCCTGTTCAGCGTCTTGTAATCCGGGATGGACCCCGGCAGCGACTCGGCATCGGCCTTCGCCAGCAGCTGGTCGTACGCCCGCGTGTCGTAGCCGCTCGTGCAGCTCACGTCGGGGCAGCCGGCGACCTTCCCCCACAGGTTGTCGAACCAATCCTGCGGGTGGTTGTAGTCGGCCGCCCATCCGTCCCGCGAGAGCACGTACGTGCCGGCCAGGCGCTCCGTGACGAACCGCGTGTGAGGCACGGTCTGGAGCTTGACCGTGACCCCGAGGTTCGCCAGCCACTGCGCCTGGAGGAACTTGGCCACCGGCTCGTTGTACGGGTTCTCCGGGTCGTACACGTAGACGAGGCCCTTGCTCTTGGCCCCCTGTGGATCCGCCGCGAGGAGCAGGCTGCGGGCGCGAACAGGGTCGAACACGGACAGTGGGTCCGAGCCGTCGCCGAGGTAGCCCAACAGCCCCTTCGGGATCAGGCCGCCGGTCGCCGCCACGCAGGTGACGTTGGCGCACACCTCGGCCGCCAGCTTGGCCCTGTCGATCGAGGTCGAGAACGCGAGCCTGAGGTCGTGCGCGGCCTTCCCCTGGTCGAGCGTGAACGGCCCGCCCGCCAGCCGCCTGGCGTCGGCGACCAGGTTGAAGCTCACCCAGTAGGTCTTGTTCTTCACCGCCAGCAGCAGCTGACTTTTCTGCGCGGCGGGGATCTTCGCCACCTCGGCTGCCGGCGGGCTGTAGCCACCGTAACCGAGGAGGTCGAATCCGCCCTGCTGGTATCCGGCGAACGCGGCTTGCGCGTCCGCGACGACGTCGATGTGCACGGTCCTGAGCGTCGGCTTCGGCCTGCCCCACCAGCTGGCGACCGCCGCGAAGTCGTACGACTTCTCGGGCGTGTGCGCGGCGAGCTTGAACGCGCCGGTGCCGACGAGCGTCTCGGGCTTCTTCCACCAGCTGTCGAAATCGGCCTTGACGACCTTCTGGTCGACGATCATGCCCGCGACCGACGGCTGCGCTATGGCCGAGGGAAACCATCCGGCCGCGCCGGAGAGCTTGACCACGACGGTGTGGTCGTCGAGCGCGCTCAAGCCCGACAGCGTGACCGAGGGATCCTGCCTGTCGAGCAGGGCCTGGAGCGCCGCGCCCGCAGCAAGGTTGGTCGAGACCTTGTCGTACCCGCTGATCGCAGACAGGTTGGCGGCGTACGGTCCCTGCATCGCCGCGGCGCGGTTCCACGAGTAGAGGACGTCCTTCGCCGTGACCGCGTCGCCGTTCGAGAACTTCACATCCTCGCGGAGCTTGAACGTGTAAGTCAGCCCGTCGGACGAGACGGTGGGCAGGCTTGCGGCGATACCGGGCACCACGTTGAGGTTGGCGTCGAACCTGAGCAGCCCGTCGAAGAGGTTCTGAGCGATCGCCGCGTCCGTCGCGTCCTTGATCATCGCGGGATCCAGCGTGGTCACGTCCTGCTGGATCGGAAAGCGAAGCGTCTGGTCGGTAGCCAGCGCGGTGGGCTGGGCGCCGACGGGGCCGCCGTTCGAGCACGCGACGACGGCTACGGCCACAAGGGCGAAGAGCATCCTCTTCGTCCCGGTGGGTAGGATCATCGCTTGATGAGCGTATCCGCCAGGGCGGGGAGGCGGCGCCAGGAAGGAGCCGAGAAGGTTCGCGGCGCCACGCGCTTCACCGCCGACCTCGAGCTCGCGGGCCTGCTGCACGTCCGCCTCGTGCTGTCGCATGCGGCGAGCGCGCGAATCGGCCGTATCGACACGTCCGCAGCGAAGGCTGCCCTCGGCGTCGTCGACGTCGTCACCGGCGCCGACCTGCCCGAGCTGGAGGTCGCGGGACCCGAGCTGCCGCTTGCCGTCGACCGGGTGTTCTTCGCCGGCCAGCCGGTCGCCGCCGTGGTGGCCAAGAGCGAGGCCGCCGCCATCGACGCCGCGTCTTTGGTCGAGGTGGACCTGGAAGAGACGGCGCCGGTCGTGGACGCGGCCGTCGCGATGCGCGATCAGTCCCCGCTCGTCCTCGAGGAGGATGAGACCGCCAGCGAAGAGGACGCTTCCATTCACGGCGCGTCAGCGAGCGCGGAGGAGACGCCCGAGGACCGCCCGCGCAACGTCACCGGGGTGACGCACCTGCGCCGCGGAGACGCGGCCAAGGCGATGAAGGACGCGGACGTGGTCGTCGCGGGCGCGTACAGCATCGGCGGCGCCCATCACTCGTTCCTCGAGCCGCACGTCTCGGTTGTGCGGCCCGAGCCCGATGGCTCGCTCACCATCTGGTCGCCGACGCAGGGGCCGTTCGTCGTCCGCGACGAGGTCTCCCAGCTGGCCGGACTTCCGCCGCACAAGGTGCGCGTGGTCCCGATGCCGGTGGGCGGCGGCTTCGGCGGCAAGGTCCTGTTGCTCGAGCCGCTGCTGGCCCTGCTCGCGCTCCGCGTGCGCCGGCCCGTGCGCCTGGCCCTCGACCGCTCGCACGAGTTCGTCTTCGGACGGCCGGCGCCGGCGGCGCGATTCGAGGTCGAGCTCGGAGCCAAGCGCGACGGGACGCTCGTCGCCCTGCGCGCGACCTATACCTACGACAACGGGGCCGCCGCCGGGTGGCACGCCGGCCTGACCGGGAACTTCCTCGGCGGCACGTACCGGATCCCCAACTTCGAGCTCCGCGGCTTCGAGGTCGCGACCAACAAGACGCCGGTCGACGCTTACCGCGCGCCTGGCGCGACGCAGGCCTTCTTCGCCCTCGAGGTCGCGCTGGACGAGCTGGCGGCGAGGCTGGACCTCGATCCTGTCGAGCTCCGGCTGCGCAACGTGTCGCGCGAGGGCGACCCCGGTGCCGATGGCAGGCCCTGGCCGCGGATCGCCTCGGTCGAGGTCCTGGAGGAGGCACGGCGCCACCCCGTCTACTCGGCGCCGGTCGGCGCGGGCGAGGCGGTGGGCGTGGCGCTCGGCGCCTGGGGCGGCGCGCGTACGCCGTCGGCCGCGGGCTGCCGCGTCGACCCCGACGGCACGGTCGCCGTCACGGTCGGCTCGCCCGACATCAGCGGCACCGCGACGGGGCTCGCGATCCTGGCGGCGGAGGCGTTCGGCGTCGCTCCCGACAAGGTGCGCGTCGAGGTCGCCGACACCGCGACCGCGCCGTTCAGCGCCACCTCGAGCGGCAGCCAGGTCACGTACAGCGTCGGCGGCGCCGTGATCGAAGCCGCCCGCGAGGCGCGCCGCCAGCTGCTCGAGATCGCCACCGAAGAGCTCGAGGCGGCACCGGAGGACCTCGACATCGTCGACGGCCGGGTCGCGGTCAAGGGCGCGCCGTCTCGGAGCGTCGAGATCACCCGCCTGGTCGAGCTCAGCACGGCGTTCATGGGCCGCCACCGGCCCATCCAGGCGGTGGGCCGCTCCGCGGTGCAGGCCGCGTCGCCGATGTTCACGGTCCACATCGCGCGCGTGAAGCTCGACCGAGAGACCGGTGCTTACCGGCTGACGGGTTACGCCGCGATCCAGGATGTGGGCAAGGCCATCAACCCACCGGAGGTCGAAGGCCAGATCCACGGCGGCGCGGTGCAGGCGCTGGGACGGGCCCTGGGCGAGGGACTGGTCTACGACGCGGACGGCCAGCTGAAGACCGCGTCGTTCCTCGACTACGAGGTGCCCGCCGCCGACCAGATCCCGAACATCGACGTCACCCTCGTCGAGGTGCCATCGCCGGTCGGACCGATGGGCGCGAAGGGAGTCGGCGAGCCGCCGGCGATCCCCGGCACGGCCGCCCTTGCCAACGCGGTCTCGCGGGCTTCGGGCGTGCGCGTGCGTGAAGTCCCGATCGACCGCTCGCTGCTGGTGTCGCAAGACGGGCAGTAGGGACGGCGAGTCGTCCCTGCGCGGCTATGTCGCGCGGACGCTGCCCGCCCGCAACCCGATCCTGGTCAGCAACCGTGGGCCGCACGAGCCGCGCGGGGACGGGACCTTTCGGCGCGGGGCGGGAGGCGTGATCACGGGCTTGCTGACACTGGCCGAGGCGACGGGCGCCGCCTGGGTCGCGTGCGCGCGCAACGAGGCCGAGCGCGCGCTGGCGGCGCAGCACCGAAACGGCATCACCGTCCCCCTCGCGCACTCGCGCGGGCGCCTGTACTACGCGACCCCCACGGGCGAGCAGTACGACATGTACTACTCCGTCATCGCCAACCCCGTGCTGTGGTTTCTCCAGCACTACCTTTGGGACCTCGGCAACGAGCCGGTGATCGACGAGCGCATCCACCAGGCGTGGACCAATGGCTACGTCGAGGTCAACCGCCAGATGTGCGCGAAGGTGGTAGAGCTTGCCCGCGCCGGCGCCGGACCGCCGCTTGTGCTCGTCCACGACTACCAGCTCTACCTCGTCCCGAAGATGCTCCGCCAGGAGCTGCCCGACGCGGTCATCCAGTTCTTCCTCCACGTGCCGTGGGCGACGCCGCAGTACTGGAAGGTGCTGCCGAAGGACATGCGCGACGCGATCCTGGAGGGTCTGCTGGGTTGCGATATCGTCGGCTTCCAGTCGAGTCTCGACGTCCGGAACTTTCTCCTGACGTGCGAAGAGAATCTTGGCCTTCAGGTCGACGAGCACGAGCGCGCCGTCATCGCCGGCGGCCGCATCGTGTACGCGCGCCACTACCCAATCTCGGTCGACGTCGCCACCACCACTCGGCTCGCGGCGTCACGCGGCGTCAAGCGACAGGAGGATGAGCTCGCGACCTGGCGGCCACAGCGCCTGATCACGCGCATCGACCGCACCGATCCCTCGAAGAACATCGTCCGCGGCTTCATCGCGTACGAAAAGCTGCTGCGCTATCACCCCGAGCTGCGCCGGCAGGTGCAGTTCTGGGCCTTCCTCCAGCCGTCGCGCCAGGACGTGGCGGCGTACAGCCGCTACCTGCGCCACATCCGGCAGACAGCCGGCCGGATCAACAGCGAGTTCGGGACGGCGGAGTGGCAGCCGATCCGGCTGGAGATCGCCGAGAGCGAGCGCAAAGCGATGGCGGCGATGAGGAACTTCGACGTGCTCCTCGTCAACCCGGTGTACGACGGCCTGAACCTGGTCGCGAAGGAGGGCGCGCTCGTCAACAAGACGGACGGCGTGATCGTGCTCTCCGAGAATGCGGGCGCGCACGAGGAGTTGCGCGGGAATGTGCTCTCGATCAACCCGTTCGACGTCGAGGCCACCGCGGCGGCGATGCACGCCGCGCTCGTGATGCCGGCCGAGGAGCGGCGGCGGCTCAACGAGGGCGCGCGGACCGTGGTGCGGACAAACGACATCGCGCGGTGGATCTCCAACCAGGTGCAGGACCTGCGCGACCTGACGCACGCGGCGGCCAATCCGGCCGCCCGACTCAGCCCGAGTTAGCCCTAGCCCACTCCACGAGCTCGCGCAGGACGGCAGCCGCGCCTTCCGGCCCCGGGACGACCAGGTCGCAGCGCTCGAACAGGTCCGCCGGCGCCTCCACCGACCACACCCCCACCGACATGTGCGGGATGTCGAGCGTGCTCGTGTACCCGAAAAGCGAGCGGTCGTTCTCGTCGTCGCCGAAGCACACGATGCCGCCCGGATCCTCCGCCGGCACCAGCGCCGCCATGGCGCTTCCCTTGCCCGCCTTGGGCGCGTGGACCTCGACGACCTTGCGGCCGAGGGCCGCGCCCAGCCGCGCGCCTTCGAGGAGCGGGCGCAGGAGCGCGAGGATCTGCTCGCCGGTCATGTCGGTGTTGCGGAAGTGGATGGCGGTGCTCGCGGGCTTGGCCTCGACCCAGGCGCCCGGGATGCGCTGCAGCAGTCGCGACGCGTCGAAGTTGAAGCGGTCGAGAGCCTCCCTCTGCGCGTGACGCGGCAGGGCGAGGCCGCTGTCGCCGATCAGGCGCACGCCGGAGATGGGCACGAGCCATTCCAGCTGCGAGGGGGGACGGCTGCTCAGGACGATGACGTCCGCGAGCAGCATCACGAGCTCCTGCAGAGCCTCGAGCGAGTCCGATCGCGCGCGCGCCGCCGCAGGATCCTGCACGATCTCGGCCAGCGTGCCGTCGAAATCCGTCACGAGTATCAGCTCGCTCGGCGGCACTCGAGATGCCGGCGAGTTCCGCCAGACGTGCGTGATCTCCTGGGTTTCTTGAATCATCACCCTGAGTACAACTGTGGCCGGTGCCTTTCGATCACCGACTCGAGTTGTGGTCTCGGTTTCAGGCTACCAAAGCTGTGTCCCCAATCGCCATCGAGCCTGGACGCGCAGAAAATCTCGCCCACGAGCGGATCGCCGTGACGCAGCAGCAGCGAGGCTTGCAGCACGACCGCCATCCGCTCCACGAGCCGGCGTGCGCGCGATTCCAGGTCGGCGGTGGCCTTGAGCTCGCGCTTGAGCTCTGCGACCGCTCTGTCGAGGCGAGCGTCGCGCGGGGCGGACTCCACCTCCCCGAAGTACGCCGCGACCGACTCCGGCTCACGCTGCATAGCGCGAAGCACGTCGAGCGCGTTGACGTTGCCCGACCCCTCCCAGATCGAGTTCAGGGGCGCCTCGCGGTACAGGCGCGGCAGGATCGACTCCTCGACGTAGCCGTTGCCGCCGAGGCACTCGAGCGCCTCGGCCACCACCGCGATCGCGCGCTTTGTGGTCCAGAACTTCGCCACCGCCACGCCGATGCGGCGAAAGTGCGCCTCGGCGGGCTCGGCGTCGCGGTCAAAAGCGCCGGCGAGGCGCATCATCAAGACCGTCGTCGCCTCCGACTCGACGGCGAGGTCGGCGAGGACGTTGACCATCAGCGGCTGCTCGCTCAGAAGCTTGCCGAAAGCGCTGCGATGCGCGGCGTGGTGCGTCGCTTGCGCGACCGCGTGGCGCATCAGCGACGCGGAGCCGATGACGCAGTCGAGGCGCGTGTGGTTGACCATATCGATAATCGTCCGCACCCCTCTCCCCTCTTCCCCCACCATCACCGCCCACGCGCCGCCGAGCTCGACCTCCGCGGACGCGTTGGAGCGGTTGCCCAGCTTGTCCTTGAGGCGCAGGATGTGGAATCGGTTGCGGGTGCCGTCTGGGAGGACGCGCGGCACGAGGAAGCACGACAGCCCATCCGGCGCCTGCGCGAGGACCAGGAAGGCGTCGCACATCGGGGCCGAGCAGAACCACTTCTGGCCGGTGAGACTGAACTCGCCCTCCACGCCGGCCGGCTCGGCGCGGGTGGTGTTGGCGCGGACGTCGGAGCCGCCCTGCCGCTCGGTCATGGCCATCCCGAACAGGACGCCCTTCTTGGATGTCACGGGGACCAGGCCGGGGTCGTAGTCGAGCGAGGTCATCAGAGGCTCCCACTTCGCGGCGAGCCGGGGCGACTTGCGCAGCGTCGGCAGCGCCGCGTACGTCATCGACACCGGGCAGCAGTGGCCACCCTCCACCTGCGACCAGACGTAGAAAGCAGCGGCCCTGGCGGCGTGCGCGCCGGGACGCGGCTCCCGCCACGGCAGCGCGTGCAGGCCGTGACCGACCGCGACCCTCATCAGCTCGTGCCACGCCGGGTGGAACTCGACCTCGTCGATGCGCTCGCCGAAGCGGTCGTGGGTGCGGAGGTGCGGCGGGTGCGCGTTGGCGTGGAAGCCCCAGTCGATCGCCTTCTGGGTCCCGGCCAGGCGACCGAGCTCGTGGACCAGGTCGTGGGCCCAGGCGCCGCCTTCGCGCTCCAGGGCCTCGCCGAGGGGCGCGTCGGCCTCGAAGACGTTGTAATCGACGAGCGGCGGCGGCTGGTTGGCGTCGACTCGGTCAGTCATTGAGCTCTGCGATGGCCCGCAGCTGAGCCTTTCGCTCCTCCTGGTCGGGCATGACCGGCCAGACGATCAGCGTTTCCACGCCGGCGTCGCGAAAGTCGCGCAGCTTCGCCTTCACCCGGTCGCGGGGGCCGACGATGCAGACGAGGTCGATCAGCTCGTCGGGCAAGGCGAACATCGCCTCGGTCTTGCGTCCGGCCAGGTACAGCTCCTGCACTTCCTCGGCCGCGCGCTCGAAGCCGTACGAGGACACAAGGCGGTTGTAGAAGTTCTGCTCCCTCGAGCCCATGCCACCGACATAGAGAGCGACGATGGGACGCATCGCGTTGCGGGCGCTCTCGAGGTCGTCGTTGATCATCACGTTGACCGACGGGCAGATGCGGAATCCGTCCAGCGACCGGCCCGCCCGCGCGGCGCCCTCCTCGAGCGGCCCACGCAGGGCCTTGGTGTGCTCGGGGGAGAAGAACACCGGCAGCCAACCGTCGGCGATCTCTCCGGCCAGGGCGACGTTCTTCGGCCCGAGCACCGCCAGGAATATGGGGATTCGCTCCTGCACCGGCCGGATGGTCAGCTTCAGGGCCTTGCCAGGCCCGTCCGGAAGCGGGAGATCGATCGTCTCGCCGTGGAACTCGACCTTCTCGCGCGCCAGGGCCTTGCGCAGGACCGCGACGTACTCGCGGGTGCGCTGCAGCTGCTTGGCGAACCGCACGCCGTGGAAGCCTTCCGACACCTGCGGGCCCGAGGTGCCCAGGCCGAGGAGCATGCGGCCGCCGGAGAGGTTGTCGATCGTCGCCGCGGTCATCGCCGTCATCGCCGCGCTGCGCGCGGGGATCTGGAAGATGCCCGCGCCAAGCTTGATCGTGCTGGTGCCGGCAGCGAGCCAGGCCAGGACGGTCGCCGCGTCGGAGCCGTATGCCTCTGCGGTCCAGATCGAGTCGTAGCCCAGCGACTCGGCGGTCTGGGCGATCTCCAGCTGGTCGGCCGCCGTGAGGCCGAGGCCCCAGTAGCCGACGCTGACGCCGAGCTTCAGATCGACACTCCGCAGCTATCGTGACATGGCCGTGCCGCCCGACCGGCCGATCTCAGACCTCGGGGACCGCGGATAGTCGCGACTAACGCGCATCTTGGCGCACGAGAAAGCTCGATAGTCGCGACTAACGTGGGTCTTGGAGCACGAGGTGCCTGGATAGTCGCGACTAACGCGAGTCTGGGGCCGCGAGGTGGCTCGATAGTCGCGACTAACTACGCGGCGCCGGTCAATGTCTGATAGAGCAAGAAGACGTTCAGGCCGATGATCAGCGCCGCCACGCCGTAGGCCGCGTAGTTCGTCAACCGGCTGTTGGCAAGACCGTTCATCAGCTTCTTGTCGCGCGTGAAAATGAGCAGCGGGATCATCGCGAACGGGATGCCGAACGATAGGAACACCTGGCTGAGCACTAGCGCGCGCGACGGGTCGAAGTTGGCCCCGATCACGATCAGCGCAGGCACCATCGTGATCGCCCTGCGGAGGAAGACCGAGATCCGGCGGCGGATGAAGCCCTGCATCACGACCTGGCCGGCGAGCGTGCCCACCGACGACGAGGAGATGCCCGACGCGAGGAGGGCGATGCCGAAGACTGCGCCGCTGTTGCCGCCGAGGTAGCGATCGAGCCCGGAGAAGACCTGGTTCAGGTCGCTACCGGCGTCCAGCAGACCGCGGGAGTGGAAGACCGCGGCGGCCGTCGTGAGCATGGCCAGGTTGATGACGCCGGCGATCCCCATGGCGATCACGACGTCCACCCTCTCGAAGTGGAAGATCTTGCGCCTGGCCGCCGGGCTCGAGCCAACGACCCGCTTCTGGGTCAGGGCCGAGTGGAGGTAGATGACGTGGGGCATGACGGTGGCGCCGAGGATGCCGGCCGCCAGCAGGACCGACTCGGTGCCGGCGAACTGAGGCACGACCATACCGCCGGCGACCGAGCCCCAGTTCGGCTCGGCGCGCAGCACCTCGAGGCCGAAGGCGACCACGATCACGCCGACGAGGACCGCGATCGTCGCCTCGAGGCGGCGGAAGCCAAAAGCCTGGAGCGCGAGGATGGCAAAGGCCGCCACGCCGGTGATCAGAGCCGCGGTGAAGAGCGGAATCCCGAACAGGAGGTTGAGGCCGATGGCCGCGCCGACGAACTCGGCCAGGTCGGTGGCCATGGCGATCAGCTCGGCCTGGATCCACAGGAAGATGACCACCGGGCGGGGGAACCGGTCGCGGCAGACCTCGGCCAGGTTCTGGCCGGTGGCTATGCCCAGCTTGGCGCTCATCGACTGGATGAGCATCGCCATGAGGTTGGCCGAGAGGACGACCCACAGCAGCATGTAGCCGTAGCGCGACCCGCCCGCCATGTTGGTGGCGAAGTTCCCCGGGTCGACGTACGCGACGGCCGCGATGAAGGCCGGGCCGAGGAACGGGAGCACGGCGCGCAGCCCGCGCCGCTCGCCGTTGAGGGACTTCTCGGCCGCCCGCAGCACGCGAAGCTCGCCGGGCAGGGCTCTCTCCGCGACCTCCACCCACGGCTCGGCGACGACGGCGCGCAGGGCCTCTGCCATCAGCGAGCCTCCGTGACGAACACAGCCCGTGCCAGGCCGAGAGGCACGCTCGAGCGGCGGCGCTTGATCCGCACCTCGAGGGGGCCTTCGAACTCGCTGCCGGCGACCACCGCGATCGGCGTGCCGGGCACGAGGCCGCGGCGCTGCAGCTCGCGGAGCTTGGCGGGGTCCTCGTCGGAGACTCCCTGGACGACGAGCCTGTCCCCTACCTTCGCCTCGCTGAGGCTGCGGTGGCTGACGGCGCGGACCTTGCCGCCGAGGGTCGGGATGACGTGGCCGTGCGGGTCGAGCTCGGGCCTGCCGAGAAGCTCGAAGATGCGCTGCTCCATGCGCTCGGAGATGACGTGCTCGAGGCGCTCGGCCTCTTCGTGGACCTCGTCCCACGAGTAGCCCAGGACCCTGACCAGGAACATCTCCAGCAGGCGGTGGTGCCGGACCAGCTCGAGGGCGATCTTGCGACCCTCCCGCGTGAGCTGCTGGCCGCGGTAGCGGTCATGCTCGACCAGCCCCTGGGCGGTCAGCCTCGTCACCATCTCACTCACGCTCGGCGAGGAGATGCCAAGGCGCTGGGCCAGCTCGCGAGTCGGTACAGGACGCTCGCCGCCGCCGAGCAGGTAGAGCGCCTTGAGGTAATCCTCCTGGGAGCGGGTGAAGGCGCTCCGCTTCTCCTGTGTTGGCGTGCCTATCATCAAAGATAGGATAGCCTAACTTTCGGGGGCTTGGTCGCCTATATCGATTTTTCTCGATCCCGCGTCAGGCTACGCAGGTCCCGGTGGCGCTGCTGGCCGGCTGGTAGGTGACGCTCACGTTCGGGCGGAGTGTGATCGTGGTCGGCGAAGTGAACACGGCGACGTAGTCCGCGCAGCCTTCGGCGAGGTGGAAGTCGTAGTCGACGCTCGTCTTGTTGAGCCAGCCGATCGCCGAGCCCGAGTGGTGCATGCAGTAGTTGGCGGTGCCTCCCTGGTCCATGCAGACATTGGCCGCGGCGTAGTTCTGGAGGGTCAGGATGCTGACAGACATGGGACCGGTGGAGGTCACGTGCAGGTGGTAGGTGAAGGTGTCCGGGACGTTGCCCTCGAGCCAGGCGTTGGCGCCCTTGATCTCCTGCGGCACGTTCCAGATAGTGACGGTCGGGTGCTCGAGCTCGGCCTTGGTCCGCTCGAGCTCGCCCATGGTCGAGTTCAGGTTCTGCTCGGTCGTCCGGAGCTGGTCCTGGAGGATCTGGCTGTGACCGCGCAGCTGCTCGTTCTCTGTCGTCAGGGAGCGGATGGTGGCCTGATTGCCGGTGTCGTCGAGGTAGAGGAGGCCGACTCCCCCCGCGGAGATCAGCAGGGTCGCGGCCAGCGCGACCGTCCACCAGCGCCGCTCCCGCATCTCGAACATCGGCGCCCACGCCGAAGGCCCTCGCGAGCGCCGCGGCGCCGAGGGCGCGGGCGGCAGGGTCACGATCTCCGGCTCGAGGGAAGGGGTCTCGGTGAGCTGGTCCACGTGGGTCGGGGTCATGATCCCACCACCGGGTGTCTCGTCGATCACTGTTGCCCCGCTCGAGGCCACAGGCCGTACACCTGAGCGATCTTCGAGGCCGTCTCCGCCTGCGCCGCGACGTCGAACGTGAACGTCTTCCCGTCGGGCTGCCACGAGGGGCCGATGCCGCAGTTGGCGCCGCAAGCCGCCTCCTCCACATAGAAGAAGGTGGTGGCGTTGAGCCAGGCGCCTGACGAGCGCGCGTTCGGCAGCACGCCGCCCGAGCGGCCGTCGTGGCTGTACAGCCAGGTGTGCGGGGTGCCGCTCGAGTCCCGCACCGTGAAGACGAGCGTGGTGTCCGTGCCGACGCCTGCCCGAGGCCGGATCCAGGAAAGCTGCTGACCGAAGGCCTGAGATACGCCGGCCGCCGAGTCCCACACCTGCACCAGGGTCGAGGTCGGCTGGCGGAAGTAGAGCCGGCTCCCGGTGCTGCCCCAGGTGGCCATCGTGCCCCGGGACAGGCTGAAGGCGACGGTGCCGTCGATGATCCGGCGCACCTGCAATTGATCGCCGGAGCTGGCAAACGTCTGGACGAGGGCGATGTACGCGCCGTCGGGCGAGAAGGCGAGGTAGGCGTCGTCCTCGTTGGGGTTGACGCCCCGCGCCGGGACGGCGCCCATCGTGGCGATGACCCGGTCTCCTCCGCCGCTGAGGACGTGCAGCCGGACGCCGCTACCGTCGCTGGCCACGTAGGCGAGAAAGCCGCGGTCGGGGCTCCAGGCGTGGAGGCCGTCGAGGAACCCGCCGCCCGACCAGGTGGCGGCGACGGTGGACGTGCCGGTGAAGAGGTCGAGGATGGCGATGACGCTGGTCCCCGGCCGGTCGGGCGCGCCCTGGGTCGCGTACCAGGAGATCATCGTCTGGGTCACGAGCTGGGGCTGGAATGAGCCTCCGCTCAGGCCGCACAGGGTGCGCGGCGCCTTCGGGTCGGCGACGTCCGCGAGCACGGGGTTGGTGGCGCCCTGGAGCGTGACCAGCGCCTCCTGGGCGGCCGGCTGGCCGGCGCAGCTGGCGTGGAGGGCGGCCCAGGAGGGAACGGCGACGGGGGTGGGCTCGATCGTGGGCGTTGGCGACGGACTGGGGCTCTCTTCGGGGCTCGGAAGAGGGCTCGGGCTGGGCGACGGCGAGTGCCTGGCGACGGGGCTGCTGGAGGGCGCAAGGGGCCCGTTGGCCGTGCAGGCGCCGATCGCAAGCAGGGAGACGAGAAGGACTACCCCGTTCCTCACGGGAGCTTGCAACGAGCGTGGCATCGGGGGCGTTACGGAGGTCTCCGCCGGGGGCAAGGTCGCACAGGATAGCGCTTCACGCCGGCGGCAAGCAGGCGCGCCGGGCGGCGTCTAGCGCGGGCAGCACCCATTGATCAGGGGGTGATCCCCGCGAGCGCCGGCGCTCGCGGCTTTCAGTGGGCTTCAAAGCCCGCGACTGCCGGCAGTCGCGGCCAATCGGTTTGGTAGCCCTGGTGGATCAGGTA
>Ga0209057_1002078_pt1 | contig 15631 bp, 18 predicted proteins | sample GraSoiAngelo_146_FD_185903 | JGI IMG/M metagenome (GOLD analysis project Ga0209057, IMG submission 185903) | Grasslands soil microbial communities from the Angelo Coastal Reserve, California, USA - 14_1009_05_30cm (SPAdes) (version 2) | ecosystem: Environmental > Terrestrial > Soil > Grasslands ... | reverse complement strand
AAGATGCGCCGCTCACCAAGCGGCGCGCGATTCGTAATCTCGTCGAGTCTCTACGCGACGGGATTCGCCCGCTGCGCGCGTGGTGCCGCGTGCCGGTCCTACTACCGGGTGAACGCGCCTGCACGCGCGACGAGCCGGCGCGCTCGATCTACGGATCGCTGCCGAGATACGAACTGGCCGACGGCATCATCGACGCCGCGATCTGGATCGGCTACGCATGGGCAGACGAGCCACGTTGCGGCGCTGCGGTCGTTGTGAGTGGCACCGATCGCGACGCGATCGCCATCGCGGCCCGTGAGATCGCGCAGTCCTACTGGGCAAACCGAGCGGCGTTCTCTTTCAGCACCGCAGCGGGCGATGCGGATTGGGCGATCGCCACGGCACTGGCCGCGCGGGACCGTCCGTTCTTCATCAGCGATTCGGGCGACAACCCGACCGCCGGCGGTGGTGGCGATGCCGTCTTCATGCTCGAGCGGCTTCTCGCGAACGAGTCGCTGCTGTCGGGGCGCGCCACCGCGATCTGGGCGAGCGTCGTCGACCCGTCGGTGGTCGCGAAATGCGTCGCCGCGGGCGAAGGCGCGACGCTCGACGTGCGCATAGGCGGAGTGTTCGGCTCGAACAGCGGCGCGTCGCTTCGCGTCCGATCGCGCGTCGAGCGACTGCGCCAAGCTGATCCCGTCGGCGGCGACATCGCCCTCCTCCGGTGCGGCGGCGTGCAGGCGATCGTGACGTCACGCCGCAAGCCGTACCACCTGATCTCTGACTTCACGGATCTCGGCGTCGCGCCGCAGCGGCTCGATCTGACCGTCGTCAAGGTCGGTTACCTCCTCCCAGAGCTCTTCGCCGCGGCGAAAGGCTGGGTGATCGCATTGACGCCGGGCGGGGTCGATCAGGACATCGTGCGGCTCGGCTATCGGCGGATCGAGCGACCGATGTACCCATTCGATCCCGACATGCCTGCGCCCCCGCTGGAGCCCGTCGTATTCGGGTAGTCCGACCGCACGCGACGCGAATCCAACGTGGGGCGGATCAGACCCCGTGAACGATCACGACGCCGGCCGAGCCATCCATGGTGACGCGCTGACCGTCACGCAAATCGCGCCGTCGCATCGACCGTGCCGATCACCGCGGGGATGCCGGACTCGTGATCTCTTCGAGACGCAGCGGGCTCATGGCGCCGCGGAGTGTATGCGCCTCTTCAGCGAAGCCGGGCGCCGCGAATCGCGCACAAAGGGACCCGTTCGCATCATGCCTCTAACTACACCACGTCATCGACGCGATCCGTCGGGCCTGATCGCGTCCACGTGACGACATCGGGGCTCGGACGACGTTCTCGAGGACCCTCGGACTCAACTTATGGGTAACGGACGGTGAAGAGATCCGTGAGACCGCCTCGCGGCGCAGCGAATAGCTCGCGGTCACCCGTGCCATCTCTTCGCGCGATGTGAATGCTCGCTCCGTAGAACGCGTACGGCATCTGATCCGCGGCGACGTATACGATCGACCCGCCGTCTGGCGTCCACTCGGCGATGTACGGTGTCACCGAAAGCGGAACGCGGACCGGGTCGCCTCCCGAAGAGCGCACGATGTAGTACTCGATCCTGCCGATGCCAATGAGACGGCGGTAGAGGATCTCATCGGTGATCGGATTCCAGCGCGGCACGCCGACGAGCAAGAATCGATTCGTCTCGCGCACGAGGACGCGCTGCGGTTCGTCGGCTCGATCTGCGACGACGATCCGATACTCGCCCTGGAACGCAGCATCCGCTACGCCCGCTACGAACGATGGAGAGGCGGAGCGCCAGTCCGCTGGATGCCCGTACAGAAGGGTCGTGAACCCGACCGCACTTGACACCGCACCGGTGGTGACATCGAGGACGACGTAGCTCGCCGATGACTCCACTTGATCGAACGCGATGCGACGCGAGTCCCCCGTCCAGCCGAAGATCCACGTGAATAACCCTTTGACGCCTGGACGCAGTTGACGCATGCCCGCTCCGTCTGCGCCGATCAACCACAGCCCGTCGTCGCCCTCGGCACCCGGCTTTCGGACGAACGCGACCCTCGTGCCGTCCGGCGAGAGCGCGGGCCGAATCAAGTCCACATCGTCTGGGCCAAGGAGGGTGACCGCGCCACGATCGAGATCGATGAGTACGAGTCGGAAGCGTGCGCCGGCCCCGACGCTCAGGACGACGCGGCGCCCGTCCGACGATATCTGACGCCGGAGGTCGTTCGTGCCGACCAGACCAGCGCCGCCCTCCTGACGGTCCAAGTACTGCGCGACCAGCACGGGTGCACCGCCCGCGAGGGGCGCGGCCCACAACTCGCCGATAAAGGGGCTACGTCGACCACCGCCCGCTTCGATACCGCCGTTCAACGCGAACACCCAGTCGCCGTGCAATGGCGGCGGGTTGAACACGAGCAGCGGCGCGAACGTCCGGGGCGTCGCTGTTGCCGTGGCCGCGACGACGTTTGCCGTCGCCACGGGAGGCGATGTCGCCGTCGCCGTCACGCCGGGAGAGGTAGCGCTGGGCTGAGACAGCGGAACGGCACACGACGCCAAAAAGAGAGCGACCAATGCCGCCAGTCGTCTTAGACGACGCACGTCACGGACATTAGGGCTGCCAGCTCTAGATCTGCACGTCGGTAAGACTGTCGGCATGCGGACGAGCCGGTTAGAGGCATTCAGCGACGGCGTATTCGCGATCGCCGCGACGCTCCTCGTGCTGGAGCTGCGCGTCCCGGACGAAGGCGTCGATCTCCCGCGAGCGCTCTTTCATCTCTGGCCCGCGTACGCGGCGTACCTCATCAGCTTCGCGACGATTGGGATCATCTGGGTCAATCACCACACGTTGCTCGAGCACTGCAAGCGTGCGGATCGGCCGTTCCTCTATTTGAATCTGCTGCTCCTCATCACCGTCGGCATCGTGCCATTCCCGACGGCGCTCGTCGGTCGGTACATCCTCGCCGAGCATGGCGCAACCGCGGCCCTCGTCGTATACGGACTCGGTGCGCTGCTCATCGCGATCGCATTCAGCGGCGTCTTCTTCTACGCCACGTCTGGCCGGCATCTCATCGGTGGAGAGGCGGAGGCGAAGCGGCTGCGCATCGATGGGCGACTCTTCCCGATCGGGCTCGTCTCTTACACGATCGGGATCGCCCTCGCGTTCGTCGAGCCGAAGGCGAGCCTCGCGATGTACGCGCTCACCGCGGCGTTTTATGCCCTGCCCGTGCTGCCTCTGCCTCGCGAGCGATAGAGCCCGCGTTCTAGCGGAACCAGGACTCCTCGAGCAGCCGACGGTGGGCTAATGCTCTCGCACTTCGCCTCGACTAGAAGCGCTCGGCGCGGTCTGGACGCGCGGGAAGTAGCGAATCACGAAGAGTACGTACACCAGCCAGAGTGCGAACCAGGCAGACCCGACAACATGAAGCCCGACTGAGAAGAGGATCAGGCTCGGATCCAGGAACAGCAGGGTGTATCCGAGTAGCCAGAAGCGATCGCCTCGCCGCGAGTACACGGCCCGCTCGGCATCGTCGATCCGGCTGCCAAGCGAGGAGCCGTAGTAATAGAAGGACGCGAACACGAATGAGAACGTCGCCAGACCCATCACGACTAGCGTCGCTTGAAACAGGATGGCGCTGATCTCACCGCTCGCGAACTTCGGATACAGGAAGATCAACATGAACGTGAAGATCGCAATGCTCGTCGCGGCGAGCGAATACGAGCGATTGACGTTAGATGCGGCAAGATCGTCTCCCATGGGAAGTGCCTCCTCGCCGGGTTCTCCCTAACTTGAGGTACGCGCGCGTCGCTGAGCGTCATCACTCTGTACCTTTTCGCGCCACTCGCCGATAGCTGGAGTATCGTCCGCGCGACGAGCCGGGGGTCGTGGGAGGCATTCGATGCAGCTCACATCGAGCGCTAAGGCGACGATCGCTTTTTCTGTCGCCCTTGCGATAGCCATCGCTTACTGCAACACGAACAGCATCTGCATGTCCGAGCCGAAATCGACCTTGCTCCCCACCTTTGGTCGTGTCTTCGGCCCCTTGGTCAATGGTTCCGTTGTCGCGCCACTCACGATGGTTCTCATCGGGGTCGTCGTGTTCGGCATCTGGAGTTCGCGTCGTAGCGCGTACGCACTTGCGTTGGCGCTCGGCGCCGTGAGCGTCGTGATCTACGTCTTTTCGGGGCTGTCGTTCCTGCTGGCCGGCTCGTTCGCGTCGGTCTTCATCTGCGCCTCGGTCGTCGCGAGCGCCGCTCTGGTCGCCGGATACTCATTCATCGGCTGGCGAGAGGCCGCTGGCGTGGCGGCGAGTTAGCGGATCCCAGCGCCAGCGCCTCGCGACCTTTAGTCGGGGGAGCGCAGCACGCTGTAGATCTGACGTGGCTCCGCTACGCCCTTCAGCGACCGCACCCCGCGATCCTCGAACCCGAGGCCGGAGCCGGCGACGAGATCGCGCACGGTGTTCGAGACGAAGATCTGGCCCGCGTCGGCGAGTGCGCCGATCCGAGCCGCGATGACGACCGCGATGCCTCGGATCGCACCCTGATCACCTTCCACCTCGCCGGTGTGCACGCCCACGCGCGTACGAAGTCCAAGCGCGGCGTCCGCGTCGATCGCAGCCTCGCCGAATCGCACGGCGTGCACGGGTGCCTGGAACGTCGCGAGCAACCCGTCACCGGCCGTATCGATCTCGGTGCCCTCATGGACAGCGAGCAGTTCTCGCATGCGCCCGTAATGACGCGCGAGAAGCTCGCGCCATGCGGCGTCTCCGAGCTCGGACGCGATCACGGTCGAATTGACAAGATCAAGGACCATGATCGTCGCGAGCGCCCTCCGGCCGGCCCGAGCAGCTGCGGGCGCGCGGACGCTGACCGCACGCGCCGCGACCGGCTCGTCCCGATCCGCGATGGTGATCGTTCGGATCGGAGCATCGGGATAGTGAGAGGAGACGGCGGTGTACGTCGCCGGCAGAAGGAGTGCCTCGCCGGGCCGTGCATGTCCGAGCAGCTCGTGCGTCGAGTTGACCATTTGACCGATCGCTGTGTAATCGCGGGTCCCACCCTCTCCGACGTTCCCGACGAAGGCCTCACCCGTTCCGACCGCGGCGGCGACCAGGGACGTCCCGCCCCACTGGTCCTCCATGGCCGCGATCACGTCCGCAGCCGCCTCGACGGCTCGCAGGGCATGCTCGCGGTCGTTGTAAGGGGTACCGAAGAAGGCGATGACCTGATCGGACATGAGCTTGTCGACGGTCCCGTCGCGCGCGACCACAGCGCGCGTCGCGATCTCGTAGAAGTGGTTCAGCCGCTCGACCATCTGCGTCGGAGAGAGTCGCTGCGCGGCCTCTCCGGCGCCCGGCAGCCCCATGACGGCCATCGAGATCGTGACCTCCCCACCCGGAGGAGAGAATTCATATCAGGTCGTGCATAGCGAGGGATTCTTGCGTGAGGGCCGGATCATGAACAGCTCGTAGAAAAACGCGAATGGTCCGCCGAACGGCGCCCAACAGCGCTTGCAGCGATGTTTTGTAGGTAGCAGCCGGTTCCAACGCCGATACATCGGCAGCGCATCGTTGACCCAAGCCCACTCACGTGGGTGGCGGAGCGGCATCCGCTGAGTCTCCGCTCAGGCGGGAGTGGTGGCAACAGAGCGAACCTGACCGAGTGTGAGTCGCGCGCAGGTCTACAGTGCTCCCGGCGTCAACTGACGCACCAAGGGAGGCCGCACATGGCTGGCAAATACACGGATTGCGCGCAAGGACACTCGAGCGTGCGTATCAGCGGCAAGGACGACAACGAGTTCGTCGCGAACGTTCTCGCGCACCTGAAGTCGATCCACTCGTCGATGCCGACGCCATCGCGCGAACAGATCCTCGCGATGGCCAAGACGGCCTAGAGACTCGAGCGGCGAGCGCTGGAGCGCTCGGCCTTACCGGGTCGTTGCCGCCTCGTGTGAAAGTCATCGATCTCGCGCCGGGTCTTTGGATCTGGAGGCTCGAGCATCCGTCCTGGAGACCCGACGTGGACTGGCAGCAGGTGGTGACATGCGTTTGCGTCGACGCGGGCCGCGAGCGGTGGCTCCTCGATCCGCTTCTGCCGCCCGATGACGCGACGCAGGTCTGGGACCGCCTCGCGCAACGTCCGCCGACGGCCGTGGCCGTGCTCATTCCCGATCACATGCGCCGGACCTGGAGCGATCCGAAGACAAAGAGTCTCGACGCCGCGGTCCGCCGTTACGGATGCCGCGCGTACGGTCCGTCCGTCTTCGATCCCGACGATGGCCCGCCCGAGACGTGTTGCGCGTCTGGATGTCCCCCACGCACACGGAGCGAGCCCTTCCTGACCTCCGCGCGATGCTCGAACTGCCGTTCGAGCGCGTGATCATCTCGCACGGGGAACCGGTGCACGACCGCGCCGCGTTCGAGCGAGCACTCGAGCTCCCGCAATGGCCGGCCGGTCCGCTGCATCAGTCCGCGTATCGCGGCAACCTCGAACGAGTCCGACGTCTCGTGGAGGCTGGCGCCGACACGACAGCGCGAGACGAGCAGGCGAGACGGCGTTGGGCTGGGCGCGAATGGGCGGGCACAAGGACGTCATCGCATACCTGGACGATGTAACAGCGGCAGGCGTGCGGCCGGACGGCTGGTCCCGAAGAGCGCGATGGCACGTTGAGTGCGGCGCCCCGAGCCATGGAGGAAGCCGGATTCCGCCCATGCAGAGAGTGCGGCAAGCGCGCGCTCATCGAGCTTGCGGATGGCAATGGGCGGATCTGCGCGCGCTGCTACGTCCGTCGACACCGAAGCGATTCGCTCTCGCACCGCGTCGCGTCAGAGGCGTTGAGCACGCGCTCCGCTCCGGCGCGCGGAAACTCAGCGGCGCGCGAGGAGCATTTCCGGAAGCAGTAGTTACTTCTCGGGAAAGACGATGTGTCGCCCGAGGAACGGCGCGCGCTCACCGACCGCGAGGATGACCGGCGCGAGCGCACTGGAGATCAGCTGTGGCCGCACCGTCGTCTCGTAGTACCCGAGCGTCTGATCGAACTTCTGGATCTGATCCGCGGGGATCGCCGCTTTCGCAACTTGCGTCGCCATCGCGTCGACCATCCCAGGATCGATCATCACCGCGAACTGCGGATTCGCATCGAGTGCGACCTTGAGCGCAGCGACGGCGGCCTGATCGACCGTCAGCTTTCCGTGGAACGGCGCGAGCAGGTTGTCGAAGCTCACGACCGCGACGAGCGCGAGGTACACCGCGACGAGACCAGTGAGCGCGCCAAGGGGCAGGCCAAGCGTGTGATCTGCGGCGCGGAGCAGGCCGACGCGGTGCACGAGCGAGACGAGCATCCCGGCCACGCGGCCGACGACGCTCGCGACGAATCCCACGACGAGCACACCGAGTCCAAGGCCGATCGTGCCCGTTGGGACGAGACCCGCGCCCGGTCCGTTGTAGAGCGCGTACAGACCGAGGACCGAGAGTGCGACGGCGAAGAGCGGCGCGACGAAGCCCTTTCGCCAACCCGCGACCGCCGCGATGCCGACGATGGCGAGGATCGTGATGTCGAACATGAGGCGAGCATAGGCTCGCTCTGTCCGTTACTGGAGCGTCAGCGCCTCGCAGATCGGTATCTGACTCCCGCCGGGCGTGGGCCCGCCGCTCATCACGTAGACGACCGGTCCGCTTGCGACGACACCGAGACCGTGGCGCGGAGTCGGGAGATCAGGAAGCCGTGACCAGCGCGCGGTCGCTGCGTCGAACAGCTCGACCTCGCGATACGTGCCGTTCGGTTGTTCGCCGCCAACGAAGACGAGCTTGTCGCCATACGTGGCGGCGCCGACACCGCCGCGCGGCGTCGGGGCGTCCGGCATCCGCACCCACGCATCGCGTTGCGGGTCGTAGCACTCGAACGCCGCGAGGTTCGTCGTGAGCGAAAGCATGCGACCGCCGATCGCGCACGCCCGACCGCGCAGCGCCGCGCCGGCGAGATGATCGCGCGGCGTGAGTATCGCCGCGACTTCGCGCCAGCGATCGGTCGTCACGTCGTATGCGTACGTTGGCGCGACGAGCCGCGCGCCATCGAATCCACCGACGACGTACACCACACTTCCCAGCACTGCGGCGGCAGCCTGCGAACGCGGGTTCGGCATCCGCGCGATCTCGCGCCACGAGTTCGCTCCCGGGGCCAGAACGAAGGCACGAGCGATCGGCGCACCAGCGTTGCCGCCCATGAGGTAGATGCCCGCGCCGTCGCCGGCGTCGATCGCCGCGGCCATCGCATGATCGACGCTCACGGGAAGATCAGGTGCGCGCGACCAGCGATCCAGACCGATGTCGTAGCGCTCGACGACGCTGCCACCGCCAAATCCACCGATGACGTAGATGCCTCCGCGGAAGAGCACCGCCGCGACCTCGCTGCGCGCGGTCGGGATATCGGCAATCTGTCGCCATGACGCGGCGATCGATGTCGCCCGCGCCGAGGCCGTCACCGTTGCGGCGTCGGGCAAGCCCGGGCTCGTCGCAACCGGTGCGGTCGCGGCACGGGTGGGGCTCAGACCACCGGCAGGCGTGCATGCGGCCATCGCCAGTGCGGCAGCGAACAAGGGACCCGCGGGACGCGCGCCCATACGCTTCAGGGTATGCGCGAGGTCCGGGAGGACAGCGGCCACGTCCGACGCGTCGCGTTCCTGCTCTGGCTCTTCGCGTTCCTGGTATGCCTCGCGTTCCTCGGCTTCATCGCCTACGGCTATCTCGGCGACGCGCTCGATCGCCTGCCGAAGCTCGGCTGAGCGCCGACGATCTCGAGCCGACGCTGGCGCGAGTGGCGGACGCTGGCGCGAGTGGCGGACGCTGGCGCGAGTGGGCGACGCTGGATTCGAACCAGCGACCCTCTCCGTGTAAAGGAGACGCTCTGACCGCTGAGCTAGTCGCCCACTTCAAGTATGAAGGCGCGAACTCTCAGGCGGCGACCCACGGAAGGCGAGGGAGCGGGAAGAGTCGCACGTTGCGTCCCGCGAGGATGAGCGCGTCGGCCAACCCCTCGAGCCGCCCGAGCTGCGTCGCGAAGAAATCGAACCGCTCGGCGCCGCGCTCGTCGAGCGGCCACTCGTCACCGCTGTGGCGCGCGATGAGCTGCCACAGCTGGAAGTAGTCGCGCGTGAGATCGTCCGCGCGTTCGTCGAGCTGCACCTTGTACCGGCAACGCATGAGCCGCAGCGTCGCCGACTCGAACGATGAGAGGCGGCCGAGAGCCGCGAGGAACTCACCGCGCAGACGCCGGCTCTCCTCGCTCGCCGCGTCAGCGCGCGACCGTCGGTAGCTGCGACTCCGGAGCTTGGCTTGCACGGAGAGCTCGCGATGACGCTCGTCGATCCTCTTGCGAAAACGCTCGGCGCCGACTCCGGTGGTCGCCCAGATGACCGGCGCACGAGGTGGCATGTCGCTCGCGATTATCCTGCCGTGCAGATGCATCTCAAGACTTTTCAGCGCGATGAGAGCGTCGTAAAATGAATGACCGCGGTCTCGTCGACGACCTCCTCACCCACTCCCACGTCATCGCGCTCGTCGGCTACTCCATTGATCCCTCACGACCGAGTAATTCGGTCGCGCGCTACCTGCGCAACCAGGGCTTTCGCGTCATCCCGGTGAACCCGTTGCTGCGCGGTGCGGTCATCAACGGAGAGCGCGCCTACGACCGCCTCGCAGACATCCCAAAGTCCGAGCATGTGGACTTCGTCGACGTGTTCCGCCGCGGTGAGTTCCTCGATGCCGTCGTGGACGACGCACGGGAGGCCGGAGTGAAGGTGCTCTGGTTCCAGCTTGACCTCGGCAACGTCGCCGCGGCGGAGCGCGCCGAGGCTGCCGGCATGCGCGTCGTGTGGGACCGCTGCACCGCGATCGAGCATCGTCGGATCAGAAGGAGCGCCGCTCCAAGAGCCCCGTAGCGGCGCGCCGGTCTACAGGCGGCTTCGCGGAGTGAGCGCGATCTCCTTCGAGACGTCCTCGCCTGCCGCCACGCGGCTCCAGAACGGATCGAGCTCGACGCGGGCGTTCGCTTGCCGCAACAGCGCGATGAGCGGCGTGAACGCGGGGAGTCGGTACGGCTTCGTGTTGACCTTCACCGTGGACGCGCGGCCTCGTGCGACGAAATACGGTGCCGATGCGCCCGAATGCGCGCCCGGATACCGCTTCGCGTCGATCCGCTGGAGCGCACCGATCGGAACCCGCTCCTCCTTCAAACCGAAGTTCGTGCGGAACACGAGCTCATCGCCTTCGATCGCGAGCGTCGTGAAGTACGCCTGATTGACGACGATGAGCGCGTTCAGCGCGAGCAGGCCCAGCCCGATCGTGACCATGACGGCATCTCCGCCGGCCGCACCGAAGATCAGCACGCCGAGTGCGGCGAGCGGGAAGAACGTGTACGACGGCCAGAGCAGCGCGAGATCGGGACGGATCGGCGTCATGCGCCGAGTCTAGGCGGGTGCGATGGAAAGACGGCGCTCGACGCCATCGAGCGCGTCGCGGATGCGGCGCGTCGCGGCGACGCGCTCGACGTCGTCCATGAGCATCTTCGGGTCGTCGTACTCGGCGATGCGCTCGCGATAGAAGTCGCGCAGCAGGGCGAGCCCGTCGCGGATCGCAAGCGGCACGTAGCCGACGTCCGCGGTCTGGCACGCGATGCGGAACTCGAGCTCAGCCGCGCGATAGCAATTGCGGCAGACGAAGAATGGGCGCTCGACGCCGTTATCGAGGACGCGCGCGGGATGCGCGTCCGCGCTGATGTCCTCCGCACGGCAGCGTGGACAACGGAAGATGCGCATCCGCAGAATTGTCGCGCGCTACAATGAGTGCTCCGGCCCAGGTGGTGTAATGGTAGCCACGCGAGTTCGAGGGGCTCGTGTCCGAAAGGACGTGAGGGTTCAAATCCCTCCCTGGGCACAGTCGCGACGGTCGCTCACACCCTTACCCGCGCCCACGCCCCACTCTTGAATCGCCAAGCGAGCAGTAGCGCACGCACGAAGTAATCCACCGTCACGCCGAGCCAGATCCCGGTGAGTCCCATGCCAAGCGGGAACGCGAGCGTGTACGCGAGCGGCAGTCGCACGACGAACCAGTTCACGAACGACACGAGCAACGGATAGCGCGTGTCCCCCGCCCCACGAAGCGCACCGCCGAGCGCGAAGATCACGCCTTGCGCGGGCTGCCCGAGGCCAACGACCGCGAGTGCGCCGACTCCGGCAAGCACGACCGCGTCGGAGTTCGTGAAGAAGCCGAGCAGCACTCCGGGAAACAGCACGAACGCGGCGCCAGCGGCGACGGACCAGGTCAACGCCATCGCCGCCGCAGCCCATCCAGACCGCCGGGCGCGATCGCGCTCGTGCATGCCCAGCGCCTGTCCCACGAGCGAGCTCGCGGCGACCGAGAAGCCGATGCACGGGAAGAACGAGAACGTCTCGATCTGTCCGACGATCTGATGCGCTGCGACTTCGTTGGTCCCGAGCCGGAAAACGAGCCCGGACAGCGCGAGGATGCCGAAGCTGAACGTCGCACTCTCGCCGGCGGAGGGAAGGCTGATCTCGAAGATGCGCCGGATGGTGGTCATCGTGAGATGCCACGGACCGCCGGCGATCGACAGCCCCGCGACGCCACGCCACAGCACCACCAGCGACGCGATCATGCCGAGCACCCAGGTCGTGGTCTGCGCATATGCAGAGCCCATCGGTCCGAGCTTGAACACGTCGATAAGCAGGTACGCGAGGACGACGCTCAGCACGATGCTCGCGATCGAGAGGAACATCGGGGTCCGCGTGTCACCGGCGGCGCGCATCGCCGACGTCCCGATCAGCCACACCGTCGCCGCGGCGTTCGCGATGCCGAGCACAGTCAGGAACGGCGTGCCGACAGCGAGCACCTCACCCTCCGCACCGAGCAGTCGCAGCAGCGACTCCGAGAAGAAGAGGAAGAACACGCCGAACGCCAGCCCCGCGATCGCCCCGAGCAGAAGCGATTGTCGCGTCGCGTCGGCTGCTTCGGCCGGTCGACCCTGGCCCATCCGCCGACTGACGATCGCGATCGTGCCGATCGCGAGTGAGCGCCACACCGGGAACATCAGAAAGAGGAAGTTGCCGGCAGCGCCAACACCCGCGGTCGCCGTCGCGCCGAGATGTCCGACGAAGGCGAAGATGATCGCCGTCCCTGCGGCCGTGAGCGACTGCTCGACGATGCTCGGCCACGCCAGATCGATCGCCGCGCGCGCCGGCGACATGCTCGCGAGCTGCGCGGCGCGTGCGCTCGGTGCGGGGGCTGCTTCGAGCTCGACCTCGTCGGCGGTCTGGATCGTCACGCGGTCACGGTGACTCCGGAGCCTCCGACGACCTCGCCGATGCGCGCCGCGGTCACGCTGTGGGCGCGTCTCGCCCGCTCCCAGTCGTTCGCGTGCGCGGACGGGACGCCGACCAGGAGCCCTCCAGATGTCTGCGGATCGAGCGCGAGGACGCGCAGCACCTCGTCGCTCACGTCGAGACGCACTCGACCCTCACTGAGGAAATGCGCTTGATTGCGCTCGAGGCCGCCGAAGCTTCCACCGAGGGCATGCGCCCGCGCGCCAGGCAGAAGCGGCACAGCGGACATCGCGACGCGGACCTCGACGCCGGCCGCGCTCGCCATCTCATGCAGGTGTCCGGCGAGCCCGAAGCCGGTGATATCCGTCGCGGCGTGCACGCCGGCCTCGACGGCCGCGCGCGCGGCACCGCGGTTGAGCGTCACCATCGACGCGATCGTCGACGCGAGGTCCTCGGGCGAGAGATCACCGCGCTTGTGTGCGGTCGTGAGCACGCCGGTCCCGATCGGCTTCGTGAGCCACAGCGCGTCCCCGACGCGTAACGCGTCCTTGCGCAGGATCCGCTGCGGATCGACGCGCCCGGTCACCGCGAGACCGAACTTCGGCTCTCGATCGATGACCGTGTGACCACCGGCCACGACACCACCGGCCTCGCGCACCGTGTCGACGGCGCCGGCGAAGACGCGCTCGAGCTGCGCGATCGGCGCATCCTCTGGCCACGCGGCGATCTGCAGCGCGAAGAGGACCTCGCCGCCCATCGCGTACACGTCGGACATCGCGTTCGCGGCCGCGATCGCGCCTGACGCGTACGCGTCGTCGACGATGGGCGGGAAGAAGTCGAGCGTCTCGACGATGGCGGCATCGGGCGCGACGAGGTACACGGCGGCGTCATCGGCCCGCTCGAGTCCGACGAGCAGCTCCTTCGGCGCGCGTTGCTGGCTGAGAGGACGCAGGACCTGCGTCAGTGGGCCCGGGCCCAGCTTCGCGCCTCAGCCAGCGCAGGTCGAGAGCGTCGTGAGACGCACCTCGTCACGAGTGAACACCGAGCAAGTATCGCCGCGCGCGCGTCAGGGGAGCGCGGGCGGTGTGCGGATCGCGGTGTACCAGACGCCGAGCGCGAGCGCGATGAGCAATGCCGCGAGCAGGAGGTATTGCGGCGAACGTCCCCTGCGAATGATCACGACGAGCAACAGCACCGCCGCCGCGGCGACGAGCGCGAAGTCCAAGAGGAGCAGGAGGAGAAGGGCGCTCATATGACGTTGTACTCACGGATGAGATCGCCGCGCGCGAAGCGCGAGTGCGACAGTGCGGAGATATCGAGCGTCGTCTTGCCGCTCGTGATGAGCTCGGCGATCGCCTCGCCCGCGGCCGACGCGTGCATGAGCCCATGACCGCTGAACCCGGCGGCGCAAACGAAGCCCGTGACGCCATCGATGTGACCGAGGATCGGATGTTTGTCGGGCGTGTCTTCGTAGAAGCCCGCCCATCCGGTCTTCACGTTCGCCTTCTCGAGCAGGGGCATCCGGTCGAGCGCGCGCTCGACGATCGACGGGATGAAGGCCCAGTTCACGGAATCGTCGAAGCCGGGCTTGTCGGCGGGGTCGGCCATGCCCATGAGGACGCCGCCTGACTCACGGTGGAAATAGAAGGACGTCGCCATCTCGACGGTGAGCGGGAAGTCCCTTGTGAGGTCGGGCAGCGGGTCAGTCACGAAGATCTGGCGTCGCAGCGGCGTGATCGGCAGATCGACGCCCGCGAGCCGGCCGATCTCGGCCGCCCATGGACCGGCGGCATTCACCACGGTCGCGCACCCGTATTCGGCATTCGTCGTTCGCACGCCGGTGACGGTGCCGCGCTCGCTCGTCACGGCGGTCACCGGCTGGCCCTCGCGAAAGCGCACGCCGCGCTCGCGCGCTCGCGCGACGTAGCCGTTGAGGAGCGCGGTCGGGTCGAGGTAGCCGTCTTTCGGGCAGTACGTCGCGAACGCGACGTCGTCAGCGCGTAGCTGTGGAAAGATCTCACGGATCTGCGCGAGTTCGAGACGGCGCGCCGGTACCCCGAGCTTCGACCACAGCGCGAGCGACCGCTCGAACGCGCTCTTGTCGCGCTCCGTTGTGATGAGGAACAGGTAGCCGACCTGATGGAAGTTCGGATCGACACCCATCTCGTCCTCGAAGCGCTCCCAGTGAGGGAGCGACCGCTGAGAGAGACGGACGTTGATCTCCGTCGAGAACTGGAGCCGCACGCCGCCCGCGTTTCGTGACGTCGATCCGCTTCCGAGGCGATCGCGTTCGAGGACGACGACGTCGCGCATGCCCCTTACCGCGAGGTGGTACGCGATCGAGGCACCCAACACGCCGCCACCGACGATGACGACCTCTGTGCGCTCCACCCTTCGCCGCCGCTAGGACTGCTCGGGCGGCACAGCGGACGGCGCGATGCGGACCATCGCAAGCATCGCCTTGTAGACCTCGAGGTAATCGCGCGCGCCGTACGCGACCGCGCGCGCTCCCGAGCGACGCGTCGCGGGGATGAGCTCGGCCATGTCCGCCATCGCCGACGTGAGGAACAGGAGCTCGACCTCGTTGCGGCCCTTCGCCGTCATTGGCTTCAGGGAGGTCGCGATCGCCTGTGACGCGCCCTCGCGTAGTTGGTCGCAGACCTTCGAGGGATGCAGCATCTTCGCCGCGAAGCGTCCCGCAGCTTCCTTCGTGCGGACCGTCACCACGTCGCGGCCAAGCAGCTGTCGCGCCTCGGCGCATGTCGCGTCGTCGCCGGCGACGAGCGACACCGTCGCGCCGAAGTAGCCCGCGAGGTACGCGTTGAGCGTCGTCTCGCCGACCGCCTTGCCGTTGAGACGTAACTCGTAGATCGCACGGCTCGCGTAGGTGTGATCGAGCACACCCTTCCGATGACCGGCGCGCGCGTGATAACCGACGAAGAAGCAGGTGTCGTAGCCGCCGTCGATCCCCTGCCCCATGCTCCACGGCTTCGCGGTGCCGACGAGGAGCTCGGCGCGCGGATCGAGATCGTCGGCGTAGATATTGTGCATCGCGCCGTGCGAATCGTTGACGCAGAACCTCTTCGCGCCGGCGTCCGCAGCGCCATCAATGCAGGCGTTCGCTTCGTCGGTCATCCAACGGCGGGCGCGCTCGTACTCGACGCCTTGCATCATCACGTGGCTGTATGTCGCGACGCCACCGATGCCTTCCATGTCAACGGAGATCCACACGCTCTGCGCGACGCGACTCGGCACGGCGCGATGGTATGAGGTCGCTCAGCCGAACGCGTTC
>Ga0209057_1002077_pt1 | contig 15631 bp, 17 predicted proteins | sample GraSoiAngelo_146_FD_185903 | JGI IMG/M metagenome (GOLD analysis project Ga0209057, IMG submission 185903) | Grasslands soil microbial communities from the Angelo Coastal Reserve, California, USA - 14_1009_05_30cm (SPAdes) (version 2) | ecosystem: Environmental > Terrestrial > Soil > Grasslands ... | reverse complement strand
TGAAGGCCGCGGGCATCGCCGGGGTCGCCTTGATCCGCGGGATGTTCCGCACGGTCGGGATTGAACCGATCGATGTCCCCGGGGCCACGGGCGGGCTCGACACGGACATGATCGCGAAGGCGGACGCGGCGTTGGAGGCCCTCAAGACCTACGACCTGGTCGTGCTCCACGTCAAGGCGACGGACCTCTGCGGCCACGACGGCAAGGCGTCCGAGAAGATCCGCGTGATCGAACGTATGGACGCGATGATGGGACACCTGAAGTCGCGGCTCCCGTCCGACGTCGTCGTCGCCATCACCGCCGATCACTCCACGCCGGTCTCCGTCAAGGAGCACTCCGGGGACCCGGTCCCCCTCACGATCTTCGGGGAGGGGGTCCGCGTGGACGGCGTCCCGACGTTCGACGAACGGAGCGTGGCCCACGGGTCCCTCGGCCGGGTCCGGGGACAGGACGTGATGAACCTCCTGCTCGACCTTTCGAACCGCGCTCCGAAGTATGGCGCGTGAGCCCGTCAAGGCCTAATACGCGGAGGAAGTTGCGGCGCGGGTCGGGCGACGGAGAGGACGCAATGGCGCAGATCGACCTGAGCATCGTCATCCCCTTGGCGATCTTGGCGGGCCTGGGATTCGCGGGCCTCCTGACGAGGGACGTCCTGCGGAGGGACACCGGCAACGACCGGATGCGGGAGATCACGGCCGCGATCCAACAGGGGGCTCGGGCCTTCCTGCGCCGGCAATACCGGAGCATCGCGATCATCGCCATCGTCTTGGCGATCGTCTTCGCGGGGGCCATCTTCGGCTCCGCGGTGGCGGCGGGAAAATCGAACGCGGTCGAGCTTGGCCTGAAGACGGCCGGCGCCTTCGCCCTCGGGGCCGCCTTCTCCGCCCTCTCCGGCTTCATCGGGATGCAGGTCGCGATCCGGACGAACGTCCGATCCGCCGCGGGATCCTTGAAATCCTTCAACGACGCCCTCGTAATCGCGCTTCGGGGAGGGGCCGTGTCGGGCCTTTCGATCGTCGGCCTCTCCCTCGCGGGTGTGTCGATCCTCTATTACGGGTACGGCGCCCTCACGCCGGCGTCGTCGCAGAACGATCTCGTCCTGTCCATCGTCGGCTTTGGATTTGGCGCGAGCCTCGTCGCGCTCTTCGCGCAGCTGGGAGGCGGCATCTACACGAAGGCCGCCGATGTCGGGGCGGATTTAGTCGGCAAGGTCGAGGCCGGCATCCCTGAGGACGACCCGCGAAATCCGGCGGTCATCGCAGATCTCGTCGGCGACAACGTGGGCGACTGCGCCGGCCGCGGCGCGGACCTGTTCGAGTCGACGGCGGCGGAGAACATCGGTGCGATGATCCTCGGCGTCGCCCTGTTGCCCGTCTTCGGGATTGCGGGCGTCATCTTCCCGCTCGTGGCCCGCGGGTTCGGAGTCCTCGCGTCCATCGTCGGGGTCTACGTGGTGCGGGGGCGGGAAGCGGAGTCGCCGATGGCCGCCTTGAACCGCGGCTACTTGGTGACGACGGTCATCGCGGCTATCCTCTTCGGTGCGGCCGCATGGGCCATGCTGGAGCCGACCGGCGGCGCGGCGGACCCATGGACCTGGGCGAGGTATTGGGCCTGCGGGATCGCGGGCATGGTCACCGCCTTCCTGTATGTTTGGATCACGCAGTACTATACGGAGGCCACCTACAGGCCGGTGAAGGATATCGCCAAGGCCTCCGAGACGGGACCGGCCACGAACATCATCGCCGGCTTTTCCGTCGGCCTCGAAGCGACGTGGCTGCCCATTATTGTGGTGTCGGGTGCCTTGCTAATCTCCTATTGGCTCGGGCAAACGACCGGCATCGCGGGCGGAGGTCTCTACGGCACCGCGATCGCGACGATGGGGATGCTCTCGACGGCCGCCTACATCCTCGCGATGGACACCTTCGGTCCGATCGTCGACAACGGAGCGGGCATCATCGAGATGTCCGGCATGTCTCAGGAAGCGCGGAGGAACATGGACAAGCTCGACGCCGCCGGCAACACGACGAAGGCCCTGACGAAGGGCTACGCGGTCGGAAGCGCCGCGCTCGCGGCCTTCTTGTTGTTCAATGCCTACCTCGAGGAGACAGGGATTGCCAAATTCGGCGTGAACATCGCGCACCCGGAGACGTTCATCGGAGGGTTCATCGGGGCGGCGCTGGTCTTCCTCTTCACCGCCTACGCGATCCGCGCCGTGGGGAGAGCCGCCTGGGCCATCATCAAGGATGTCCGAGACCAGTTCCGGGAGAACCCCGGCATCATGGCGGGGACCGCCAAGCCGGACTATGCGCGGTCCGTCGACATCGTGACGCGAAGCGCGCTGCGGGAAATGGTCGTGCCAGGACTCCTCGCGGTGGCGACCCCGGTCGCGGTCGGCCTGTTCTTCCGTTTCGTCCGGGTGACCCCCGGCCTGCTCGCGGGGGAGCCGCTCGGCGGGACCCTCATGGTCGGCACCATCGCGGGCGTCCTCATGGCCCTCGTCCTCAACACGGGAGGAGGCGCCTGGGACAACGCGAAAAAATTCATCGAAGCGGGGAACCTCGGCGGCAAGGGGAGTCCGACGCACAAGGCAGCCGTGGTCGGCGATACCGTGGGAGACCCTTTCAAGGACACCGCGGGGCCCTCCCTCCACATCCTCGTGAAGTTGCTCTCGACAATCACGCTCGTGATCGCACCGCTCCTTATCCCCTAGGCACGGAACGTTTCCCCGGACGTCTCACGAAGGATGCCAAGCGTTAAATCTCGTCCCTCGTTTCCTCGCGACGGAGGAGGCATCTTTGGCTAGTTCCCCCCAGCCCCCGCCAAGCGCGTCCGTCGGCCCGACTCCGCCGTTCGGCGGCCGCAATCCGAGGACCGTCCGCCTGATCGTAATCGTCGTTGCCCTCATCGTGATCGTGTCCGTAATCACAGTCGTGTACATCGCGACGCGGCCGACCAACTGCAGGCTGTCGTCGACGGATCCGCTGATTTTCGACCAGCCGGAGCAGCCGGACACCCTCGATCCGCAAGTGACCTTCTCGACGCCGGGCTGGGCCATCACGCAACAGGTGTACCAGACCCTCGTCATGTACAACGGCTCGAGCTACCAAGAGTTCCTTCCAATTCTCGCGAAGAGCTGGACGGAATCTGCGGACCATTTCAACTTGACCTTCACCCTGCGGACGGGCATCCACTTCTCGAATGGCGACCCATTTAACGCCTACGTCATGTGGTTCAGCCTGAATCGGGCGATGGTGATGAACCAGGCCCCGCAGTTCATCCTGGGCCAGAACTTCAATTACCCGCATGTGAACGCGTCATCCACCTCGGACGAGGTCAACGCGTCCGTTGCGACGCTGACGACCGAGCTGAACACCTTCGATTTCCGGACCCCGACCGCACCGCAGTTGGCGGCAATGCAGGACCCGTGGCAATCGTTCCAGGTCATTGACGACAAGACGATCCAGCTCAACATGGGCTACGGCTACCTCGGGGACACGGTCGCATACACCTACATCCTTGCGACGCTCGCGGCCCCGATCGCGGCGGGGGTGGATCCGTTCGTCATCGCCGCGAACGGCGGGACGAACGACTCGACCAACGACTGGATGTCCACAAACCTTCTCGGAACGGGACCCTACAAACTCGCCTCGTACAATCCCTCCACGGGGTTCGTCCTCCAGAAGGACCCGAATTATTGGGGCGCCGCGGCCGCGGCAGCCGAGCCTTGGAACAACATCCTCCAGCCGGCGAAGTCGGACATTCAGACGAACTTCCAGGGCGATCCGGCGAAGACGACGACAGACCTGAAGACGGGAGCGGTTGCCGGAGCGTCCTTTGCGTACGCGGGGCCTTCGACCGTAAACGATCTGAAGAACTCGGCGTGCGTCTCGGTCACGAAGCTGAGCGAAGTGTACAGCTCCACGGCCGGGGCCTGGTGGATCTACATGAACCAGAACCACGAGCCGTTCAACAACCAATCCTTCCGAGCCGCGGTCGCCCACGCAATCAACTACGAACAAATCAACGCGACGGCCTTCGGGGGGAATTCGGTTCGGTGGGTCGGCCCGGTCCCGCCCGGCTACCCGTACTACAACACGGACTCCCTACCGGCGTACTCGTACAACTTGACGCTCGCCCGGCAGTTCCTGCTCAACTCCCCGTGGCCCACCGGCTACCTGATTCCGGTCAAGTACGCATATATCAACCTCGGAGATTGGGCCGAGGTCAGCCTCATCATCAAGAGCAACCTCGCGCAGATCAACTTGACCTTGGATCTCGTCCCGATCACCCTGGACAACCTCTATCAGGAACAGGCGCGGGACTCCACGACGGGCGTGTGCACGACCGAGACGACGGCGAACGGCGGGCCGTTCTACATGGGTCAGGAGTTCTACACGTCGGACTACATCTCCCCCGACGATTGGACGCAGAACAACGCGATCAGCGACGGGAGCGCCAACGACTGCATGTCCGCGTTCAACGATCCGAACGTGGACGCGTGGGTCCTTCAGGCCGCCGGCGAATCGAATCCGGCCGTGGCCCGACAGCTGTACCGCGACATCACCCGGACGATGTACGACAACTACACGAACGTCTGGCTCCTCAGCCCGAACCAGTTCTCTGTGTCCAGCCCGCTCCTGCTCGGCGTCATCCCGAATCCCATGGGGAGCGCGCTGCCCTTCACGATGAGCTTCAACACGGAATATGCGCTGAAGCCGTGAGTCGCGCGCGGGGTCGTCACGGCACTGGCGGGGCCTGAGGCTCGAGGAGCTCCTTCGGGGCGACGTCGCCGATCTCCTCGGCCCGATGGCAGGCGACCGTTCGTTCGGGGTCTCCGGGGATGGACCGAAGCAGCGGTTCCTCGACCCGACAGCGGTCGATGACGAACGGGCACCTCGATGCGAATCGGCATCCCGGCGGTGGCTGGATCAAGGTCGGAATCTCTCCCGTCACGCGGTACCGGGCTTTTCTCCGAGCGACGTCGATCTCAGGGAGGGCCGCAAGGAGCGCCTTCGTGTACGGATGGACCGGGCGTTCCAGGACGCTTCGAACGGGGCCGACCTCCGCGAGCTTCCCGAGGTACATGACGGCCACCCGATCCGCGACGTAGCGGACCGCGGCCACGTTGTGCGTGATCAACAGATAGGCGAAGCCTTGCTCCTGCTGTAGGCTCACGAGGCGATTGAGGATCTGAGCCTGGACCGCGACGTCGAGCGCGCTCGTCGGCTCATCGAGGATGATCAGTTTGGGATGCAGGCCCAGGGCGCGGGCGAGCGAGAGTCGCTGCCGCCCGCCCCCGGAGAATTCGTGGGGGTACAGCTCCAGGGAGCCTTCAGGGAGGCCGACCATCGGAAGGAGCGCCGCAACGCGGTCTTTCAGCTCGGCTTTCGTGATCGCCGGAATCTGTGCTCGGATCGGCTCCCCGACGATCTGCCAGACCCGCATCCGCGGATCGAGGGATCCCACGGGATCCTGGAACACGACTTGGATCTGCCGGCGCAAGGCGCGCAAAGGGCGGCCATCCAGTTTCGTGATGTCCTTCCCCTCGAACAGGATTCGCCCGGACGTCGTCTCATGGAGCCGGGCGATGAGCCATCCGAGCGTCGTCTTTCCGGAGCCACTTTCGCCAATCAGGCCGAGCGTCTCCCCCGGCGCCATCTGAAGCGACACCCCGTCGACCGCGTGAATCGAGAGGCGCGGCCCGCCTCGGACGATGTCCCCGATCTCCCGCGTCAACGGGAAGAGTTTCGTCACCTGTTCGGTCTCGAGGAGGAGTGGCATCATGCGAGACGGACGACCTCCTCGGAGTAGTAGCAGGCGGCCCGTCGATTGCTCCTGGCAGGCGCGCCCTTCACCGGTTCGAGGGTCGGTCCTGGGTCAGGTTCGCAGGGCGGCCTCGCGAAGACGCAGCGCGGGTGGAACGGACAGCCGCTCGGCAGCCGCGCGAGATTCGGGACGGAGCCAGGCAGGGAGGGGAGGGGGCCGTCGCCCTTGTACCGGTCCGGAACGGATTCGAGAAGTCCCTTCGTATACGGGTGGGCCGGTCGTTCGAACACCTCGGCGACGGGACCGAATTCGACGATGCCCCCTGCGTACATCACGCCGACGTCGTCTGCCATCTCCGCGATCACGCCGAGATCGTGACTGATGAACAGGATCGACGTGTTCACCTCGTCCATCAGCTCTTTCATCAGCGTGAGGACCTGGGCCTGGATCGTGATGTCGAGCGCGCTCGTCGGCTCGTCCGCGATCAGCAAGGTCGGCTTCTCGCTGAGGGCCATCGCGATCATGATTCGCTGGCGCATGCCGCCGGACAGCTCGTGCGGATACAGGTCGAGGATCGTCTCCGGGTCGTTGATTCGAACGAGGCGAAGATATTCGAGGGCGTCCTTGCGGAGCTCCTCCGAGGTGCGACCCGCTCGCGGCCGCCGGCCCTCCGGCGCCGAGGGGAGGAACGTCCGACCGATCGCCTCCTTCGGGTCGACGGGTCGGTCTTTCGAGTAATCGAAGCCCTCCGTTGGACGAAACAGCTCTGCCTCTCCGCTCTCCCGGAGCTTGCGAATTCGGACTGCCTCGATGAGCTGGTCGCTCACGCGGAACGCGGGGTTGAGGGAGTTGATCGGCTCCTGGAAGATCATCCCGATGCTCGTCCCGCGGACGATCGGCATCTTCCATTTCGGGATCGACAGGAGGTCCAAACCTTGGAAGACGATCCGCCCTTGGCGGATGCGCGCGGGCGGCTCGGGCAAGAGCCGGGGAATCGACTGACCAAGGGTGCTTTTCCCGCTACCAGTTTCGCCGACGATGCCGACGACCCGACCCGGCGCCATCTCGAAGGAGACGTCGCGGAGGGCATGGAAGGTCCCGGCACCGACCTCGTAATCGAGGGAGAGATGTTCGACCCTCAGCAGCGGCTCGATCCGCTCAGGCCTCCGCCGCTCCCTTCGAGGCCAAGCCAGGAGCCGTCGTCGTCTGGACGAGCGCGCGACGGCTCCTCGGATCCAAGATGTCCCGCAGGCCGTCGCCGAGCAGGCTGAACGCCAGGACCGTCAGGAAGATCGCGGCGCCCGGCGCGAGGACGGTCCACGGGGCCGTCAAAAGGAGTTTCTCGTAAGCTTCGACCATGCCGCCCCACTCCGGGACGGTCGGCGGCACTCCGATGCCGATAAAGGAAATCGTCGAGAACGTGACGATCACCGTGCCCACGTCCATCGTGTAGTAGACCACGAGCGGCTCCAAGATGTTCCGGAAGACGTGCCGGAACAGGATCTGGATCCCGGACACGCCGGCGGCGCGGGCCGCCGCGACATACGGAAGATGCTTGACCGCGAGGACTTCGCCGCGGACGAGGCGGACGTAGAAGGGCCACCAGGTGATCATGATCGCGATCAACGCCGGGCCGGTCCCGCGGCCGAGGGATGCCGCGATCGCGAGGGCCAAGACCAGGCTGGGGAACGCTAGGAACATGTCGGTGATGCGCATGATCGCGATGGAGAGGGCGCCGCCGAGGGTGCCCGGCGTATCCCAGAAGCCCGCGACGAGGCCGAGGCCCGTCCCGACGAGGAGGGCGAAGCCCGCGACTCCGAAACCGATCGCGAGATCGAGCGGCAGGGCCGCGAGGACCCGCGAGAACATGTCGCGGCCGACGTTGTCGGTCCCGAACCAGTACTGCGCCGACGGCGGGGTCGCACACTCCGTCGGAATCGCGCACGGCAGGAGTTCGTTCGGGTCGTGGGGCAAAATCGAAACGGCTGGGCCAAACAGCCCGGTAACGAACGGCAGGGCGACGATGAGGAGGGCGAGGATCGCGATGAAGGCGACCATGAGGAAGCCAACGAAGGTCAGCGGATTCGCCCGGAGGACTCGATAGAGGCCGCGGGCGACGCGGGCGGCGGACCACAGGCGCGTCCGGGATCCGGAAAGCCGGGTGGCCGGGACGGTCTCCCCCATCAGCGCCACTCCACCCGAGGGTCGAGGACTCCATACAGGACGTCGGAGACGAGATTCGCGACGACGACCACGATCGCGAAGAACACGACGACCCCGAGCGTCCCCGCGAAATTGTAGCTCAGGATCGAATCGAAGGCGTACTTCCCGATGCCGGGCCACAGGAAGATCTCCTCGATGACGACGATCCAGGAGAGGAGGGAACCGGCCGTCGTCCCGAGCACGGTCACGGTGGAGATCAGGGAATTCCGAAGGGCGTGCTTGTAGAGGACCCAGAAGTCGGAGAGGCCCTTCATCCGCGCGGTCTTGACGTAGTCGAGGGGCAGGACCTCGAGCATGGAACTGCGGGTCATGCGCGTGGCGATCCCGAGGTTCAGGAGGGCGAGGGAGGCCGCGGGCAGGATGAGGTGCGCAATCGCGTCGAGGAGGGCGCCCGCATCGAGACGCAAGATCGAATCGAGGATGGACATGTGGGTGAGCTGCCAGCCGGGGTCCGGCGTGCTGCTGAAATCCCCGCTGTTCGGCAGGCCGAGGACCGGTCCGATCCCGATCGCGAGGACGACGGCGCCCAGGTACGCGGGCGTGGCCCAGCCGCCGAGGTAGAAGAGGCGGACGAGATGGTCGGGCCAGCGACCGCCTGCATTCGCTGCGATGACGCCGAGTGGGATCCCGAGGACGACCATGAGGAACAAGGCGGCGAGCAGGAGCTCAATCGTCGCGGGGAACAAGGTCAAGATGATCGGGAGCACCGGCTGGCCGCCCTGGGGATCCTTCCCCCAGTTTCCCTGGAACAGATTCGAGAGGTAACCGGTGTACTGGTCCCAGACCGGCCGGTTGACGCCGAAATATTCGATGCAGTTGCGGACCGTGTCCGGGCTCGCGTGCGGACCGACCCAGACCGCGCAGGGATTTCGAACGGACGCGTGGCCCGCGAAGAACGTGATCGTGATGAGTCCGAACAAGACGGGGACGAACCAGACGACCCGCTTGCCGACGAAAATCGCGAGATCGACCTTGCTCCGACCCACGCCCTATCCTCCCGTCGGTCCGCGGACGGGCCGCCTCTTCCTGCCGCCCGAAGGAGCCCTTCTCAGGATACGAGAGCCTTCCTGGCGCGATAAACCCTGCGCCGGTAAGGAGCTCCCCGATCCCGAAATGTGGGCAACCAAAGGGGCACGAGCCGCGAGGCTAAATCCTAAATAGAGGGAGCCATCTCGGCAGCGAGCCGGTTTTCATGTATCAGCGGGTCCAGCGGGAGGACGTCGTGCGAATCCCGCCGGAGCGGCTGGGCGAGGACATCGACGCCGTCGCTCGAGAACTCACGCGGACGACGTTGGAAGGGAAGATCGGCGCGGACAAGACCCTGACCTTGATCGCGAGCAACATCGAGCGGGTCGGCGAGGGCCGCATCGTCCACGGGGACGGCGCGGTCTACCAGCGAGTCCGCTACGACGCTTTGGTGTTCGCGCCGACCCTCCAAGAGATCGTCGAGGGCACCGTCGTGGAAATCCTTAAATTCGGCGCCTTTGTGAGATTCGGTCCCCTGGACGGCCTCCTGCATATCTCGCAGGTCATGGACGATCGAGTCGACGTGGACGAAGAGGGACAGCGGCTCATCGGCAAAGACACGAAGCGGGACCTTCGGATTGGCGACAAGGTCCGCACGCGCATCGTCGCGGTCTCTCTGAACGAACGCGCGCCGCGCGAATCGAAGATCGGGCTCACGATGCGACAACCCGCCCTCGGCAAGCTCGACTGGATCGAAGAGGACCGCGCCCGTGCGGAAGGCCGCGCCCGGAAGAAGAGGTGAGCAATGGTCGTCAAGATCCCGAAGGCGTGCAAGAACTGTTCCGCGATCACGGACGAGGACAAGTGCCCCCTGTGCGGCGGCGAGACGTCGAAGGACTGGCAAGGCTACGTGATCATCGTAGACCACCCGCGGTCCGAAATCGCGAAGAAGATGGGCATCCACACGAACGGGAAGTTTGCCCTCCGTGTTCGCTGAATTCGCCAACGTGACGCTGCGTCTCCCGGAGTCGCTTCGCGAGTACCTCCGATGGCCCCTGGGAAAACTCGTCCACGGGGAGGCCATCCTCCCCGCGATCGGAGGGGCGAGCCCGGTGGTCACCGTCGGGGACTTCTGCACGTTGGACCTCGTCGCGCGCGGCCGTTCTCCCGACCTCTGCCTCGTCGACTTCAAGACGAAACGCCAAGAGGATCCGGAGCTCCGCGACGCGCTGCAGCGGATCGGATCCGTCGTGATGCGCGTCACGAACCCCGCGGGGACGATCACGCCGGACGCGTGGCGCGTGATCTCCGAAGCCTTTAAGTCGAAGGAGCGGGTACGCGTCGAAGTCCGAGGCGAAGAGGACCTTTTGGCCCTGGTCTGCATCGCCCTGGCGCCCTCGTCCGCGGCGGTGCTGTACGGTCTTCCGTCCCAGGGCGTCGTGGTCGTGCGACCCGATGAGGCAGCGAAGTCCCGGGCCATGGACGTCCTGCGCCGGATGGAACGGTGAAGCGATGCAACTCGAAGTGATCCAGAGGAAGGAGAACCCGCTCCTCAAGAGGACCGAGGTCTCCTTCAAAGCGATCCACAAGGCGGAGCCGACCCCGACCCGCGACGCGCTCCGCGCGTTCCTCGCCCGCGAACTGAAGGCGACGAAGGACATCGTGGTCATCGATTCGCAGGCCTCGACGTTCGGCCGATACGAGACCGTCGGCTACGCGAAGGTCTACAAGACGAAGGAGGAGGCCCTCGCGGTCGAGCGCAAGCACATCCTCGTCCGCAACAAGCTGATCGAACCGGAGGTCAAGGAGAAGAAAGCGGCCGCCCCGAAGCCCGAGAAACCCGCGCCGAGGGCGGAAAAGGCGGAGAAGCCCGCGACTCCTCCCAAGGCGGAAGCGCCGAAACCGGAGGCGAAGCCCGAGGCCAAGGCGGAGCCGAAGCCCGAGAAGCCGGCCGCGAAGGAAGAGAAGAAACCCGCCAAAGAGGAGAAGAAGCCCGCCGAAAAGAAAGAGGCACCGAAGGAAGAGAAGAAGGCGGAGCCGAAGAAGAAGGGCGGTAAGTGATGGCCGAGGCGAAGAAGGAAAAGGGCGTCGCGGGACTCAAGCGGAAGTTCTACAAGATCGACGGGAATCGCATCACGCGGGAGCGGGCGAACTGTCCGAAGTGCGGGCCGGGCGTGTTCCTCGCGAAGCACGGGGATCGCATGTCCTGCGGCCGATGCGGCTACACGGAGTTCGCGAAGAAGTGACCCCTGGTCCCGCTGGGCGGAGATTTTAAGCCCGTCGACCATTCGCCGCCGAGCCCGCGTAGGCTAGTTTGGATAGACTTCCAGGCTCCGGACCTGGTGACTTGGGTTCAAATCCCAACGCGGGCGTCCTATCCTGGCGTGTGTACAAACCTAAATCGATGGGTGATTTCGGTCCTCGTGGACCGCTCGGACGAGGTCCTGAGGCTCCTGCGAAAGGCACAAGTGTCGGACGAGATTGTAGCCGGCTCGCGGGTGAGGACTTGCGCAAGCTCATCATGTGGAACCTCGTCACCTTGGACGGGTTCTTCGAAGGAAGAAAAAGCTGGGACATCGGCTGGCACGACACCGTCTGGGGCGAGGAACTCGAGAAGTTCTCGGTCGAGCAGTCGAAGTCGATCGGGGCCCTCCTCTTCGGCCGGGTGACGTACGAAGGCATGGCGGGATATTGGTCGAAGGAGAAAGGCGACATCGCCGACTTCATGAACGCGGTGCCCAAGGTCGTATTCTCGAAGACGCTCGCAAAGGCCGATTGGAACAACACGAGGTTGGTGAAGCAGAACGCGGAAAGAGAAGTCGCGAAGATGAAGAATGAAAAAGGAAAGGACCTCTTCATCTTCGGAAGCGCCAACCTGTCCTCGGCCCTCACGCGGAAAGGCCTGATCGACGAGTACCGCCTGTGCGTCGCCCCGATCGTCTTGGGTGGCGGGAATCCGCTGTTCAAGGAAAGCTCGGAACTGCTGAAGTTGAAGCTCATCGAGGCGAGGCCCTTGAAATCGAGCGGGGTGATCCTCCGGTATGAGCCCCGACCACCCTGATCAATCGAAGAAGGCTGAGACGTTCCGGCGACTCCATCGCGGAGCCAGGATCCTGATCCTCCCAAACGCTTGGGACGTCGCGAGCGCGCGGCTCTTCGAGGACGCAGGATTCCCGGCGGTCGCGACCTCGAGCGCGGGCCTGATGGTCTCCCTCGGTTACCCGGACGGCGAGGCGATCGACCGCGAGGAGTTCGTCGCCGCGACCCGGAGGATTGCGCGGGCCCTCTCGGTCCCTCTCAGCGCGGACATCGTCGGAGGATTCGGGCGCTCGCCGAAGGAGGTCGTCTCGACGGTGCGGAGCGTGATCGAGGCGGGGGCGATCGGGATCAACATCGAAGACTCGGTTCACGAGACGAAGGAGCTCCTCCCGATTCCTGCACAGGTCGAACGGTTGAAGGCGGTCCGAAAGCTGCGGGACGCCCTGGACGTCCCTTTTGTGATCAACGCCCGCACGGATGCCTTGTCGCTCGCGCCCGGAGAACCAGAGGCCCGACTCGCGGAAGCGATTCGGAGAGGGACCGCCTACCGAGACGTGGGCGTCGACTGCCTCTATCCAATGGGCCTGACCGATCCCGAGTCGATCGCCGGATACGTGAAGGCCGTCGAGTTCCCGATCAACGTGATGATTCGGAAAGGGCTGCCATCGATCGCGGAGCTCCAACGGTTGGGCGTTGCCAGGGTCAGCTTCGGCCCGAGCGCTTCCTACGCCACGATGGGGCTGCTCCGGCGCGCTTCGGCCGAAGTGCTCGAACGGGGAACCTATGCGACCCTCCTCGACGGAGCGATCAGTTACGACGAGCTCAACCGCCTCGCGTCTCCTCGGCGTGGATCGTAACGCCTCGACGCCGTCGGCCCGCAGGCCTGGCGGCCCATTCCGACAGGCGGGAGATTTATCACCGTTCGCGGTAGGCTCGCTCGAGCGTCGCGATCTCGAGCTTCCTCATCTTGAGCATCTCCACCATGACGTGCTCCGAGTTCCCGGACTTCGAATCGCTGAGCATCTTTCCGAGGGTCGCGGGTATGATTTGCCAGGCGAGACCGAATTGATCCGTCAGCCAGCCGCACGGACCTTTTTCGCCTCCCTTGGAAAGCGTCTCCCAGAGGCGGTCAATCTCAGATTGCGTCTCGCATTCGACCATGATGGAGGTGCCTTGCGAGAAGGCGAAGGACGGTCCGCCGTCGAAAGCCGTGTAGATCGTCCCATCGAGCCGGAACGTTGCGTTCAACAATTTGCCTCTCGGGATTGGCCCGTCCGCCTCGCTGCGGACCATGCCCAGGATCTCCGAATCTTTGAAGGCGGAGACGTAGAACCGGACGGCCTCCTCGGCCCGGTCGCTGAAGGTCAGGCAGGTCGTGACCTTCAGCCGTTCCTTCGCTTGGGCGCGCTTGCTTGGTTTTCGTTGGGTCGCCATGTTCCGACCCCGAGGCGAGACTCGTGGATAAAATCTGCGGCGGCACTCCTGATTTCGGGCGAGGAGGAGAGGGCCGTGCTGGGAAGTGACTCGCAATCCGAAGGCTCCGAAACCTTAAATCCCTCCGGAGGAGGTAACTCAACATGGCGAAGCTTGACAAGGCGGGGTTGCGGCAACGCCTGACGCCAATCCAGTACGAGGTCGCCGTGAACAAGGGGACGGAGAGGCCCTTTACCGGTGAGTACTGGGATAACCACGAACACGGGGTCTACCGGTGCGTCGTCTGCGGCCGAGAACTCTTCGCGTCCGAGACCAAGTTCGATTCGGGGACCGGATGGCCGAGCTTCTGGGAGCCTCTCGGGAAAGAGGGGGTCCGGGAGAAGGTGGACCGCAGTCTGTTCATGCGGCGGACCGAAGTCGAATGCGCGAACTGCGGCGCGCATCTCGGACACGTATTCGACGATGGGCCTCGGCCGACCGGCCTGCGGTACTGCATCAACTCGGCCTCGTTGCGATTCGATCGACAATAGCCCGAGTTTTGGCGGGCGTCATGTCGATCGGGGAAGTCCCCACTGTCCCGTCGTGCCGAGGTTTTTGCGTGACGATGCCCGTTCGAACCCGTTCGTGCACGCCTCCGTACTTTCCAGGTCCCCTTCAGCATATCGTTAAATAGGCCTGCTAACTTCGGCGGCCTTCCAGGTGAAAAAATGGCTGACCAACCGAAACCGGGGAGCATCGTGCACGTGGAGTTCCACGTCAAGGACCGCAAGAAAGTCGAGAACTTCTACGGGAGCCTGTTCGGCTGGAAGTTCCAGGAAGTCCCTGAGCTAAACTACTCGATCTTCGAGGCGCCGAGCGGCCCCGGAGGGGGCGTCGGCGGACTGCAGCCGGGGAACTGGCCATCGGGCGTCATCAACTACATCTTCGTCGAGTCGATCGAGCCCTTCCAAGAGCGAATCAAGAAAGCGGGCGGCAAGATCATCGCCCCGAAGATGGAGATCCCGGGCCAGGGCTGGTTCGCAGTGTTCGAGGACCCGTCCGGCACCCGCATGGCGCTGTGGCAGCCCAGCCCGCAATCGATGCAGTCGCAAAACCGCTAGTGGCGCCGTCACCCTCTAGTCAGCAGGGTGAGGGGAGGCCGTCGGCGACTTCGCGGGAACGCCGCGGAGTCGCTCCGTCGCACGGACGAGCAGGCCCTCGGTCCCCTTGCCGCTAATCTTTCGGGCCGGGGCGCCCCCGAGCGTCTGATGCGGTTCCTCGAAGGAATGGGTCACGACCGCGTTCGCCCCGATCGCGACATCGTTGCCGATCACGATGTCGCCGAACAACTTGGCGCCCGGGCCGATGTAGACATTGTTCCCGATCGTCGGGGCCCGGTCGTCGAATCGCACCTCGGACCCGATGTGCGCCCCGACGTGGATGCGGCAATTCTCCCCGACCCGCGCGTTCGGGCTCACCATCACGGAACCGCGGTGGGGGATCGCGAGCCCAGGCCCGAAGACGTTGGGGAAGACGATGAATCCGAGACGTCGTTCCATCAGGTGGAGGCGCACGTACAGGAACCTCGCATGCGCCCGACCGAACGCGGACCGCTTGCAATTTGTATAATATTCGACCTTTCGGAGGAGACGCTGGAATCGCCAGGTGTCATCGACGAACGGTCTGGGCCACCGTCGGGTCTGGCAATGGGCCAGGCGGTCCGCCTCTAGGTAGAATCGATAGTCCGCTTTCGACTCGATCATCCGTCGACGGATACCCTGTGACGCCGGCCGTTATCACCCTTGGTATTCGGGTGTATTCTGACGTGCTACTTCAGGCGCCCGATATCCGACTCCCCGAGGGCCGGAAAGACGCATCAGTGCCCCGTCATCGCCTCCGCGGGTCCCGGGGTCTCGTCCCGGGCCTGGGTCGACCCGCCGCCGCTCGTCCTCTTTGCCGCACCCGCGAACCCTCCCTGGAACCCAGGGTTTCTGACGCACACAACTGCGGGCAAGTGTACTCCTACGGCTTATGCCGTCGCTGGCTTTCGGACGGCCCATTGCAGAGGGTTGCCAGGCCAGCGGCCGCTTTGTCGCGACGCTGAAGGCCCTTCGGCCCAACCGGATCGCTCCCCCGGACCGCTATCGCCGGCGGACGGAGGGCCGTCGGCTGGCCGCGCGATGCTGGGCCTTGGCCATTCTGATCGGAGTCGCCGCTCTGTCGG
>Ga0209057_1002071_pt1 | contig 15675 bp, 12 predicted proteins | sample GraSoiAngelo_146_FD_185903 | JGI IMG/M metagenome (GOLD analysis project Ga0209057, IMG submission 185903) | Grasslands soil microbial communities from the Angelo Coastal Reserve, California, USA - 14_1009_05_30cm (SPAdes) (version 2) | ecosystem: Environmental > Terrestrial > Soil > Grasslands ... | reverse complement strand
ATGCTCGAGATGATCCTGCTGGTCGCCGACCTGCAGGATCTCAAGGCCAACCCGACCAAGCTGGCCGCCGGCACCGTGATCGACGCGCACCTCGAGAAGGGACGCGGCCCGGTGGCCACCGTGCTCGTCCAGAACGGCACGCTTCGGGTTGGTGACAACGTCGTGGTCGGCCACATCTTTGGCAAGGTGCGAGCCTTGCTCGATGATCGCGGCCGCAAGATGAAGGAGGCCGGACCCGCCACACCCGCCGTCGTGACCGGCTTGCCCGATGTTCCGACGGCAGGAGATATCTTCCAGGTCGTCTCCAGCGAGAAGGTCGCTCGCACCATCGCCGGCCAGCGGGCCGAGCAGTATCGGGTCGCCACCCTGGCGCAGACTCGCCGGGTCACCCTGGCCGACCTCTCAGCCCAGGTGGGCAAGGGCGCCGTCAAGGACCTGAACCTCGTGCTCAAGGCGGACAGCAACGGCTCGGTCGAAGCGCTCAAGGGGTCCTTGTTAAAGATTCAGGACCCCCAGGTGCAGATCAAGGTCGTCTTCGAGGGCGTCGGTCCGGTGACCGAGTCCGACATCTTGCTGGCAGCCGTCTCCAACGCGCTCGTGATCGCGTTCAATGTGAAGTCCGATGCCCTGGCCCAGAAGGCGGCGGAGCGCGAGAAGGTTGACATCCGCAGCTACGACGTCGTCTACAACGTCACTAACGACATCGAGCGGGCAATCAAGGGGCTCTACGAGCCGACCTTCGTCCAGGTCTGGGAAGGCCGCGCCGACGTCCTGACGCCGATCAAGATCCCGAAGCTCGGCATCATCGCCGGCTCTCGCGTGCAGGACGGCAAGATCACGAGCGGGTCGACGGCGAAAGTGCTGCGCGACAACAAACTGATCCACGAAGGCCAGATCGCCGGCCTCAAGCGGTTCAAGGACGACGTCAAGGAAGTCGTGGCCGGTCTGGAGTGCGGCATCCGGGTCGACGGATACCAGGACTTCCAGGAAGGCGACGTCATCGAGTCCTACCAGGTCAAGCAGGCCTAGTCCAACGCGCCCGCTCAAGGTCGGCTTTCAGCTTCCCGAAGTGGAGCGAGATGTTCGCTGGCCGGAAATTTCGGCAATGGTTCGACTTGGCGAGCAACTGGGCTTCGATTCCGTCTGGGTTGGCGATCATCTGCTGTACCGGGATGACACGTACGGTGCGCGCGGCCCGTGGGAAGCCTGGACGCAGCTGGCCGGGATTGCCGCGGTTACGAGCCGCATCGCGATCGGGCCGCTGGTGGCCTGCACCAGCTTCCACAATCCCGCCATGCTCGCGAAGCTAGCCTCGACCGTGGATGAGGTCAGCGGTGGACGTCTCATCCTTGGCCTCGGCGCCGGATGGAACGAGACGGAGTACCGGGCGTTTGGCTTTCCGTTCGATCGGCGCATATCCCGATTCGCGGAAGCCTTCACCATCATTCGGTCGCTGCTGAGCGACGGCCACGTTGACTTTGCCGGCGAGTTCTACACCGCTCGCGACTGTGAGCTCCTCCCACGGTCGCGTCCCGGCGGACCGCCGTTATTGATCGGGTCGACCGGCCAACGCATGCTCGAGATCACCGTGCCGTACGTGAATGCGTGGAACGCCTGGTATCGACAGACGGGAAACCGGCCCGACGGCATCGCTCCACTGCGTGAGACCGTCGACAATGCTTGCATCGCTGCCGGCCGCACGCCGGGCGAGATCGAGCGGACGGTCGCCGTTCTTGTCGAGGTGCCGGGTGGCTCGGGCCGGCGCGACGTGTATGAAGCTTCGGCGGAGGCATCACCGCTTCGGGGAAGTCCTGAGGTCATCGCCAACGAGTTGCGCGCATATGCGCGAGAAGGGATCGGGCATGTTCAGCTCATCGTCGAGCCCATGACGGAGGCTTCGCTGGAAGCGCTCGCACCAGTGCTCGAACATCTCGAGCGACATCCTCCGGACGCAACCTAAGAGGTAGGGATCTCCTCAGGCCGGAGGCCTTGCAGCCGCGGTAGACTCCGTCGATCCCGGTGCGGTGCCTGCTCCGCCCGTCGGGGCCGTCGAGGCAGCTGAGCCGGCGCCCGTTCCCCCTCCACCAGTCATCGCTGCAGTCGACTCGGCCGAACCCGGCGCGGTACCGGCCCCTCCGGTTGCCGCCGTCGACTGAATCGATCCCGCAGCGGTACCCGCACCGGCGCTCGGGGCGAGCGTGGACTGCGAACTGGCCGGCGCGGTGCCGGCGGCTCCGGTTGCTGCTGTCGAATCGGCGGATCCTGGCGCAGTCCCCGCCGCCCCAGTCGGGGCCGCGGCGGTCGACTGCATCGAGGCCGGAGCGGTGCCCGCCGCGCCGGATGGTGCTGCGGTCGAGTCAATGGAGCCTGCGGCCGTGCCCCCGCCTCCGGTCGGCGCAGCCGCAGTGGATTGGGTTGATGCGGGAGCGGTGCCGGCCGCACCGGTCGCTGCTGCCGTCGAGTCGATGGATCCCTGCGCAGTACCTGCCGCGCCGGTTGGCGCTGCGGTCGAGTCAATCGAGCCCGGAGCCGTACCCGCAGCACCGCTTGGTGCAGCCGCCGTCGACTGGGTCGAGGCGGGGGCGGTCCCGGCCGCACCGGTCGGTGCTGCTGTCGAGTCAATTGAGCCTGGGGCCGTGCCCGCGGCACCGCTTGGTGCAGCTGCCGTCGAGTCGATCGAGCCCGGGGCCGTACCCGCGGCACCGCTTGGGGCCGCGGCAGTTGATTTGTTCGACCCAGGAGCGGTGCCCACCGCGCCGGAGGGTGCGGCCGTCGAGCCGATGGAGCCCGGAGCCGTACCCGCGGCACCGCTTGGTGCAGCTGCCGTCGAGTCGATCGAGCCCGCAGCCGTACCCGCGGGACCGCTTGGTGCAGCCGCCGTCGACTGGGTCGAGGCGGGGGCGGTCCCGGCCGCGCCCGTTGGCGCTGCTGTCGAGCCGATGGAGCCGGGGGCCGTGCCCGCGGCACCGGTTTGGGCCGCGGCAGTTGATTGGTTCGACCCAGCAGCGGTGCCTGCCGCGGCGGAGGGTGCGGCCGTCGAATCAACGGAGCCGGGAGCGGTCCCCGCCGCACCGGTTGGCGCTGCGGTTGAGTCGATGGATCCTTGAGCCGTGCCCGCGGCACCGGTTGGTGCCGCGGCCGTTGATTGAGTTGAGGCGGGCGCGGTCCCGGCCGCACCGGTCGGTGCTGCGGTCCCAGCGGTCTCGAATGCCGCTGCCGTTGGCGCTGCCGTCGAGTCGACGGATCCTTGAGCTGTGCCCGCGGCACCGGTTGGTGCCGCTGCCGTCGATTGAGTTGAGGCGGGAGCGGTATCGGCAGCACCAGTCGGTGCTGCTGTCGAGTCAATCGAGCCGGGAGCCGTGCCCGCTGCGCCGGTTGGCGCTGCGGTCGAGTCGATTGATCCTTGAGCTGTGCCCGCGGCGCCGGTTGGTGCCGCCGCCGTCGATTGGGTTGAGGCGGGAGCGGTCCCGGCCGCACCAGAGGGTGCTGCCGTCGAGTCGATGGATCCTGGCGCCGTGCCCGCTGCACCGCTCGGCGCCGCCCCCGTCGAGTCGACGGAGCCTGGACCGGTGCCTGCCGCGCCGGATGCAGCCGTAGGTTGAACCGAGTCAGCAGCGGTCTCGACTGCCCCCGCAGTCTCGTCTGCCGCTGCGGTTGGCGCTGCCGTGGAGTCAATCGAGTCCGGAGCTGTGCCCGCGGCACCGGTTGGAGCTGCCGTCGAGGCGACGGAACCTGGCGCCGTGCCCGCTGCACCGCTCGGCGCCGCCCCCGTCGAGTCGACGGAGCCTGGACCGGTGCCTGCCGCGCCGGATGCAGCCGTAGATTGAACTGAGTCAGCAGCGGTCTCGACTGCCCCCGCAGTCTCGTCTGCCGCTGCGGTTGGCGCTGCCGTGGAGTCAATCGAGCCCGGAGCTGTGCCCGCGGCACCGGTTGGAGCTGCCGTCGAGGCGACGGAACCTGGAGCCGTGCCTGCGGCGCCGGTCGGCGCCGCGGCGGTGGACTGGGTTGAGGCGGGAGCGGTGCCAGCGCCGCCAGTGGGGGCACTTGAGCCAGTTGATCCAGGTGCCGTGCCCGCGGCGCCGGTTGGAGCGGCCGTCGATGCGACCGAGCCGGTGGCAGTTCCGGCTGCGCCGGTTGGGGGAGCTGCGGACATAGCGGCCCCACCCTCGGTTCCATCGCTGGAATTTTTACCGGGCGAGAACGCGATGACTTCGTGAGCCGCGGCTCGTTTGGCAAGCGCCGCCGGATCGGAGCCGGGGGGACTCTTTGGAGCTTGACGCGAAGGTTGACCCGATTTTTGGACAGCAGCGGAGATAACAAGCAACGGCGTTGTGGCGCTGTGATGCGTCGGGTTCCAGACGATATTTCCCGCGCTGGCAGTTCGCCCCACCACGAGAAGCGCCCCGAAAAGCAAGCCGGTGGCTTTCAGCGCCCAGGTCGACTTGGAGATGAGCTCTTCGGATCCGTCGTCCCGGAGGTAGGCGAGTCCCCGCAAAAACAGCCTGCCGGTAGCCACTGTCATCTCCCTCGGACCGCCACTCGACTATGTGCGGATTTAACACTAGGCCGTCATACGAAAGCGTGTCAATCCACCGCCTGGGGCATGGTACCTATTGGCGGCTGGGCTCTTCCGGCCCCACCCCGACCCTCCCCCGCGAGCGGGGGAGGGAGATTTGCGGCGACTCTTCCCGCAAGCGGGGGAGGGAGAGTTGCCTTAATACAATGAGCAGATGGGCACTCACCGAGTTGAACGCGTTGCCGCACAGTTACGCCAGGAGATCAGCGAGATCATCATCCGGGACTTGAAGGACCCGCGGATCGGAATGGCCACGATCACCGAGGTCAAGCTCACCCCGGACCTGCGGAATGCCACCGTCAAGGTCAGCGTCGTGGCCGAAGACGACGGCCGGCAAGCGGCGATTGACGGCCTGGAACACGCCAAAGGCTTCATCCGCCGCGAGCTCGGCTCGCGACTGTCGAACCTCCGCTTCGCGCCCGACCTGCATTTCCAGCTCGACGAGGGGGTCGCGTACAGCGTTCGGATCAGCCAGCTCTTGCATGAGGTCCAGCAAGGGGAGTCAAACGCCGGCAGCTGAGCTTAGCCCGCCTCGCCCGGAGGTGGCCGAGCTGGCGCCCCGGATCTGGCAGGTGATCGAAAACGCTCCGGTGCTAACGGCGGTCACGCATAAGGACGCGGATGGCGACACCCTCGGGTCGGCCCTCGCGCTGGCGCAGGCGCTGGGACCGATAGGCAAATCGGTCCCCGTTCTGTCGTCGCCACCCGTTCCGCAGGCCTGGTGGTTCCTTCCCGGCTTCGAGCGGGTCAACCAGCAGTCGGCATCGCCGGATACGCCCGTCTTCATTTTTGACGCGAGCGATGCGTCGCGCGCCGGCACCAATGAGCCGATCGTGACGCAGGCCAGGGTGGTGGTCAACATCGATCATCACGTCTCGAATACGCAGTTCGGATCCATCAATCTGGTCCGGACGGATGCCGCGTCGACCGGTGAGCTGGTCTATGACCTGCTCAAGGCGTGGAAGATCCAGATCCCACCGGAAGCGGCGTCGTGTCTGTACGTCACCATCCTGTCCGATACCGGTGGCTTCCGGCATGACAATACGTCGGCCCACGCGCTGCGCGCGGCCGCCGAGCTGGTCGAGCTCGGCGCGGACCCGGTGATGATGGCCCGAGGCCTCTTCAAGAGCCGTCCCGCGTCGACGCTGCGGATGCAGGGCCGCATCCTGCAGGGGCTGCATTTCGAGTTCGGTGATCGGCTCGTCTGGGGATCGATCAGCCAGGCTGCGCTGCGCGACAGTGGGGCGACGACCGATCAGGCGGACAGCTCGATCGACCAACTCAACACGATCCGCGGCCAGGAGCTCGCCATCCTCTTCAAAGAAGCCGGTCCGCGGCTGACGAAGGTCAGCATCCGCAGCCGCGACCAGGTCGATGCCGCCGAGCTCGCCGCAAAGTTTGGCGGCGGCGGCCATCGGCGGGCGGCCGGCCTCGAGGTCGCGCTGCCGCTGAAGGAGGCCGAGGCCAGGGTGCTGACCGAAGCCCGCCAGCGGATGACTCGGCTCGCGTGACATCCGGAATCCTCAATGTCAACAAGCCGGCGGGCCCATCCTCGTTCGCCATCGTTCGCGCGGTGCGCCGCCTCCCCGGCGTCATCAAGGCCGGCCATGGCGGAACCCTCGACCCCGCGGCTGAAGGCGTTCTGCCAATCCTGATCAATGCGGCGACGCGCCTGGCCGACTTCGTCCACGAATGGCCCAAGACATATCTCGCAACTGTGACCTTCGGCGCCACCTCCGACACCGGCGATCGGGAAGGACTGCTTACCCCTTCTGGCGATGCAAGCGTAGTGAGCCGCGAGCAGATCGAGGCCATCCTGCCGTCATTCACCGGCCGGATCGCACAGGTACCGCCCATCTACTCCGCGCTCAAGCAGGGCGGTGAGGCGCTCTATCGGAAGGCACGACGAGGCGAGGCGGCCGCGCCGGAAGCCCGCCAGGTCGAAATCCGATCCCTCCACTTGCTCGAGTACGACCCCACCCAGGCGGTGGCGTGTCTCGAGGTTAGCTCGGGCCGGGGGATGTACGTGCGCAGTCTGGCGCATGACCTGGGAACGGTGTTGGGCTGTGGCGCCTACCTCTCTGCGCTTACCAGAACGGCGGTGGGTCCCCTCGCCCTCGGTGGTGCGATAACGCCGGCGGCTCTGTCGACGGCGGGGGAGGGGTGGACCGACCGGCTGCTCCCGATGGATCTTCCGCTGCGGGAGTGGCCATCGGTAGCCCTGGATGCGGTGAGCGCGGCCGCGATTCGGCGCGGGCAGTCGGTCGCCGCGCCCAGCTCGGCTCCGGGCCGCTACCGGTTGATTGATCCGGAGGGCCACCTGCTGGCATGGGCCGAAGTCGACGCGGATCATCGCCTGCAACCGCGCGCCGTTTTTTCCTCGTGACCGCAGTCAGTTTCGGGTTCCCAGCACCAGGCACGCTCGGACCCACCCACGCCACCATGGGCACCTTCGATGGCATCCATCGCGGGCACCTGGCGCTGTTGAAGCCATTGATCGCGCAGGCAAAGCACGCGGGGGCCGCCAGCGTCCTGGTGACCTTCGAGCCTCACCCGCGATGTGTGCTCGACCCGGACCATTGTCCCCCGAATCTCACCACCCTCGATGAAAAGGCCTGGCTGCTCGAACAACTCGGGCTCGATCACCTGATCGTGATTCCCTTCACACCCCAGCTCGCCGCCCTGAGTGCCCCGGCGTTCATGCAACGGCTACTGCGCGGGATGCAGCTTCGCCGGCTGGTCATCGGCGAGGACCATCGCTTCGGCCACGGCCGGCGCGGCGACCCAGCATTCTTGCGCCGATTTGGCGCCAGGCACGGCTTCGCTGTGGAAGTCACTCCCACGCTTGCCCGGGGTCGAGCGCCGATCAGCAGCTCCCGTATCCGCCGCCTGGTCCTGCTCGGCCAGATGCGGGCCGCTGCGCAATTGCTCGGGCGGGACTACTTCTTTCGCTCGACCGTCGAGCACGGCGCCCAGCGGGGCCGGCAACTCGGGTTCCCAACCGCCAACCTGCGGATCGCGCCAAACAAATTGATCCCGGCGACGGCCGTGTACGCCGCCCGCGTCGATCTCGATGGTGAAACCCACGATGGGGCGCTGAGCGTCGGCTTTCGTCCGACCTTCGGCGGCAATACCCTGACCGTGGAGGTGTTCCTTCTCGAATTTGACGGCGACCTTTATGACAAGCTGATCACCGTCTGGTTTGTCCAACGACTACGTGCGGAGAAGCGGTTTGCGACAATCCCGGCGTTGCAACAGCAAATGGGAAAAGACGTGCAAAACGCCAGGAGAATCCTCGGTGGCGCGCAGGATTGAACGGTGAGTTCCTGGCGAGACTCAGCATCCGCAGAGTGCCAATCTGACCTCGATGAACTCTTGAACACAGCATTACCGTTCGCCACGCAGCTGCTGGCGAAGCATGGGGAATTCTTTCCGTATGCCGTTGCCATGAAAGGAGACGGCCAGATCGCGATGATCGCCGGCTACACGGGATCGGAACAGCCGCCATCCGCAGACCTCCTCGCCGTGATCTATCAAGGCTTGCGCGCGAAGGCAAGTGACAACCGAGCGGCGGCTGTGGTCGCGGATGTGCGCCTTCGAGAGGAGGGGACCGACGCGATCCAGGTCGAGATCGAGCATCGCGAGGGCATCGCCCTCAAGGTTCTTCTTCCGTATCGGAAGAAGCGTTTCGGGGGTCAAATCGAGACTGGCCAGATGAGGGGGGAAGCGGGAGCCCCGCAAATCTGGTCCCACTGATCATCGTCAATCCGGCGGCGGGCGGCGGCCGCGCTCGTGGTTTCTGGGAACGGTGCGCCGCTTCGTGCACCATCGCCGGACTCGAGATCGAGGTGATCGAGACCCGCCGCCGAGGTGATGCTGCCGACGCCGCGGCGGCCGCCGGCGATCGGCTGGTCGTCTCCGTGGGTGGCGACGGCACCGCCCATGAGGTCGTCAACGGCCTGCTGCGTCGACCGGCCGCAACCCCGCCGCGCTTTGCCGCACTGCTTCGCGGTGGTACCGCCGGGGACCTGGCAAAAAGCGTGCCAAGCCCGTCACGCCCGGAGCAGGTTCCGGCCTGGCTCGCGACGGATCGCTGGCGCCGGCTGGATGCCGGCCGGCTGGCGACCTCGACCGGCCGCCGCTACTTCATCAACGTGGCCGATGCCGGCATCGGGGCGGAGGTGGTCCGCCGAGCCGCCCGCGGGCCGGCCTGGGTCGGTGGGAGGGGAAACTTTTTTGGCGGCGCCGTGGTGAGCCTGCTGACCCACCGAAATGTCTCGGTGCGGCTGCGGCTCGACGACGGCCCAGTGCTGCGTCGTCGGATCCGAACGATCGCTGTGGCCAATGGGGCGTTTCTTGGCGGCGGCATGTGGATCGCACCGAAGGCCCGGACCGACGATGGCCTCTTCGAGGTGGTGACCATCGGGGACGTGGGGCGCGTGCTGGGAATCCGGAGCCTGCCGATGCTGTACCGGGGCAGGCACGGCCGGCTCAAGCAGGTGGAGTTCGCCCAGGGGCGACGGGTGGAGATCGACAGCGATGAGCCGATCGGGGTCGAAGCCGACGGCGAGCTGGCGGGCAGCACACCTGCCGTCTTCGAGATCATGCCTGGTGCGCTCGAGGTTATCGATTGGCAGCCTTCGGGTATACTCTCCCCTGACCGCGCGCAGCTGACCGACTAGCCAACGGCATCTGGGCCGGCAAAGACTTCAGGAGGTACACCGACTGGCAACAGCGACCAAGACCGGCGTGATCGACACCAACCGGTTGCATGACACGGACACCGGGTCACCGGAGGTCCAGATCGCGATCTTCAGCCAACGGATCAACCACCTCACCGACCACCTAAAGACGCATGCCCACGATCACAATTCGCGTCGGGGGCTGCTCCAGCTGGTCGGCAAGCGTCGCCGGCTGCTGAATTACCTGCAGCGCAAGGACATCGAGCGCTACCGGGCAATCATCGCCAAACTCGGGCTCCGGAGGTGATGGCCTAAAGCCAAACCCGATGCCCCGGCGGGGCCGACTCGCGCAGGGTTAGAGATTGGTGCGCGGAGAAAGGGTTCCTTTTCTTCGAACCCCAACCCCTAACCCGCCAAGGACCGGAACCGCCTGGGCCGACTGCCAACCATTTTCGTGCCGCGACCACGCGGCCCAGGAGGAATCGTGAATCAAACACAAATCGAAATCGGTGGGCGCACGCTGACGGTCGAGGCCGGTCGCGTCGCCCAACAGGCATCCGGCGCCGTCACCGTTCGGATGGGCGACACCATGCTGCTCGTCACCGCCACAATGGCGGCGACGCCACGGGAAGGGATCGACTTCTTCCCGCTGACCTGCGACTACGAAGAGAAGCTCTACGCCGCCGGTAAGATCCCCGGCGGATTCATCCGGCGGGAGGGCCGCCCCAGCGAGCAGGCGATCCTGAACAGCCGCCTGATCGACCGGCCGATCCGGCCACTGTTTCCCAAGGACTTCCGCAACGACGTCCAGGTGGTCGCGACGGTCCTCTCCGTGGACCAGGAGGCGGATCCCGCCACCCTCGCGATCAATGGCGCCTCGCTGGCGCTGTCCATCTCGCCAATTCCCTTCCAGGGTCCGATCGGGGCAGTCCGCATCGGGCTGCTGGACGACCAGCTGGTGGTGAATCCTCCCGTCAACCGAATGGAGGAGAGCAGGCTCGACCTGGTGGTGGCCGGCACCCGCGAGGCGATCATCATGGTGGAAGCCGGCGCCAAGGAAGTGCCTGAGGAGCAAATCGTCGAAGCGCTCCGCATCGCCCACCGCGAGATCATTCGTCTCTGCGACCTGCAGGAGGCGTTCGCGCGCGAAGCCGGCAAGCCGAAGGTCGATGTCCCGGAAAGCCCGAAAGATCCCGAGATCGACCAGGCGGTGGACCAGTTCCTCGCCGAGCGGCTCGACCAGGCGCTCTTCAACCCCAATAAAGCGCTCCGTGAGTCGGCGCTGGACGACTTGAAGAAGGAAACGGTCGCCGACCTCGGACCCCGCTTCGCCGACCGGCTGCCCTATCTCTCGAAGAGCTTCGAGGCCAAGGTCAAGCAGCGGGTGCGCGGCAAGATCCTCGACGAGGGCATGCGACCCGATGGTCGAAAGACCACCGAGATCCGCCAGATCACGTGTGAAGTCGGCGTTCTGCCCCGGACCCACGGGTCCGCTCTTTTCACCCGGGGTCAGACCCAGGCGCTGAGCATCGTGACGCTTGGCTCCATCGGCGACAAGCAAAAGCTCGATGGGCTCGGCCTCGAGGAGTTCAAGCGCTTCATGCATCACTACAACTTCCCGCCCTTCAGCGTGGGCGAGGCGCGGCCACTGCGCTCGCCCGGGCGGCGCGAGATCGGCCATGGCGCGCTCGCCGAGCGGGCGCTCTTGCCCGTCGTGCCGACGGAAGAAGAATTTCCCTACACCATCCGCCTCGTCACCGAGATCCTGTCCTCGAACGGGTCCACCTCGATGGCGAGCGTCTGCGGCTCCAGCCTGGCGATGATGGATGCCGGCGTCCCGATCAAGTCGCAGGTGGCCGGCATCGCGATGGGCCTGATCACCGGCGATGGCAAGGTCGCCGTGTTGAGCGACATCCAGGGCGTCGAGGATGCACTGGGTGACATGGACTTCAAAGTGGCCGGCACGCGAACCGGCGTGACCGCCATGCAGATGGACATGAAGATCAAGGGCATCAGCATCGACACCATGGCGGGCGCCATCCAGCAAGCGAAGGACGGCCGCTTCTTCATCATGGACAAGATGGACGCCGCGATCAGCCAGCCGCGCGCCGCGATGTCGCAGTACGCGCCGCGGATGGTCACCATCCAGATCCATCCCGACAAGATCCGGGAAGTGATCGGCCCCGGCGGCAAGATGATCCGCAAGATCATCGAAGACTCGGGCGTGACCAGTATCGACATCGAGGACGACGGTCGCGTCGTGATCGGGTCGGTGAATGGCGAGTCGGCGGCCAAGGCAGAGCAGATCATTCGCGACCTGACCGGCGAGGTCGAGGTCGGCAAGAATTACAAGGGCAAGGTGGTGCGCATCATGCCCTTCGGCGCCTTCGTCCAGATCATGCCCAACCAGGATGGCCTGGTCCACATCAGCCAGCTGGCCGAGGACCGGGTGGAGCGGGTGGAGGACGCGGTGAATGTCGGCGATGAGATCGACGTCAAAGTCACTGAGGTCGATCGCCAGGGGCGGGTCAACCTCTCTCGAAAGGCCGTGCTTCAAGAAGCCAAGGGCATCACCAACGGCGACTGGATCGTGACTGATCGGGATCGGGGCGGCCCGCGCCGCGAGGGAAGTGGTGGCTACCGGCCAGGGGGTGACCGGGGTCCACGTCGGGACTTCGATCGCGCCGGACACAGGGGTGGCGACCGCAGGTAGATCGCTGAGATAGCGGCGCGAGCGCGTTCGCGCCGCTTCTCGATGTTGTTGGTGCCACGTTCAGTGGGTGAGCTGCGCCATCAGCACACAAATACGATGGCTGTGCGTCGCATTACAGACTCGCATATGTGAAAGTGGCTTTACGCTTGACAGATCTGCGCGTGCAAGGCGATGCTCGACGTGGATGCGGGGTTCGGTGCGGGGATCCATGGTGGAACGCAAGAATCTTTCGCCGCGCCAATCGGAGATTCTCGCCCTTATGGCCGAAGGTTATTCCGACAAGGAGATCGCAAGAAAAATCGGCGTATCGTATCCGACCGTTCGCACGCACATCGACCGAATTTTTCGTGAGTATGGCTTACGCAACCGTACCGAGGCGGTCGCGGTATGGCTGAGCAGACTGAGGATAAGTGGGTGAGATGTCCGTGATTTCAATGACGCTAATTTCAATGACTTCCGGCCTCGCCTTCTGCGCTTCTACTATCAGGGCTGTCGAGGAATCCTGATAGGAGGAGGATGATGTTATCTGTAAATCAGCTTAAGACCTAGAGTCGAAAGTCGATTCGGAGTCGATCTGACCGGTCCCAATAGTGGATCGTGACGCGCCCACGGAGGGTCGGATTTTTTCCAGAGGTCACAATAATGCAACCACGCCTGTTTCGCTCCACACGGCTGGCGAGCCCAGTTCAACTCGCCGCCGCCACGCTTCTCGCTATCCCGCTGCTCGCATGGCCCGCCGTGGCCAGCGCCGATACATCGAGCCCCGTCTACAGCGGCCGGGCTTACGTCGTGCAAGCGTCCGTCCTGGGCACGCCGTTGCTCCCCATCGCTGATACCGGCGATCTCCCATCCACTGGTGGCGCGCAGGACGCCGCGCTCCTCACCGTTCCCCCAATCTCGCTGGGCAGCGTCGGAGGGGTGAATGGAGCCGAAGTGGCCCATGCTTCGACGGTCGCCCAGGGCAACACCAGCCGGTCGGAGGCGTCCGTCGCGAACCTCAGCTTGACCGTTGCCGGCACGACGATCACCGCTGACTTTCTGATGTCGCGAGCCACCGCTCATTGCAACGGAAGTAGCCCATCGGTGAGCGGCAGCTCCGAACTTGCCGCCCTATCCATCAGCTCGGTCAACGGCGGCCAGCCCATCACCGTGACGGGGGCCCCGAACCAGACCATCTCTCTCCCGATCAATACCGGCACCGTCGTGATCAACGAGCAGTCAACGTCGATCAGCGGGCAATCAGGCAGCATGGACGTCAATGCGCTCCACGTGACCGCCACCAATCCACTCGGCGGGCCGCCGCTGGCCGACGTCATCGTTTCTCACGCCCATGCCGACATCACGTGTCCGACGTCCCCGTCACAACCGCCGGCCTGCGGTGCGACCCCAACCGACTTCGTGACCGGCGGCGGGTGGATTGTCTCGCCTTCCGATCCCAACGCCAAGGCGAACTTCGCCGTGGCGGGTGGCATCAAGAACGGATTCTGGGGACACCTGCTCTTTGTCGACCATGGCAAGAGCATGCGTGTCAAGGGCACCGGGGTCACCGGCTACGACGTCTATCCCGCCTTCGGAGCGAACGGCCGGCTGGTCCGGGGCACGACCGACGTTGACGGCACCGCCGAGCCATATGAGGCGGATGTGGCCGACAACAACGAGCCCGGTACCGGAGCCGACAAGTTTCAACTCAAACTGAACGACGTCCTCGTGTCGGCGGACCCATTGCTGCGGGGTGGGAACATCCAGCTGCACAAGGCCTGCCAGTAACTCATCTACGCGACCGCGAACGTCCCGGGACTCCATCCATTGGGAGCCCCGGGGCGTTATACTGGCCGCGATTTGGTGACGTTCGCCGACCTGCGGACCCTGAGCAGGGACGTCCACGAGTGCCGCCGGTGTCCGCTGGGCTTCACTCGAACCCAAGCCGTTCCGGGTGTCGGCCCGCCAACGGCCCGAATCATGATCGTCGGCGAGGCACCGGGGCAGAACGAGGACCTGCAGGGCGAGCCGTTCGTCGGCGCGGCGGGCAAACTGTTGGATCAGCTGCTCGGCGGCATCGGCCTATCACGGGCCGATGTCTTCATCACGAACATCCTCAAGTGCCGGCCACCCGGCAACCGCGATCCGCAACCCCTCGAGGTCGAGGCCTGCTCACCGTATCTCGAGCAGCAGCAGCGCCTGATCAAGCCGGAAGTCGTCCTGCTGCTCGGTCGGCACGCCCTGGCGCGGCTGCTGCCGGGCTACGAGTCAATCTCGCGTCTTCACGGCAAAGTCATCGTCAAGGACGGCGTGACGTACATTCCGGTCTATCATCCGGCGGCCGCGTTGTATAACAGTTTTCTGATGGGGCCGTTGGGACAGGACTTCAACGCCGTCAAGGCCTACCTCGATCGGGTGGACGAGCGGCGGCGCGTGCTGGTTGCGGCTGCCGCGCCGGTCCTGAAGCCGGAGGAACAACTCACCCTTTTTGGCTAAACGACCCCGTTTGCGTGCCATCCCGCTCGGGGGACTGGGCGAGATCGGACGCAACATGATGGCCCTGGAGTACGACGAAAACATCGTCGTCATCGATGCCGGCCTGATGTTCCCCGAAGAGGAGATGCTCGGCGTCGACCTGGTGCTGCCGGATGTGACCTACCTGGCGGAGCGCAAGGAGAAAGTCCTCGGCTTCCTCCTGACCCACGGCCACGAAGACCATGTCGGCGCGCTGCCCTACATCCTTCCCAAAGTCAATGCGCCGATCTACGGCAGCCGGCTGACGCTCGGTTTCATCAAGAACAAGCTGCGCGAGCACAAACTCGTCGAGCAGGCGGACCTGCGAGAGGTGAAGGCCGGTGACGTCGTCGAATTGGGCCCCTTCAAAACGGAGTTCATTCACGTCGCCCACAGCATCCCGGACACCACCGCCCTCGCGATCGAGACACCCGTTGGGATGGTGGTCCATTCGGGCGATTTCAAGATGGACCAGACGCCGGTCGACATGCGACCCACCGACATGGCGCGGCTCTCTCACTTCGGCGACCACGGCGTGATGCTGCTGATGTCGGATAGCACCAACGCCGAACGCGACGGATTTACTCCATCCGAACGCACCATCGGTGAGGCGTTCCAGGAACTCTTTGGCCAGTGCCCGGGACGGATCATCATCTCGACCTTCGCATCCAACATCTACCGGATCCAGCAGGCGCTCAACACCGCTGCTCGCTACAAGCGCAAGGTGGCGGTGATCGGGCGCTCGATGGTCAATAACCTGACGATTGCCCAGGAGCTCGGTTACATTCAGATGCCCGGCGACATCATGATCAAGGTCCAGGACATCAACAAGGAACCGGACGAAAAGCTCGTCATCCTGTCCAGCGGCAGCCAGGGCGAACCGTTATCAGCCCTGACCCGAATCGCCGCCCAGGAACACCCGCAGGTCAAGCTCAAGTCGGGGGACACGGTGATCCTCTCCGCGACCCCAATCCCGGGCAACGAAGAGCTGGTCTCGCGCACCATCAACAACTGCTACAAGCACGGCGCCCGCGTCTTCTACTCAGCGCGCAACCGCGTGCATGCCTCCGGTCACGCCAGCCGTGAAGAGCTGAAACTGATGCTCAACCTGGTGCGGCCCAGGTTCTTCATGCCGGTCCACGGCGAGTTCCGCCACCTGGCCCTGCATTCGGAGATCGCCCAGGACGTCGGCATCACTAAGGACCGGGTGA
>Ga0209057_1002068_pt1 | contig 15681 bp, 18 predicted proteins | sample GraSoiAngelo_146_FD_185903 | JGI IMG/M metagenome (GOLD analysis project Ga0209057, IMG submission 185903) | Grasslands soil microbial communities from the Angelo Coastal Reserve, California, USA - 14_1009_05_30cm (SPAdes) (version 2) | ecosystem: Environmental > Terrestrial > Soil > Grasslands ... | reverse complement strand
TGGTCCAAGTATGTGCTTACCGCTGTTTTGCTCCTTTCAGCTGTGGCTTTGGCGATCAGCTTTTCAGTCTTTTACCGACGAGGCTCACCGGTGGTTGCACCCTCCTCTTCGGGGAAAGCCGCCGACGTAGGACTTCTTATTGCGGAAAAGAGTATCGCCGTTCTTCCCTTCGAAAATCGGAGCGAAGAAAAAGCCAACGCGTACTTTGCCGAGGGTATCCAGGACGAGATTCTGACGCGCTTATCCAAGATCGCCGATCTGAAGGTGATCTCGCGCACATCCACCCAGCATTACAAAAGCGCGCCGGAAAATCTGCCTAAGATCGCCAGACAACTTGGCGTGGCCCACATCCTGGAAGGAAGCGTGCAAAAGAGCGGCGACGCCGTGCGCGTGAACGTGCAGCTAATTAAAACGGCCAATGATTCCCATCTGTGGGCTGATACATTTGATCGTAAACTGACCGACATCTTCTCGGTTGAGAGTGAAGTGGCCAAAGCCATCGCCGATCAGTTGAGGGCGAAACTGACTGGTCAGGAAGAGCAAGTCATCGCCGCCAAACCGACGGAAAATCCGGAGGCCTACGATGCCTACCTGCGCGGTCTGGCTTATACACTGAAGACTGCCAACACGACCGCCAACTCCCTTGGCGCACAGAAATATCTCAGAGAAGCGGTGCGGTTGGACCCGAAGTTCGCGCTTAGTTGGGCGCTCCTGTCATACGTCGATGCGAGCGGCTACCTCACAACAGTTCTTCAACCAACGGTCGCCCTCCGCGAAGAGGCACGGCAGGCAGCCGAAACCGCGCTCACTCTTCAGCCCAATCTCGGCGAGGCCGTACTGGCCAAGGGCTATTACCACTACGCCTGCCTAAAAGATTACGACACCGCGGTGCGTTATTTTGAGCAAGCACGTCAGTTCCTGCCGAATAGCAGCCGAATTCCTGAATCGCTCGCCTATGTCGCGCGGAGGCGAGGCCAGTGGGACCGGAGCGAGTCGTACTTCAACGAAGCCGAGCGGCTCGACCCGCGCGACGTTTCCCTGCTCAGCCAGCACGCGATTTCCTATATCGACCTTCGTCGTTTCCCCGAAGCACTGCGGAAGCTTGATCAGGTTCTCGATATTACGCCGGACGACCTAGATACCCTTGCGTACAAGGCGGCTATCGCACAAGCCGAGGGCGACCTGCCGCGTGCCTCGGCGGTCCTCGTTCCGCTCCACCCGGGTGCCGACGACATCGCAGCCTTGGAAACACAAATTTACCAAGCCATCTTGGAGCGCCGCCCTGGACAGATCATTCCTCAGTTAAAGGAGATACTGGCCAAGCCAGATCCAGGATTGGGTTATTTCAATGGCGAATTGCGCTTTTGGTTAGGCTGGACGCAAGAAGTCGCCGGTGAGCATCCCGCTGCCCAGGAAAGTTGGCGGCAGGCGCGCAGTGAACTGGAATCTTTCCTCAAAGAACAGCCGGAAAATTATAGCCTCATGGGAGATCTCACTCTGACCAATATGGGCCTCGGTGACAAAGCCGCCGCATTGGCTATGGCCGAACGCACTATGGCCCTGATCCCGATCGAGAAAGACGTTTTCCAGGGTGCCGCTCCGATCGAGATTCTCGCCCGGGTGGCGGCGCAGATGGGGGAACCCGACCGCGCCATTGCCACTTTACAGAACCTACTCACGATACCATCCGCTGGCGCACTGAGTGCAGCCCCTCTCACTCCTGCGCTGCTCCGGCTCGATCCGATGTTCGATCCGCTTCGGAATGATCCGCGTTTCCAGAAGCTCTGCGAGGAGAAGAAGCCGTGAATCCGCGCGACTTCTTCTCCGAGCTAAAGCGGCGCAACGTTTACCGCGCTGCGGTCGCATACGGAGTCGTCGCATGGTTCCTCACGCAGCTCACGACGCAGGTCTTCCCGTTTTTTGAAATTCCGAATTCCGCAGTGCGTTTTGTTGTCATTGCGCTCGCGATCGGATTTCCAATCGCGATGCTACTCTCCTGGCTCTACGAATTGACCCCCGAAGGAATAGTGCGGACCGAAGATGTCGATCCGGTACAAGCGAGATCGGTTCAACGCGCCACGGGACGGATCCTCGACTTCATCATTATCGGGGTGCTGCTGGTGGTTATTGCAATGCTGATCGTTGGGCGACGGCCGTTTTACAGGCAGCCTGGCGAGTCGTTTGTTCAGAAAAGCATTGCAGTGCTTCCATTTGAAAACCGGAGCGAAGAAAAAGCCAACGCCTACTTTGCCGACGGGATCCAAGACGAAATTGTGACGCGCCTATCCAAGATCGCGGACTTGAAAGTCATTTCGCGCACTTCCACGCAGCACTATCAGACCAAACCTAGGAATCTCGCTCAGATCGCGAAGCAGCTTGGCGTAGCGAACATTCTTGAGGGGAGCGCGCAAAAAGCGGCCGATCAGGTGCGAGTCAATGTGCAGTTGATTAACGCGCAAACCGATTCCCACCTCTGGGCAGACACGTTTGACCGGAAGTTGACTGACATCTTCGGGGTCGAGAGTGAGATCGCCAAACGAATAGCGGAGTCATTACAAGCGAAGCTAACCGGTCGCGAGGAGCAAGCGTTGGCAGTTAAACCAACCAACAATCCGGAGGCTTACGATGCCTATCTGCGTGGGCTAGCTTTTGAAGCACGCAACGTCGCCGCCCCCTCTGCCTACGATCGCGACCTTGTAGAGAAAGCCATTGGTTTTTATGAACGGGCGGTGCAGCTTGACCCCAATTTTGCCATCGCTTGGGCACGGCTTTCTCGCGTGAATGCCGATGTCTACTTTAACCGGTTCGATGCTACTACCACCGCTCGGGGCGATGCAGCAAAACGTGCTTTGGAGACGGCGCAGAAACTGGAGCCGAGCTCGGCTGAAACCTTGCTCGCCTTGGGTTATTATCAATACTGGGTGCAGCACGATTACGGGGCTGCCAAAATCACGTTCGGTCGTGTCGGCAAGATGTTACCTAGCAGCAGCGAGATACCAATGGCCCTCGGCTTAATTGCCCGTCGCGAAGGTCACTGGGATCAAAGCATTGCCTACTGGGAGCAAGCCCTCGCCTTGGACCCACGTAATCTGGAGTTGCTTAACGGCGCGGCAGAGACCTACAGCATGGTTCGACAATTCCCGGCCGTGCTAAAGCTCTGTGATCGAGCGCTGGACATTAAGCCAAACGATTCGGATTTTATGGCAGCAAAGGCCGCCAGTTATCAGGCGCAGGGTAACCTGCAAGAAGCCGCTCGGTTCCTACCAGAAATAAACTGGCAGACTTCTTCTTGGTATGCCTTCGACACCAAGTTCCTGCAGTTGAGACTTGAACGAAATTACGGTGAGGCCGTTCGATTGCTTCAAGCCCGACTGGCTCAATCCCGTTATGCTTCTGAGCAAGACAAGGGAGTTTGCCAGATGGCGCTTGCTTTCACGCAGCGCCTTGCTGGCGATAGTGCTGGCGCAAAGATTACCTCTGAACAGGCGCGCAATATACTCGAGCGTTTCTGCAGAGATGAACCAGACAACATCGTCGCTGCGATAGCGCTGTCTCAAGCTTATGCTGTGATGGGGGACAAGGACTCGGCCCTAAAGCTAGCGGAGCGTGCAATCATGCGTCTACCCCGTGCGAAAGATGCGGTGATGGGACCCCGCTCCGAAGAGAACCTAGCGTTAATTCAGACGATGTGCGGCGAGAACAGCAGTGCGATCTCAACTCTCACCCAGTTAATACAAACGCCATATAACAGCTGGCTTTACTACACATCGTCCATTTCACCCGCACTTTTAAGGCTCGATCCAGTCTGGGATCCTTTGCGCGCCGATCCCGCCTTCCAAAAGCTCTGCGAAGAAAAGCAGCCGTGAAGCGGACCTGGGAAATCATCGCTGAGAATCTGAGCCAAGCCAGTTTCAGTTGGGGCTGTTCATCTGAGATTGATTCGACTGGCCGAGTAATTTTCACTGCAGACGCATACTCCCGCGATGGTCGCCGGTTCATTGCGCTGGCAAACAAAAGAGTCATCGCATTTTTGGAACTACAGGCGGCGATTCATCGTCAACTTGAACTCGGATGAAGTACTGGGAGATCATCGCAGACAATCTCAGCAAAGCCGGTTGGAGTTGGGGCTGTGTCGCATCGATTGATTCCAACGGGCAAACGATCTGGATTGCTGACGCGACGGAATGGGAGCAGATCGGAAATTGAGGAGTGGTGTCCTAATTTGGATTAAAACTGATCTTTGATGCAAAGCCCCGCCGATGCTCAACTCAGCGCGCTGGCATTGCACCTCCCCACGCCGAGGGCGACGGGTTGAGTGGAGCGACCAGCGACCGGGAAACGTTCGCCTTCATTTCCGGGCCCGCCGGAGTCGTCGGCGGCGTGCCTCTGACGCGGGCTATGAATCCGTGGGCAATGCCGGAAGCATCGACGTAACGACCAGTGATATTCCCCTGCGAACTGATTCCGTTAAGCGATGTAAAGGTTGACCCGGGAAAATCGAAAGTGAAGAAATTGTTTGGCGGGACAAAGAAGAGTCCATGCGTCACGCCTGAGGCGTCCGCATATCTGCCCACCACCCAGTTTCTATTGTTATCTCCAAACAGGATTGTCGCAACGGAGCCCGGAGGATCAATCGGGAAGTGCAGCGCCCCATTGGCATCCCGGTAGTACCCGTGAAGGATTGCTGCGCTGTCTATATAGTATCCCACCACCAACCGCTTTGAATCATTGATGTCGTAAGCAAGGGTCGCGACAGCTGCCGGGACACTAAACAACGTTAAGGTTCCGCCAACGCTGACGAACGCCTGCTGGATCCCGCTGCCGTCAATAAACGTGCCGGCAAAGTCGGCGGGATTGTTTATCGCAAGCACAGCGGTGAAGACCGCGCCGGGAACATCGTATTCTGTGAAGGTGCCGCCCGACAGGAAAAACCCGTGAAGGTTACCATCGCTGGCGGCGTAGTCACCGACTACTGTGCGTGAGTTATTGATGCCTCGTCCTTCGGTAAAACCCACCGTATCGTTAGGGTCGACAATCGGCGCGCTAAAGCTACCATTGCTGAACCGGACAAAACCGCGCGTCACCCCGCTCGAATCGAGGAAAACGCCAACGATGTCGCCTCTCTCGTTAATCTTTTGCGGGAGGGTCGAATTTCCGGTCCCGGGATAATCGAAAGTCGTGATCACTTCGATAGAGCCGGAGTTCGCTGCTTGCTGAGCGAACGTCCCCATCAATGGGAACACGAACAGAACTGCCAGAATGCTGTTAAATATTTGTTTTGGTTTCATGATTGTTTATTGCCTCCTTAATTGAATCGCCCCTTTGCTAAAACGCGGATGTGGTAAACACACAATATCCAGTTAGCGAATTTCGATATGGCCAGTTTCCGCGTTATCTGGAGCCGCAGATCGCGTATGTCCTCCTACTACTCGTTAGGTACAGGGCAGAACCCTACTTCATAAGTAGGTAATGCCTGACAGACAAAAAGCTCGACAAACATGTAAGAGCCTCCTCGATTACGCCATCCGAAAATTTCATCTTCTCTTCGGCCCGGCTGAATAAGCCGTGGTCGTGCGCCGTGAGGCGATTGAGGTCAATCGCCGCTAGCTGAATGGACTCGCCGACATCACCTCATCACTAGAGGTGAAGCCTCCGTCCGAAGTTTTCAAACAAATCCCGGGATGCGCCCTTTCAGGGGCGGGCACTTATAACGTACAGATTCTCTTTGGCCGCTGAGCCGACCAAGTAAGAGAGGGCAATTCGCAAATAGCCGTCACGCTTCACCGGGTGGCCGCTTTTTGTTTTACGTGTGACGCTTACGGCTCTTTGAAATCGCCCGCGTGCTCGTGCGTTTCGATCACGTTGCCGACCTCGTCGCGCACCCTGATTTACGCCATGGTGCATCGGCTGTTCGCGTGCTCGACTAGGACCAAACTCTGAACGTATTTCCTTGGAGTTTGCAGAACCAGTTTGTTAATCTCGAGCTTGTGCGACGAATCGCAACCATTGCTGCATGTTTGCTGGCGGCACTTCTCTCAACCGCCACAGCAAGGAAGCAGGTTCCCGTTTATTTCAATTCGCCATGCACCTGCCGTAACAACCATATGTCGGATCGGAAGGAAGCGAAAAGCGAGAAGTCCCCCGTACCGACTCAGGCGTCGAGGTCCAAAAACGTAAAACCGTCTCGCATGTATCAATGGCCACCCCTGGCTGGCCTGAACGAGAAGTCAAGGCGTCAACCCCAAGAGCAACAGTGGTATAAGGTAACCGGCCAGGTCGTTGATGTCAGGGTGCAAGACGATGGGGACATTCACTTCGAGTTGCAGGACGTAACTGGCACGAAGGGCGGGCATATTCTGGCAGAAGTGCCCCTTGGTAATCACTGGTGTGCGCTACGAAAAGTTGTTTTCAGCTGGACTACTAAAGGGACGCGGTTCCAACGCTTCCAAGCCAGTCAACTCAGTCTGCGAATGCATCCGATTGTAACAGTCGTGGGAAAAGCTTTCTTTGACACGCATCATGCAAGAAAGAACCCGCTCCAGAACATCAGTAATAACAACAAGAGCGGAATTCTCGCCGCTTGGGAAATTCATCCAGTGTCCGCCATAACCGCAGATCGATCTGTCTTTCCTCGTGAAGTATTGGGAAATAATCGCTGACAAGCTCAGTAAGGCCGGTTGGAGCTTGGGGTGGGTTTCAGCCATCGACCGCGAAGCTCGAACGATCTGGATTGTTGACGCACACCATGACGACGGCCCGGCGCTTGTGAATTCAAGTATCTGGTCGCAGGGTCTGGGTAGATCAAACCTTTCTTCAGAAAGGATAAAGTTATGTTGCGAAGCCTTAGGCAGCTTTACGGAAAAAAGCTCGGCGCCTCTGACGGCGACATCGGCCATGTGAAGGACTTCTATTTTAACGATCAACAATGGGCTATCCGCTATGTTGTCGCGGACACAGGTTCATGGCTATCGGGCCGCTTGGTGCTGATTCCTCCCCATGCTTTCGGAAACCTGCCTCAAGACGCCGACTGCCTCCCCGTGAATCTGACTCGACAACAGATTGAAAACAGTCCCGCGATTGAGTCGCACAAGCCAGTCTCGCTACAATATCAAGCATACTGGGACGGGTGCGAAACGTGGGGCCCGGGCGGTTTCCCAGAGGCTCCTCCTCCGCCGCCACTTATGCCGAGTGAGCCAGGAAGCGACGATCTTCATCTGCAAAGCACACAGGCTCTTAGCGGCTACCCCACCCAAACCAGCGAAGGAGCGATCGGCCACGTTATTGATTTTATCATGGACGACAGGAGTTGGACGATTTGTCACCTGGTTGTGGAGACCGGCCATTGGTATTCCCACAAGGAGATCGTGATTTCGCCGAAGCATATCGACCGGATCAGTTACGAGGAATCCAAGGTATTTGTGAACGTGAGTAAGGAAGCCATCCTGGAAGCACCACAATACCATGTTTCTCCGCTCGGCGAGGCATACGGCGATACCCGGAATTTCGACTAATGACCGGGAGCATTTCGCTGTGCAAGCGGATGACAAACTGACGGGGTTTCTGGAACTGGAATCTGGGTAGGGCGGTCGTGTTCCCCAGGGAGTTGCAATTTCCTGACCTGATCAATGCTTGCGGGCGCATCGCGGAAAAATCCCGTGATGTAACCGAATCGAATTTCAGCCCCATTCTTCAACTGAGCGTCACTAATAGACACACCATTGATCTGTGTCCCATTTGTTGACTCTAAGTCTTTGATACGATACCCGCTCGGCGATTTCGTTAGTCGGGCGTGCTGCGCTGAGACTGTCGGATGGTCAATGACTATGTCGTTCGAGGGCGCACGGCCAATCGTAACGGCGTCGCCAATTAGCTCATGCGTCAGTACATCAAGGCCCTCAAAATCCAGAACCAGGCACGCCATGTTTGCCCTCAGATTTTGACAAACAGATGCCCTGTTGTCCAGTGAAAACGTCGGATTACCTTACAACCGTCCGTCGGAATACCTTACGATTTTTCTCCGGACAACACGAACGTGGATGTAGCGCCACGCTACCGCTCTTTGAACTCCCGGGCTCGTGCGTTTCGATCACGTTGCCAGCTTCATTGTAAACGCGAATCACAGCACGGTGTGAACTGCGATAAAACTGTGCGTAGTCGCTGACCGGGCCGCACCAGAGGCGACCGAATGGCGGCGCGTCAGAAATTTGATCGACGCTCACGAGGGCAAGAACAGCGTAGTGTTGAGGCGAAGATAAGTGGTAAAAAGGCAACTTAAGTTACCTGGCGATCATCAGGCGGTGCGCTATAGTCGACGGTCGCGTGGTTTCGGTCTAAGCAAGTTTTACAAAGCAAAAGCCAATCCGCGTGAAGTCTTGCGATCGCGCCGGCCGTAGGTTTGCCAAGCAAAAAGGGGTCAAAAAGGGTAACTGATGAAAACAATTCTTTTATTACATGACGAAAGCGGATCACCTAAGCCGAGATTGCAGAACGTTGCAGGTAGTAAAGTGAGACAACGTCCGAGTGAAGGGATGCCCGGCTGCAATTGCGATCGCTGGGGTCACCCGTATCCGGACCGTGTCGAACACAATGTCCAGGCGCAACCGAACTTATCGGCACCAGGCTCCGCTTCGGGTTCCGTGGTCCGCGTTAGCCGTCTATCTCATAACCTACTCAGATGAACGGTCGTTATGAAGCGCTCATCTACGTGGTCAAAATCAGGCGAATTGCGGAAGCCTCAGCTTAAAGCGCCATTCAAGACTGCGTGTCTGAAGATGGTGCTCCTCGTACGATTTTGTGGCTCAATGCCGATTGATTGTGCCAACGCATCGGCATAACAACGCGGCATCACGACGACACGCGAGAACGTCGATTCCCGCGTTAAATGCCCCATGGTTCTCATGTTCGAGTCCTTCATGGCTTCCGCGTTGCTGACTCCGTCGACAGGATCATTTCAATCATCTCCCTGTCACTTTGCAGGCCGGAGCCGGTGACCTCGTCAACCACCCCGAGCCAATACGCCTCTTCGGGTGTTAGTTGATAATCTTTCGTTTGCAGCAGACGACATAATGAAACGACGAAATACCATAGGACCTCCAGCTTGTCTGCCGCATGGCTCTTGAGATAAACTTTGCGCTCTTCTTCGCTTTTGCTTTTGAATTCCGCGCTTTGCGCCTGCGTCAGAAACAGGCTGCCATAAACCTCCAGCTGAGCGTCCAGGTCCTTCGTTTGCGAAGCGTAATCATGAATGAGATTGAAGTCGCTAGCCACTTCGCGCATTCCCGTGCGGCTCAACAGCCAATCATCTTCCTTATGCAGTCTGCTTCTGTAGTCCACGAGGGCTCGCACCAACTCGGGCTCCAACTGCTTGGTTGGCCACTGCGCGACGTTCTTGCGTTTCTTCAAGTAATTATCAGCCGCGGTTTGGACCTCTTGCAGTGATTTTTGCTTTGCAATCGCCTCTCTCAGCAGCCTCGCATTTCCCGGTGTGAATTTGGCCGTCAAAGCCTCGACCAATTCTTCCAGCCCTTCCGGTCCATCCCGAAATTTCTCGATTGCATCCTTCAACTGGACCACGCGCCAGATAATCCTTCGGAACGAAGAACGCGCCAGGCGAAGCGCAAGCCTTTCGTTGGCTTCCTGCAGATTGGCCGCGACCGAGGTTGCCCCCTCAAAGGTCAGCAATTGCTCGAACGCCTGTCTGGATCCGTGATAAAGAATGTCAGCTTGAGGTTCCGCGATGGCATAATCACCCAGCGCCAACAAATCCGCTGCCGCGCTCGCTGCCGTCCCTATCACGACAGTAATTAATCGGCATTTTCTTCCATCCTGATCCGGGGCCTTAATCAGAAAACGGATGCCCTCCGCTACCGCAGACGATCCCCCAGGGCTGTCGATGTAAAGGGTTATCGGATCTCCGCTGGCAGCCCGGAGCTCTTTTATTCGCGGGCTCAGGGCGTACGCCGCCTCCTGCGTTATTTTTCCCGTCAGGAATAATGAGCGCTCGAAATTCTCCCAATAATCTTTGTCGTGGACGGGCATTTACGCAACGGCGCCTGGTCGCTATGGTCCGACGCGACCTCAGCTTTCCGATTCACCTCTGTTCTGTAACGGATCGAGTCGACAAACGCCTTCACATCCCCGTCATATTGCTCAACAATGATCCGAACAACCCTCGCCAGACGTTCGTCCACCCTCGGGGCTTGTTCTTGTTCAAGTCTTTTGTCGAGCATTTCTATCAATCCCTTACCCGTGATGGGAGCCTTGCGGCCCTGTAGCCGGCGCGAAAGCTTCGCGCCAGCCACTTTGTGTTTCAATCGTCACGGCTCACGCCGCAGGATAACCCAGAAACTCTTTCGCTTTGGCCACTTCGGCATCCCATTTCTTTAACTGTTCCGGGGTAAGGAAGCGCTCCAGCCCCTCGCGCAGTTCGGTCCGGTGAGATTTCAGCGCTTTGATGATGTCCTGCCGGGTAACTTCCGGATTGCACTTCTTGTATTCATGCAGCCTGCCGGCCGCAAAAGCCATCCGCTCGTGAAGTTTTATCTTTTGTTCATCGGAGAGGTTTAAATCCCCTGCGAAGCGTTTGAGTTCATGTCTGATCGCTTTACCTTCTTCATCATTCATCGTTTTATTCCTTATTAAACCGGGAATTTGATTTTGGCTCCCGTCCGCCATCCGGCCAGATTGTGCACTCTCGGGCACAGTGGCCACAAAAGAAAACCTTCCCTTGGTTTTTTGTCCCTTTGTCTTTTTGTTGAAACAATAACCTCGCGAATCGCTAGATATTTGCCAGGTAACTTAAGTTGCCTTTTTCATCCGGTTATTTGTTCACCGTTTCAGCGACGGGTGTAGTTTTCTCTGGCAATCGAGGCTAGCCGCACCACAAGCGGTACTGAACAATCAGTAAAGCTGTCGAGTCCTACCACTCCTTGAAATCGCCCTTGTGCTCGTGCGTCTCGATTACGTTGCCAACTTCATCGTAAACGCGAATCACTGCAAAATTCGAAGACTGGCCGGGTGACTAAGAGGACCTATTCCTTTTCAACTAGCCGCCGCGATTAATTTTATTGAGCCTTGATTTCAGTGTGAAAGACCCCGAGCCACTTTCCACCGCGCTTATTCCAGACGCTTGCGCTGTTATATGTACCTGAGGCGTCCTGACCAGCAACTGTCTCCTGCATTGTAACTTTGTAGGTCATAACCGCGACATCAGCGCTCGGGAACACTACTTTGGTATCGGCGAACGAATAGTCACGGAGATCGGTCTTCTCCATGTCCGCAACTTCCCTATCCAAGGTCTTAATTCCCTCGGCATAAACGCTGCAATAATCAGTGGCCAGAAGCTTTTTGTACGCGTCAGCCTGTTTGCTTTTGTACGCCTCCCAGGCGGATTTTTCCAAGTCGATTATCTCCGTTTCTTTTGCAGCTGATTTTCCCGCCTTGGTTGGGCTCGCTTGAGCGAGGCAAATTGGGCTGGTGGTGAGTACCGCGACGACAAAAAGAATAAATTGTTTTTTCATAAGTGGCCGATTTTTAGTTCAGTCCTTGTCTTTGTCGAGACTTTTGAACCATCTTCACCGTGCGAACGGGCTAATAAAACCTTGCCTACCAACTGCGTTCTCCATTGCATTCCGTTCGCCGAACCACAGGCGACCGAATGGCAACGCATCTGGATATCAAATCGACGCCGCGATGGTCTTTGCGAGGGCGGACTTCGTAGGTGTGCATTTATTTAATCTGGCGCTTGGTAGGCTTCGTGCATCGCATCGGTAACTGGATAATCTTTGTTTCGAGTTCATTCTCGGCTTGGCACTTAGTCACGAATTCCAGGATACCTTCGTGAATGAGGTCCTCAACGGTCCAGCCGGTTCGATCCGCCACTTTTCTGAGTTTTCTCATCATACTCTGATCGAGTTTGTCTAGTGGCGGGAGGCCCCGAAGAGCGAAGGGCACGATGTTTTGCGGGAGCGTTTTCATGCCGTCGTTTTGCGCTCCTTTTGGCGGATCCGCAAGAAACTTCTACCCCTACTCTGACTCGGTCCAAGCGCAAAAGCGATGCCAGCGCGATCTTGAGCGCCGGAAACCGCAATCCTGTAGCATTGTCATGAATCCGTCATGAAAATCTGCCAGTGGGCCCACTTTAATATGGTGCACCGTGCAGGAATCGAACCCGCGACTATCTTCCTCCAGTTACGGTATACCCTTGGGCTCTCAAATCTTCAGCCAATTCGATCTCCATCTGGGCCGCGGCCTCAAACGGCATCGGATTTAGATGTTCGTAAAGCTCGGGTATCAATCGAACGCCGTATTTTTTCACGACCCAAGCTGATTTGTAACCGTTCTTGTGATTTTCAAATCGGTGATCAACTGGTAATCCAGTCATTCCGACATACACACACGACTTCAACGGATCACGTCTTGGATTAGCGCGCAAAATAGATGGGTGCTTAGCAACAGCATTGTCAAGCAGGACCACATAAACGCTGTGATGAAATTTTTGCTCTTTGGACGTTTGCCAGCCTTTCATTGACTCATTGTCAGAAACGATTCTAAAGCAATTAAACGCGCGATTCAGGCACGATTTATTGACGGTCGCTCTTTGTTACACCGGGGCAGTTTTTTAGCGCGTTTGGGAACGCTTGTAGCGTGATAGTGCTAGTGCAGCAAGGACATAAACGTGCTTGGGTCCGTTCTGGTGAAAAAGTGGCGTTCTGCAAGCCTCGATGTTCCGTCGACGCCGCGTTTATCTTTGCCTGGTCGAAATCGTGGAGCTGTTAGCTGCAGCGCCGAAGCTGCGCTCCAACCGGGGACATGATTACGCGAGCGACTCTTTACCTTTCGGCTTCCGGAGCAGGCTCGTTTTCACCGCTGCTGTCCTGCGTAGGTCTCTCTCGGTTCGTAACATTTTAGCCGATTTGTGAACAAACAGCCTGGTGGTGGAGACAAGTCTCGTAAATGACGAATGGCCACCGGTAACATCTGACACGAAATCAAATCTTCGGATCAGGTGATTCAAAGTCATTAGGCTCTGCCACGGCTAGACTCGAATGCGACCGGCTGCTACCGAATATACTATCTATCACAAGCGACCGTCACGATGTCTGCTCCGAGTGGCGGCCGCGAGCAGATGATCCTAACTCTGGCGGTTCGGTTCCTAGGACAACACGCACCTCGTGAGGCAGCGCGTCGTTACGCAACGTCACGATTTTGTCGGCTGCCGCGACTCCATCCAATTCCACCAGGGTAACACCTCGGGAGCAGTGGTCTGGATTCTCGACCGTGATGCGATAAATGGTGTTCTGGAAGCGGTATCGCAGACGGAAGCCAGACCAATCTTTCGGTATGACCGGATTGATCGTGAGCGTGTCGCCGCGACGTTGGAATCCCAGAATTTCTTCGAGCCAGACGCGGTAGGTCCAAGCCGCCGCGCCCGTGTACCACGTCCAGCCACCGCGCCCGACGTGGCCGGCTAACGAGTAAACGTCCCCCGGCATGACGTAGGGCTCGACCTTGTAGCGTTCGCAATCCTTCTCGTCCCGGGCACGCTCGACCGGATTCAGCATCCGTAAAAGTCGCACGGCCTTGTCGCCATCACCTCGGCGGGCAAAAGCCAGAGCAACCCAGGTTGCGGCATGAGTGTATTGGCCGCCATTTTCCCGCACACCCGGCGGGTAACCCTTGATGTAGCCAATGTCGGCGGTGGTTTTGTCGAAAGGCGGAGTTAGGAGCAAGATTAGGTTGTCGGCTTCACGCACGAGGTTTTCCTCCAACGATCGTAATGCGACCTCTACGTGATCCCAGTCGCCCGCGCCGGAAATTGCAGCCCAGGTTTGCGGGAGCGAATCGATGCGGCCTTCGGCGTTTTCCGTTATTAGTAGGGTTTGGTTTTCCCGAGACTCCGGTTTCCCGAGACTCCTCTTTTCCCGAGACTCCGATTTTCCCGAGATTGGGAAAACCGTCATCTCCGCTTTGGGCTAAAAACTGCTCCGGCCACTCATAAACGGTCCAGCAGCTCCCACAAAATAGACCGCGTTCGTCTTTGAGAGGCTGCAATTTTGCATATCCAAGTCCGAGAAGTTCATTCAGGGCTGTCCGCACACTGTAGGCCCGATCGGTGGCATGTTTGACCAAATCGGCAAAGATCACGTGCCAGTCTTTTGGTTTGCTCATCAGGTAGGCGTGTAGCCCTTTTGCTTTCCAGGAAATACGGGGATCATTCAGCGCCCGAGCGTCGATCATGGCGAACGGATGGGTCCGCTTTTTGATCTTAACGATCGTCTCTCGGCGGGAGCGGCTGTCGGAATCGGCCCGTAGATTTGTCCGTGCGCCCGGTAGTCTATCCGTTAGGCTCGGCATTGCTGTTCACGAAGAACGCGCGCGGTTGGGTTTCCGCTCGGCGCTCCCTTTTTTTTGCGCGATCTCATTTTACTTGTTAGGCCGCCAGTTTCGCGATGTCCGTTTGCTCGCGCAGAAAGCGATCGCATTCAGCCTTCGCGATGATGACGTGGCGGACTGCCGGAAGTCGCGTAATCAGTCGGCGCCGGACATAGCGCCGGACTTGCGAAACTGAAACGCCCAGGTAAACAGCCGCTTCTTTAATTTTGAAAGCGCCCCTGTCGCAAAGGGGAATCTGTGTACTGGTGCTCATAATGCGACCACCAATACGCCCAGTTGATCTGACTCAATTAGTCCTTTTTTTACCGCACGGGGGGTACGATTTGAAGCGCTTTATATCTCACGGCGCGAGCGCCACGCGCATCAGCTTTAAGAGGAACGCCGAGTTTGTGGCATCTTTCGCGAAGCTTCTTATCCGATGTGATGCGAAGCTTCGAGACCAACTGTTCGTTGAGTTCTCGCACTGTGTGCTGCGATTTCGGCCAGATGCGCATTTTGTATTCGAGAAGCCACTGGTCCAGCGTCACATCGCTGTGGTTCTTGTTGAATGAAATGCGCTCTTCGTTCAAAATCCGCATCGCTTCTGCCAAGCCTCTAAAAAATTCCGCGTCGAGTGCATTAAGGGCGCGCACGAACGGGGACAAGAAGCCGACCCGCAGCGGTACGCTAATCCTTGTGTGTCTGACGGGGTATCCGGCTCGTGCGGCCTCTTGATCGTAAATAAGCGCATTCCGCCAAAGGCTGAGAAATTGGAAGGCGGCTCTCTTCTTTTTTGACTTTCGGAGCTTTCCGAAACGCGCCATGTCGTAATCTTCTATCCACTTCATGAAGTACGCCCGATTACTTTCATTCGATGGAAGTGACTGGAGCCAATCTAAAAAGATTTCCCCTCCGCCCGATCGAACATTCAATTCTTTTTGACGCTCTGTAAGCGGAAGCTTTGAGCGCTTGAATTTTTTGGGTCCAGATCCGGTCGCCAGCTGCTTGCAGGCAATTTTTAGGACCGATTCGAGTTTAATTCCTTCTGCGCTCATTGGGAAGCCGCTGCGGACATAGGAACGAAATCTTCCGGCAATCCGTCCGTCATGAGTAGCGCCATTCGATGTGAATGCGCGCGATTAACGTGGCTGTAGGTATCGAGAATGAGTTTCCCGCCGTCTTTGTGGCCCTGCCATTCCGCGATCACCTTCACGTCCACGCCGCGCTCGATTGCGCGGGTGATGAACATCCGGCGAAACGAGAGGTGAGTGTACAGCGGCAGATTTAAGCGCCGACAGGCGTTGGCGA
>Ga0209057_1002065_pt1 | contig 15714 bp, 20 predicted proteins | sample GraSoiAngelo_146_FD_185903 | JGI IMG/M metagenome (GOLD analysis project Ga0209057, IMG submission 185903) | Grasslands soil microbial communities from the Angelo Coastal Reserve, California, USA - 14_1009_05_30cm (SPAdes) (version 2) | ecosystem: Environmental > Terrestrial > Soil > Grasslands ... | reverse complement strand
GACGCCGATGAAGGGCCTTTACGCCGCGGGCGAGTGCGCGAACGTCGGCCTCAACGGCGGCAACCGCCTCGGCTCGAACTCACTGTCGGAATGCCTGGTGTTCGGCGCCGCCGCCGGCCGCGCCGCCGCCGAGCAGGTCGGCTCGCTGGCCGCGGTGGGCGCCAACCCGATCGACGCGCTGCTGAAAGACGAGACGAAGCGCGTCGAGGCAGGTTTCCTCGACAAGAAGGGCGGCGACGAGCGCATCGCCGAGATCCGCGAGGACATGCAGCACTCGATGGACGAAGGCGCCGGCGTGTACCGCACGAAAGAAGGACTGACCGAGCTGACCAGGCGCCTCGACGGCTTCCGTGAGCGATTCGAGCGCATCAAGATCGACGACTCGAGCCGGGTCTTCAACACCGAGCTCACCGCTGCGATCGAGCTCGACTTCATGCTCGAGTGCGCGGTGGCCGTCGCTCATTCGGCGCTCGCGCGCGAGGAGTCACGCGGCGCTCACGCAAGGCGCGACTTCCCCGAGCGCAACGACGAGAAATACCTGAAGCACACGATCGCCCACCACACCGACGCGGGCCCGCGGCTCGAGTACCGCGATGTGACACTGGGCAAGTTCGAACCGAAAGCGAGGACCTACTAGCGATGACAGCACCCAAACGCATCACCATCAAGGCCACACGCTTCGACCCGGACAAGGACGAGAAGCCCCGGCTGCAGTCCTATGAGATCCCTTTCGGCGACGAGAGCATGGTCGTGCTCGACGCACTGAACTACATCAAGGGCCACGTCGACGGATCGCTGAGCTATCGCTGGTCGTGCCGCATGGGCATCTGCGGGAGCTGCGGGATGATGGTCGACGGCGTCCCCAAGCTCACGTGCAACGCGTTCCTGCGCGACTACTGGCCGCGACCCATCACTGTCGAGCCGCTGAACAACTTCCCCGTGATCCGCGATCTCGTCATCGACATGGGCGACTTCATGGAAAAGCTGAAGTCCATCAAGCCCTGGATCATCCGCAAGCAGCCGGTGCCGCTCGGCGGCGGCGCGTTCGTGCAGACGACGGCTCAGATCGACGAGTTCCGCCAGTTCAGCCAGTGCATCAACTGCATGCTCTGCTACGCGGCCTGCCCCGTCTACGGGTTGAACGACGAGTTCTTGGGGCCGGCCGCGATCGCGCTCGCGCGCCGCTACAACCTCGACTCGCGTGACGAGGGTGTGGGGCGGCGCCTGCCGGTCATCGCCGACCCCGAGGGCGTGTGGGAATGCAGCTTCGTCGGCGAGTGCTCGGTCGTGTGCCCCAAGGGAGTCGACCCTGCGAAGGCGATCCAGCAGACCAAGCTGGACACCACCATGCGGTTCGTCCTCCCATTCGGCAACCGGGATTGAGCACCGAAGTGGTTCCTCCCCCCCACGGGGGGAGGTTAGGTGGGGAGGCCGGGACCCGCGAATTCGGCTGGAGCATGCCGCGCGGGTGGTGGACCCGCCGGCCGCACTACTTCTGGTACATCGTCCGCGAGTTCACGTCCCTGCCGCTGGCGCTGTGGCTCTTGTGGTTGTTGGTGGAGATCCGCCGCGCGCAGGACGGACCGACCGGATATCACCCACACAGCTCGCTCGGCTTCGTCATCTTCAGCGTCATCGTCCTGCTGTTCGCGCTCTATCACAGCGTCACTTTTCTGAGCCTCGCTGGAGCGATCCTTCACTTCAACGTCGCGGACAGGCCGATCCCGTCGCAGCTCATCGTCCTGTCCCAGTTCGGGGCCTGGGCGGCCGCGTCAGCCGTCGTCGGCTTCGTACTCATCTACTTCGGAAGAACATGACCGAGCACTCGACAAAAGCACGCAAGCCCGCGATCGCCCACCTCTTCTGGTGGTTCATGTTCGCGCAGGGCGGGGTGCTGGCCGCGATGCTGCTGCCGGTCCACATACTCATTCAAGGAATCCTTGGACCGCTTGGCGTCGTGCCGGTCGTTGACCACCACTACGACACCTGGGTCAACGTCCTAGGCAATCCCCTGGTGAAGCTGTACCTGCTGGTGCTGATCGCCTTCCCGTTCTTCCACTTCGCGCACCGGCTGCGCTACCTGCTGGTCGACCTCGGCCTGCCGGCCGCGCGCGGCGTGCCCGCCCAGATCGTCTTCTACGGGGGAGCAGTCGCCGTCACCATGGTGACGATCTACATCCTGCTGACGACCGTGCCGATCAGCTTTGGCTAGGCAGGTTCGCGTATAGATCGACGCCGTTGCCGTCCGGATCGCGAAGCTGCGCGTAGCGCTGGCCCCAGAACGCGTCCCACGGCTCCTTGTGCGTGCGGCCGCCGGCTGACAGCGCCTTCGCGTAAAGCTCGTCGACGGCATTCGGGCTCTCGCAGTCGAACGCCAGCGCGGCGGCGGGCGATCCACCGGCCCGCTTCCACGACGGGTCGAACTTGCGCATCTCGTCCTCGGTGTCGATCATCAGCCTCATACCGCCGTCGAGCACCACATCAGCGTGGCCGTGCTCGGATTTCTCGGCGCCTTCGGGAAACGGCACCCCGAGCAACCGGTAGAACTTCACCGCCCGCTCCAGATCGGTCACGACAAACCCCACAGCATTCAGCTTCGCCATGCCTCTGAATGTAACTCGGAGCATCATTTACCCGGATGTTCACAGTTCAGCCCTTCGAGGCGAAGGAGCTGGGCAATGCCAGCTTCGTGGTCGCGGATCCCGACACGAAGCAGGCGGTCGTCATCGACCCGGTGCGTGACGTCGACCAGTACCTGACGCATGCCGAGAAGCTCGGCCTCAAGGTCACCCGCGCGCTGGACACTCACACCCACAACGACTTCGTCTCCGGCGCGCGCGAGCTCCAGGCCCTCGCCGGCACGGCCACCGATCCGCTGCACCCCGACGAGCAGGTGAGCCTCGGAAGCGTGACCATCCGAGCCATGTACACGCCCGGCCACACGCCCGACCACAGGAGCTACGTGCTGGTCGAGAACGGCACGCCGAAGGCTCTGTTCAGCGGCGGCGCGGTGATGGTCGGCGGCACTGCGCGCACCGACCTGTTCGGCCCGCACATGGCGGCGCACCTCGGGCTCGAATCGCTCCGCACGCTGCAGGTGAGGCTGCGAGGCCTGCCCGACGAGGTGGCCGTCTATCCCACCCACGGCAGCGGCTCTTTCTGTGGCATCAGCGGCGGGGCAGGCCACGAGACCACGCTCGGCCAGGAGCGCATGACCAACCCTTACTTCACGACCACCGAGGTCATCCAGTTTCTCGCGCGCATCCTCGACCAGCATCGCTATCCCGACTACTACGCCGACATGGGCGCCATCAACACCGCGGGCGCGCCGCTGCTCGGCCGCCACCCCGCGCCGCCCAGGAAGCTGAAAGCCGACGAGGTGGCCACGCTCAAGGACAAGGGTGCGGCGGTCATCGACATCCGGCGCGGCCGCGATTACGACCGCGGCCACATCCCGGGAAGCTACTCGGTCAGCCTGCTGCCCGACGAAGCCTTCAGCGCATGGGTTGGCTGGCTGATCGCGCGCGCGAGACCCATCGTCCTGGTCGGCGGCTCCGACCAGCTGCAGCGGGACGCGCAGACACAGCTCCATCGAATCGGCTTCGACAACATCGCCGGAGCGCTCGACGGCGGGATGGAGGCGTGGGAGGCGTCAGGCCGGCCCCTGTCGGAGTTCGAGACCGCGACCATCGAGGACATGGGCCGCTGGATCCTGAGCGGCGAGGAGATCACGGTCGTCGACGCCCGCGACGACCACGAGTGGGGCTCCGGCCACGTCCCCGGCGCGGTGCACATGTACGTACCCGATGTTCGGCATCACGCGGGCGACCTGCCGAAGGACGCTCCAGTGGCAGTGCACTGCGGAGTGGGGTACAGGGCGGGCATCGCGGCGAGCCTGCTCGAGCAGGCGGGGCTGACGAAGATCATCCACGTCAACGCGCCGTACGAGGACTGGGTGACTCGCCTGCATCTGGCGGAGACGATCCCGCACTAGAGGGACTATCGTTTTTGTAACCCTGCCGCCCCGAGCGAAGGCTGCGACTCGGCGCGGCACGCATTGGCTTGTTGAAACCGGAGGTGCGCCAATGTTCGGTGTCAAAGCTCGCCATGCAGTGCTCGCGCTCATCCTGGCCCTCGCCGCGGCCAGCGCGGTCCCCATCACTGCGTCGGCATCCGTCAACACTCAGACAGGCACTTTCGCCGATGGCGCCACCTATCTCATCGAGGTGCCGACGCCGTGGAACGGAACGCTGTTGCTCTACAGCCACGGTTACGTCGTCCCCGGAAGGTCCAATCCGGCACGCGACGTCGGCGATGCGGGCACCCGCAATTTCCTGCTCACCAACGGGTACGCGCTGGCCGGCTCCTCCTACGCCCACACCGGCTGGGCCCTGCAGGAGGCGGTTCCCGACCAGCTCGCGACCCTCGACCTCTTCAAAGACACCTTCGGAACCCCGACTCGCACCATCGCCTGGGGCCACTCGCTCGGCGGAATTATCACCGCTGAGCTGCTGCAGAAGGCGCCGGGCAGATTCACCGCGGCGCTCCCGATGTGCGGCGTGCTCGCGGGCGGCGTAGGCACGTGGAACCAGGCCCTCGACTCGCAGTTCGCCCTCCAGCAGCTGCTGCCCGGCGGCTCCGGGCTGCAGATCGCGCACATCACCAACCCGGGGGCAAACCTGAACAACGCCGAAGGTCTGATTGCCACAGCCCAACAGACCCCTGCCGGTCGCGCCCGCCTCGCCCTGGCGAGCGCCCTGGGCGACCTGCCCGGCTGGTTCGACCCCGCCACCGCCGAGCCCGCGGCGACCGACTTCGACGGGCAAGAAGCGAACCAGTACAGCTGGATCACACAGGTCGATGCTCCTTTCCTGTTCGCGCTGCGAGCGGAGCTCGAGTTCCGCGCCGGCGGCAACCCCTCCTGGAACACGGGAGTCAACTACCACGTGCAGCTAGCCCACTCGGTCGATCTTGCCGAGGTCCAGGGGCTCTATCAGGAAGCCGGGCTTAGCCTTGAGAGCGATATCGCGAAGCTCAACGCCGCACCGCGTACGACAGCCGACGCGAATGCGGTCGCGTACCTCGAGCAGAACGTCGTCTTCAACGGCAATCTCAGCGGCAAGCCGGTCCTCACCATGCACACCACCGGCGATGGCCTGGTTGTCAACAACGACGAGCAGGCGTACCGGTCGATCGTCAACAAGGCCGGCAGCGGTCCGCTGCTGCGCCAGGCTTTCGTGCACCGCGCGGGCCACTGCACCTTCACGCCGGCGGAAACAGTCGCCGCGCTGAAAGCGCTGATCAGCCGCGTCGACACCGGCCACTGGGCGGGCGTCACGGATCCCGACACCCTCAACGCGTCCGCCACCGCGCTTGGGTCGCTGAACGTGGCCCCGGCGTCCTTCATCTCGTTCGAGCCGGCACAGTTCCTGCGCCCGTTCGACTCGAGCAACATCTAGTCATGCAGACGGCCTCCCCACCACGTGGGGAGGTCGTCACATTCTGTGGCCGGCAAGGTCAGGTGCCGTTAATCTGATGCCGCCCATGCCGACCGCCACCAAGAAGCACAAGAAGAACAAGCAGGCCGGCCACAGGAATGGCCACGCCATCGAGGTCGACAAGAAGGGCTATGAGAAGGAGCTGAGCCGGCTCCAGGTGGAGCTGGTCCAGCTGGAGGAGTGGATCCGCTACAGGGGCTTGCGCGTGGTGGTCGTCTTCGAAGGACGGGACACGGCGGGCAAGGGTGGGGTCATCAAGCGGATCACCGCCCTCCTCAACCCGCGCTACTGCCGGGTCGTGGCCCTGCCGGCGCCTACCGAGAAGGAGCGCACGCAGTGGTACTTCCAGCGCTACGTCGAGCACCTGCCGTCGGCGGGCGAGATGGTGCTGTTCGACCGCAGCTGGTACAACCGCGCCGGCGTCGAGCGGGTGATGGGCTTCTGCACCGACGAGGAGTACGACGAGTTCATGCGCACGTGCCCGCAGTTCGAGCGCATGCTCGTGCGCTCCGGGATCATCCTCATCAAGTACTGGCTCTCGGTCAGCGATGAGGAGCAGGAGCGGCGCTTCCTGGGGCGCATCAACGATCCCAGCAAGCGCTGGAAGCTGAGCCCCATGGACCTGCAGGCCCGAGCGCGCTGGGTCGACTATTCCGAGGCGAAGGACCAGATGTTTGCGTACTGCGACATCAAAGAGGCGCCGTGGCATGTGGTCGAGACCGACAACAAGCGCGCCGCGCATCTCAACCTCATTCGCCACTTCCTGTCCCTCGTTCCCTACAAGGACGTGCCGCACGACGCCATCAAGCTGCCGCCGCGCCAGAAGCGCAGCTACACCCGGCCGCCGCGCAGCACCATGAAGATGGTGCCAATCCGATACGAAGTGGTGTGAGGTGGCAACATAGCGTGGCTGTCGTGTACGTAAGAGGGAGGTGACCGCATTGGCTCCGAAAACCAACCGAGAGGTCGTCCAGCGATATGTCGACGCGCTTGTGGCTCGCGACCTCGACGCCTCAGCGGAGGTATGCGCTGCCGACATGGTCACCGAGTATCCCCAGTCGGGCGAGCGATTCCGTGGCTTGGCCAATATTCGGGCGGTCGCCGAGAACTACCCGGGGGGTTTGCCCAAGGACGTCAGCGGCAAGGTGATCGGAAGCGAAGACAAATGGGTTGTCGGGCCAAGCTTCAACGTCTTGCGAATCGAAGGGACCGGTGACGTCTACACCCTCATCGGGTCCGCGACCTACCCAGACGGGATGACCTGGCAGATCATGTCGCTTATCGAGCTGCGTAATGGCAAGATCGCCAAGACGACCGAGCTCTACGCTGCTCCCTTCGACGCCCCGGAGTGGCGGTCCAGGTGGGCGGAACGGAGCAGTCGCTAGGTCAGCCTCCAGAAGTCGCCGTTCAACCCGATCTCCGCGAAAACCTCCTCGGCCTCATCGGCGCTGCGCCGCCGCCATGCCGGATCGTCGCGATCGTGGTACCAGATGTCCGCCAACCGCCACATCTGCTCGGGCGTCATGAACGCGCCCTTCGGCTTGCCGGATCGCTCGACGTGCTCCTCCGACCTGAAGAGCAGCATCGTGCTTCAGGTGAAGACGATGTCGTCCCACCAGCGACGCGCCGGAACGGAAAAATGCACGACGCTGCCGGACTCGGCCAGCTTGCCGCCGGTCACGCGCAGGCTCAGCGCCTTCGAGCAGTCAGGGCACGACGTCTCGACCGAGCCCTCGCCGCCCAGCAACGAGACGATGCCCAGCGCATCCCACACGCAGTTGCCGTAGTACGAACCGCCGCGGGCGCTCACCCTGAACGCCGTCGGCACCGCCGAGAAGGGGCTGGCCATGCGCAGACGTGAGGGATCGTCTGGATCGCACACGAACACGTGCGCCTCGCCGAGCTTCGCATAAGCCTCCTGCACCATCGCGATCGGCAGGTCCAGGTCGGCCGCGATCTCGCCCGCCGTCGGCACCTGCCCGCTCGCAATCGTTCGCTCCAGCACGGCCAAACGAACGCGGACAAGGACGGTCATCTAAACGTCGGTGGTGGCGGCCTCCAGGAGAGCTGCGAACTTGCGCTGCGCCGCCGCCCGCCGGGTCGGCACATGCTCGCTGGGCCACATACCCTGCGGAGCCTTGTAGCCCGTCAGGACCTGCCGCGCCACCGACACCCGGTGCACCTCGTCCGGCCCGTCGTAGAAGCGAGCTCCGCGCGCGGTCCGGTACATCTCCTCGAGCGGCATGTCGGCTGAGTAGCCGAGCGAGCCGTGCACCTGGATCGATCGGTCGATCACGTCGTGCAGAACCTTGGCGCCGAAGAACTTGATCAGCGAGATCTCCTTACGCGCGGCGGCCGCGCCCTTGGTGTCGATGACCCACGCCGCGTGCAGCGTCATCAGCCGCGCCGCGGACATCTCTGCCGCGGAGTCGGCGATCCAGTTCTGGACGGTCTCGTGCGACGCCAGCTTCTTGCCGAACGCTTCACGCTGCAGTGCGCGCTCGCACATCATGTCGAAGGCGCGACGCGCCATACCGAGCCAGCGCATGCAGTGGTGGATGCGCCCCGGCCCAAGGCGCGCCTGCGCGATCAGGAATCCCTGGCCTCGCTTGCCCACCAGGTTGGCGGCCGGCACGCGCACGTCCTCATACAGCACCTCGGCGTGGCCGTAGCCGAACCGCTCGTGGGCACCCGCCATGGTGGGGATGTTGCGAACGCGCTTCAGACCGGGCGCGGCGCTGGGCACGATGATCATCGACGCCCGCTCGTACGGCCCCGCATCGGGCTCGGTCACGACCATCGCGATCAGGAAGTCCGCGACCATGCCGTTCGACGTGAACCACTTGTGCCCGTTGATAACCCACTCGTCGCCGTCGAGCACTGCTGTCGACGAAAGCAGCGTCGGGTCGGAGCCTGCGGTGTTGGGTTCGGTCATCGAAAAAGCCGACCGCAGCCGCCCGTCCAGCAGCGGATAGAGCCATTGGTCCTTCTGGGCCTGGGTCCCGAAGTGGGCCAGGACCTCCGAGTTGCCCGAATCAGGCGCCTGGTTGCCGAACACGATCGGTGCCCACATAGTCGCGCCTTCGATCTCGTGCATCAGGCCAAGCTTCACCTGGCCATAGCCCTGGCCACCGAGCTCGGGGGGCAGGTGCGTGGCCCAGAGCTTCTGGCTCTTGACCTCGTCCTGGAGCGAGCGGATGATCCGCCTGAACCCGGCTTCGTCGGCATCGAGGACCTCGAGCGGGTACACCTCCTCGCGCACGAACTCGCGCATCCACTCGAGCTTCTTCTCGAACTCCGGCTCGGTCGAAAAATCCCAGCTCATGACAGGAACCTCATGTCCCTCCCCGCCGTGCGGGGAGGCTAGGTGGGGGCGTCAACGGAGTATCTCGATTCCCTCGTCGATCATGCCTGTGATGGTAGTCGTCAGCGTCTCGTAGAACGGGTCGGGCCTCTTGCCCCGCTGGTGGAGCATGAGGTTGTAGCCCAGGATGGCTGCGTATTTGTACAGCGACATGGCCACGTACCAGTTCATCTCATCGCCGCCGGCGCCGTACAGGGCAAAAAGGTCCTCGTCCGGCAGGGCGACCGTCCCTCCCGGGCTTTCCGCATCCTTGAACTGCGATCGGTGAGACATGATCGCAAGGCATCCCAGGTCCATGAGCGGCTGGCCGATCTGAGCGATCTCCCAGTCCAGCACCGCCACCACCTCAGGGCCGCGGAACAGCATGTTCCCGTAGTGATAGTCGCCGTGCACGAGCGTGGGCGTGCGCTCGGCCGGGACGCCGGCCGCCAGCAGCCCGCCCAACTCGCCGGCCCGCGAGGTCAGCTCTTCGGGCGCGCGCTGCATGAGCATCGCCCAGCGCATCATCTCGGCGACCAGGGGCATTGGCTCCTCGTCGCCGATGCCGCTCTGCTCGACCGGCAGGGTGTGGAGCCGCTTGAGAACGCCCACCGCCGAGGCCGCTATCTCTTCAGGCTTCTCACGCTTGCTTGTCTCCTCGATTCGCAATCCCTCGACCGCTTCCATGAGGACGAATGGCCGTCCGTCCACCACCGGCTCGGAGCTCATATAAGGAATGGCGGGGGTCGGGATGCCTACGGCATGCAGCGACGACATGATTCGTGCCTGGCGAACCACGTCAGCGGTCGCCGCGATCCGCGCGCCAGGCGGAGGTAGCCGCAGCACATAGCGTTTGGAAGCCTCGGTTTCCACGAAGTAGGTGAAGCCCGAGTGGCCGGCGGGAATTGGCTCGACCGATACAACCCGCTCGTTCAGCTGCTTCTCGAGGTCGTCCGCGATCAATCGAGATGACATGTGTCGCACAGCGCGCCGACCATGCGCCGGTCGCCCAGCGCGCGCACGACGCTGACGCTGGTATAGAAAGGAAGGATGCGCAGCCGGCCGGGTTCGATGTGCATCACGTGGCACAGGTAGTTGACGATCGCCCCGGCGTGGCCGACGACGATGACTCGCCCGCCAGGATGGGCAGCCACGATCTCATCGATCACGGCGGTCATGCGTTCCGTGACGCTCTCGGGCTTCTCGGTGAAGCTGAACTCGTAGCCGTCACCGAGCTCCAGCGGAATCTCGAGCAGTCGTTTGTCGACGCGCACGTCCGCCGTGATCGCCTGCGCCGTCTGGAGCGCGCGCCGCGCCGGGCTTGCGTACACGGCGGACGGGTTCATCTCACCAGCCCGCGCGGCGAGTTGCCTCGACTGCGTCACGCCAAGCGGGCTCAGCGGCGGATCCGCGTCGCCGTCGACCATGCCCTCGTAGCAGTCGCCGTGGCGGACGAGCCAGATCTGGGTGTGGCCGGGGACGTCGATCAGGTAGGCGGCCTCGAGGGCCCGCATGGCCCTGGTCATCCGCTCGGCGCCGCCCTGCATGCCTAGTATTCGAGCACATGCCTGCGGCGACCGTGAGCGTGGGTCCGGTGACCGTCACCTATGTGCATGAAGACCCCACAAGCGGCTACGCGCTGCTCGAGTGGGAGGCGCCGCCAGGCGCCGCGAGCCCGCCGGTGCACGTGCATCACCGAACGGACGAGGGCTTCTACGTCTTGAGCGGCGCGTATCGCTTTCTCGTGGACGGCAACACGATCGACGGGCCCGCTGGTTCTCATGTGCTGGTGCGCGCCGGCTCGCCGCACACGTTCTGGAACGCGGCCGGCGTGCCGGCCCGGTGCCTCATCATCCTGACCCCACCGGAATTCGCGCAGTACTTCCGCGAGCTTTCGCTCGGCCTGGCCGACGCGAAAACAGACGAGGACTCGATCGAGGTACGACGCAGGCTATCGGCGCGATTCGACATCGAGGTAGTCGGGCCGCCGATCAAGCCCTGATGACTCGCGGGGTGCTCGCGGCTAGACTCTTGTGACCACATGCTCCGTGGAGCGGGCATCGTCGCCCTATTCGTTCTACTCATGGCCTGCGGCGAGAGCAGCGCAGCCCAGAAGGCCTCGCCTTCTGTGGCTCCGGTTCAGCACACCTGGAACCAGGACCTCACGCTGGCCGGCGATGTGAGCGGGCACATGACCGGGATCGTTGCCGACGTCGGCACGCAGACCAGCGCGTGCACGGGTGCGAAGCCGCGGCCGGGGGAGACGTGGTCGACCAAGTTCTACGGAACGATCGACGCAAGTGGCGCGGTGTGGGGGATCGACTTCGTGATCCAGAACTACGGCGGGCCGGGCACGTACGACACGCGCGCGGTGGCCGTGCAGCTGCACTCCACGGATCAAGTGCAGGTTTGGCAAAACACTTCGGCGTCAGACAAGGTGGTCTTCACCCTGGATCGGTCAGGGCAGACAGGCACCGTCGACGCGCTCCTCACCAACGCCGACTCCGGCAAAGGCAGCGCCGAGCACCTGACCGGCGCGTGGAACTGCAAAGCCTGATTTTCTGGAAAGTGTGAGCAAGTCCCTCCCCACCGCGTGGGGAGGTAGGTGGGGCCGTCAACTCCGCGATGTATCCCTCCCCACCGCGTGGGGAGGTAGGTGGGGCCGTCAACTCCGCGACGTATCCCTCCCCACCGCGTGGGGAGGTAGGTGGGGCCGTCAACTCCGCGACGTATCCCTCCCCACCGTGTGGGGAGGTAGGTGGGGACGTCGACTTCGCGACTTCCGCGATAGTTCTTCCCATGAAAGTTGAGTGGGACGGCCATTGTTTCGGCTGTGGTCCGCTCAACACTGACGGGCTGCGCCTGGTGTTCGAGCCAGGGCCGGAAGGATCTGTCGCCGAGTACACGGTCGAGCCCAAGTTCCAGAGCTGGACGGGCATGGCGCACGGCGGGATGGTGGCGCTGATGCTCGACGAGGCGGTGGGCTGGGCAGCGTGGCACGCGGGTCACCCTGGTGTCACGGGTCGTCTTCAAGTTTCGTTTCGGCGCCCGCTGAAGCTGGGGGAGAGGGTTCGGGTCGTGGGCCAGGTGGAGAAGATCCGCCGGACGCTTGTCTACACCAACGCCTACGTGCAGAGCGTGGACGACGGCGACCGGATCGCAGACGCGACCGCGACGCTGATGATGACCGACACGAAGATCGATCTTCCGACCGCCTAGAATCGTTCTTCTCGTCCCGACGCGCGGCTCTGCCGCGCGTGCGTGAGAGTCGGGGGCTGGCGCAGTTTGGCAGCGCGCACGGTTCGGGACCGTGAGGCCCCGGGTTCAAATCCCGGGCCCCCGACCAATCTCCTGTTCCAGCCGAGTGCGCAGACGACGTGGCGAGCGCAGTGCCGAGGTAGCGACAGCTCAGTCGTTAAACCGCACGATCGCCGGGCCTGACCTGTCCACATGGACCAACCAGTCCGCAAGGTGCTGGAACATGACCACGACGCGCTCGGTGATCGCCGACCCGCCGGCGCACCATTCGGTACTGCGATGTCGACCAAAGTTCGAGAGAAGGTCGCATGCTAGGCTCTGAAGTCGTTCGGCACCCCTTCGCATTCTTGATGCCAACAATCCAGGGTGGCGACATCCGGCTGGCTATGACTGTGGCGGGACGCTCATTACAGGCGGGCGAGGCGGGCATATGAAGCCGAGGATCGTGGTCATTGGCGGCACTGGTTTGATCGGTTCTAAGGTCGTGGAGAAACTGAAGCAGAAGGGCAATGATGCCGTTGCCGCTTCGCCGGACACGGCCGTCTACGCGACGAATGGCGAAGGCTCAGTGGGGGCACTCGCCGGCGCTGAGGTAGTGGTCGATGTGGCTAATGCGCCATCTTTCGAGGATCAGGCCGCCTGGGACTTTTTCCAGATCGTAGGCGAGAACCTCGCTGCGGCAGAGGTGGCCGACGCGATCAATTTCTTCCGTACGGCACACGAGAACCTCGCTGCGGCTGAGTTGGCCGCCGGCGTCAAGCACCACGTGGCACTTTCTGTCGTGGGAGCCGAGCGCTTACAGGACCTCGCCTACTTCCGGGCGAAGCTGATCCAGGAAAACACGATCAAGGGCTCGCCCGTCCCGCACACCATCATCCGCGCCAGCCTGTTCTTCGAGTGGATCCGCCAGATCGCACAGGCGGGCACGGACGGCGACACGGTGCGCGTGTCGCACTCATTGTTCCATCCAGTGGCGGCGGACGACGTCGCGAGCGCGGTCGCCGAGGTGGCCCTCGATGCGCCGAGGAATGGCACGGTCGAGATCGCCGGCCCAGACAAGTTCTACGTCGACGAACTGGTCGCCAAGGTCCTTGAACATGACAAGGATCCGCGCAACGTGATCATGGGTGATCCCGGGGGCCTCTTCTACGGCATCCAGCTTGATGACCAATCGCTCATGCCCGGCCGCGACGCACGCCTAGGACCGACCAAAGTCGATTGGTGGCTCACCCACTAGGCCATCTTGGTTCTCGACACGATTAGGGCCCGTTTCACAGCGCTGATCAACTGGACGGCGTCGTTCCTATTTCGGGAGCCGCTGAGGCTCGACGTCAGCGCAAAGCGCCAGGTACCGGACTAGGGCCGGTGGGATTACAAACCGCCATCATCGATTGGCTTGACGCGCGCTTCGAGCTCACCGATGCGGTCGACGCAGAGCTCTACCGGCGGGTTCCGAACTACGCGGCCGCCGCCCATCGTTATCTCGGCGGTGTAGCAGCGTTTCTCGTCGCGATCGAGTTCATCACTGGCTTTCTGCTCGGCCTCTACTACGTTCCCGACGGTGCGGGCAACCCAGCCCCAGCCTACGCCAGCGTCGTCTTCATCCAGCAGGCCGCGTACCTCGGATGGCTCATACGCGGGATACATTTCTGGGGCGCCAACCTTCTGATCGCGGTTGCGTTCCTGCACATGACGTTCGTCTTCTGGAACGGAGGCTATCGCCCTCCACGCGAGCTGAACTGGATGGTCGGAGTGCTTGTCCTCTTGATCATCGTCCTCTTCAGCTTTACTGGTTCACTGCTGCCGTGGGACGCCAACTCGTACCTGGCGCGAGCCCGCGAGATCTCGATCATCTCGGGAAGCGGGGTGCTCCCCGACGGTGTGAGTGGATTCATAAAGTACGCAGTCCAGGGTGGCCCGCTGGTGGGACCGACGACCTTGCTGCGCTTTTTCATGGCCCACGTTTTCCTGCTGCCCGGGGTTATGGCGCTGCTTCTCTACTTCCACTTCCGCCTTGCACGCAAGCAGGGTCCAGCGGAGCCGACATGATCGCGCCCAAAGCAAGCTCGAGCCCGCCGCCCATCACGCGCCGGCACGCCCTCTATCCGATGCTGGTTCTCTACGCGCTCGTCGGCCTGATGTTCGGCCCCATCGGCCATCACGTCGGTGAGGACACGCCTGAGAGCAAGACTCACCCCTACTTTCCCGATCACATCTGGCCTTACCCGATTCTCGCGATGGCGGTCTTGGTCGGACTCGGTTTGATGGCGCTGATTGGGCAGCCCCTGCTGCAGCCCGGACAGCCGGCCGACCCGCGCGCCGCGATCATCCCGCTACCGGAGTGGTACTTCCTGGCGCTCTTTCAGTTCGCCAAGCTCGGGCCCCCGTTCATCACGAAGGCGGTTGTCCCGGGGGTGCTTTTCCTCGGGCTCATCTTGTGGCCGTTGCTCGACATCCGGCTCGGTCCTGGTATCGCCCAGTGGCTGGGCTGGCGGTCATGGCCGGCTCCGAAGCGAAACGTGATCACAGGCACGATCTGGATTGCCGGCCTCGCGATAATCGCTGCGCTGACGCTGTGGTCTGCGCTTGCACCTCAGCTCTGCATCCCGTGGCCGTACAACGGACCCGTGTGCGGGGCCTGACGCCGGCCCAACAAGGCGAATCTCGACGGCATCGAACTGGACCCGGGCGAGCGAACTATCCGGGAGCGTTTCCCTCAGTGCCGCCGGGTGAAGCGGCGGTCGGGTACGAACCACGTCAGCGCGACCGCTACATAGATGCCATATGAGATCCATGGGCTCACGAAGGCGAGGCCGATCGCCGCGGCGTACAGCACGAGCGACAGACGTCCCTTGACGTCCGACCCAATGGCTGCTGCCAGGCGTGACTCGCGGCCGTCAGCCTGGATTAGCGTTCGCACGAGAATTAGGTAAGCAAGCCCGGCCGCGAGCGCCACCGTTCCGTAGGTGGCCGCCGGGAGCGCGTGGAGATACTCGTCGCGGACCCACTCGGTCAGGACCGGGATCAACGACAGCCAGAACAGCAGGAACAGGTTCGCCCACATCGCCGCACCGCTGATCCGGTCGGCGGCGCGGAGCAGGTGATGGTGATTGTTCCAGTAGATCCCGACGAAAGTGAAGCTGAGCACGTACACGAGCACGCCCGGCAGCTGGTCACGCATCGCGTCCAGGCCTGCGCCTTGTGGAGGGCGCAGCTCGAACGCCATGATCGTGATGATCACCGCCATGACCGAGTCGCTGAATGCCTCGACGCGGGTGGTCCCCACCTCGGGAGATCGAGCCGAAGGCTCTTGTTCCTGTGCCGTGGTGTGGATCATATGAGGAAGGAAATCATCGGCTACCTTACAGGCAAGAACTCAACACGGGGAGGTGACCGATGAGGGCGATTGTGGTGACGGATCAGGCTGCGGGAACGGCCGGGATGAAGTTAGTGGAACGGCCCGAGCCACAGGGGGCGTCGCTCGCCAGCCTCTCGGGCGCGAACTACGGCGATGTCGTTGTTCAGGTTCATGCGTCGGGATTCACTGGGAATGAGCTGTCGTGGCCCTCGACCTGGATCGACCGCCTAGGCCGTGACCGCACGCCTTCGATCCCT
>Ga0209057_1002060_pt1 | contig 15733 bp, 10 predicted proteins | sample GraSoiAngelo_146_FD_185903 | JGI IMG/M metagenome (GOLD analysis project Ga0209057, IMG submission 185903) | Grasslands soil microbial communities from the Angelo Coastal Reserve, California, USA - 14_1009_05_30cm (SPAdes) (version 2) | ecosystem: Environmental > Terrestrial > Soil > Grasslands ... | reverse complement strand
GAGCGCATCTCGGGCTCGGCCCTGGCGGATTCCGTGTTCGAGCACACGGTGACGCCCACCCGATACTACAAGTCGCAGCTGCGGTGGATTCCGCCCATGGGCACATCCGGCCGCTGGGAGATCACGTTCACGAACGGCACCGTCTACGAGTTCGATGGGCCCGCCAATCTGCCGGGGCCGATACTGACCGCGATCCGCGATCGATCCGGCAACCGCCTGGTCATCAGCCGCGGCGCCGGCGGGTCGACGCGCCGCATTAACCGCATCACGTCGCCGAATGGGCGGTGGGTCGAGTTCACGTACCTGGTGAACCCGGATACGTCGCTCGCTCTGATCACGCAGATCAAGGACAACATCGGCCGGACAGTCAGCTATGAGTACGGTGAGTACTGGCACCTGACGAAGGTCACCGATCCCGCAGGCGGGATCACCGAATACACATACACGCCTGGACAGGCGATGGGCCAAGTCGTGACGGTCAAGGACGCGCGCGGCATCGTGTGGCTGAAGAACATGACCTATGACGCCAACAACCGCGTGACCCGACAGACGTTCGTCGATGACACGTTCTACGACTTCGCCTACACGCTGGACGGCAATGGCAAGGTCATCCAGACGGATGTGACCAATCCGCGCGGCTACGTCCGCCGCGTGACGTTCAATGCGGCCGGCTACGTCATGACGGACACGCAAGCCTACGGCATCCCCGCGCTGGCCCAGACGACGACCTATGTGCGGGGTGTCGATAATTTGATCACATCGATGACCGACGCGCTGGGCCGCGTGACGGCGTACTACTACGACCCCGACTCCGCCGGCGTTCACAACCTGCTGACGGTCACACGGCTCTCGGGCACGTCGGACGCCATCACGACGACGTTCACCTATGAGCCGACCTTCAACCAGTTGGCGACCGTTACCGACCCGCTGAACCACACGACGACGGTTGGCCACGACGCCTTCGTCAACGTGACATCAATAACCAACCCGCTCGGCCCGCCGACGCAGACGACGTTGACCTACAACTACTCGGGGCAGCCACTGACGGTGACGACACCGGCGGGGACGACAACGTTGGCCTATGACGGTGCGGATTTGATCAGCATCACCGACCCGACGGGCAAGGTGACGACGCGGTTCACGGATGCCGTCGGCCGCCTGGTCCAGGTCACTGACGCCCTCGGGCGGAGCACCCAGTACAGCTACGGGCCATTGAACCAGGTGACGAAGATCACCGACGCGCTCGCCGGTCTCACCCAGTTCGCCTACGACGAGAACGGCAACCTGCTAACCGTCACCGACGCGCGATCCAACGCGACGACGTATGTCTATAACAACATGGATCGGGTCGAGTCGCGGACCGACCCGTTGCTCCGCGCCGAGAGCTACGGCTACGACAACAACGGCAACCGGACGAGCTTCATCGACCGTAAGAGCCAGCCGACGGCGTCGACGTACGACGAGCTGGACCGTCTGAAGCTGGTGACGTATGCCGACAACTCGACGACCGAGTACCACTACGATGCCGGCAACCGCGTCACTCAGATCGTTGACTCGATCGGCGGCACCATCACGTTCACGTACGACGGGCTGGACCGGCTGCTCACCGAGACGGCCTCGCTCGGCACGGTGACGTATACGTACGATGCGGCCGGCCGCCGCCGCACAATGGACGTCCCGGGCCAGAGCCAAGTCAGCTATGCCTACGACGACGCCGACCAGCTCAGGACCATCACGCAGGGAACGTCGGTCGTCAGCTTCGCCTACGACGACGCAGGCCGGCGGACCAGCCATACGTTGCCGAACGGGATCGTGACGGAATACTCCTATGACGCGACCTCCCGCTTGACCGGCCTGACCTACAAACTCGGCGGAAACACATTGGGGACCCTCAGCTACGGTTACAACGATGCAGGTGAGCGGATAGCGGTGGACGGCACGTGGGCGCGGACGAGTCAGCCAGCGGCCGTCGCCAGCGCGACGTACAACGCTGCGAACCATCAACTGACTTTCGGTGCCCAAGCGCTGACGTACGACCTCAATGGCAGCCTCACGAGCGACGGGACGAACACGTACACCTGGAACGCTCGGAACCAACTCACGTCGATCAGCGGCCCCACACCGGCCACCTTCGTGCACGATGGTTACGGGCGCCGGAAACAGAAGACGATCAATGGGACCACGACCGAGTTTCTCTATGATGGCTCTGACGCCGTGCAGGAGCAAACGGGCTCGACGACGACCAATCTTCTCGTCGGACTCGGCATCGACGAGCGGTTTGTGAGGAGCAGTCCGACGCAGGCGGGGAATCTGCTTGCTGACGGCTTGGGATCGACGGTCGCGCTCGCTGATGAAATCGGCACCATCGGTACGACGTACACGTATGAGGCTTTCGGGACTACGACCGTAGGTGGTACGTCTACAACCAATGCCTATGCCTATACCGGGCGAGAGAACGATGGCACGAACCTCTACTATCACCGCGCACGGTTCTACCACCCGGGTCTCCAGCGCTTCATTAGCGAAGATCCAATCGAGTTCTTCGGAGGGGACACGAATCTCTACGCGTATGTCAATAACAGCCCTGAAAACTACACCGACGCGACAGGGCTCGTTTTCCGCCTGGATTATCTGCCGCCGTGGGCCCCATGTGTCACCCCACTCGTAGGTCGTAAGACATTTCTTCGCCGGGTCGTCAGTTCCTTAGCGTGCGGGATCTTCTTTACCCCGCCAGGTGGCATTCTGGCCGGCCCGCGAATCGCCCCAGGGTTTATCGTGACTCCGAAGGGTCAGGCTATAATCGTGCCTGAGGGCGCCGTCGGTCCCGTCGCGCCAAGATCACCGGGCGTGATGTTTGTCGAAGGATCAGGTGGCCGAGGAATGAACGCCAGGGTGACGGGCGTGCGCGTTATGGACGCGACTTCGAAACAAGGCCCGCGTGCCATATATATGAACAGGTCCGGACAGACCGTCGATCCTCAAACCGGGGCCCACATACCACCCGATCATCCGAACGCTCATTATTATCTTGAGCCGTGGGAATGACCGACGACAGCAGTAAGATGCGAGGTTATCTTGTGGGTGAACCGCTCACGGCAATTTGCTTTGTCCATAACTACGTTGAGTTGCAGTTTGATGAGCCGATCGTCCGCGCGTTCACTGGTCCTCTAATCAGGAACGGCGACGAATGTGTCGCGTTTCCCGATCCGGGGTCACGAGATCGCCTCTGTTCTATGATTGGCGACGTAGTTACGGACGTCGAAGTGAACAATACCCAGATCGCGCTGCGCTTTCGATCCGGCAAAATGGTTATCATTCCGGTCGATTTTGACTCGCGTGCGGGGCCCGAGGCCGCTCATTTCGTGGTGCCAAGCGACCGCGTGATGGACGTCTGGTAACCCGACGGTTAAATTACGTTGGCCCGACTGGGCCCGACGCGGGCTCGAAGTAAAGGCATCGGCGTCTCGCGATCACGAAAACCCACGCACCGTCGCCTCGAGTTCAACCGAACACAGGGGCCGTGCTGCCACGGACGTTAGCTGGCCGAAGCCTCTGCCCAGCCCTCAAAGGGCAGGTAGGTCATCTGGCGCGGTAACACGCCTGGATGCCAAATCCCCTTGGGGCCACCATACCCTTTGCAGTCCTGCGGTTTCGGCGATCACCGGTGAAATCGTGCCCGTCTCCCGTCTGAGCATTCCTTGCCAATCGGTGAGCGCCTCACGCATGGCGGCGAGCGCGCGCTCTACGTCTCCGGTGTCATGGCGCAGGGACGCCTGACGCTCGACGCTCGCCAGCTCGGCCCGCACGTGTGAGCACGGACGCTCGCGCTCCTGCATGGCCGCCACGAGGGCAGCGATGTCGCCGCCAGCCGATCGCTGGCGACGGACCGTGGGCTCGCTTCAGCAGCCGCCATCGCCTGACGGGAGACGGCGAGGCGGCCGGATCGTCCGTAGCTGAAGCGACACCACATCGAGTCGTCTGCCGATCTCGTGGGCCACCAGCGACACTTGCTGCGCGCGTGACTCCATGCTCGCCGCTGCGTCCGCGGTCAGACCCGGACGCTGGTACCAATCTCCGATGCGGGCGCCGTCCAGTTCTTTTGCAAGGCGCTCGGCATCGCGAAGCAGCTCCACCAGCGTGTCGAGTTTGTCGGAGACATCGCTCGGGCTGAGCGCACTCCTGTCGGGCATGTCTTCCTCCTGGATCGGGACATTCGGACCACTGCAGCATATTTCAAAATGCCTGATGCTTCGCGCCGAAGAACAGGCCCGCGTCTCCCTCAGAGAATCCGCCGAAAGCCTTGCCGAATCGCAGCGGGGGATGTCCCGGTCCCTGTTGAACTTGAGAACTGAGTAGCGACGGCTCCCTGGTCGGCGTGAGAATCGCGTCGACCAAGACAAACGGTCCCCACAACCGGGGCCAAGGAGCCGCCAATGACGAAGAGAACAGCGAGAGCGCAGCGAACGCAAGCGAAGAATGGCGCAGGCCCGGCGCCGGTGCACCTGGTGGAGCCGATGCTCACCGGCATGACGACCACCCGCCAGCACTTGCTCGCGTGGGTTCATGCGCACGGGCTGGCCGCGCTGGACGAGTTGTTTCGCGAGGAGGCCGTGGCGCTGGCGGGCCCCAAAGGCCGGCATCAACGGCCGCGCGCCCATCATCACTGGGGCACGGCGGCGACGGAGCTCACCTTCGGCGGACGGCGCGTGCAGGTACGCCGCCCCCGCGTGCGGCCGATGATCGGTGGGGAAGCGACGTTGCCTTCGGTCGCGGCGTTTCGCGACCGAGGTGACGGTCCACCAGAACAGGTCGCCCCGCGCTGACGAGTGGTCGCGGCTGTATGGAATGGTCGCGCTTCGCGGACGCGCTGTCGCGGCCGGCGTCGTCGCCCACAAAAGCTCCGCCCGCCGGTCGCGACAGCATCTGACTCATCGCCTCAGCCGTCGTCGTGGTGATGATCGTGGTCCCATCAGGCCCCCACGCCTTCATCCCGGTCACCGCGCAGGACGCCCGCGTCGTAGACGATCTCGCCGTCCACGACGGTGAGAACGGGCCGCGTCCGGCGCATGTCGGTGTCGCTCACACTGAAGTAGTCGCGATCGAGGACCACCAGATCGGCGAGCTTGCCGACCTCGATCGAGCCGAGATCGTTTTCTCGGTTGAGGTACCAGGCATTGGCGCGCGTGTACGCGTAGAGCGCTTGCTGCCGGCTGATCTGCTGCCCGGGATTGATCTGCTGGCCGAGGACATTGAGGCCGGTCGTCGCGTAGTGCATCGCGAACCAGGGGTTATGCGGCGCGATGTGGACACCGTCCTCGTGCAAGCCCGCTGGGATGCCGCTCGCGATGATTTGCGGGTAGAGCGGTCCCAGGGGCAGTCCATCAGCGCGCGGGACACCGTTCAACCAGGTGAACCCGGACATGGAGACGCCGCAGTTCAGCGCCTTGAGCCTCGCAAGGTGGTCTGGCGTCGCGAAGGCCGCATGTTGCAGCCCCCAACGCAGGTTCTTGATGCCGAACTCGCGATCCATCGCCTCGTAGGTGGAGACGACCTGCTCGATGGCTGCGCTGCTCGTCGGGGTGCCGGCTTGCGCGTTCTCGTTGCGCCAGCCTGCCTTGGCGACCAGGCGCTGTGACTCGTACCAGACCGCGTAGTTGTCGGGACTCGACGGCGTCGCGAACGGCGCGGCCCACTCGCCGATGGCGCCGGTGCGCACCATGTCGTCGCCGAAGAAGAAGAACTGGTTCTTGAGTCGCTCGCGCAGCTCGGGTAGCTGGTGGTCTAGATCACCGAGCGCGGGGATGAAGGGAGCTCATTCTTTGCCGATGGATCTTCCTCCTTCATCGCGGCACTCTCCTCTCTGTCGCTCAGCGTCCCCCACCACCATGGCCTTCGCGCAGCACGCCCGCGTCGTAGACGACGTTGCCGCCGACGACGGTGAGGATCGATCGAATCTTCTTGAGGTCCTCGTCTGGTACGGTGAAGTAATCGCTGTTGAGAACGACGAGGTCGGCCAACTTGCCTTCTTCGATGGTTCCCAGCTGATCCTCCTCGCGCAGGAACCACCCATTCCGCTTCGTGTAGAGCTCCAGGACTTCCTGACGCGTGATCTGCTGGTTGGGGTTGATCAGCACGCGTCGTGTGTTCAGGCCGGTTGTGGCAAAGTACATGTGGAGCCACGGATTCATCGGCGCGATCTGCATGCCATCCGAGCTCATGCCGGCGTGGATGCCACCGTCGACGATGAATCTGAACGGCGGACCTGCATACGGCGCGACGGTACTTGTGGGCAGTGCTCCCCCGAGGTACTGCCACCCGGTGAGAGAGAGGCTCCCGCCGAGATTCTTGAACCGAGTGATCCACTCCCGGGTGATGCCCGGAACGTGCGCGATGACCCACCGCGTCTCCGCGACGATTCCGGGCACAGCGGCATCGGCGACCTCGTAGCCCATGATCTCGAGCTCGAAGTCCGCGGCGTTGCTCGTGGGTGACTGGCGTCGCCCCAGAGAGTGGACCTCAGCCCGCCAGCCCGCCTTGGCGACCTTCGTCGCCGCATCGTTGAATCGCGCGATGCTGGCCGCATTCGTCGCCGACGGCACGACGGTGATGAATTCGCCGATCGCCCCGGTCCTGACCATGTCGTCGCCGAAGAACTGGAACTGATTCTTGAGCCGCTGCACGAGCTCCGGCAGGGCGGGGTCAGTCTCCATGTGCAGGAAGTTGATGCGCAGCCGAACGATTCCGTTGCCCTCGTCGTACACGGCCAGGAACGGCAGGTGCATCGTGAAGTTGTCTTCGTGCGCTGCGCCGTCCGTCTCGGGATTCGTCGCGCTCGTCTGGAAGGCGCCCTGGTCGAGGTGGGTCGTCACCCCGACCTGGGCCGCGTAGGCGATCGCGTCGCGAACGCTGCGCTTGCGCTGCTCGAAGCCGTCCGCGGCGTTCCGGAGGAGCGTCTGTCGAAGCAAATTCAGAGCTCGGCCTGAACCGTTGTTCCCTGGGCTCGAGGTCGTGGCGATGCTCCCGTTCGCGGCGACGACCACACCGTTGGCCTCGAAAAATTTCTTGCCCAGGGTGTTGGTCGACGTCGGGCCGGTGAAGCCCTGCAAGATGAACGCCGGATTGTTCGGCACCGCGGCATCGAGTTCGGCGAGTGTCGGGAGGCGCGGTGTCGGCTCGGAGGGCGGCCAGAAATGATTCTGGTTGAAGCCTCCGATCGTCGTGATCCAAGCGCCGGCGGGAATCCCCGCCGCGCGAGCGGCATACATCGCTTGAATGTCCGCGATGGAGTACGCGTTCTCCAGCGGCGTGTGGTACCCGGGTCGATTGCCCATCAACACGATGTGGTTGTGGTTGTCGATGATGCCGGGCACGACCGTGCGTCCCTGCAGGTTGATCACCTGCGTGCCCTTGCCCTGATGATCGCGGGCACCCTGACCGACCTCGGCGAACCGTCCGTCCTTGATGGCCACCTCCGTCACGACGCGGTTCGTGCCGTCCATCGTGTGGATCTTGCCGTTCCACAGGATGAGATCGGGTCCCTTGGGCGGCATCGGGGGATCGGCGGTCACGCGATTGGCGGACGTCGTGAGCCAGCCCGCCACGCCACCGAACGTCGCAGCGACGCCCGCCGTGGCGCCGGTTTTCAGAATCGTTCGTCTCGAGATCGACTTCGTCTTCATGCCCCTCTCCTCGCGAGGCTTCACTGGGCCGGAGCGCAAAGCGGTACGCCACCGTCAAGCGGTGTCAGCCCGCCTGTTGCGCGTGATGCACGGTCTCCCAGGTTAGCTATGGCCCGCGCGCGATGACCGCGCCGCGGGGTTCGAAGACGCTACTCGTCCGGTGTGGAAGCGGTGATTCGCGGTCACGATCCGATACTGTCGATGATGATGTCCGCCGTGAGCGCGAGGTGGTCGTCCAGCGCCTTGATGGCGAGGTGGAATTGCTGGTGCAGCATTCGCCAGCGCTCGAACGAGGGGCCGGGCTCGCCGCGTGGCGGCAGCGGGGTCGCCGCCAGCGCATCGTGGGCCGTGCGTACCCGCTCTTCCCAGTGCCCGTCACCGAGCTCGATCGCCCGCCGCAGCGCCAGCCCTTCGAGGTCGAGGAAGTCAGCACCTCCCGCGTCCGCTGCCGGCTTCGGGATCGACTCGGTCGAGGACGGTCCACGCCGAGCCGCCCTCGCCGCCATGGCCGTCCGCAATGTCCTGGCGCTCCGGAAACATCCTGAGTGGCTCAAAGTCGGGGAGCAGGTCGGACCCACACAGCGTCGTCGCATCCCGGTGCTCATGCTGATCGCGCGCGGCGACGACGTGGACCGCATCGTGGGGCCCGAGCCGGGGGCGGCCGCGTTTGGGATGTCCATCTGGCTACCCACCCATCTGCAAGCTGTCCATCTGGCTACCCACCCATCTGCAATCTGTTTGACAGAGTGTGCAATCCGCGCGTACGGCTTGTCTTCCTAAATCCTCGCGTGCGTTGACCTCGATCTGTGGCACGGGAAATGCCCTCTACCACAACCAACTAGAGTGATCACCCAGCTCCCCGGCGGCGGCGAGCGCTGGTATACCGTGCGCGAGGCGGCGAGCCTCTGCCACCGCGCCGAGGCACCATCCGAAATCTTCTCTCGAAGTACGAGCTGCCACGACGGCTCGTCCGGGGCCCTGGCAGGAACCCGAGAAGGATCGCCCTGCGCTCCCCGTCGACCATCCTCTGCAGCGTCTCACCCTCCGCCCCTGACTCGGCAGAATGCCGTTCGACCGCACAGCAGTCTCAACAACGCGACGCCCACGGAGTTCGAGCAGCTCACCACGAAGCGGGCAGACGCCCCGATTCTGACAAGCACGCTGCGCACCGGTCACGATCACTGTCCGTGCCGTGTACCCGAATGGGGGTCTCAAATACCCTCCTTCGCCGGTAGACAATCATGGGCATTGTTGCGATCTCAGTAACCACTATGTAAAAGGTCTGCGATTCTAACAGCACTCGGATCGGCCTGAGAACGCGCCGCTCGGGCCGGAGGCTACCAGCTTGGGCTTGAAGCTCGGAATCTTCGGCACCGGCTACGCGGGGTTGGTCACGTCGGTGTGTCTCGCTCAGCTGGGCCACACCGTGACGGCGATCGACAAAGATCCGGACATCGTGGCGAGCCTTTCTGACGGGAGGCCGACCATCCATGAGCCGGGCCTGCCAGAATTGCTGACCAACAACCTGCAGACGGGCCGACTCAGGTTCACCACGCAGGCCGAGGATGCCATGGCCGCGGCCGAGATCGTGTTTCTCTGCGTGGGAACCCCGCCCAGGGCCGATGGACGGGCGGACCTCGCACAAGTTGAGGAAGTCGCTCGCACCATCGCGCCGCTGCTCGACGGCTACAAGCTGATCGTGGAGAAGAGCACCGTCCCCGCCCGTACCGCCGACTGGATCGACTGGACGATCCGCCGCCTGGCCGGACGAGAGCACCCCTTCGATGTCGCGAGCAACCCGGAATTCCTCCGCGAGGGCTCGGCGGTCCGCGACTTCCTCCAGCCGGACCGGATCGTCATCGGCGCGGACTCCAGCCGTGCGCGGTCGCTCCTACTCGACCTCTATGAGCCCAGCTTCGAGTGTCCGATCGTCGTCACGAGCGTCACGACGGCCGAATTGATCAAACAGACGGCGAACGCCTTTCTCGCCACCAGGATCTCGTTCATCAACATGATCTCCGACCTCTGCGAGAAACTCGGCGTGGACGTTACGACCGTGGCCAGCAGCGTCGGCCTGGACTCGCGGATCGGTGGCCACTTTCTCAGTGCGGGCCTGGGCTTCGGCGGCTCCTGCCTGCCCAAAGACTTGAGCTCGCTGATCAAGGTAGCCGAGGACAACGGCGTGGACGTCAGCATGCTCAGAGACGTGGAGCACATCAACACCGCTCGTGTGGACCGGCTACTTGCGAAGGTCGAGCGGGCGTTGTGGGTGCTGCGGGACAAGGTCATCGGTATCCTCGGCGTGGCGTTCAAGCCGGATACAGACGACATTCGCGGGGCGCCGAGTCTCGGGGTCGTCCCCCGGCTTCACGGCGCCGGGTCGATCCTGCGCATCTACGACCCCGCCGCCGGGCCTAACTTGCAACGGCTGTATCCGCCCGATGATCGCCTCACCTACGCGAACTCGGCCCTCGAGGCGGCCCGAGATGCCCACGCGCTCCTCATCCTCACCGACTGGAACGAGTTCCGGTCTCTGGACCTCGGCCAGATGCGGTCCCTCATGCGAACCCCGATCATCGTTGACGGGCGAAATCTCTTCGAGCCGGCGCAGGTCCAGGCAGCCGGTTTCGAGTACTACAGCCTCGGCCGCGGGGAGGCGACCCTGCGCGTTGAGCCAAAGCGGGTGTATGTATGAGCGTCCGCAGCCCATCCTCCACGACCGTGTTGATCACCGGAGCCGCCGGGTTCCTCGGCTCGCACCTCTGCGACTGTTTCCTGAAGCGAGACTGGCATGTCATCGGGATCGACAACCTGCTGACGGGGGCGGCCACGAACCTGGCACACCTGGCTTCCGACACCCGGTTCCGGTTCCTGCGGCACGACGTCACGAAGCCATTCGTCGTCGACGATCCCATCGACCTCGTCCTGCATTTCGCCTGTCCCGCCAGCCCCCGGGACTATCTGCAGCATCCCATTCACACCCTCAAGGTCGATAGCGTCGGCACCCTGCACACGCTCGGCATCGCCAAGGCGCACCGGGCGCGATACCTGGTCGCCTCCACCAGCGAGGTGTACGGCGATCCCCAAGTCCACCCGCAGCCTGAATCGTACTGGGGCCACGTCAACCCGATCGGTCCGCGGAGCGTGTACGACGAAGCCAAGCGCTTCGCCGAAGCGTTGACGATGGCCTACCATCGCGCGCACGGGCTGGACGCGCGCATCGTCAGAATTTTCAACACGTACGGCCCGCGCATGCGCGCTGGAGACGGTCGCGTCATTCCGCAGTTCATCACCCACGCGCTGTCGGGCATCCCCTTGCCGATACACGGTGACGGCCGGCAGACGCGGAGCTTCTGCTTCGTTGACGATCTCGTCGACGGCATCTACCGGCTCGCCACCTATGACGCATTGGCGGGCGAAGTGTTCAACCTCGGCAATCCCGACGAGGTCACCCTTCTCGAGCTGGCCGAAATGGTCACCTCGCTCGTCGGGACCACGCTGGACATCGTCCACCTGCCGCTGCCCCAGGATGATCCTACGCGTCGGCGGCCGGACACCCTGAAGGCCCAGGCCGGGCTCAGTTGGGCCCCGACCGTGCCTCTGCGGGAGGGGCTCCGGCGAACGATTGAGTGGTTCGCGAGCGCGACGCCAGCGCGTCATTACCAGGTCCCGGCGGCGTAGGAGAGCCCGCATGTCGATCGCCGCCTCAGCCAAGTCGCCGACGGCCGATGCCCCGATCGCTCAGGTGATCAGCCCGGAGATTCGCCGCGCGAGCACGTCGATCTGCGCCGCGGTGCTCCCCCGGCCGCTCGTCCGCGGCAAATTCATCTTCGTCGGCGACGAAAAATTCTACGTTCGCGGCGTGACCTATGGGGCGTTTCACCCCGATGCGAGCGGCCACGAGTACCACGACCTGGACGTCATTGAGCGCGACTTCGCCCAGATGGCCGCGAACGGGATCAACGCCGTCCGCATTCCGCACACGACCCCTCCGCGCTCCCTGCTCGACGTGGCCCAGCGGCACGGACTCCGGGTCATGGTGGGATTGTCCGCCGAACAATATGTGGGCTTCCTCGTCGATCGCAAGAAGGAGATGGCCGAGATCGAGGCGTTGATCCGCGGGAGAGTCCGCGAGTGTGCCGGTCACCCGGCGCTCCTGTGCTATGCCCTCGGCAATGAGATCCCGGCGCCGATGGCGCGCTGGCTGGGTCGCCCAAAGATCGAGCGCTACCTCAAGCGGCTTTGCCGGGTGGTCAAGGACGAGGACCCGGACGGGCTCGTGACCTACGTCAACTATCCCACGACGGAATACTTCCAGCTCCCGTTCCTCGATCTCGTGTGCTTCAACGTCTACCTCGAGTCCCCGGCGCGGTTCGAGGCGTACCTGGGGCGTCTGCAAAATATCGCCGGTGACCGACCGCTCATCATGAGCGAACTGGGACTCGACGGTCTCCGCAATGGCGACGACGTGCAGGCGCAGTCGCTCGACTGGCAGGTGCGGACGGCGTTCGCGACTGGATGCGCCGGCGTGTTCGTGTTCTCGTGGACCGACGAGTGGTACCGGCATGGCCATGACGTGGAGGACTGGGCATTCGGCCTCACGCGCGCCGATCGTTCGTCCAAGCCCGCCCTCGAGGTCGTCCAGGAGGCGTTCGCCGACGTGCCCTTCGCACCGAGCCTCCCGTGGCCCCGGATCTCGGTGGTCGTGTGCACGTACAACGGCGCACGCACCATTCGCGACTGCTTCGAAGGATTGCGGCGACTCGCGTATCCCGATTACGAGGTTATCGTGGTGGATGACGGATCGACGGACGAGACCGCTGCCATCGCACGCCACTACGACTGCCGGCTGATCCGGACCGAGAACCGTGGCCTCGCCAGTGCGCGCAACACCGGCCTGAAGGCAGCCACGGGCGAAATCGTCGCCTATCTCGACGACGATGCCTACCCCGATCCGCACTGGCTCACCTACCTCGCCGCTCGGTTCCTGAGCACGTCGCACGCCGCGGTGGGTGGACCGAACCTCGCCCCGCCTGGCGATGGACCCATCGCCGAGTGCGTCGCGCGTGCGCCGGGCGGGCCCGTTCACGTCCTGCTGACCGACAGCGAAGCCGAGCACATCCCTGGATGCAACATGGCGTTCCGCAAAGCCTGCCTCGAGGCGATCGGCGGGTTCGATCCGCAATTCCGTACCGCCGGCGACGACGTGGACGCATGCTGGCGGCTGAAGGAGCGTGGCTGGACGTTGGGCTTCAGCGCCGCCGCCATGGTCTGGCACCACCGCCGAAACTCGGTGCGCACCTACTGGAAGCAGCAGATCGGCTACGGCCGGGCAGAAGCGATGCTGGAGCGGAAGTGGCCCGAGAAGTACAACGGCCCCGGGCACGTGCGTTGGACCGGTCGCATCTATGGCAGCGTCCTGACCTGTGCTCTCCGGTGGCGCCGGGCGCGCGTCTACCACGGCATCTGGGGCGTCGCGCCCTATCAGTCCCTCTACGAGCCAGCCCCGAGCCTGCTCGCTTCGCTGCCACAGATGCCGGAATGGTATCTGATGATCGCCATGCTGGTGGCATTGTCGGCGTTGAGCTTCGTCTGGAGCCCAATCAAGCTCTTGCTGCCCGTGCTGGTCATCGCGGCCCTGCCGCCACTGACGCAGGCTTGCGTGAGCGCCATGCGCGCTTCCTTCCCGGATACGCGGAGCGACCGTGGGGCCCGGATGAAGCGGCGGTTGTTGACCGCGGCCCTCCACCTGCTCCAGCCGCTTGCTCGCCTGCGCGGGCGGCTCCGAGAGGGCCTCACTCCCTGGCGCTGCCGGGGCACGGTGCAACCGGCACCGCTCTGGCCGGTGACGAGCTCGATGTGGAGCGAGCGCTATAAGGCTCAGGAGCAGCGCCTCGATGTTCTCAAAGCGACCCTGCGGGAGGAGGCCGCCTGCGTGCTGCTGGGCGGCGAGCACGACCGCTGGGATCTGGAGGTGCGGGGCGGGTTCTTCGGGGCCGCCCGGCTGCTGATGGGGGTCGAAGATCATGGTGGTGGGCAACTCGTGCGGCTACGGTGCTGGCCATACATCCCGACGCGTGGCCCGGTCCTCACGGTCGGGTTTGCGGCGCTCAGCCTCGGCGCGCTTCACGACGACGCGTGGCCAGCCGCCGCGGTCCTCGGCCTCGTTGCGCTGCTGTCCGCCGTGCGCACGCTCGAGCAGTGCGGAGCGGCCATGGCCACGATCACTCGTGGCCTCAGACGACTCATGGACGAGCGTGCGTGATGAGCAGCGTCGCCCTCTACCAGCGGCTGCTGCGCGAGGCGCGTCCGTACTGGCTTCACCTCGCGCTCCTGTCCGGGCTCGGGCTGCTCGCGACCCCTGTCGCGCTGCTCACTCCGGTGCCGCTCAAGATCGTGGTGGATTCGGTTCTGGGTCGACACCCGCTGCCGGCGTTGTTGCAGCCGTTCGTCCCGGACGCTGCCGCGCCGTCCCCCGACACGACCCTGTTGTTGGCGATCGGCCTGCTCGTGGCCGTGGCAGCGATCGGTCAGGTGCAGACGCTCGCGAGCACGCTGTTGCGCGCCTACGTCGGGGAGCGGCTGGTCCTCGGGTTCCGAGCCCGCCTCGTGGACCAGGTCCAGCGGCTGTCCGCCTCGTATCACGACTCGCGAGGAACCGCCGACTCCGTCTACCGCATCCAGCAGGACGCCGCCGCGATCCAGAATATTGTGATCGAAGCCATCATTCCGTTCGCCACCGCGGCGATCACCCTCGTGACGATGATCGCCGTGACCGCGGGGCTGGACTGGCAGCTCGCCCTCGTCGCGCTGGCCATCTCGCCGCCGCTGTTTTTCGTGTCGCGCGTCTATCGCCCGCGCATGCGTCGCGAGTCGCGGCGTGCGAAACGGCTGGAGAGTGCGGCGCTGGCGGTGGTGCAGGAGACGCTGGGGGCCCTGCGCGTGGTCAAGGCCTTCGGCCAGGAGGCGCGCGAGACCGACCGGTTCGTCCGTCGCTCCCGTGAGGGGGTGGCGGTCCGCGTCGGCCTCGCGCTGCTCGAAGGCCGCTACGGCCTCTGCGTCGGGCTCACGATGGCGGTCGGTATGGCCGCCGTCCTGCTCATCGGCGTCCGCCACGTCCGCTCGGGCGCGCTCACGCTGGGACAGCTGCTGATCGTGATGGGGTACCTGGCGCAGCTGTATCAGCCTTTGAAGACGATCAGCCGAAAGACGTCGAGTTGCCAGTTCTACCTCGCGAGCGCGGAGCGAGCCTTTGCATTGCTCGACGAGCGACCCGATGTCCCTGAGCGATCGGACGCGCGATCGATCGTGCGCGCCGCCGGCACCGTCGCGTTCCGCCACGTGTCCTTCGCCTACAACTCGGACCATCCGGTGCTGCACGACGTCTCGTTCGAGGTGCCACCCGGTACGCGCGTCGCGATCGAGGGGCCAACGGGCGCCGGCAAGACGACCCTTGTGGCTCTCCTGATCCGCTTTTACGATCCGACCGCTGGTGGCATCCTTCTCGACGGCGTGGACCTCCGGGATTACCGCCTCGCCGACCTCCGCAACCAGTTCACCATCGTGCTCCAGGAGCCCGTCCTGTTCTCGACCAGCGTCGCCGAGAACATCGCCTATGGACGCCCGGGGACGAACGAACTCGACATCGTCCGGGCGGCGGCGGCGGCGGGCGCGCACGACTTCATCGTCGGGCTGCCTCGTGGCTACGCGACCCCGGTGGGGGAGCGCGGTATGCAGCTCTCCGGGGGTGAGCGCCAGCGGATCGCGTTGGCGCGCGCGTTCCTGAAGGACGCGCCGCTCTTGATCCTCGACGAGCCTACGAGCTCGGTTGACGTGAAGACGGAAGCCGCGATCCTCGACGCGATGGATCGTCTGATGCAGGGTCGCACCGCCTTTGTGATCACACACCGGACGAGCGCAGTCGCGACCTGCGACGTGCGGTTGCAATTGGAGCGGGGCCATCTCGTGGAGATGGCGCCGTCTCTCACATGCCAGGAACGGTGAGCGTGACCGGCGTGAAGACGACACCGCCGCGCGAGCGAGTCACCGCAGCG
>Ga0209057_1002058_pt1 | contig 15757 bp, 18 predicted proteins | sample GraSoiAngelo_146_FD_185903 | JGI IMG/M metagenome (GOLD analysis project Ga0209057, IMG submission 185903) | Grasslands soil microbial communities from the Angelo Coastal Reserve, California, USA - 14_1009_05_30cm (SPAdes) (version 2) | ecosystem: Environmental > Terrestrial > Soil > Grasslands ... | reverse complement strand
CGCCCTGCGGTAGCGATCGCTGTCACGGAGGGGCTGCAGCAGCCGCTCAAGGTCGGTTTCTTGGCCGCGGATGATCGCTTCCATGTAGGCCGCGCAGGCATGGTCCTCGGGGTGGTCGGCCGACGCAATGAGCGTCACGGTGTCGGGTCCCCTTAACAGGCAGGCTTGTACCGTCGCGCGGGCCACGACCAGACTGGCCGCGAACATGTCGCCGTTTTCGACCGCCGCCGCCACCTGCGTTCCCGCGGTGGACCGCTGGACGAGGATCCGATCCCGGAGATCGGTCTGCTGGATCTTCGTCGGCGAGTTGCTGATCGCGATGCCGGCGACAGGCAGCGCGTCCTCCTCGGCGCTCACCACCGCGCCCGGAATGCGTGCCGCGAGGGCGCGTGCCTCCGCCACGGTCTTGACCAGGCGGCACTCGCGAGCCCCGCCGGCAAGCGCGTAAGCGCTGACGGTGAACGAGCGGAGGACGTCGATGACGACGACTGTGCCGCGCGCCTCGCGCGCGCCTTCGATGCCGGTGGCGTGGATGATGTTCACGTGTCAGGGCCTGACGTAGACGACCAGCCGCGTGCCTTTGGCTTCGAGCAGATCGCGGACTGCGGTTCCATGCGCGTGGTCGGCCTGCGCCTCGAACCGGGCCAGACCGTGCCCGAGCATCGCAACGCGATCCCTGTCGCATTGATCGTCACCGGCGGCCGCCTCCACTTCGACGACGGGGTGCATTCGGGCGACGTCGGGGCCGGCGAGATGCTGCTGATCAACCCGGGCGAACGGCACACTTATCACGCCGATATCGAAACCTCGGCGTACCTGGTCTTCGCGGGTCTGCCAGGCGTGCGCAGCCGGACCTGGACTCTTCGGCGCAAGGCGTAGCGCGCCTCACGACGCGTTCCATAAGGCGACGACGCGGCCGCGGTCGGCGTCGCGAAGGATGTTGAGCGTGGCCACGTCCAGCTGCAAACCGGTGGCGACCCTGAGGTCTGCGTCGATCCATGCCACCGCGACGGCGCGAAGGATGTGGCCGTGAGCGAAGGCGATGACCCTTGCGTCGCCGTGCCTCGCCACGAGCTGGATGAACGCCTGCGCCCTGGCGTAGATCTGCGCCGGTGACTCACCGTCGGGACAGCCGTCTTTGTAGACCTCCCAGTCCGGGTCCAGTTCGTGGATCTGCTGCGAGGTGAGGCCTTCGTAGTGACCATAGTCGACCTCTTGGAGCAGTGGCGTGACCTGCGGATCGTCGAAACCGGCGAGCTCGGCCGTGCGCCGGGCGCGCTGCATCGGGCTGGAGTAGACCGCGTCGAACGTGATCCCCGCGAGCGTCCGTCCCAGGGCTGCGGCCTTGGCCTCGCCCCGTCGGGTGAGCGGAATGTCGGTGACGCCGGTGTGTTGACCTGAGACGCTCCACTCGGTCTCGCCATGGCGGGCGAGGTAGACCTCGAGCGTCAGGCCGGCTTGCCCATCATCTCGGGCCGGCCCGAGCGCAGCGAGCGGCTTGCGCTTTCGATGACCGCACCGGCGCGCACGCGCTGCCCAGGACGAATACAGACCAGGCCGACCGCCGCCTGCGCCCCCTGAGGCTTGAGCGCGTCGTTGACGGCCACCAGGACGCGGTTGGCGGCGTGAGCGGTGCCCGCCACGTCGGTGTCCGGGAGGATGGCGAGCAGCTGAGGTGGCGTGCGGCCGAGCACGCCCGGTGTGTCGACGTCGCGCACGGTGCCGGCGAGCGCCGCGGCCATCGTCTTCAATGCCTCGTCGGGGGGCAACGATCCGTTGACCTCGATGAGAAGGACGCCCAGGTTGCGTTGGTAGCGGTGGGCCCGCGCGAGCTCGTCCTCGAGCACCGGGCGCACGAACCGATCGTTGAAGAGGCCTGTCGTGCGGTCGACGATGTGAAGAGGCTCGGCCTGCGGATCGTCGGTCCGCACTCCGCAGGATGGACAGAACACCGCACCGTGGGGAAGTGGCGACCCGCATGCCTGGCATGTTTGCGCCTCGGGCCGGCGGCGGAGAAAATCGCCAATCGGCATTCGGTAAAGCCTATCAGTCGTGTTTGCCATGCCTTCTGGGACCTCTTAACAGGCCGGGTTGTACTTGATTTTTTCGAATCCTAAGCTCGATCGAGGAGTGCCGGAGGGGGAGGGACGGCACGGAGGAGGAAGGGAGGGCCCAGGGTAACCTGCGCGAACTTTTGGGGCGCGGAGGTCAGCCCACCGCGGCGGCCGGCGTCGATAGCCAGCTCTCCGCCCATTCCGAAACCGAAGCCAGCACCGGCTCTAGCGCGCGCCCTCGCGAGGTCAGTCGATAGCTCACCCTCACCGGCGGTCCCGGGTCGACGAGCCTCTCCACGATTCCTTCTGTCTCGAGCTCGCGCAGGCGTTCCGTCAAAACACGATCACTGATCCCAGGGATGCCTGAGAGCAGCTGATTGAAGCGAGCAGGCGCGGGGATGAGAGCCTTGACGACGGCCCCGGTCCAGCGTTTACCTATCAGCTCGATTGCGCGCTGAAAGGCAGCGCTGTAGTCGAGGCCCCCTCCGACCATGGGGAGTGATTCTATGCGGTATCGCAAGTCTCCGAAAGGACCCGGCAGGTGTTTTCCACAAGAATTTTTTTCCGGCGACAATCAGACCTTGGAATGAGCTTGCGATGGAACTGACCGGCAAGGTCATCGTCGTGACCGGGGCCGCTCGCGGCATCGGTCGGGCACTCGCCAGGCGATTCGCCGCGGACCGTCCAGAGGCCGTCGTCGTGGTGGACATCGACGGTGTTGGCGCACGGGCGCTGGCCGAGGAAATCGGTGCGACCTCGGTCCAATGCGACGTCTCGCACGAGGCTGACATCGTGCGATTGGTCCAACAGGTGGACGAGACGCACGGTCGCATCGACATCTTCTGCTCGAACGCGGGCATCGCCGTAGGCGGCGGCCCAGAGGCTGAGAACGACGACTGGCAGCGCATCTGGGAGGTCAATGTGATGGCCCATGTCTACGTCGCGCGCCACGTGGTGCCCACCATGCTGGCACGCAAAGAGGGCTACCTCGTCGGAACTGTGTCCGCGGCTGGACTGCTGAACCATATGTTCGCAGCACCCTACGGAGTGACGAAGTCTGCCGCCCTCTCATTCTTCGAATGGCTGGCGATCGCGCACGGAGACGACGGCATTCGCGTCTCCTGCCTGTGTCCGCAGGGTGTGAAGACGGACATGCTCGAGGCGGAACGCAGGCAGCTGAAGACCGATTTTCTGACCGCGGGCGCGCTGGAGCCCGAGGCGGTTGCCGAGGCGGTCGCCAAAGGCATCGCCGACGAGCGTTTCCTCATCCTGCCCCACCCGGAGGTCGCCGAGTACTTCCGCCGTAAGGCAGACGACTACGACCGCTGGCTCCGCGGCATGCGGCGGCTGCGACACGACCTCCTCTCCGGTCGGCGCTGAGTGCGCTGGCCCGCCCTTGTCGTCGGTGTCGTTCTGATCGGCGTGGCCGTCGCGGCCTTCACGCGCGTCTCCGACACCAGGGCGGGCTTGCTGGCGGAGGTGGTCACCCTCCTCGGCGGGCTGGCGGGTGTGAGCCTGTCGCTCTACGGTCTCGCGGCGAGAAGGAGGTCGCGGACACGCAACGGCACCGGGGTCACGTCATCGTCCGCGCCGCCGCGGGTTCCCAGGCCGCGATCGCGGAACGACATCCTGGTGGGCGCCGGCGGCATCGCCCTCGCGATCGTGCTGTTGGGCGGGCTGGGCCTGAGTGCCGGCTTCTGGTGGGGACTGTTCGGATCGGTCCTGCTGCTGCCGATGATCGCAGGCTCGATCTACCTGTGTCTCAGGTACTTACGCGCAAGTCCGTGAGCGAAAGGACCTCTCCGACCAGATACAGAGATCCGCAGACCAGGACGTTCCCCGACGCGCCCGCCAGTCCTCTGGCCTGATCGAGCGCCGTCCTCGCCGGGCGCGCCACGTTCGCTCCCGGTCCGTACACAGAGGCCAGCGTCTCGGCGGAGATCGCGTGGCCGTGGGCGCTCGCCGGCTCGGTGAACACCACCGCGTCGGGACTCAACGTGCGGAGGGCACCAAGCAGCTGAACAGGATCTCGCTCGCTCAGCATCGCGAAGACCGCGACGAGCTTTTCCGATCCGATCAGCCGGCGAAGCGCCGCACCAGCTTTGACCATCGCCGCCGGGTTGTGTCCACCGTCAAGGACCACGCGAGGCCCTTCGGCGATGACCTGCAGCCGCCCCGGCCAGCGCGTCGATGCCAGCCCCTCGCGAATCGCATCCTCAGGTACGTCATCGAGCAGGTGCGCCGCTGCCACGGCAAGGGCCGCATTCGATGGTTGATAGTCGCCGACGAGTCGCAGACGAAGGTCGCCGTGCGCGAATCCAGGCCCGGTCACGCTGAGCACGTGGCCGTCCCAACCGCGGGGAGTCGATTCGACTTTGATCTCCTGGCCAAGCCGCCACAGCTGGGCGAACTCGCGGGCGGCTTGCGATTGGACGACTTCTAGCGCCTCGCCCTCGCACCCTGTCACGACGCGGTTGCCGCGCTTGATGATCGCCGCCTTCTCGCGCGCAATGTCGGCGATCGTGTGGCCGAGGTATTTCTGGTGGTCGAGGTCGACGTTGGTGATGACCGCGACGCCGAGGTCGAGTGCGTTGGTGGCATCCAGGCGACCGCCGAGCCCGACCTCGCACACCAGCCTGTCGACCCGCGGCGCCAGGTATGCCAGCGCCATCGCGGTCAGCATCTCGAACTCGGTCGGGGGCCCCATTGCCGACGTAATGCCCTCGAGGGTTGGCATCAATTCTTCGAGGGTGCGCACGAATTCGTCCTCGGTGATCGGGCGGCCGTCGATTTCGATCCGCTCGGTGTAAGAAATGAGATGAGGCTTCGGCATGAAGCCCACCCTGTGCCCCGCCGCGCGAAGAATCGCGGTCAGGCATGCCCCGGTCGAGCCTTTTCCGTTCGTGCCGGCGATCAATGCGCCGGTCAACTGCCGGTCGGGAGCACCGAGGCGATCGAGAATCGCGCGCGTGCGTTCGGTGCCGAGCTTCATCGCGAAGCGGCCTTGCTTCGAGATGAAGTCGAGTGCCTCCTGGTAGGTCAACTTCCTAGCCCCGGCGGCGGACCTCCGCCTCGTATGTGTTCTTGATGAGCATGGCGCGGGTCATCGGTCCAACGCCGCCGGGATTCGGCGTCAGCCAGCCCGCCACCGCATCCACGCCAGGGCCGAGGTCGCCGATCTGATGGCCTTCCACCCAATTGGTGCTGACGTCCACCACCGCCGAACCTGGTTTGACCATCTCCTTGCTGATGAGGTTGGCGCGCCCCGCCGCAGAGACGAGAATGTCCGCGGTCCGCGTTTGCGCCGCCAGATCCTTCGTCCGCGTGTGGCACACAGTGACCGTCGCGTTGTGCTTCAGCAGCAGGAGCGCGGTGGGTTTGCCGACCAGGTTGCTCCGACCGACCACGACCGCGTTCGTGCCTTCGATCCCGATGCCCGAACGCTCGAGCAGCAGCACGATGCCGGCCGGCGTGCACGGTTCCACGCCGCCGGGCAACCCGAGGGCGACCAGCCCCGCGTTGATGGGATGGAAGCCGTCGACGTCCTTCACCGGGTCGAGTGCCAGCACCACCTGCCGCATGTCGATCTGCTTGGGCGCCGGCTGCTGAATGAGGATCGCACTCACGGCCTCGTCACGGTTCAATGCCTCGACCAGAGCCAGCAGCTCTTCGGTGGTGGCACTCGAGGGGAGCCTGTGATCCTCCGACTCGATGCCGACGCCACGGGCGTTGCGCTGCTTCAGCGCGACGTACATCGCGGAGGCAGGATCGTCACCAACGAGCACGGTGGCGAGCCGCGGCCGCGGCGCGCCACGTGAGATTCGGTCGCTGACGGCTTTCCCGATTTCGTCATAGACCTGCCTGGCGATAGCCCTTCCGTCGAGGATCCGCGCCGTCAATCGAGTCCTACCTGACGGCGGGCGGATTCCGCCACCACACGCATGACCTCGCGCAGATCGATGCCCCTCTCACGCGCAATGCGCCGGCAATCCTCGTATTCGGGCGCGACGTCGATGGGTTTCCCGTCCAGCTCCTTGACCTTGACACGTGCCGACCCGATGGGGGTCGTGACCTCGATCACCATTCGCCCCGCGATGACCCGCTGGACCGGAGTCAACCGCAGCCCAAGCGTGGTGCTGTGGCGAAGCAGGTGGTCGCTGAGCCTGGCGACCAGCTCTGGTGGCGACATGACCGTGAGCACGTGGCCCGGCCGGCCCTTCTTCATGAGCGCCGGCACGACCGTCACGTCGAGCGCGCCCGCCGCCATGAGGTCCTCGGTCAGCGCGGCGATGAGGTTCGGCGCCATATCGTCGAGGTTGGTCTCGACCAGGATGACCCCCGTCTCCGCCGCGACTTCATCGCCGATCCACACCGCGAGTGCGTTGCCCGGCGCGGTGTGCGCTCCGATTCCGTAGCCGATACGGCGAAGCGACATGGCCGGTCGCTCGAACGTCGCGGCTGCGGCGAGGATCGCCGCGCCGGTCGGCGTGACCAGCTCTCGCGACTCATTGGTCGGCTGAAAGACGGCGCCGGTCCCTTCGAGCACGCGAAGGCTTGCCGGCGCGGGTAGGGGCATGTCGTTCTTGAGTCCACGCGGTGCCGGCAGGGGCGAGGCGTAGACACGTCCCACGTCGAGGGCGTGCAAGAGCCAGAAGGCGCCCACCACGTCGACGAGCGTGTCGGCGCCGCTCAGCTCATGGAGGTGCGCCTGCTCCACAGGCGTGTTGTGAACTTGCGCCTCCGCGCGCGCGAGCCGGTCGATCGCATCGAGGGCAGGGCTCTTGACGGCGTCTGGTGCTTCCGAGTCCTCGATCACGCGGCGCAGCGCGGGCACCGTGCGCTCCACCCGTTCGGCGATCCCGACCAGGATTCGAGTGCCGCCGGCGTGGCCACGGCTCTCGTGGCGGACGTCGATCTTCACCTCGTCCCCGAGACGCAGCGCTTCGACCGCCGCGTCCAGAACAGCACGATCTCCACCGGCGTCGATCAACGCCCCGAGCGTCATATCGCCCGAGATGCCGGCGAAGCAGTCGAAGTAAGCGATCGTGGACCCCGGTTTCATGCGCGCGTCCTATTAATGCGTACGGCTGCGGCCTCGATGGGCTGCATGCTGGCAGGACGCTTGGCGACGCGCACCGAAACCGATTCCACCCGCGGCAGCGCCAGCACCTTTTCGGCGATCGCCGAGGCGAGGGATTCCAGCAGTTGGCGCGATTCGCCTTCGATCACCTCCCGGGCAGCCGCCCTCACGGCCGTGTAGTCGACCGTGTCCGCCAGCCGGTCGGTCCGCCCGGCCGCGGCCAGGTCCGCCTCGACCTCGATGTCGACCTTGAAGTCCTGCGGCTGCTCGCGCTCGGCCGGGCGCACGCCGTGCCGGCCCTGGAACGACATCCCGCGGAGCTCGATCCGATCCACACCGCCAATTGTCGGAAATAGACTGGTTGGCGTGATTCACGCCCCCGTCCAGGTTCGCCCAGCCGCGGCAGACGACCTGGTGGCGATCAATGGCATCTACAACCACTACGTCAGCGATTCGCACTTCACGTTCGACCTCGAACCGGTCGAGATGGACGTCCGGCGCGAGTGGTTCGGCCACTACGCCAGCGGCGGCCGATACCGCCTTTTCGTAGCGGTTGATGAGGACGAAGTGGTTGGTTACGCGTCCAGCAGCCGCTTCCGGCCCAAGCCTGGTTACGAAACGTCAGTCGAGACGAGCATCTATCTGGCTCCCGACGCGATCGGCAGGGGCGCGGGTTCGAGGCTCTACGAGACGCTGTTCAAATCGCTCGAGGGCGAAGACCTGCACCGCGCGTATGCCGGCATCGCCCTGCCCAACCCGCCGTCGATCGAGCTGCACGAGCGATTCGGGTTCAAGCGCGTGGCGCTGTACACGGAACAGGGCCGCAAGTTCAACCGCTACTGGGACGTCGCCTGGTTCGAGAAGCCGCTGGGACGCGAGGGCGGCGCCTAGCCTCCGTTCGCCGGCGGCGGCTGGTTGCCGATGCTGATCGTGGTGCCGCCGATCTGGATCGCGGTCGCCTTGATGCTGCCGTCCGCCTGACGCGTCCCGATGATCGTCACCGTCAGGTTGTCCTTCAAGTCGCTCGTGGTGCCGGAAGCCTGGCGCGAGATCTGCACGGTCGAATCAAACGTGACCTTGACGTCGCAGTTGGTGTTCGTCACCGTGAGCGAGCTCGAGGACAGGCCCGTGACGGTGCCCGTGGCCACGGCGCGTGCGCCCGGCGATGGAGTTGGAGCGCCGGGGCTGGGACACGCGCCGGCGCCTAAGCGGCCGCCGCCGACATTTCCTGTCTGATTGCCTGCGCGCGCGTTCGGGGTCTGGCCAGTGGTGTTCGCGCTCACGTTGTTGTGCCCGATCTTGTAACCGCCGTAGAAACCGCCGAGGATTCCCACGACAAGCAGCAAGGCGACGACGTAAACCTTCAACGTTCTTACTCCTTCACTCGTACCTGAGGGCTTCGATCGGGTGCAGCCGGGCCGCACGGTTGGCGGGATAGATGCCGAAGAACAGGCCGATGGCAACCGACACGCAGAACGCAAGCACCACCGACGGGGCCGAGACGACCGGCGTCGGGAAGTTGGAGCTCGCGATGGCCGGGATGTTCGGCGCCTGGTTGGCGAGCAGCGCCCCGACCGCGATGCCGAGCGCGCCGCCGAGGCCGCTGAGCACCATCGCTTCGATCAGGAACTGGATCAGGATGTCGCGGCGCCGCGCACCGATCGCCTTGCGGATGCCGATCTCGCGCGTGCGCTCGGTGACGGTGACCAGCATGATGTTCATGATTCCGATCCCGCCGACGACGAGCGATATCCCCGCGATCGCGCCGAGCACGAGGGTCAGCGCCGTAGCGATGGAGTTGGCCTGGGTCAGGATGTCCTGCTGGCTCTGGAGCTGAAAGTCCGCTTGCGTCGGGTCCGCGATCTGGTGGCGCTGCAAAAGGATCGTGGTGATCTCGGTTTCGGCCTGGGTCACCACCGACGGCGATGACGCCGAGGCGACGATCTGGCTGATGATCTTGCCGCGCCCGCCGGTCAGGTATGCCCACACCGTGGTGATGGGGGCGACGACGACGTTGTCCTGCGAGCCGAGCCCGGAGCCGCCCTTGCTGGCGAACACGCCCACGACGCGAAAGCTCTGCTTGCTGATCTTGATGGTCTGGCCGATTGGGTCGGTGGAGCCGAACAGGTTGTCGACGACGGTCTGGCCCAGGACGACCACCCGGTGGCGCGCGTTGACGTCGTCATCGGTGAAGAACGAACCCTCCGCCAGCTGGTAGTTGCGGACGGTGGGGAACGCGGGGGTGGTCCCGGTGGTCGGCGCGAAGTAGTTCTGGTTGCCGTAGGTGATCTGGCCACCGGACTGCGCGATCGGGATCGCGGCGACCACGTCGGGAGCCTGTTGCCGGTTGTTGATCGCGTCGACGTCTGCTTGCGTCAGCGTCTGGCCGCTGCCGAAGCCCTGCGAAACCCCGCCCGTGCCGCGGGCGTTGGACGGGTAGACGTAGATCACATTGGCGCCGAGCGACTGAACCTGGTTGTTGATCTGGACGCTCGCGCCGTTCCCGACCGCGACCAGCAGGATCACCGCCGTGACGCCGATGAGGATGCCGAGCGTCGTCAGCGCGCTGCGCAGGCGATTGGCGAGAAGCCCGTTGCCGGCGATGCGCAGCGCCTCAAAGAGGTTCACGCCGCGCTCCTCTCGTCGCGCACGATGCGGCCGTCGCGCAGCTCGACCACGCGTTTGGCGAAACGCGCGATGTCCTGCTCGTGCGTGATCAGGACGACAGTGCGGCCCTGCTCGGCGTTCAGGTTGGCCAGCAGGCGCATGATCTCGACGCTCGAGACGCTGTCCAGGTTTCCGGTCGGTTCGTCGGCGAGCAGGATCGCGGGGTTGGTCACGAGCGCCCGTGCGATCGCGGCCCGCTGCTGCTGACCGCCACTCAGCTCCGTTGGCTGATGGTGGACGCGATCGGCCAGCCCCACCGACCCGAGAGCCTCGCGTGCGCGCTCCGTGCGCCCGCGCTCGCCGGCATACACGAGCGGCATCTCGACGTTGTGCAGCGCGCTGGTGCGCGGGATCAGGTTGAAGCTCTGGAATACAAACCCGATCTTCCGGTTCCGAATTACGGCGAGCTGGTCGTCGTCGAACTTGGCGACGTCCGTGCCGTCGAGCAGGTAGCGGCCGCCCGTGGGCACGTCGAGGCAGCCGACGATGTTCATCAGCGTTGACTTGCCCGAGCCGCTGGCACCCATGATGGCGACGAACTCGCCACGGCCGACGTGCAGGTCGACGCCCTGCAGTGCGGCCACCTCGAGCTTGCCCATCCGGTATGTCTTGGTGACGCCTTCGAGGGTGATCATGCCTTCACCTGCACGCCGCCGCCGCCGAAGCCGCCTCCGCCGCCTCGCGTGTTGCCCGTGCCGCTGGAGACCCTGACCGTGGGGATGACCACCTGGGCGCCATCGTTGACGCCGCCGGTCACCTCGGTGAACTGGTCGCCTACGACGCCGGTTTCGATTGGCGTCTGCACCTGCTGGCCGCCGGCGTAGACGTTCACATAAGCCTGCCCGGCGACGCGGCTGATGGCGAGGTTGGGCACGCTGATCGCGTTGGTCGCCTTGCTCACTGTGACGGTCGCATTCGCCGTCATGCCCTGCTTGAGGGCCTTGTTGGTCTGGTTCAACGCGATCGTCGCGTAGTAGTTCACAACGCCGCTGGCGTTGGTGGACGCGCTGGCGACCGCGATCACGTGGCCGCTTATCGTCAGGTTGGAGACCGCGTCGAAAGTGACCTGGACGTCCTGGTTGACAGCCAGTCGGGAAGCGTCGGACTCGGCAAACGGAACGACGACGTCCATGCCGCTGATGTTGCCGATGACCATGAACGCATTGGACGCGGCGCTGCCGGGAAGGGGGGCCTGGCTGCCCGGGGCTTCCGCCGTGGTGCCGCCGCCCGGCGCCACGTTTTCGCCGACGACTCCGTTGATGCTGTTCACCTCGCCGTCCATCGGGGCGACGAGCGTCGTGTTGTTGAGGTTCTGCTGCGCGGTCTGCAGCGCTGCTTGCGCGTTGGCGACCTGGGCTCTTGCCGATGCGATCTGGTTGGGCTTCGTCTCGGTCTGCGTCCGCAGCTGGTCCTGGGCTCCGGTCAGCGACGCTGCCGCCTGGTTGACGCTGCGCTGCCCGGCGGACCGGTCCGCCGACTGCTTGGCCGTGTCCGTGTTGAGCCTTGTCTGATCCGCGGTGACCTGCGCTGTGTCGACGTTCACCTTCGCCTGGTCATTGGCCACCGCGGTTTGCGCGGCGGACACCGCGGTGAATTCGGACAGGCACTGCGGGGAGTAATTCGCGAACGCCACGCCTTTGCATGTGGCGTCGTTGTTGAAGGTGGTCAGCGCTGTCTGATAGGTGGCCTTGTCGGTGCTGAGCTGCAGCAGGTCGTTTTGATAGGTCAGGTTGAAGCTGAGCGTCTGCTGGTCGGCCGCGAGCTGGTTCTGGTCCGCAGTGACCTGGTTGGTGTCCTGCGTGTTGGTCGCGTTGACCTGGCCGACGGTGTCGTTGTAGGTCTGCTGCGCGCTCGCTACGTTGTTCTGGAGCTGCGTGATCTGGTTTTGCGTCAGCGGAGTCAGGACCGCCTGCAGGTTCGCCTGGGTGGTGGCGAGGTTGGCGGACGCCTGATCGACCGCTGCCTGCTGCGCGCTCGCGTCGATGGCGGCGAGCTTCTGGCCGGACGACACATGGTCTCCGACGTGCACGTCGATCTCGGTGAGCGTGCCGGCGACCTTGAAGTTGACGTTGGACTGGAGCTGAGGCTCGACGTTACCGGAGCCGCTGATGCTTGCGGTCACCGTGCGCCGGACGACCGAGTACAGGTTCAGCGCGCTCGCGGCGTTCTTGCTCGGCACGAACATGTCGCGGTAGATCAACGTGCCGAGGACCAGGGCAATGATGGCCAGGCCTGCCACCACGATTCGCGTCCTGTTCAGAAAACCAATCAACACGTCATCCCTCCACGGTCATGAATTCACCAAATGAGATCGCCGAAAGACCACCCACCCGCCGATCCAAACCGCGTGACGACCGCGAGCCCGAGGCCTGCCATCGCCACCGCGGCGAACGCGAAGACTCCCGCGTAGGGGATCACCGCGAGGTCGAAGATGACGAGGGCGCCGGCGAGCGCGGCGATGAGCGGGTGCGCATTGGACAAGCGAAGGCGGCGGCGCAGCAACCGGCCGATCCAGAGCGAGATGCACGCGATGCCGAAAAGCGAAGCGATCAGCGCGACGAACAGAACTAGCGGCACGACAGCGAGGAAGAGCAGCGTGAAGCGCAGCAGTGTGATCGCCGCCAGCGTGAGCAAGACCATGACGAGGCCCGCGCCGACAGCGATCTCACTTCCATGCCTTGCCTCGAGGCGTTCGACGGCATTGCGTGCGCGTCCTGGGAACACCACCAGGCCGGCCAGCGCGAGCAAAACCAACCCCGCGCCGCTGCTCAGGAATGCCCGGACCGCCTGATATGGGTTGAGCGGCCCAATGCCTCCGATTGGCGATTCGAAGATGAACTTCTCGGCGACCCCGGTGCGGTCGAAGCGCACGGTCTGCGTGCCCGGGGTTGCGCTTGCGGGGACGCCGCTCTTGACCACCACGCCGGGACCGACCAACGCGTCGGACATCGGGTTCGGCCACTTCGCCCCGGCGGCTATGTCGCCGATCGCCAGCAGGATGCCGATCGCCGCCAGGACTCCGATCAACAGCGGCCAGGCCCAGCGGCGAGAGTCACTCACTGGCGGCACGCCTGCCGCTGCCTGTGCGGCCAGCCGGCGCGAGACGGATGAGGATCGACAGGTGATACCCGGCGATCGCGGTCAGAGCGATCAAAGCCAGGAGCAGCAGGACGTCCGCGTGCGGAATGCTCGGAAGCGAACCCGACCCGGAGCTCCAGCCCGCAAGACCGAGCAGGTCTCCGACGATCCCTGAGGCGACCGAGGTGATGCCTTCGAGACCCGACAGGTACCAGAGGATGAATGTCGCAAGTACCGCCTCTGGGACGAGGAGCGTCCACGCGCGCCGTGAGGCGAGGCGCGTCGACGCGATGGTGCGCATGACGCCCGCGACCAAAGAGTCGGGCGGTGGCGGCGAGCTCAGCGCCCTCAGCCGGAAAGGAAGCGAGATCGCTTGCTCGTGCTGGAGGCGGCAGTCGGAGCAGCCGCCGAGGTGCTCGCGCACCGCCTCGTACTGCAGCCGATCCTCGCGTGCGAGCTCTCCATCGGAGTAAGGCTCGAGGAGGACTCGCACGCGCGAGCAGGCTAGGGACCTGGATTCGCTTGCGGTCATTCGTCCATCTCGGCCAGCGCGTTGCGGAGCTGAGCCCTCGCTCGGTGCAGGCGCGACTTCACTGCGGCGACCGACAGGTCGAGGCTGTGGCCCACTTGCTCGAGCGAGAGGTCTGCGTAGTAGTGAAGAAGGATGGGCAGGCGATAGGCGGGGTCTAGCTGTGCGAGCGCCTCAAGGAGAGCGGGGTCGTGCTGTCGGTTCTGTGTTTCGCCTGCCGATTCGTCCGACAGCTCGGCCGGCATCGGTATGCGCTTGCGACGGTAGTTGATGGTCGTGTTGGCCGCAAGCTTCCAGAACCAGGGCTCGAACGGTCGCGTGGAGTCATAGCGGCCGAGGTTGCGGTAAAGCTTGACGAAGATCTCTTGCGCGAGGTCGTGGGCTTCGGAGCTGTCGCGCAGGTGCTGGTATGCGAAGCCGTAAACCCGGCGCTGGAGGCAGCGGATCAGCTCCTCGAACGCGTCGAGGTCGCCACCGGTTGCCTGGCGAGCCAGCTGGGCGGCTGTCGAGGCCTGAGCTTCGACCGCGGCAAGATCGCCGACCAGCCGCGCATCCAGGGCCACCTCGGCTTGCATCAACCGGAGTTACACACCCGTGGACTTCGAGGTTTCGGGGAATCAGCTGGGGATTCGCTGTGAGGCGGTTACTTGACGCCGGATATCAGGGTCGGTATATTCCATTTGGAATATATGCAAGCCGAGCCTTCAGTCGACGTTTCGCCGCTTGCCCTCTCCATCCTTCAGCTGCTGGACGAGAGGCCGATGCATCCTTACGAGCTCGCGGCCACCATGCGCGATCGGCATCAGGACGAGTTCATCCGTCTCAACTTTGGGTCGCTCTATCACACGGTCGACGTGCTGGAGCGAAACGGGTGGATCATCCCGGCGGAGCGGGAGAAGGAAGGCAATCGTCCCGAGCGGACGATCTACAGGCTGACACCGACGGGACGCGAGGTGCTGGTCGGCGTCGTGGGCGACATCCTGGCCCAGCCGCGGCGCGAGTATCCGCACTTTGCGGCGGGCCTGATGTTCATGCACCACCTCACGGCCGAACAGACTTCGGGCCATCTGCGAGCGCGCGCGACGGCGCTGGCCGCGAAGGTCGCCAAGTTGTCGCGCATCAATCAGGAACTAAAGGTGCACGGCCTCAAGAGGCTGGCGCTCATCGAAATGGAGCACAAGATCGCGATGCTCGAGGCGGAGCGTAGGTGGGTGCTCAAGATCGCGGACGAGATCTCGGACGGACGGCTGGAGTGGAACACCGGAATGGTGCGCGACCTTGAAGGGTTGAGGAGGAGACATGGCGCAAGCACGCACTAATCCGTGGCTGGTACTGCTGGTTTTGACGACAGGATTTTTCATGATCCTGCTGGACACCACCATCGTTAACGTGGCGATTCCGGCCATGAGCACCGGGCTCAACACCACGCTCGACCAGATCCTCTGGGTCCTCAACGCCTACATCCTCGTGTACGCGGTGCTGCTGATCACGGCGGGTCGCCTCGGTGACCTGTACGGGCAGCGCAACCTCTTCGCCATCGGCCTCTTCGTCTTCACGGTCGCGTCTGCTCTGTGTGGTGTCTCGCAGAGCCCAGGCCAGCTGATCGCCGCCCGAATCCTGCAGGGCGTGGGCGGGGCACTGCTGACGCCGCAGACGCTGTCCATCCTCACGACGATCTTTCCACCCGAGCGCCGCGGCGCGGCATTCGGCGTGTGGGGCGGAGTGGCAGGCCTGGCCACGCTGGCCGGACCCACAGTCGGCGGCGCCATCATCACTTACATCGACTGGCGCTGGATCTTCTTCATCAATGTGCCGATCGGCATCGCAGCGTTGATTGCCACGTTTATCGTCATCCCGGACCTGCGCCCCGGACGACATCACGGTTGGGACTTCGTCGGTACCGTCGTCGCCACCGCGGGACTCTTCGCGATCGTGTTCGGTTTGATCGAAGGCCAGCGCTACAACTGGGGCCAGGTCGAGTCCTACCCGTTCACGATCCCGGAGGTCATCGGCGCGGGCGTGGTGCTGGTGATCCTCTTCATCATCTGGGAGCGATACCAGGCCGAGCCGCTGGTTCCGCTGTCGCTGTTCGCCGACCGCAACTTCACGGTTGCCAACTGGATCGCGGCCGCCATCAGCTTCGGCATGCTTTCCGCGTTCCTCCCGATCACGATCTACCTCCAGTCGGTGCGGGGATTCTCAGCCCTGGTCGCCGGATTGACATTGGCTCCGATGTCGCTGACTTCGATGTTGACGGCGCCGTTTGCCGGTCGCCTGTCAGACCGCATCGGCGGCAAGTACATCCTCATGGCCGGCATCTCACTTTTCACGATCGGGATCGGGCTCCTC
>Ga0209057_1002054_pt1 | contig 15770 bp, 14 predicted proteins | sample GraSoiAngelo_146_FD_185903 | JGI IMG/M metagenome (GOLD analysis project Ga0209057, IMG submission 185903) | Grasslands soil microbial communities from the Angelo Coastal Reserve, California, USA - 14_1009_05_30cm (SPAdes) (version 2) | ecosystem: Environmental > Terrestrial > Soil > Grasslands ... | reverse complement strand
TGATGATTCTTCCAGCATATCTCAACTATGAGATCTGGAAGACAGGATTCAACCCGGTTGTGTCAATGGCAATTAGCCTACAACTGTTTGCTATTGGAATCGTCATCTTCATTCTCGCAGTGGGCAAAGAGCGACTGGCTCCAAAGTCTCAACCTCAGTAAGGGTCTCATACCGCCGGGGATTTACAACCGATAATCTCCACGGCCAAGTCCGCTCTAGATGGTCGTTAGGGGCGCGTCAATCTGTTTCTCTTGGTCCGATTGAGGCTCGGGGGACGAGACTCTGTCCGCCCACTCTTTGACGACCTTGACCAATTGCAGTCTCAAGTCCTCTCCTATGAGCTGTGATCTTCTAACTGTCCTGATGTTATCTGCGAGCTGGATCGAACCGAGCACATCCTTCGTCCACTTTTCGATATCCCTGCGTCCAATGTGATATTCCAGCGATTCTAGCGGGACTATCTTGAGAGCGTCAATGAATTCTTGGATAGATGTTGCAAGTATTCCCGAGTATTGTCCAAGTCCTGTGTCAAAGTAGAATGATTTGTCCCGAGGGACTGCAATGATCCCGTCGACCGTGTCTCCCTCTTCGACCCTTGTATTGGGCCAGAGCTTGCTTCCAGGGAGGATCTTTGCATTGTTTCCGATGTTGCATCCTTGTCCGATTATTGATCTGTCAATCGATACGTCGTTGCCGATGACAGCTCTCTCGCCGATTATTGTTGATTTGATGGAGCAGTTTCTTCCGAAGACGGTGTTCTCGAACGCGACTCCGGTCTCAAAGATCGTCCCAGACATCAGCCTTGAATTTTCTTTTAAGACGGTCCCAGGTCTAATCTGGACATTTTCCCCAAGAGACGTCTCGTTATCGATCCATGAGGGACCAAGCAACTGGGAACCTCGGCCAATCTTTACGTCTCCTCTAGCAAACACTGGCTCGCTTGGGTTTCCGATCAGCCTTGCATCTTTGGGAGGGTCCGCAGCGAAATTTCGAAGGACCCAGTTCACTCCCTTCAGATACCCCTTCAATTCCCCAACATCGACCCAGAATGAGTCAAACGTGTAGCCAAAGAGATGATGGCCCAGTCTCATCAAGTACGGGAACAGGTCTTTCGCGAAATCCCACTTCTCATTCTCGACATAGTCCAAAACTTCAGGTTCGAGTATGTAGAAACCTGTGCTTACCAGATTGCTTGGAACGGTACCCGGGGCCGGTTTCTCGACAAACCTGACGATCTCATTCTCCTCGTCCACAATTGCGACTCCATAGGCAGATGGATCCTCCACGTTGGTTAGCGCGATCGAGACTTCGCCTTGTCTATCTGAATGGAACCTCGCCATGTCCGTTAGCGATATTTCGCTGACCACATCAGCCTGGACAACCAGGAAAGTTTCGTCTAATAGATGGGCGGCGAGCTTCAGACTTCCAGCTGTTCCAAACGTGACCCCTTCCGGCTCAACAACATATGTTATTCGGACTCCGAAGTGGGACCCGTCGCCGACGTATCCCATTATCTGATCTTTCAGGTATCCTGGGATTATGATGAGATCCTTGAAACCGTTCCGGGACAGATGGGATAGTACGTAATGGATTATCGGGTTTGGACCCAATGGAAGCATTGGCTTTGGCCGGGTGAATGTGAGAGGACGCAGACGCGTGCCTTCCCCCCCGGCCAGGACTACGGCCTTCAAAGTTGGCGAGATCGATGCTTACTCGCGTTCTTCCTCCATCCGCAGTTCTGGCCGGCCACGCATAATATGCATAGCGGCTAGTCTTCGGACGCCGAGGGGAACGCGGTGCAGAGGGGTCTAGAACCCAGTGTGTCAGAAAAATGGAGTAGTTAGTTCTGTTCGAAGAGCCGCGTCAATCTTTCCGCGACATCCTTCAGCTTGTCTTTGTATTCTGCTATCTTTGAAGCGTTGGATTTCGCTAGATCTTCGAAGTAAGAGACGAAATCCTTCATCTCGCCCACCATGGAATCGACGGAGTTTGGTCTTTGCGAGAACGGGAAGCCGAAGGGGAATGTCCCCTCATCCTTACCCTTGTCAGTAAGTTCATAGCGTCCATCTTCTCTTTTCCGGATTGCGCCCTCTTGGACCATCTGCTCTAGCAGAGGGTAGATTGAGCCCGGTGACGGTCGCCAGCCTCCCCAGCTCATTTTCTCGATCTCATCGATAATCTCGGCACCATTCTTTGGTGAGCGTCCTATCATGGAGATGACCCAGGGTCTGAGCCATCCTCGCCTCATTCCACCCCAATGCCTGTGTCCCCACAACTCTTATCCGATATCGTTTATCCGATATCGGCTATTAAGCTCTTCGGTCCCCTACGCTTGATCCAGAATGCTGCCGAGACACTCCCTACCAACGCGAGTATCGCTACACTAGCGAATGACACTTCTAGGCCTAAGAATTGGGAGACGTATCCACTAGCCAGCCCCAGAATCGACGCGCCTATCGTCTGGCCCGATGAAAGAACTCCGAAAGATCGTCCGGATTGCTGACCCATGGAATCCAGGTAGCGTGACAATTCTGTGTAGGTCAAGGGATACGTGGCCGAAACAACAGAACACGCTGCAACGAGATATGAGATCGCTAAGAGAACATTAGTTGGGACGAAACGGGTCGAGCCTCCAGTTGCGATGGCTCCGAGGGACGCGAAGACAATGAAAGCGGAAACTATGAGGTTCGCCTGTGAAACGTCCAAGTGTGCGCGAGTTCCGAGGAAGATATTTGCGAAGTTCAAGATAACCGCGTAGGTTCCACCTGAAATGAAGGCCGCAAGGACGAAGAAGAGAGGAATCGTCCTTCTTGTTCGCGGCTTCGAGATGGATGAAGTTTGAGGATCATCGGATCCCGCGGAGTGTCGACCTCGTAGAAAGGTCAACGTTAGGACTACATCAGCTAGAGTCCAGATCGCGAACGCAATGAACGTTGCGCGCCAGCCCGTTGCTAGATACAGAGGAGCTGAGGTCAAGAACACAAGCAAGACTCCAACGTTGCCAAAGGCGCTCTGGAATCCCATAGATTTCTGCAATCTTGGACCGCCATACGATTTCGAGATAGCGGATATTCCAACCGGATGAAAGAAGCTGGAGCCCAATCGTAGAAGAATCACTGAAGCTAACAGACTCAAGAAGCCTGTCGCAAAGACGAAGGAAATCACCGAGACGGTGATGACTGATATTCCGATTGCGAGAAGTCTTCCAGGTTCTCTTCCTTCACTGTAATGACCAACTACCGGCTGGAATAGGATATTGACCAAGTAGCCGAGTGCGACGATAATGCCTACTTGGAAGACGGAGATGTTGAACAGCGCCAAGACAATCGGGAATAGACTGGACAGGAGGTAGACTGAACCATCGTTGGTAGCGTGGTTCAGAGAGACTAGATAGAGAATCCTGTTCGAAGAGCTAGTCAAGGCAGGTCTTGAGACGAGAATAGCTGTTCGACGAAATCGTTGGGTCTATCTGTGAGTATTTTCTATTCTCCTAACTTGTTCCCACAACTCTGGCAGAACTTTGAGGTTCCAGCGACTTGGGCCCCACACTTGGGACACAGTCGTGCCGGGGACACACTCGCCTTCAACTCATCACCCAACCTGGCAAGATAATTCGTTATGCTGCCACCAATCATAATAATTGCCCCCACGAGAACGATACTCAATCCTACTGACAACATCTCTGAATTGGCCAAGAAAACGGTGGTGTACTGCGTGTCCGTGACGCATCCGGACCCTCCTGATGGCAAACATTGGATGTAGCTGACCTCGCCGTAACCGCCGATTAACGCGACGGTAGCACCGACAGCTAAGATTATCACACCGATTTCAAACAAGCGATTCCTTTGCAAGGAGCGATCTCGACTAGAGACGGAAGGCCCCTTTATCCGGTTTTGCCAAGCACAAGCAACTCCCCCGTTTCGCGAGGTGACTCATCCGCCTCGGATCACGCTCCCATGCGGGCGACGTTAGAGGAACGCCAGTGCCCTGAGATTTTATTCTTCGATCTCCGGCACGTGCGAGGAGACGGGAACCTTGCGGGGACTTCGGTTTCGTTTGGTTTCTTCGTAGCGAGATTCTATCCAACCAATGACCTTGTCTTCAGTTACTGCCTCAGCATCTGTCTGTTTGTTTATGTTCTCTGCAATCACTCTCAGGAATTCTTTAGGGTTGACAGGCTTGATGATGTAGGCATCTGCTTGTTGATTTACGGATTCGACGGCGTTGTCCAGAGTCGGGTATCCTGTGAGGATGATTTTCCTCGCTTTAGGAAGCATCCCGTGGATCTTAGAGAGTAGTTCTGTCCCATCCGTGTCTGGTAGGTTGATGTCGATGACTGCTATATTGTAGAGTAGAGCTTTGCACTTTTCGAGGGCTTCGGACCCGGTCTGGGCCGTGTCGACATTATAGCCCTCTGGCTCCAAGATTTCCTTGAAGCTATTCAAGATTCCTGGGTCGTCGTCGACGATGAGGATACTCTTTCTTTCCATTATCGGAATCATATCTTTCGGTCGAGTGGTATCTCAACTGTGAAGGTTGTTCCCTCTCCAACTTTGCTTGAGACTTTGATGTCACCATGGTGAGACTCAACTAACTGCTTGGCCACGGCCAGCCCTAGTCCTACGCCTTTATCTCTTGTAGTGAAGAGTGGGTTGAAGATCTTGGCCTTTATGTCTTCCGGAATTCCTTTTCCAGTGTCTTGGAAGCTGATCGTGGCTAACTCTTTGTTCTTCCACGCCTTTATCCTTAGCTGACCCCCATCGGGCATCGCTTGTAGGGCATTCGCGATTATGTTTGTAAAAGCTCGGCGGAGCAAGTTTGGATCGACGGTCAGTTTGGGAAAGCCCGGCTCAAAGGAGGTGGAGACTTCTACAGTTGTGGGTATTGAGATCGAGGATCGTGTGTCGTCGATGAGGCCCTGGAGGTCGTATTCGACAAAAGAAGGCTTCGGTTGTCTGGCGTAGTCTTGGAGGTCGGATACGATCTTGTTCATGAAGTCGGCTTGCTCTCGAATAGTTTCCAGCGTTTTCTCGATACGCAAGTTCTGAGGGGCTCCTCCAGATTTCATGCTCTCCATAGCTAGATGGACAGTGTTGATTATCGTCTGGAGTGGATTGCGGAGGTCGTGGCCGACCATTCCTGCTGTCTCACCAATGGCGGCCATGCGGGTTGAGTTCCTCAGCATTCTGGTTCTTTCCTCAACCACCTCTTCCAATTGTTCCGTGTGAGCTTTGAGCCTCTCCTCGGCTTGCTTTATCCGGTCGATGTCAACGAAAGCTACCACAGCACCGTCGATCTTGTTGTCTGTAGTCCTGTAAGGCCGTATCCAAATGGAATACCAGCGGCCGTTGTTGTCTTTGACTTCTATTTCCTTGGGCGTAACGCTGTCTATTACATCGGTAATCAGAGAGCCGATATCGGGGGTCTTCGGGTTCAGATTGATGTCGATAATCGAACGTCCGACATCGGTCGCGATCAGGTTGAACATCTTCTCTGCGTGAGGAGTGAAACGGCGTATCCGAAGGTCATTGCCCAGCATGATGATCGGCAGGTTCGCGCTAACAAGAAGGTTTGTTATGTCATCATTGACCTGGGTGAGTTCCAAGTTTCGGTTTTGTAGTTCTTCGTTAACTGTGGTCAGTTCTTCGTTTGTGGACTGAAGCTCCTCTTTGGCTGTCTCCAGCTCCTCATTGGTGCTTTGAAGTTCCTCATTGCTCGACTGTATTTCCTCATTGGCGGCCCTCAATTCTTCTATGGCCGACTCGTTATCCTGTATGATCGACTGCAGATACTCCTTGTTTGCAGAAAGCTCCTGTTCGAGACGCAGGAACTTGCGATCCTCGGCCACTTGGTCCCTCGCATACTTTGCGCCCCGGGTTCCGCGCGTTGTCGGGCCTGGGATCGGCCTTGGCAATGCTTCTTCGAACGCTATTAGAAGGTAGGGGAGGTTTGTCGAGGTCTTCAGCGGGACTACTTCAAGGTTGACGTCGATATATTTACCATCAGATTTGACGGCTATCTCTTTCTTCCTAACGATGTCGCCACTGGTCTTGGCCCTATCTATTGCTGCGCGCAAGTTCGTCATCAAGCCTTCCCGGGCCATTTTCAGAACGTTGAGGCTGGCTTTCCCAGGCGCGGGCTCGAGGAAGAGACCTGTGCGTCCGCGAAACTGGATAATCTCCAAGTCACTGTTCACGATGACGGTTGCAGGGGAGTATTTGGTTAACAAGATCCGGTCTGCTTCCTTGAAGATGGCCTGTTCTGGGACTAGACCTTCAACCGGCCGGGCCTCTGATCTGTCAACGTGCCCAAGTTCAATCCCGTATTTCATCGAAAAGTCGAGTGGAGTACGCGGAACCATAGGTTTCTTGGAATAGATCTTGAACCGTTTGTTCGCTACACTGAAGATGTTGTCGAATTCCCCTATGGTTTCGAAGTCTCCGAGGACGAGGAAGCCGGTGGGTTTGAGGGCGTAATGGAATATTGGAAGCAGTTTCTTCTGCAGAGGCGGCCCGAGGTAGATTAGCAAGTTTCTACAGACGATGAGATCAAGCTTCGAGAATGGTGGGTCGGCCGTTACGTTTTGCTTCGCGAAGACGCAAATCTTCCGGATTGTCTTATTTATCTGGTAGGAGCCGTTCGTCTTAACGAAGAAGCGTCGTAGTCGTTCCGCGGAGATGGAGGGGGATGCGCTGTACACGCCCTGCCGTGCCTTTTCTAGCACGCTCTCGTTCACGTCTGTGGCGAAGATCTGGATTGGTGGCTTGATGCGCGCATTGTCCAAGTACTCGAGCAGATTCATGGCCACGGAATAGACCTCTTCACCAGTCGAACAGCCAGGGATCCATATTCTGATGGGGTCTTCAGCGGGCCTGTTTTTCAAAATGTTGGGAAATATCTCGGTTTTCAGAGCCTCGAGGGTAGCAGGCTCACGGAAGAACGCGGTAACATTGATCAGAATATCTTGGAAGAGAGAGTTCAGCTCGCTAGGGCTTGTCTGCAAATATGTCAGATACTTCTCCATCCGGTTGATCTTCAGAATGAGCATCCGTCTCAGGATTCGTCTCTTGATTGTGGCGTGTTTGTAGTCGGTGAAATCGACTCCCTTGCCCTTTCTCAAGAGACTGAAGATCTTTTCCAGGTCGCTTTGAGGCAACAGCTCTTCCGCTTTTTCCGTCTCCAAGTACGGAACGTAGGGATGCTCACTAATCTTGGTGAGTTCCTGGGCTATCTCCTTGGGGGCGAGTATTAGGTCCACGAAGCCCGCGGCGACGGCGCTACGAGGTAGATCGTAATACTTCGCTGATTTCTCATCTTGAGCAATCGTGATTCCACCTTCCGCCTTTATGGCCTTCAGCCCCTGAACGCCATCCATTGAGGTCCCGGAGAGGATCACTCCAATAGCTCGGCCGTTCTGGTCTAGGGACAAGGATTGTAAGAAGTGGTCAATGGGCATGTGTTTGCGGTCAACCTCCAGGCGCGGGGTAAGGTGGAGCGCTCCCTTGGAAATGGTCATACTCGTGTTCGGCGGGATCACGTAGACGTGTCTCGGCTTCACCTGCATGCCATCGGTGACCTCGGCGACAGGTAGTTTGGTTGTCTTGGAGAGAAGTTCGGTCAACAGACTCTTGTACGTGGGGTCTAAGTGTTGTATCAGGACTAGTGCCATGTTGATGTCCGGCGGGAGCTCCCGAAGGAGTTGAGTGAAAGCTTCGAGCCCGCCCGCAGAGGCACCAATGCCCACGATTGGGAAGGACTCATCCACAAACGTGTCGTGACCAATACTCTTTGGCTTCCGATGAGGTGTCGACTGTATTGGTCTGAACCGGCGTCTCTGCCTGTTGGCGGAGCTCTTTGTTTTGCTCCGTGATCTTTTGCGGTCGACGAGTTCTTGGGCCATACAGGGAGCGCTTGAGGATACTTCTCGGTGTTGGGCTAGGCTTAGCGGAATATAAAAGAACAACCCACACCCCTATATTGCATCAATTGGATGAGCAATGGACTTTCGCCTTCCGCCCCAGTTCTAGTTGGTACAGTTGGTTACGCAAGCAGAAGCAAAGATTCACCGAGTCGGCCCGCGCCACACCATTTACCTAGCAAAGGATCTGGTGGAAGATAGCACCTTCCCATTCCATGCCAACGAGGATCTCACTGTAAGGATTGAAGGAGAGGCTTTGATAATAGACAAGACGGGAAAGAGTGGCTACCGGCTTCCTGACATGGAAGCACTCCCAAGTCGTAACCAACACGTGATAGAGACCCTGGATAATCTCAAGTTTTCTCCTATCGCTTCAAAGGCGGAGAGGATTCGCCAGATGTTGAGCGAAATTCATGAAGCAGAAATGTTAGAGTCACGTATACGGCATATGCCGAAGAGTGAACACGCTATCCTCCTCTGGGAGGAAAAAGGCTTCCTTGACATTGTGCTGTCGGAATTCTTTGACCCTGGTGTCACTGGAACAGCTGCCAAAGGACTCCTCTCTGCGAAACCGGCGAACATAGAATCCGTGAGCAACTTGTTGCTTGAGGAAGTGTCCGGTCTAGATAGGCAGACGGCTGCGAGGAAGATAAGAGACTGGATGTTCCAGGTTCACTCAACGAACAAGTCCAACCTTCCGACCAGAATTGCAGTGGAGGATTATTCCTGGCTTCTTCAGAATGGCTCGCCCAAAGGACTCTTGGAGGTAGAGCAAGATATCGGGCTCCGGGTTAAAGAGAATATGACGATACTTTGTGGGTATGACGTCTCGAATGTGATTGACCCTAAGCAGTTAGACAAGATAATGGGGTTCCATGGTTATGCGATCGTGGACCATCCGTTCAGAGTGTACCGGAGAGCAGGAGATTGACCTTGCTTTGGCGAGGCTTGTATTCGCTTAGACGCAGTCTGACGAGCTAGACTCTCTCACGACTTCTGCAATTTTCGTTGACGTGAGGAAGTTTTTGGTCATCTTTGGATGGTGTATAAAATGTTATATACGTATCATACGGTCTAAAACCGAGCTGACCCATCGGGAAGTGCCATGGCGGTGCCCAAGTTCATGCTTAGTATGAAAGAAAAGCCGTTTGCCGCAATATCTTCTGAAGCAAAGAATAGAGGCGTGACTGTCCAAGAACTGTTGAGGGCCGTAATTGTGCCAGAATGGGCGAGGGAAAATCTGCAGCCTTCCACTATCCCGCAGACTACGATGCAAATTACGCCCCACCAGATCAACCCCTCGATGTCCTCCAAACAACGAGACTCGAAGCTCGCAATCACCTTGGGCCAGCTGAGGACCTAGTCAGGAGATGCTCCGCCGGAAAAGTGAACTTACACGAAATTCAGTGCGAACATGTGCAGCCTTCTCTGGGGAGGTGAATAAATGAAGAAAGTCAAACCTGGTGATAGAGTGTGGGTCAAGACACCACGGGCAGTAGTAGAACGTAAGGTTGGAACAATAATCGCTACTAAGAGAACGCCCAAAGGCGTTCGATACGTCGTAGAATGGGAAGTCGACTTGCTAGAGCGCCCGAACGGACACCACCCCGGATACCTCGCCAACGAGATCGTTCCCGTAAGCTGAAGAGTTCGCTTGCTAAGGGATCGTTGATGAAGTATCGAAAATGCTCTTTCGTCGAGTTGCGAAAGCAGCGGTGCTTCGTGTCTCCGGAAGTGTACTAACAGCGTAGTCCATTAGTAAGAAGCAATTTGTAAACTCAAGAAGTTTAGCAGGCTATCTTTGACAGCTTTTCCCTTGTTGTCGGAGCGTTTGGCCTTTGCTATTCCTGTGATACTTCTGCTGTCACTTCAGTGACATGACTATCAAGCAAAGGCGGTGGTGGCGTCCGTGGTGATGGGCATCTCTTCCAGGCAGGGTGTCCCGGTCGTCGTCTCGACCCTGGGATCCCAACTGCGTCGAACGTCGACCTTACGACTGCTCCCTTCCGGGCCTCGCCGGATTCGACCGTGAGGAGGTAGCAACCCTCTCTTCAGAGAGAGCTCCTCCGCCGCCGACCTGTTAGGGCAGAGCGTCACAGTTGACAGCCGGGTCTTCTGCCTGGTCGAGGCTACCGCTCACCAGCGTTAGCGGACTCCCGCATAGGTCGATTTCGGGTAACAGGAAACGACCAGCTTCCCAGTCCCCCACCACCGCCCAAACAGAGCCGGCCGAAACAGTCGATATAAGAATACTGGGCAAATGTTTTGGGATGATTCCATGTGTTTTCGTTTGAGCCTTGCAGCAGGGTCGATTATGTCTAGTCGGTCTGCGTCAAGCAGGAGCCCTCAGGGAACACTAGGGTGGCTGAAGCCTGTCTCAGGTGCTGGATGCGAGATTTCAGAAGGAGTCCGGATTCGAGATACCCAGACCAGCGTAACGATGGGAATTGCAATAGCCGGGAAGAAGCAGTAGCCGAAATACGTGCCCGCCTGAACAAAGTAACACTTCCCAACGGAGAGAGGGTCACAGCCCTCGGGGTAAACCGTGAGAGCAAAGAGGGCCCACCAGGCCCAAAACAGGATTCCAGGGATTGCCAAGCAACTGAGACCGACGAGAGCGCGGCGATGGGTGGGTATCTGCCCTCGTCTGCGCAAGAGTCCGACGACGATCAGGACAAGGCTTGCCACTGTAAGGCCCAGCGAGATCTGTGCCACGAACACGGATAACTTGGCTTCGGCAAGGAGGTCGCCCGTATCGATCATAAGTGATACCGGGAAGAGCGAATATGCAAAGACCAGTTCCAAGGCTAGGCTGGCGAATACGAAGCGTTGATCCAATTCTGCCTTGAAGGTGATAGCCTCTGTTGATAATAGTCGTTGCGGGTCTGCAAGGCAGCTCTCTCTAACCTATGACTAGCTGATGCTAGTCCTTTTACATGGACGCTTTTCTGAACCAAGAGCCATGGACGACGAAGAAACAGAGCTCGAAGAAGGCGAGTCAGAAATCGGGGAGACAGCGCCCGAGACCCCCGAACGAGTAGCGTCAACTAGGACCCTCGTTGACATTCCTGTCATTCCTTTTGAGCCATCAACTACAGGAAGCGGCCACGACATTGGAGAAAAACAAGGCAAGCTTCGAACGGCTATACTCGAACGGGTCTCACAGAATGAGCTTGCGAAGTTTAAGGAAGCGCTGAAGGGACATCTAGTAACAATAACGCTTGGATTCTTTCTCTGGAAAGGCTCCACAAAGACAACGAACACTCGGGCCGTGAAAGACTTGGATAACCTGATGAAGATAATTTTCGACGTCCTAGGGAAGGGTCAGCAAGGATTGGGTCTGCTGGAAGAGGACAGCTACATCTGCGAGGTCTACGCGAAGAAAGAGCTGGTCGAGGATCAGACCGAGGAAGGACTCAGGATCATAATAGAAGAATATGAAGACGAAGAAATGCAAAAGGTGCTCAAGGAGTTCTATTCGAAGAAGAGCAAGGTATCAGATTAGAGCGGCGGGGCCGTCTCGCTCAATTTCTCTTTGGGAAGCTTGGCCCATTTGAGAAACTCTGCGCTGGGCTTCTCCTCCTCGTAGAGTTCTTTTCGACGACACTCCAAAGGATTCGGCTCATTTCGCGCGAGTTCTGCGGCCGTGATGACTCTATGCCCTATCTTTTCAGCGGATTTTCTCACTGGTTCAAGGAACTTGTACCAGCCCTCGTCCCTTAGCAGATGATGGTCTATGACCAGAGTTTCGACTTCTTTTGCGATCATTTCCATATGAACTAATGCTGTTCGGAAGAATTCCTCGCCTATTCGAAATCCTTGCAGATACGTGGGTGGTCCTCCCAAGATCACCAAACTAGGTTTTTCGTCAAGTATGACTTTGACAGTCTCTTTCGAGACGGGCCCTTGAACGTCAGGCGCGAACACGATTTTTTCATCTGACTTCTCTATCATGCAGGGTAAGACCCATCCAAGGCCTGACTCATCCTCACCGTGTGGCTGTGGGGGAGGGAAACGGATAGTTGTTTTTCCAAACTCGAATGTTCGGTTGTCTGCAGTCTCGAATTTCTCAGCCCACTTTTCGGCCGACTGCTTGAACATCCAACCCCGACGACGCTGTGCCGTATTGATGTTGCTTCGAAAGTCCTTGGCGAGGACAATCTTACCACTGTACGTCTTCTCTGACAGTTCAGGGGTGCTTCCAAGCCAGACAGGGTCAAGGTAGTTTGGAGTGTGATGATCATTATGATAGTGAGAAATCGTTATGACCTTAGCCTTGGCCGCGGCCTCGTTGATTCTCTCGCGAGCCTCATCCCTCGCTCTGAACTCTCGAGGATGAGGCATCAATCGGAACCTGGGACCCAAAGCTACCCCGGCATCTAACAGAACGGTCACGTCCCGAGTGCGCACCAGAGTACACATCGAACGGACGCCGAGACTTTCGAACGCCAAGGGCGTGACTGTTATTGGAGCCGAGGACGAGTTCTCCCAATATCCTCAAGGTCAAAGGTCTGTAGATTAATCGCACTATGCGCCATTTTCATAGACGTGTAATTGTCACCGAGTTTGTTCCGGCTCGGTTGGACTCAGTTATTATTCCCCTATCGCCAAACGTTCGAAGAGAGTTAGCCTCCGAATTGTCGCAACGAGTGTCGGACCCGAATCACCCTTACTGTCACTATTGTGAGGAGTCAACGTATCATGAGTACGACCCATACTTCCACGCTTGGGTCTGTCAAACCTGTTTCGGGGGAATGATTCGTGTGGACAAGAAGGACCCGCTCTCAGTCATACGAGCAGAGCTAAACAGTCTAGCACTTCACGTCGCCAAGAGCGGCTATAATGCAGAGGTAAAGGGGAAAATTAGAGAAGCTGCTGCGCGACTTCAAAAGCTCGCCGAGCAGCCGTAGACCAGCCATCTATTTATCGACAATCATTGCCGAGTTCCAGAATTGGAGCGCTAGACTTTCCTATGAAATGAGACGGCGAATATCGAGCTAACAGAACGGTTTTATTCATTCACTGCCATCCCCGAAATTGGGTCCGATGACTTCTCTGGCCCAGCGGACACGTCCTAAGGGACTGGATGAAGTGGATCTTGAGACCCTTAACCACGGGCAAGAATGAGCGAGGACCCATTACGTCGGAACCACCCAAAAACACAACGGCATGACCGTGAGACCGGCTGGACAATGAAGCAAGAAACCGAGAAGCTAGAAGCAGTCTCTAGCAAAAGATGGCTAGTCCTCGGCTCAGTCCTGACTTCCCGCGTTATCTACACAATCAACTGGTTCAACATCGCCCCGCTGCTCGGTGCGACGGGTCTCATCGCTCTCGGACTAAGCATTGATCTGCCGTCTCAAGGGCTCCTCACGTCTTCATTTCTACTGGGTGCAGGAATCTTTCAGATTCCCGCAGGAATCGTCTCGGCGAGATGGGGGCCGAAAAACACTTCTCAACTAGGAATGTTGATTCTTTCATTCTCTGGAATAGGAGAAGGACTCTCCCCGAACTTCCCAGTACTTCTAGTGTCAAGATTTCTGCTAGGACTCGGAGCTGCCCTGTTCTTCGCACCTGCGATAGGGATCCTCACACCCTTGTTCCGCCAAGAAGAGGAGGGGCTAGTCTTGGGTCTTTACAATAGCTGTTTCAACATCGGGGGAGCGATCGGGCTGTTCGGCTGGGTCCTAGTCACAGACTTCCTCGGATGGCGAGGCGGCCTGGTGCTAGGCGGGCTAATTGGTGTAGTCTCGGTCCTGATAGGACAGGTTGTCATTCCGCGGGACAAGGTGATCCCGCGAACTCAAAGGCGATCAATGAGACCCGTTTTCAGGAATCGAAACATCTGGCTCATTGCTTTCGGAGTCCTAGGTTTTTGGGGAGCGATCTTTTCGTCGTCGTCCTTTCTTGAAGCCTACACGAAAGATGTCTACGGAATTACTCCGTACATTTCTGGGTTGATGGCTTCAACGATCATGTTCGCAAGCATATTCGGCGGGCCATTTGGAGGCTATATGTCGGATCGTCTCAGAAGACGAAAGATCTTCATCCTGGTCCCGGGGATGCTTGGATCTTTGGGAATAATCCTGTTCGGGGTCTCTCAGCCACTTGAGCTCTGGCTCCTCATACCTCTCGTCGGGTTCCTAGATGCTATCGTCTTCTCCACAATGTACGCTAGCGCAAGCCAGTACCCGGACGTAGGTCACGAGTATGCTCCTCTCGGAATAAGCATCATCAACTCTGTCCAGATACTCGGCAGCTTTCCAATCCCGATAATCTTCACATTTCTCGTAAATAGCTATGGGAAAAACTACACTCCTGGATGGTTTTTCATGGGAGGGTTGGCCTTGGCAATGATGCTCCTGGTCATAGGCATTAAGGAGCCTTTCAAAGCAAATTCGGACACATCAAGATAGCCTGTAAAGTTCGTCTTGCGGGACCGCGACGAGATCCAGTTTCTTGCCTTCCTTCAAGAGGAAGCGTCCCTTCGCCCGGGGTCTGACTCGGCCAACCTCGGAGACCTTTATTCCCCGATTCCTCAGAGATTTCATGACTCGTCCTGCACTGTTTGGTCCCACTGCTACAAGCAGGCATCCAGAACTCATCAGCTTCAACGGATCCAAATGTAGTTCCGAGCAAATCTTCGAGGTTTCCGTCGCCAAAGGAATCCGATTAGCCCAAACCTCTATTCCCAAACCTGAAGCTTCAGCCAATTCCCACAAACCGTTCAAGACTCCGCCTTCAGTCGGGTCGTGCAGGGCGTGCACCCCCGCTATCTTCGAGATGCCCATTGCTTCTTCGACTATGCTGATATGCTTCACGAGACTCTGAGCCTTCCGGATCGTCTCGCGTTTCATCCCCGTCAGTCGTGTTAAGTATTCAGATGCGAGGATCGCAGTCCCCTCTATCCCCGCAGTCTTAGTCATCAATATCCAGTCACCAATACGCATGTTTGCCGAGCTGAGGACCTTGCCTCCAATCTCACCGACCATGAATCCCGCAATGAGGGGTCTGTCCAGACCCCGGGTCACCTCGGTGTGTCCGCCCGCGACCGTGATTCCGAGACTTCGTGACGCCTGATCTATTCCGCTCATTATTCTCGCTAGAGCCTTCTCACTAGTGCCCGGCGGGAGAAGCAGCGTACAGACGTACCATACTGGCTTAGCTCCAGTCGCAGCGATGTCGTTGGCGTTGATATGAACGGAATGTTCACCGATGTGCTTCGTCGTCCCAGTGACCGGGTCGGCCGTCAAAACAACGAGTTTCTTCCCAAGCCTCACGACGGCCGTATCTCTGCCAATTCCCGGACCAAGAACAAGCCCAGGGTTCCATTTGCCACCGTGAGAATATACAGCCCTCACCATAGAGTCAGGCGGAATCTTCCCAATCCGAAAAGAACCCGAACCACTCCCTCTTCGCGTCAATGATAGCCGGCCAAACGTAGTCTGACTCTCTCATTGTTAGAGGTATTGGTCGGTCTGAGGTCGCAGCAGTAATCTATTATTGCGCGACGCGAAGGTTGTAGGCCGTGCAGAGTGAAGGGTACGTTCTTCAAGAGTTCATTCAAGATGTAGATCGTGTTATCAAAGGATATTCGTCTGAGTCCGAAATCCTTCTGCATCTCAAACCCGTCCTTGAGAGACTCGTGAGTTCGCCTGCGTCCATCCCGGCTAAGGCTTTCACTCCCCGCAAAGACAGGTTCGCCATGAATCTTCTCCAGATGCCAGAGGACGAAGCTTACTCCATCATTGGCGGAGTCTGGTACCCCTGGCCAAACTACTCCGATTCACGACCACCTCACTTGGGCCTTGATAGGAGTCTACGAAGGCGAAGAACGAGAAGCGCTCTTCCG
>Ga0209057_1002051_pt1 | contig 15780 bp, 19 predicted proteins | sample GraSoiAngelo_146_FD_185903 | JGI IMG/M metagenome (GOLD analysis project Ga0209057, IMG submission 185903) | Grasslands soil microbial communities from the Angelo Coastal Reserve, California, USA - 14_1009_05_30cm (SPAdes) (version 2) | ecosystem: Environmental > Terrestrial > Soil > Grasslands ... | reverse complement strand
CCTCGAGACGGACGAGGCGACCTGGCGGCGGATGCTCGACCTCAACCTCACGAGCGCCTTCGCCGCGACGAAAGCCGTCGCGCCGCACATGGTCCGGGCGCGCTACGGGCGCATCGTCCTCGTCGCTTCGCGCGCGGTCGTGGTGCCGGCGGGCGGCGTCCTCGCCTACACGGTGTCGAAGGTGGGCGTGATCGCCCTGGCCCAGGCTCTCGCCTGCGAGCTCGGCCCCCACGGCGTCACGGTGAACGCGGTGCTGCCGAGCACGATGGACACGCTGGCGAACCGGGCGGCGATGCCCGACAGCGACCGCCGGGGCTGGGTGCCCGTCGAGGCCGTGGCCGACGCGATCGCGATGCTCGCGCGCGAGCAGTCGGCCCACATCACCGGCACGCTGCTGGCCGTCTAGTCTAGGCATCCGGAAATTCACACGTTTCCGGCAGTAAACGATCGGATACACCCCGCCGTCCTACCAACCAAGCAGCACACATTTTCGACCTGGGAGGGGACGGCGATGAAGGCTCTCAAGGTGATCGCGGTGAGCGGGACGCTGGCGGCGCTGAGCTTCGGCGGCGCATGGGCTCAGGACGTCAAGAAGGACGTCCAGGACATCCGAGAGGACCGGCAAGACATCCGGAAGGACGTGAGAGACCTCCAGCAGGACCGGCGCGACCTGCGCCAGGACCGCCGGCAGCTTTATAGAGACCGGAAGGCCGGCGACAAGGACGCGGTCAAGAAGGACGTCCAGGACATCCGAGAGGACCGGCAAGACATCCGGAAGGACGTGAGGGATGTCCAGCAGGACCGGCGCGAGCTGGGCCACGACCGCCGGCAGCTTTACAGAGACCGGAAGGCCGGGGACAAGGACGCGGTCAAGAAGGACATCAAAGACGTCCGAGAGGACCGGCAGGACATCCGGAAGGACGTGAGGGACCTCCACCAGGACCGGCGCGACCTGCGCCACGACCTGCATCCGAAGCGCGCGGAGGACCGGAAGTAAGTGCTCGGGGAACAGGTGGGCGGGGAGCCCGGCTCCCCGCGCTTGCAGTTTATGAGGCGGGAGTGGGATGGTGGGGACGAGAGGACGATCGCGGCGTGGAGCTTTCCGATGAGGTGCTGTGCCGGCGCACGGCCGAGCGCGACGAGGCGGCGTTTGAGGTCCTCGTGGCGCGCTATCAGGAGCGCGCGTACCGGCTCGCATGGTCCATCGTGCGGAATGCCGAGGACGCGCGCGACCTGTCGCAGGAGGCCTTCATCCGGCTCTACCAGGCGGCGGGGCGCTTCGATGGGCGCTCGAAATTCTCGACCTGGTTCTACCGCATCCTCGTCAACCTGTGCCTCGACCACCGGCGCAAGGACCGCTGGTGGAAGCTCTGGACGCGTGATGCGGGCGATCCCGAGTCGAGCGAGTCGCTCCTCGACCGCCAGCCGGCGTCGCACCAGGACCCCGTGCGAGCTCGCGCGCGCGGTGCAGGTACCGCCGGACGTCCACTGGGGCCGTTACCGCGCAGAGCTCCGCGAGAAGCTCGAGGCGCGCCGCGTGAGGCGGCGCGCGCGGTGGTGGCGTCCGGTGCCGCTCGCCCTCTCGGCGGGCCTCGCGGGTCTGCTCCTCTTCTTCGCGTTCTTCGCGATCCAGAGCGGGCGTCAGAACGGGACCGGCGTGGACTTCGCAACAGTCGAAGAGGCTGCCATTGGAGGCCGGCTCGGGCTCCTCGAGCAGTACCAGGTCGTCGAGCGGCTCGACCTCCTGGAGGAGTTCGACGTGATCCGCGATCTCGACCGGATCGCCGGCGAGCAGACCGGCTAGTGATGCGCCGACGGTCCGGGGGGCTCGCGGTGCTGCTCGTCGGCGTGATCTCGGCGTCCGTCGCTCCTGCAGATGCGCAGCAGCCAGCGAACCCCAAACCGGACGCGCAGATGCTGCTCGACCTCGATCTCCTGAGAGATGCCGACCTCGCGCGGGACCGGAGCTTCCTCACGCGGATGCGGCTCATCGAGCGGCTCCGGATGCTGGAGACGCTGCCCGTCCTCGACTCGCAGACGCAGACCGAGGCGCCTCCCAGGGAGGTGCGGTGACCATGCGGGCCCGCTGGCTGTCGGGACTTCTCGTACTGCTGGTGCTCCTGCTGGCCGGGATCCTCGAGGTTGCGTGGGGCCAGACCACGCGGATGGAGGGGCTCGAGAAGCTCTCTCCCGAGGAGCGTGCGATCGCCGAACGAAACCTCGAGCGGTGGCGCAGCCTCTCGCCCGAGGAGCGGGCGCGCGTGGTCGAGAACTATCGTCACTGGAAGTCCATGTCGGCCGAGGAGCAGCGGGCCGCGAAGGAGAGCTTCAAGCGCTTCAAGACGCTCCAGCCCGACGAGAAGGCGCGGATCCTGCACGACTTCCAGCGCTGGAACGAGCTGCCGGACGCGCGGCGGCAAGAGCTACAGAAGGCCTACGAGCGCTTCCAGCAGCTCCCCCCGGAGCGGCGCGAGCACATTTTGAAGACCTACCGCCAGTGGGAAACGATGTCGCCCGAGGAGCGGGAGCGCGTCACGAAGAACTACGAGCGCTGGAAGAACATGAGCCCCGAGGAGCGTGCTCACAAACGCAAAGAGCATGAGGCGCACGAGCGCTGGCGCCGCATGCCCCCGGAGGAGCGGGAGCGCCTGCGCGAGCAGTGGAAGAACGCGACGCCGGAGGAGCGGGAACGGCTCCGGCAGCAGTATCGCAGCCAGCGGCCGCCTCGAGGCCAGGAGCCGCCGAGGTGACGTGGCTCGCCCTCGTCCTGCTCACCCTTGGCGCGCTGACAGGATGCGGTGCGCCCGCGTTCGGCGCCGGCGCGGCCCCGCCCACGGGCGCGGCGCCGGCGGACGCGCTGCGCGTCGCCCCACCTCTGGCCGAAGCGCGACGGATCCTCCACGTGCTGAACCGCGTCGGCTTCGGTCCGCGTCCGGGCGACGTCGAGCGGGTGCGGGCGGTCGGCCTCGAGGCGTGGATCGACCGCCAGCTCCATCCCGAGACCATCGACGACCGAGCGACCGAGCGGGCGCTCGCCGAGCTGGCGTCAATTCGCCTGTCGATCCCCGAGGCGCTGCGCGAATACCCGCGACCCGATCCGGGGCTCAGAGAGAAGGTCCAGAACGGCGAGATGACGCGCGCGGAAATGATGGAGACGTACCCGCCCGAGAAGCGGCCGTTCAGGATCGCGGCCGAGCTCCAGGCCGCGAAGACGCTCCGCGCGGTCGAGAGCGAGCGCCAGCTCCAGGAGGTCATGGTCGACTTCTGGTTCAACCACTTCAACGTCTTCGCGGAGAAGGGTGACGTCCGCTGGTACGTCTCGGCCTACGAACGCGACGTCATCCGCCCGAATGCGCTGGGACGCTTCCCCGACCTCGTCCGTGCCAGCGCGCGCCATCCGGCGATGCTCTTCTACCTCGACAACTGGCTCTCCGCCCGACCGGGGTTCACCGTGCCGGTGGGCCCGAACAAGGGCCGGAAGGCGGGGCTGAACGAGAACTACGCGCGCGAGCTGATGGAGCTCCACACGCTCGGCGTGGACGGCGGGTACACGCAGACAGACGTCACAGAAGTCGCGCGCGCGTTCACGGGCTGGTCGATCGACCGCCCGCAGGTGGAGGGGCGCTTCATCTTCCGCCCGCGCATGCACGACACAGGCGAGAAGGTGGTGCTCGGCCACCGCATCCCGGCGGGCGGTGGCCAGGATGACGGCGAGCGGGTGCTCGAGATCCTGACCCACCATCCCGCGACCGCCCGCTTCATCGCCACCAAGCTCGTACGGCGCTTCGTTGCGGACACACCACCGCCCGCGCTCGTCGCGCGTGTCGCCGCGACCTATCTCAAGACCGAGGGTGACATCCGCGCGATGCTGCGGGCGATCTTCTCGTCGCCAGAGTTCTACGGCGAAGACGCCTACCGTGCCAAGGTCAAAAAGCCGTTCGAGTTCGTCGCGAGCGCGGTCCGTGCGCTCGGCGCCGCCGTGGACGCCCAAGCCGCGTTCGGCCTCGCGCGCGCGAGCGCGGAGATCGGTGAGCCGCTCTACCAGGCGCAGCCCCCGACAGGCTACCCGGACCGCGCCGAGGCGTGGGTGACCTCGGGGGCGCTCCTGGCGCGGATGAACTTCGCCCTCGCGCTCGCGAGCGGCCGATACCCGCGCGTCACCGTGGACCCGGGCGCGCTCGTCGCCGGCGCGGACCCCCGATCGCCCGATGCGGTGCTGGACCGGCTGCTCGCCGTGCTCGTCGCCGGCCAGACGAGCGCAGAGACGCGCGCGGTCCTTGCGGCGCAGCTCACCAATCCGGAGATCACGCGCCTGAGCCCTGACGACCGCGGCCCCGCGAACACCGACGTCGCCAAACTCGCCGCGCTGGTCCTGGGGTCCCCAGAGTTCCAACGGCGATAGGAGACACGCGATGAACCGACGGATTTTTTTGAAATCCGGGGCGTGCTCGCTCGTGGCGCTGGCAGGTCCGCCACGGTTCCTCGTCAGGACGGCGGCGGCGGACGCCCGGGGCAAGGTCCTCGTCGCCGTCTTCCAGCGCGGCGCGGTGGACGGGCTCAGCATGATCGTGCCATACGGCGACCCTGCGTACGCCACCGCCCGCCCGACGATCGCGCTCAAGCCACCCAAACGCGGCGAGGGCGACCGGGCGCTCGATCTCGACGGCTTCTTCGCGATGCACCCTGCGCTGGCGCCGCTCGTGCCGCTCTGGGAGAATCGCTCGCTCGCGGTCGTCCACGCCTGCGGCTCGCCCGACACGACCCGCTCGCACTTCGACGCCCAGGACTACATGGAGTCGGGGACGCCCGGAGTGAAGGCCACGCCCGACGGCTGGCTCGCGCGCGCCGTGAAGACGCTCCCCGCGAAGCCGGCGCCGTTCCGGGCTGTCGCGCTGGGCCGCGCCCTCCCCCGCGCGCTCCAGGGCGACGCAGGAGCGATCGCGATGCAGTCGATCGACCGGTTCGACATGCGAGCAGCAGACACCACCGCGCGCGGCGGCTTCGAGGCGCTCTACGCCCGAAGCGTGAGCGACGTGCTCTCGGGGACGGGGTACCAGACCTTCGAGGCGATGAAGATGCTCCAGAGCGCCAACGCCTCGCGCATCCCGCCTGCGAACGGCGCCGAGTACCCGCGCGGCCAGTTCGGCGAGGCAATGCGCCAGGTCGCCCAGCTCATCAAGGCGAACGTCGGGCTCGAGGTCGCCTTCGCCGACACTCAGGGCTGGGACACCCACGTCGGCCAGGGTGCCGAGCAAGGCCAGCTCGCCGCCCGGCTGCGCGAGTTCGCCGGGGCGCTCGCCGCCTTCGCGCAGGATCTCGGCGACCGGATGGCGGACGTCGTCGTCCTGACCATGTCCGAGTTCGGCCGCACGGTAGGAGAGAACGGCAACCGCGGCACCGACCACGGCCACGCGACCGCGATGCTGGCCCTGGGCGGCGCCGTCCGCGGGGGCCGTGTCTACGGTCGCTGGCCCGGGCTCGTGCGGGAGCAGCGCTTCGAGGATCGCGACCTCGCGGTGACAACCGACTTCCGCACGCTCTTCAGCGAGGTCGCCGCGCGCCACCTCGGCATCCCGTCGGCGCCGCTTTTTCCGGGCTGGAAGGCCTCCCAACCGCCGCTCGGCCTCTTCGCGTAGCGCTGCCTCGCCCCTGGTGGTTTGAGGGCGGGCACGGCGGGGTGCGTTGCGCGGCCGGGTGGCCGTGTGTTACCGTCCGCGCGTCATGGGCGACAACGTCACGCTCGTGCGCGACGGCGCACTCGCGACCGTCACGCTGAACCGACCCGACCGGCGCAACTCGCTGAGCGACGCGATGCTGACCGAGCTCGGGGCGGCGTTCGGCGAGCTGCGGGACGACGCCGCCACGCGCGTCGTGATCGTCACGGGCGCGCCGCCCGTCTTCTCCGCCGGCGCCGACGCCCCGCTCAGCTCGAAGATGACGCCGGACGAGCGGCGGCGGGCGTTCGCGCAGCGGAAGAGCCAGTTCCGCCGCCTCTTCGAGCGGGCGAACACGCTGCTCGAGAACCTCGAGCAGCCGACGATCGCGATGATCAACGGGCATGCGATCGGCGGCGGCTGGGGGCTCACGCTCGCGTGCGACTTCCGCTGGGCCGCGACGGAGGCGGAGTTCTGGATCCCCGAGGTGGACCTCGGCGTGCCGCTCGGCGTCGCCTCCACCACGCGCTTCGTCCGCCTCGTCGGCCCCGCGCGCGCCAAAGAGATCATCATGGAGTGCCGGCGTTACTCGGCCGCCGACGCCCACGCGATGGGCCTCCTCCACCGCGTCGTGCCGGGCCCATCGCTCCTCAAAGAGGTGCGGGCCTACGCCGAGCTCCTGGCCGCCAAGCCCTTCGCGCCGCTCGCAGAGGCCAAGGCGCGGCTCAACGCCGTCGCGCGCACGGGCATCCCCGAGGTCAACGCAATGACGGAGGGCTTTCTCGACCGTGGCTGAGACGCGGATGATGCTCGACGGTATCCGCATCCTCGATCTCTCGCGCGTCATCGCCGGGCCGTATTGCGCGACGCTCATGGCCGACCTCGGCGCCGACGTCGTGAAGGTCGAGCGGCCCGGCCGCGGCGACGACCTGCGCGCCTGGCGCGGCGACGGCATGAGCGCCACGTTCGCCGCCATCAACCGGAACAAGCGGGGGATCGCGGTCGACCTGCAGCACCCCGAGGGCGCCAGGCTCGTGCTCGAGCTCGCCCGGCGCGTGGACGTCCTCGTCGAGAACTTCCTGCCCGGCGTCGCCGACAGACTCGGGCTCGGCTACCAGGCGGTGAGCGCCGCGAACCCGTCGGTCGTCTACGCGTCCGTCACCGGCTTCGGCCAGACGGGGCCGCACGCGCGGCGCGCGGGGTACAACACGATCGCCCAGGGGATGAGCGGCATCATGGCTCTCACCGGCACGCCGGGGAGCCCACCCACCAAGGTCGGCGGCTCGGTGGCCGACCTCGCTGCCGGATTCCTCGCCTTCGGCGCGGTGAACGCCGCCCTCGTCCACCGGCTGCGGACGGGCCAGGGCCAGCACCTGGACGTGAGCTTGCTCGCCTCGACGCTCGCGCTCCTCCCCGATCCTGTCGCCCACTACTTCGACTCTGGCAAGCGCCCGCCTCGCCTCGGCAACCGGAACCCTCGGCAACCGGAATCCTAACCTCACACCGGCGGAGGCCTTCCGCACCAAGGACGGCTGGGTCCAGGTCGTCATCATGAACCCCGACCAGTACGGGCGCTTCTGCAACGTCCTCGGCGACGAGCAGCTCGCGACCGACCCGAAGTTCGCGACCAACGACAGTCGCCTCGCCCATCATGACGAGCTGAAGACGCGGATCGAAGCCGCCCTTGGCGGCGCGACGACAGCCGAGTGGGTGAGTCGCTTCGAGGCGGCCCAAGTCGCGGCCGGACCGATCTACGAATTCGACGAGGTGTTCGAGGACCCCCAGGTCAGGCACCTGGGCCTCGTGACGGAGATCGATCAACCGGGCTACGGGAAGGCGAAGATGCTCGCCTTCCCGGTCCGCGCGTCGGCGACGCCCGCGACGATCCGCCGCCCGGCCCCGCGGCTCGGGGAGCACACCGCCGAGGTGCTCGGCGAGCTCGGCATCTCGCGGGTCGAGATCGAGCGGCTCGCGGCGGCCGGCATCGTCGCGCTCGCCTGATCGGAGGTGGACATGAGACGGCTCGCGGTTCTCCTGGCGCTGGCGGTCCTCGTGGTCGCCGGCGGATGCGCCGGGCTCAAGGCCGGGCGTATGTTCCCGTCACCCGATCCCGCGCAGATCATCGTCAACGTGACCGACAAGGCGGCGCTCGTGAGGATGTTCGGCGAGCCCTACCAGGTCGGGCTCGACAGCGGCGATCCGACGTGGCGCTGGTTCTACGCCGCGCACGACGCCGGCGGCGAGGTTAGCAAGGACTTCTCCGTCCGTTTCAATCCGAACGGCACGGTCAAGTCCTATTCGTTGACGTCGAACTTCCCCGACGACATGAAGAAGCTCAGGTAAGGAGGCGACGGCGATGCCCAACATCACGATCCAGTGGTACGCGGGACGCACCCAGGACCAGAAGCGGCAGCTCACGGCCGCCATCACGGAGGCGATGGTGAAGATCGGCAAGACCACGCCCGACCAGGTCCACATCGTCTTCCAGGACGTCGAGAAGTCGAACTGGGGCTGGAACGGCAAGCTGGCGAGCGACTAGGTGTCTGGGGCCTGCCGAAGCGTGGCATCTAATCGGCGACGTCAAGCCCATCCCCGGGAGGACAGAAATGGCCCGATTGATCGCGCTGTTGGTCGCCCTGGCGTTCGCCCTCCTCTCACTCGGCCCCTCGCCGCTCCTCGCCCAGACCCCGACGAAGAAGGACGCGCCTGCCAAGACCGACGCGAAGAAGGCTGACGACGCCAAGAAGGCGGAGAGCAAGAGGAAGGAGAAGCTCGACCTCAACAGCGCCTCGGAGGCCGACCTCAAGACGCTGCCCGGGATCGGCGAGGCCTACGCCAAGAAGATCGTGGAGAACCGTCCGTACAAGCGGAAGGACGAGCTGGTCAGCAAGCACATCGTCCCGAAGGCCACGTACGACAAGATCAAGGACGACATCATCGCCCACCAAGGGAAGAAGTAGAAGCCTCTGACGCCCTGAGTCGTTGACAAGGAGCGTGGTTCGCGGATAATCACGCAGCCTCGCTCTCCGGGGGGATGACATCCATGAGCCGACCAGGGCGATCCGCCACCGGGGCCAGCAGCTCATCCATGGCCCGAGCACTGGCCATTCTTGCCCTCCTCCTCCTCGGATGGACGGCGCCACTCAACGCCGCGCCGGAGGGGACGATGACCTGGGGGCTCCACGTGACGCTGGCGTCGCGATGGCTCGACCCCGCCGAGACCGAAGCCCTCATCACGCCCTTCATGGTCCTCTACGCGATCCACGACGCTCTGGTGAAGCCTATGCCAGCGGGGCCCAACACCCCGAGCCTCGCCGAGTCGTGGTCGGTCTCGAAGGACGGGCTTACCTACGAGTTCGTGCTGAGGAAGCTCGCGACGTTCCACAACGGCGACCCCGTGAGCGCCGACGACGTCAAGTTCTCGTTCGACCGCTACAAAGGCGCGGCGGCCAAGCTGCTGAAGGACAAGGTCCGGGAGGTTCAGGTCGTCGACGCCCGGCGCGTGCGCTTCCACCTCAAGGAACCCTGGCCCGACTTCATGACCTTCTACGGCACCTCGGCATCCGGCGCCGCCTGGATCGTCCCCCGGAAGTACGTCGAGAAGGTCGGCGACGACGGCTTCAAGAAGGCGCCGGTCGGCGCGGGGCCGTACAGGGTGGTGAGCTTCACGCCGGGCGTGGAGCTGGTGATGGAGGCCTTCGACGGCTACTGGCGCAAGACGCCCAGCGTCAAGCGGCTCGTCTTCCGCTCCATTCCTGAAGAAGCGACGCGTGCCGCCGCCCTGAAGAACGGCGAAGTAGACATCGTCTATCTGCTCAGTGGGCCGATCGCCGAGGATGTCAGGCGAACCCCGAGCCTCCAGCTCGTGCCCTCGCAGCCTCCGGCTGTCTTCTGGCTGGAGTTCCTCGATCAGTGGGACCCGAAGTCGCCCTGGCACGACCGGCGCGTGCGGCTCGCCGCGAGCCTCGCCATCGATCGGCAGGCCGTCAATCAGGCCGAGACGCTGGGCTTCTCCCGACCCACCGGGAGCATAATTCCAAGAGCCTTCGAGTACGCGCTGCCCTTCGACCCGCCGCCCTACGATCCCAGGCGAGCCAAGCAGCTCCTCGTCGAGGCCGGCTACCCCAACGGCTTCGACGCCGGCGACTTCTACCCGTTCCCTCCCTACACGTGGCCGGGTATCTCCAGGCCCTCGGGATCCGGACGAGGATCCAGACGATGGAGCGCGCGACATTCCTCACCGCGTGGCGCGAGAAGAAGTTCAGAGGGCTCGTGATGGGCATCACCGGAGCGGCGGGCAACGCGGCCACCCGCCTCGAGGCCTACGTCACCAACGGCGGGATCTACTCGTACGGAGTCGCCCCCGAGGTGGAGGACCTCTTCCAGCGTCAGGCCAGGGAGCAGGACCGCGCCAGGCGCGAGACGCTCCTGCACCAGATCCAGAAGATTCTTCACGAGCGGGTGATGCACGCCCCGATCTACGAGCTGGCGTTCATCTGGGGCGTGGGGCCGCGCGTCGAGGAGTCGGGGGCAGACCTGATCAGGGGGCACGCCTACTCGGCGCCCTACGAAGACCTTCGCTTGAGGAAGCAATGAAGGGATACATCCTCCGGCGTCTCGGCTACTCGGTCATCTCCCTGTTCCTCTTGTCGGTGACCATCTTCCTCTTCGTGAGGGTCACCGGCGACCCCGCCGTCCTGCTCGTCGACTACTACCGGACCCCGGTGCTGGAGCTGTACCTGAGCCGCCTGCCGCACTCGCTCCTCCTGGCCGGGGCGGCGATGGTGTTCTCGCTCGTCGTCGGCATTCCGACGGGGATCATCGCGGCGGTGCGGGTCAACCGATGGTGGGACAGCGTGGGGAAGATCTTCGCGCTGCTCGGGCTGTCGATGCCGTCGTTCTGGGTCGGGCTGCTCATGATCCTCTTCTTCTCCGTCTACCTCGGCTGGCTCCCGTCGTCCGGGTCGGGCACCCTGCTCCACCTCGTGATGCCGGCCATCGCGCTGGGCTGGGTCTTCGCGGCCGCCCATATGCGGCTGACGCGCTCGTCCATGCTGGAGGTCCTCGGCTCGGAATACGTCAAGCTGGCGCGGCTCAAAGGGCTGCCGGAGGCGCTCGTCATTTCCAAGCACGCCTTCAAGAACGCGCTGATCCCGGTGCTCACTGCAGGCGACAGTCCTGCTCGGCGGCGCGATGATCGTGATCGTCAACCTCCTCGTGGACATCCTGTACGCCGTCATCGACCCGAGGATTCGATATTGAACGGTAGATCCGCGACGAACGACAGCCGTTCCGCGACCCTGACCCTCGCCTGGCGCCTCGCGGCCTTCCGTACGGAAGGGTTTCCGATCATCCCGACGGCGATCATCGTCACGGTGGCGCTGGTCGCGATCTTCGCGGACGCCCTCGCCCCCTACAATCCCGAGCTGGGGACGCTCGGCGACCGCTTCCGGCCGCCGGCGTGGCAGGCGGGCGGAAGCGAGAAGTACCTGCTCGGCACCGATCACCTCGGGCGCGACGTGCTCTCGCGGCTCATCTTCGGCGCCCGAGTCTCGATGATCGTAGGCTTCACCGCCGTGATCGTCGCGGGGTTCATCGGCACCGTTCTCGGCATCATCTCCGGCTATCTCGGCCGCTGGGTCGATCAGGTCATCATGCGGCTCACCGATACCTGGCTCGCCCTGCCCGCACTCACCTTCGCGATCTTCCTGGCCGCCATCGTGGGGCCGAGCGTCAACAACATCATCATCATTCTGGCCGCCGTCTACTGGACACGCTACGCGCGCGTCATTCGCGGGGAGGTGCTCTCCGTGAAGGAGCGGGATTTCGTGCGCCTGGCCGTCGTGGCCGGCTGCTCGAAGTGGACGATCATGCGTCGCCACATCCTGCCCAACGTCGTCAACTCCGCCATCGTGCTGGGGACGCTGCAGCTCGGCGTGGTGATCATCACCGAGGCCGCGCTCTCCTTCCTCGGCGTCGGCGTGCCTCCGCCCCAGCCGGCGTGGGGGTTGATGCTGGCCGACGGCAAGAAAGGCCTCATGGCAGGCTACTGGTGGCTGACGGTGCTGCCGGGCTCCTGCATCATGCTGATGGTCCTCTCCGCGAACCTCCTGGGCGACTGGCTTCGGGTCAAGTTCGATCCCCAGCTCCGCCAGCTGTGAGCGGTCCGCTCCTCGAGGTCCGGAACCTGTCGACGCACTACGTCAGCGCGCGCGGCACACGCGTGACCCGCGCGGTGGACGACGTCACCCTGACACTCGAAGCGGGCGCGACGCTCGGCATCGTCGGCGAGTCTGGCTCGGGCAAGACGACCCTGGCGCTCTCGCTGCTGCGGGTGCTCCCGCCGGCGGGCCGGATCGTCTCGGGCGAGATTAGCTTCGAGGGCGAGGACCTGCTCCGGAAATCCAACGCCGAGATGCGCCGGATCCGCGGCAAGCGCATCGCCATGATCCTGCAGGACCCGATGGCGTCGCTGAACCCGCTCTTCACGGTGGGCGACCAGGTCGCCGAGCCGATCCGGGTCCACGATGGCGCGAGCCGGCGCAGCGCCTGGAGCCGGGCGCAGGAGCTGTTGAAGGCGGTCCGCATCGCGGCGCCCGAGACGCGTGTGCGCGAGTATCCCCATCAGCTCTCTGGCGGGATGCGCCAGCGCATCGTCGGGGCGATCGCGATCTCGTGCGAGCCGCGCCTGCTCATCGCCGACGAGCCGACGACCAGCCTCGACCTCACGATCCAGGCGCAGTACCTGAACCTCCTGCGAGACCTCCAGCGCGCGCACCACCTCGCGCTCATCTTCATCACCCACAACCTCGGCATCGTGGCCAAGATGTGCGACCAGGTCGCGGTGATGTACGGGGGCCGCCTCGTCGAGTCCGGCCCCGTGGCGCGGATCTACAACGCGCCGGCGCATCCGTACACCCGGGCGCTCCTCGAGTCCATCCCGCGCCTCGGCGACAGCCGCACGCGGCTCACCGCGATCGACGGCCAGCCGCCAGACCCCGCCGCGCTCCCGGGCGGCTGCGCGTTCCACCCGCGCTGCCCGAAAGTCATGGACCGGTGCCGCGCGGAGGCACCGCCCGAGTTCAGCGTGGCCAACGCTCATACCAGCCGCTGCTGGCTTTCCGGCTAGCATGGCCGGACCCGTCCTCGAGGCGAAGAACCTCACCAAGCACTTCCCCGTGCGCCGCGGGCTCTTCGCGCGGGCGACGGCCGTCGTGAGGGCGGTCGACGACATCTCGTTCACCATCGAGCCGGGCAGGACGCTCGGCCTCGTGGGCGAGTCCGGCTGCGGCAAGACGACCACGGCGAAGCTCGTGCTGCTCCTCGAGCAGCCGACGGCTGGCCTCATGCGCTTCGAGGGGCAGGACCTCCAGACGCTCGAGCGCGGGAGCCTGCGCCACTACCGGCGCTCCGTGCAGGCCGTCTTCCAGGACCCCTACGCGTCGCTCAATCCGCGGATGCGCGTCGGCTCGATCATCGCCGAGCCGCTCGTCACCAACGAGCCGCTACCGTCGGCGGAAGTGCGGAAGCGCATCCTGCGTCTGCTCGAGCTGGTCGGGCTCCCCGAGCGCTCCGCCGATCTCTTCCCCCACGAGTTCTCGGGCGGCCAGCGCCAGCGGATCGCGATCGCACGGGCGCTCTCGCTCTCGCCGAAGCTCGTCGTGCTTGACGAGCCGGTCTCGGCGCTCGACGTGTCGATCCGCGCCCAGATCCTGAATCTCCTGCGCGACCTGCAGGCCCGGCTCGGCCTGTCGTACCTCTTCATCGCCCACGACCTGGCCGCGGTGGCCCACATGAGCCACACGATCGCGGTGATGTACCTGGGCAAGATCGTGGAGATCGGCGAAGCCGAGACGGTCGCCAAGGCCCCCAAGCATCCCTACACCCAGGCGCTCTTCTCGGCGGCGCTGCCCTCGCACCCCGACGAGAAGCGGGACGAGGTCGTCGTCACGGGAGAGGTTCCGAGCCCGCTCGCGCCCCCGTCCGGCTGCCGCTTCCACCCGCGCTGCCCATACGCGATGGCCCGCTGCGTGACCGAGGAGCCCGCGCTCCTCCCCGAGACGGGTCGCCTCGTCGCCTGCCACCTCTACACGGGCGTCAGGGTCTACGCCGGCCGCTGAGGCGCGCCGGGCAGCCGGTCGAGCGACTTCTCCAGGCAGCGCTTGATCTCGTCGCGACAGGCGCGGTACACGTCCTCGCCTTGGCCGACGGGGTCCGCGATGTCACCGTCCTCGCCGACGAACTCCTTGAGCGTGAAGACCGGCCGCCCATCCGCCTCGGCGAGGGCGGCCAGCTCGAGCTTCTGCCGCGCGGTCATCGTCAGGATGAGGTCGGCGGAGGCGACGAGGTCCGGGTGCTGGCGGAGGTCGGTGGAGAGGATCGCGGTCTCCGAGAGTTCGATCCCCTCCTCGCGGAGGACGAGGCGCGCGTCGAGCGACGGGATCATGCCGTCGCGCGCGGTTCGGCCGACGCCTCCCGACCGGACCCGGATGGGCGGGTCCCCACTCCGCTCCGCGAGCAGGCGTTCGAGGATGGCCTGGGCCATCACGCTCCGGCACGTGTTGGCGTGGCAGACGATGAGGACGGTCTTCACGGCTCCTCCCACGGCGACTGCCAGAACCGCACCCCATCCCCCAGGTCCTTCCATTCGTCGAGCGGGCGCTCCTGGAAGCTCTTGCCGAAGAGCGTGCCCGGTGGCGGCCTGAGGCCTCGGCCGAGCGTCGCGGGAAAGAGCGCCGCGAGCGCGTCCGGCGTGAGGCGCCGGTCGGCCTCGAGCCGGCGGACCGCCTGGGGCTGGGCGAGCAGCGTGTAGCCGTAGCCGAAGGAGTGGAACACCTGCCCGGTGACGTGCTGGGCGGCGTCACTCGCCAGGAAGACGACGAGCGGCGCGACGTTGTCGGGGTCGCGCTCGGTTCCGGCCGCCAGCTCGCTCGGCCACTTGCCGGTCTGCTCGAAGACCTCGCGGCCGCGCGGCGTGGAGTCGATCATCCGCGTGGCGCCGCTCGGGAAAATCGCGTTCGCGGTCACGCCGTATTTGGCGAGCGCGTTGGCGGTGGACCACGTGAGGCCGAGGATCCCGGCCTTCGCCGCCGCGTAGTTGGGCTGGCCCGGTGCACCGAGGGCGGAGACGGAGGACATGCCGATGATCCGCCCGCCGCGCTGCTCGCGCATCGCCACCGAGGCCGCGCGCGTGCAGTTGAACATGCCGTCGAGGTGGACCGCGATCACCGCGTCCCACTCGGCCTCGGTCATGTTGAAGATCATCCGGTCGCGCAGGATGCCGGCGACGTGGACGAGGATGTCGATCCGGCCCCAGGCGCGGACCACCTGTTCGACCATCGCCGCCGCCCCGGCGAAGTCGGCGACCGAGCCGAAGTTCGGCGCCGCCGTGCCGCCGGCCTTGACGATCTCGTCCACCACCTGCGCGGCCGGGTGCGGGTCGCCCCCCTCGCCCGAGAGGCTCGCGCCGAGATCGTTGACGACGACCTTCGCCCCCGCCTTGGCCAGCGCGATCGCGATCCCACGACCGATCCCCCGCCCCGCTCCCGTCACCAGCGCCGTCTTGCCGTCGAGCATGCCCATGGTCACTCCGGAAGAGGTCGGTAATACGGGTTGCCCGCCTTGGTCCACGCGCCGAGCATCTCGCGGAACTCGGGCCCCATCGGGTCGATCCCGCGCATCGGCATCGTGCCGCGGCGGATCGTGAAGTCGTGCGGGGCCAGCTCGCCGGCCCGCTCGAAGTGGCGCGCGGCGGCCTCGGCACGCCCGTGCTCGAAGAGCCACTGACCGAGGCCGAACTCCGCCCGCGCCTGCTGGTGCGCCTCGGTGGGCAGGGCCTGGAGCTCCCGCGTCCGCCCCTCGGAGAGCGGCGCCGCCTCGCCCCTCACCCACGCCCGGAGCGCCCCGAGGTGCTTCGCGGCCTCGAGCCCCGTGATGTGCTTGAAGGTATCGGTGCCGAAGGCGACATCGTTCGGTCGGACGATCCGGCCGCGCGCGTCGATCCAGACGATCGTCGGCACGTTGACCATGTTGTAGAGGTCGGCGACGACGTGTCGCGTGTCGATCAGTGACGGGTGGGCGGGCTTGGCCGCCTCGATCCAGGGGCGCGCGGTCTCGGGACTCTTGT
>Ga0209057_1002045_pt1 | contig 15801 bp, 3 predicted proteins | sample GraSoiAngelo_146_FD_185903 | JGI IMG/M metagenome (GOLD analysis project Ga0209057, IMG submission 185903) | Grasslands soil microbial communities from the Angelo Coastal Reserve, California, USA - 14_1009_05_30cm (SPAdes) (version 2) | ecosystem: Environmental > Terrestrial > Soil > Grasslands ... | reverse complement strand
ATCTTGAGACATGCACACAGGCGCTCCGACAAGCGTTATCGCTTGTATGAGGGCGGGACTTCCGCTGCTCGCGCTTGCAACCTGTGCGGTCCTCGGTTTGCAGGGCTGCGGCGAGAGCGCGCTCCAAGGCCCCGAGGCCAAACCACCGACCGGACTGCAACCCGCGATCGACCCTGAAAACGTCCCCAGCTTGACCGCGCCCGATCCCAGCGGCGAGCCCGCCGCGCCATCGCTCGACATGATGATCACGAAGTCGATGCTGTACGCGGCAGCACTGAAGCACGGCGTCAATCCCTATCTCGTGATGGGGCTCGCGTGGCACGAGAGTGGATGGCAGGCGGCGGTGGTGTCGTCGGCGGGCGCGGTCGGGATCATGCAGGTGATGCCCTCGACTGCGGCTGCGGACGGTCCTGCGCTCCTGAAGCGCAAGGTGAACCTCTTTGACCCCGGAGACAACATCGACATGGGGACCGCGATTCTGAAACACAACCTCGACAGCTACCACAACGACATCGCGAAAGCGCTCACCGCGTACTACGCCGGCGGTGGCGCGGTCACGGATTGGGTGCACCTGCGGTCCGACTGCCGCCACTACGTGTGGGCCGTCTACAACGCGGCCATGATGTTCAAGGACGGAAAGGGTCCGGTCTAGCGCGACGCCACGGTCGATTCGCGCACCGACAGTTCCGGGCTCAGGACCATCTGCCGCGGCGATTGGTCGCGCACTCCCGACATGCTGACCGCCAGCTTGGCCATCTCGCGACCCATGTCCTCGACCGGTTGCCTCACGCTCGAAAGTGGCGGCCGCGTCGCTGAGGCGATCGGCGAATCGTCGAACCCGATCACCGCCACGTCGTCGGGCACGCGCCGCCCAAGCACCTGCAGCGCCCACATGGCGCCCGCCGCCATCGCGTCCGAGGCGGCGAACACCGCATCGATCTCGTCGGCCGTCGCGAGCAGACGACCCATCGCGAGCTCGCCGCTGTCGCGATCCAGGTCGCCGTAGTCGACGAAATCCGAGCGCAGCCCCGCGCTCCACATCGCTTCGCGAAAGCCCGCCAGACGCGCCCGCGCCGCTGCCGAGTGATCCGGGCCGGCGATGTGTGCGATGCGCCGGCGCCCCTGCTTGATCAGGTGCTCGGTCGCGGCTCGGCCCCCGGCGTGGTTGTCGACGTCGACAAAGCTGACCTCTTGCGATTGCGGCGGCCGCCCGCCGAACACCATCGGGATGCCGCGGGCGTTCAGTCGCGCGGGCAGCGTGTCCGACTCGTGCAGGGCCAGCATCAGGACGGCATCGACATGCCCGCCCACCAGGTACTGCTCGAGGCGCTGCACGTCGGCTGGCGACTGGGGCGAGAAGAGCACCATCTGCAGCCCGCTCGCCGACAGCTCCTCACCAATGCCGCGGAGCAGTCGCGAGAGCAGGGGGTCGAGAAAGTACCCCGAGCCTGGCTCTGGCACGACGACGCCGACGGATTCGCTGCGCCCGGCGGCGAGACTCCGGGCCGCGCTGTTGGGCACGTAGCCGAGACGCGTGGCCGCGCTTTCAACGGCGCGGCGCGCTTCCTCGCTCACCCTGGGGTTGCCGCTGAAGACCCGGGAAGCCGTCGCGCGCGATACGCCGGCCGCTCGGGCGACCTGGTCGAGCGTAGCTGCAGTTCGTGAAACCGCTTCCATGGATACCCCTTGGGGTGCGATAAGTAGACCGCGCGGGACCGCTGCGGTCAATGGGCGCGTGGTGGAAAGTACGGCGGAGTCAGGGCCGGGATGGGTCAGGAGGCGGAACGAAAAGTGTCCCAACCGAAGCCTGCAAATCGATGACGTCGACCAATTTTTGTAAGTTGTGCCACCACGCCTTGGGCGGCGGCCATCTGCCCCAAAGATTTTCTTGACGTTTTTTTAGACGGTGGTAGACTGCGGCAACTTCGGGGTCCGCCACCGCACCGTGTCTAGAGGGAGGAAGGGTGCTTTTCCGTTCGGTTTTGTCGTCGCCTCATGCGATCCACGCATGGGCTGAGGCGATCGCTTGAGCGCCGGCGCGGTGCCTAAATGATCAAGAGTTGGCTGGGCGGACTGGGTTCGTTGACTTGGACCGTGGCTGTGGTTTCGGCAGTCACGATCGCGGTGGGATCGGCGGCGCAGATGGTTCCGTTCACCGCTTCGACCCCGGCGGTGTCAGCACCTACCCAGCCGGAGCGAGCCCCCGCGGCGATCGTGCGACTCGCCGATGGACCGGGAGCGGGACTGCTGACGATCCAGATGAGCAATCCGTTCTCCGACCTACGTGTCAATGAGATCAGCGACCGTATCGGCACCGATGTCGTCGCGTCATTCCCGGCTTTCGGCACATACATCCTCAAGCGGCCGGAAATTTCGGTAGAGGTCACTGGACGGGACACGGCGAGCATTTACTTCCCTCGTCTGGCCACGTGGAGCCAGATCAAGGGCTATCTCTCCGACAACGGTCTCACTCTCGTCCCAAGCAGATACCACCGCGATGAAAGCGGTTGGGCGATCAACGTCATGCTGCCGAAGATCGACGCACAACCCATCGACCCGTATGCGGGGCTTTGGAGAGTGCAGCTGCCCGGGCATCCGAGCCTCGATCGCGTGAACGCATGGGCCACGTCAAAGGGATTCACGGTCAAGAGCTTCGACCCGAGCACAGGCGAGGCGATGCTGCGAGGTCACGCCGTGGAACGTCCACGGCTCACTGCGGCGCAAATTGCTGACCTGCTGCGCAAGCTGCTGCCCGCGCAATCCACGCCGACGCTGCCGCAGCTATCAGCGGCGTCGGGGTTGACTGTGACCGCCGGCACGGCGAAGCTGGCGTGGAGTCGCGCTCAAGGCGCGAGCGCTTATGCCGTTTGGCGCTCAGCGTCTGTGACCGGGCCCTGGACCTTGGTGGGTCGAGTTTCGAACGCGGTCAGTCCACTCGCGTTCACCGACTCGACCGCGCCAGCAGGCACCTCGTTCTACCGCGTCACCTCGCTTCGGTCATGCCCGGGTGGCCTGGGTCTCGACTGCGACACACAGTCGCCGATGACCATGGACGCGGCCCAGTCATCCGGCGTGGTGCTGACGATGCTCGAAGCGGCCGCGCCGACGGCGACAGGGACCACGACCACCGACCCGACGACAACCACTCCGCCGCCCACGTCGACGCCGCCGCCGACGACTACCGACACGACGACTACTACGCCGCCGCCGACGAGTACGACACCGCCGACCGACACAACCACGACAGGAACCGGAACGACGCCTCCGACCACGACGCCTCCCGCGGACACGATCACCTCACCCGCTCCAGATGCAGCAGCCTCCGATGGACATGTCACTGTGTCGTGGCAGGCGATCGCAGGCGCGTCCGGCTACAAGGTGTTTCGCACACAGGCCGGCGCCTCGCCCGTACTGGTGACGACGACGACCGCGCTCTCGATCATCGACGTCGGTGGCACCGCGGGCGAGTCGTACACGTACGGCGTGCTTCCGATCCTGCCGGCGACGACACCGGTGCAGCAGATCCAATCGATCGCGTTGCCATGGGCACCGGTCACAAGCTTGCCCGTCGTGCTCGATATGCAACCGGCGGGCGGATCCGTGAGTGGCGTCCTCGTGCTGACCGCATCGATCCGAACGGGTGACGGGACAGCATCGGTCACGTGGAGCGTCTCGGGACCCGAGGGCACCGTTTCAATCGGCACCGCGCAAGCCCAGCCGTCCGCGTCCGACCTCCTGACGGGGACCGCCGCGATGAAGTGGGACTCGGCGGTGGTGGCAGACGGCTCATATCAACTGCACAGCGCGGTCAGCGACCACTCAGGTCACATGACCTCGTTCGACACATCGATTCGCATCCATAACTCGGCGCCGGCCGCGCCGACTTCACTCGGCGCCGCTCCGTTGCAGACGGGTGTCGCCCTAACGTGGCAGCAGCCCGCCGCCGCCGACGGTGCCGTCTACGTCGTGAGCCGCGACTCGGCTTCGGTGGCAGAGCTTCCCGCCGGGACATTGAGCTGGGTCGACTGGAACGCGACCGCTGGTGAACACGCTTACACGGTCGAGCTCGAGGACCAGTACGGCCACGGAAGCCACAAGGCGACCGCGACTGTGACCGCGACGCGCGATGGCGACGACGATGTCACGCCACTGCTCACGATCCGACTGCCGAACGGCAGCGCCCTGGGCGCCGACGGACGTGTGACAGGTCGCCTGCTCGTCGTGGCCGACAGCGCCAGCCGCAGCGGGGTCACCTTCGAGTACGCCGCCGATGGTGCAAACGCATGGACGCAAGTCCCGGCACCGGTCTCGTGCTCGCCGGGTTGCATCGCCGACTGGAGCGTGGCCAGCGTCGCCGCGGGCCACTATCGAGTCCGCGCCGTTTCCAGCCACGGATCGGCTGGACAAGGCGTCGGGTTCACGATCGTGGCGCCGGCCCCTCCCGCCGCCGCCGCACCACCGCCCACCGCGCCTATGACTTTTTACTGGGTGCCGAGCTCAACGCTGGCCGCCGTCTCCGGCCTGCGAGCGGTGGCGGGCGCCGGCGCCATTACTTTGCTGTGGTCGCCCGTCGCGGACTCAACCGGCTACCAGGTGGAGCGCTCGGACACGTCCGACGGGACGTTCTCGGTGGTCGCGCGACTCGGGAGCCCGATCTATCGCGATAGGTCGACTGCCGGCGGCCAGTACTACTTCAGGGTTCGGGCCCTGTCCGGCACCATGGTTGGCACCGCGTCGGGGGTCGTCTCCGCGATTCTGGTTCCGGCCGCGAGCGCCCAAAGCGGCGGCGTCTTCGTGGCCGCGGCGGCGCCGGCGACGCTCGCTCTCGGCGCGACATCGCAAGCCGCCACCGCCGGGTCGCAGCTTGCTGTCAGCGCATCCGGCCAGGCCTCGTCGAACGTGGCCAGTGTGAACGTCCAGGTCCAGCAAGCAAGCACCTGGCGTACGATCGCCACGCTCCCGGCTGCCTCATCGAGCGGCACATGGTCCGCCTCTGGAACCGCTCTCACGGCGCAGCTCCCGGACGGCTCCTACGCGGTGCGCGCCGTCGCCGTCTCACCGAGCGGCAGTGCAGTCGCGACCACTGAGCAGAGCGCATTGACCGTCGTCCACGCGGCATCCGCTGTGACCGGGCTGGTCGCGGTGGCGCAGGGCGGCAGCTTGAACCTCAGCTGGACGCCGGCGGCTGGCGACGTGACGTACAGCGTTTACCGGGTCGAAGCCGCGGGCTCTGCGCTGACTCTGGCCGCCAGCGGCCTGATGACCACGACGTTCGTCGACACCGGCCTGGTGCCCGGCACGTCTAACGGATACGTCGTCGCGGCGCTCGACGGTTTCGGCAACGAAGGTCCTCTCAGCAATCCCGCGTGGGCCACGCTGCCGGTTTCGTCGATCCCGCAGCTTTCAGTCCTGACCCCGATGGCGGCGGAGCAACCGGGCGAGGAGAGCATCCTTCTCGCAGCCGCCGCCCAGGCGGCGGCCGGTGTGGCTTCGGTCCAGTTCTCCTACGCGCCGTCCGGCGGCGGCGACTGGATCAACCTCAACCCCGTCACGCCAGGCGCTCCGGCGCCGTCCGGCGGAAACAACATGCTCGCCATTGCCGGCGCGACCGCCTGGTCAACCACCTTCCGCACCACTGGCCTCTCCGCGGGCAGCTACAACTTCCGCGTCGTCGTGACCGACAGCGCCGGGCGCTCAGCCCAGACGACAGACACGTTCTTCGTCGGAGCCGCCGGCGCCCGTGGACCTCCGGCTTCGGGCTTCCAGCTCTCAGCCTCGGCCACCACCGCGGGCACGCATCTTGCCTGGACGGGTGGCGCCGGGTCCGCCTACCAGGTGCGCCGCGCGGTCGGCGCGAACCAAACCTTCTCCTCGCTGGCGACAGTTGCCGGCACCGCATTCGACGACACCAACCTGATCGTGGGCTTGACCTATGGCTATCAGGTCGTCGAGCTGGACCCCAGCGTCATCGTCACCAACACCCGCACGGTCACCGCCACCCTCACCCCGCCGACCGTGGTCACGTCGACCGGCGGATCGGCAACAAGCACTGACGGCAGCGCCAGCGTGAACTTCGCGCCAGGGAGCGTCGCCGGGGGACTGGCGGTTTCCGTCAGTCAGAAGACGTCGGTCGTCCCGCGCGGCATCGTGGCCCTGTCGTCGGTATTCGATCTCAGCGCCGTCGACACGGCTACCGGTGAGTTGATCTCGTCGTTCGGCACGTTCCCGACTCTTACGATCCACTACAACCCTGCCGGCCTGACCCCCACAGCCATCTACTACCTGGCTCCGGACGGCACCGTGGTGGCAATTCCGTCCACGGTCGACCGGGTCGGCCACACCATCAGCGCGGTAATCCGGCATTTCAGCGATTACGCCGCCGGCGCGGCCGTGACGATCCTGGTATCTGCCGCGTCGTCGTCACTTTTCGCACCAGACAGCACGATGGTCACCGCCACCGTCACATTGGACAGCGATTCGACTCTGGCCAACCTGGCGCCGGTAACTTTCCATACGGACCTGGGAGGTTTTGGCTCACCTGGTGCTGAGACCTGCACAACTGGCCCGAGTGGGACATGCTCGGTAACCCTCTCGAGCAGCGTGGCTGGGACAGCCAACGTCACGGCCAGCGTTGGAACCTACAGCAGCGCGTCCGCCTCCGTGGTCACGTTCCAGGCTCATTCGTTCGACGTTTCGGGCACGAATGTGACGCTCGATGCGGATGCTGGCGCCCAGACCGTGACCATCACCGCCGACGGAACCGCTTCAACCCGAGCCTTTGGCAGCATCACTTCGATCTCGATAACAGGGACGGCCGGCGCGACTGACACCTTCACGATCAACGCAGGCGCCGACTCGATTCCGAGTCCTACGATCGGGATCACGCTGACCGGCGGGAGTGGCTTGGGAGCCACCACTGCATTCCACGCAACCCGTGATCACGACATGACCCTCGCCGACCTTCTGTTCAGTGCCGGGCGGGACTACACGCTGGCCTCGATCACCACGGCCAACCTGACGAGCTCGTCGACCTCGAGCCCGCGCATGATCGACACGACAGGGTTCGCCGGGCAGGTGACCCTCAGCGCGGGCGGCGCAGGTGACAAATTGATGGCCGGCGGTGGAGGCAGCACGCTGAACAGCGGCGCCGGCATCGACCGCTACGTCTTCCAGGACGGCTTCGGCGCAGTGACGATCAACAACCCTCAGCCGACCGACATCCTCGATTTCGTCGCGGTGACCACCACCCTGACGGTTCAATCCGATTTCTCGATTCACTCGGGCATTGCCAACTCGATCAATCAGACCGGTGGTCGGGCCAGGCAGGTCGACTTCTCGCTTGGCACCGGCACCAGCCTCACGGACACGATCAAGAGCTCGGTGAGCGACCTGAGCAACTACATCGCGAAGTTGAAGAACAACCTCGCGGAACTGAACAATGTGCTGCCGCTGCTCAACTCCGGCGTGAGCAGCAACCTCGCCAAGCTGCTCGACCTCGTGAAAACGATCCAGGACTTCGTCGATGGCAACGATGCCGGGAAAACCGGCATCAACAAGAAGATCGACGCGGCGATGGCGTCGGCAACTCCGCCGACCACGCTTCAAGGTTTGATCGCTCTCCTGAACAGCACCAACGCCGGAGTCTTCAGCTCGATCAGTCCATCGACCGATTACCGAGGCGCCGCGGCGAGCACCCCGACTCCCGGGCAACTCGAAGGCCTGATCATCCTCGACCTTCCAGAGCATGCGTTCATCGACCAGCACATCGATCTCAACCTAGGCAATATCGCGCAGAAGCTTGGGCTCCACATCGATCCGAATCCCAAGCTGACCGTAACCGGCAAGATCAGCGGAGACCTGGTCGTCGGCTTCGTCCCGGGTGCAGCATCGCCCACCGTCTTCCTGGTCCCCTACACGTCCGCGTCGGCGCCCGGCACCCACGTCGACGCCAGTGTCCGGCTGCAGTTGAACCTCTCAAATCTCACCGTCGGCCTAAGCCTGCTCGAAGCGAAGTTCGCCGCCGGTTCTGGGATCGACTTCTCGCCTTCGCTAACGCTCAAGCTCAAAGACCAAGGGACGACCGGACGAGTCTCCGGCACTGACATCTTGAACGCCGGCGCCCGCAACCTCGTAGATCTCAGTGTCCAGCCCGACCTTCACGTCTCTCTGACCGCCACAGTATCGCCGGGCATCCAGGTCATCCAGAACACCGGGATGGATAGCGAGCCTCTTGTCACGGCGACGCTAAAGGTGGATGTGATGGGTGTCTTCGGAACCTCAGCGGGATCGCCGAAAGTCGACTACTCGTTCGACGCCACTCCTGGCGGCGCTGTCACCTCGACGCTGCACTTGATCGAGAACTTCAGTACCGCGGGACCCAATGAGATCATGGGCATGCTCGGCCAGGTCGTCGATCTTTTCACCTCGATTTCGAAGGCCCAGGGGCTCCAGCAGCAGAAGATTCCGTTTACCAACGTCACCGTGGGCGACGCGCTGAACTTTGCGAAAGTGTTCAAGCACGAGGTACTCGACCCCCTCTTTAAGAGTGGGGACGCCCTGCACCCTGACGCGAACGGGGATGGCACGGTTGATATCAACGACTTCAACTTCGGCGGGATCCAGAGCATGCTCGACCGCATCTCTGTGGGCATCGGCCTCCAACCGGGCGCCCTGAAAGCGACGTACAACAGCACCACCAAAGAGCTGAAGTTCAACTTCTCGCTCGACCCTTGGTTTGGCCTTGGCACCCAGGCGGAGATTCTTCTCGGCCCGAAGGGTAGGGTGACAACGGTCCGCGAGGGCAAGTCCGATCCGTCGGGTGTCAACGAGCTCCAGGAGCTCGTACTGAACGCAACAGCGGGCATATTCCGCCTTTCCTTCGAGGGCAAGACGACCGATGACATCTTGATCGACAGCAACGCAAGCACGACCGCAGGTCGGATCAAGACAAAGCTCGAAGGCTTGACGGGGAAGATTTCATCCGGCGACGTCAGCGTCACGCCCGCCGATCCAGCCGACCCGCACAACGCCCTCTACACGATCGAGTTCAAGGGCGCGTTGGCCAAGAAGAACGTCTCCCAAATCGGCGTCGACACTGGCCTCCTCAACATCCTGACGATCCTCGGCGCCGCGCTAGGACTGCAGAACGACAGCACACGCCAGACGCTCGTGGTGCCGGATGACAAGAACTTCTGGCTCGCGTATCCGAATTCCGTCGGCAAGCTCGACCTCACGGACAAGCTGACTTGGGACGCGACGGCCAACGACATCCGCGATGCGCTGATCGGCCTTCCAGGGATCGGTCGCGACTCCAGTGGCAATCCCAACGTGACCGTGACGAAGCACGCTACTGTCGGCACCGGGCCGGCGGTCTACATCGTGACCTTCGTGGGCAGCTTTGCGGGAGCGACGCCTCGGAAGGTGGAGCCGATCGTGGCGGCTGGCGGTTTCGACCTGCAGTTCGGAGCCAGTCTCGGAGACCTCGCCGGCATTCAGACGTCCGGGAGCGTGATCCCGCTCGCCGGCCTGTTCGCCCACGCATCGTTCGGAATCAACCTCGACAGCTCGTCGTCGCGCTCGACGCTTTCGCCCGGGGTCTTCGCGCCGGGCCCGCGCATCGACGTGTACGCGACCGCCGAAGGCGGCAAGTCGATCACAGTGCGGACCCTCCGTAACGGTTCAGCCACCAACGGCGAGATCCAGGTCCTCACGGTGCGAGGCGCCAGCCAGTTCTCACTCAAATACGGGACGACCAGCATCGGTCCGTTGAATGCCAACATCGCACCCGAGGGGGGCAGCGGCAGCCTGCACAGCGAGCTGGCGGCCAAGGGCGTTCCTATCGACAGCATCGTCGAGAGCGATCGCCCGGAGGGTCGCGTCTACCGGATCCTGTTTACGCCAAGTGCTTCGATTCTTCCGGAGCTCGAGCCAGACGGGACCCAGCTGACCCCGATCAACGAGACCCAGCGGGTTTCGGTCGAGAACGCCAACGACGGCACCTTCACATTGACCGTCACGTCCCCGGCCGGGACGAGCAAGATCACCGGAGATATCGCCCGCAACGCCTCGGCGACGGGTACGGACAGCGTCCAGGACAAGATCAACGCCCAATTTGCGAGCGGGGTCACAGTGGCGTCGCAGCACGACCGCTAGTTATGACGTCACATTCGGGGGCACGGAATTCGCCGGCCAGGACGTGCCGCTGATGGTTGCCGATGCCAGCAACCTGCTCGGCGCGATCGACAACGGCAAACTTCTCAGCAGCGTCAACTTCGGCGCCTCGCTACTGGATGGCCCGGCGATAGTCGTCGTGACGACGCAAGACGCGTCGGCCGACGCGACAGTGTCGACGGCCGCCGACGGCGGCAGCGCGCTCGGCGTTCGCACTACGCAGCCTGGCGTCGCCTCGACAACCAGCGAGGTCCAAGAGGTAGGGGTCCGCGGCGGCGGAAGCTTCACGCTCAGCTACAACGGCGTAGCCACGGCTGTGATCGCGTATAACTCGCCCGCCTCCATGGTGCAGCAGCGGCTCAATTCCATCGTCGCGCTAACCAACAAGGTCACGGTCGCGTCGTCGGTCGTGCCGGCAGGCACGATTTACACGGTCACTTTCGACAAATCGCTCGGCAACGTCTCGGAGCTCGTGGCCAATGAGACGTCGCTGGTCTCTACCTTCGCCGAAGGGGCGTCTCCTTCGACTGACGAACAGCAGGACGTCACGGTCCCGAACAACTATCTGTTCACCCTCACCTTCGCTTACGACGCCAACCACAACGGCACGATCGACGACAACGAAACCGGCACCACGGTGGCACTCTCGACAGCGGCCACCAAACCTTTGGTTGAGAGCGCGCTCGCCTCACTTCCGAACATCGCCGCCGGCGATGTCGACGTTCAGGTGACCGCCGGCGCCACTTCGACGGTTTTCCGCATCAGGTTCACGGGTGCGAACCTTGGCGGTAGGAACCTGCCGCCAGTTACCGCCGCCCTGGTCCGGAATGAAATCCAGGCCGTCAACGTAACGGGAGCGGTGGCCGGCACCTACCGCCTGCGCTTCGCGTACGACGCGAACGGCGATGGCACGGTCGATGACACCGAAAACTTGGTCACCGATCCGATTGACGTGACTCTCGGCGCCACCGAGCTCGAGGCCAAGATGGCGTCACTGGCCAACATCGGCAGTACAGGAACCGTCCACAACGTCGCCGTGCTGCCTGTCAACAACGGATACCTGGTCGCGTTCATCGGCCCACTCGCGGGACTCGATGTGCCCGCGCTGACGGTCGAAGGTAAGAGCCTTGTGGCGCAGGACGAGGTGCAGACGATCCAGGTGCTTAACGCCACCGACGGGAAGTTCAAGCTGACATTCGCGCTCGATGTCGACAACAACGGACGCATCGACGCAAGCGAGCGCGTGACGACGGCAGAGATCACGTTCCCTGCCACCGCGGCGAGCGTCCAGACCGCGCTGGAAGCTGTTTCGGTCAGCGCTGGTGGGGCCACCCTTGCCCTGTCAGGCAAGGTGAAGGTGTCCCTGGTCGGCGACACGTACACCGCGGTCTTCCATCTCGGCAGCCCGAGCGCGACGGCGCCCCCGGGCGACGGCCACGACACGACCTTCGATGACATCGCCCCGAGGATCACAAGCGCGGCCGGGCTGCTCGACAGTCACCTGGCCGACCCAACCACCATTGCGGAGCATGTCAGCGGCAGCGCTTGTCACTGCCCGAACGCAAGTGGCTCTCTCGAAACTGCAGTACAGGTCGCCGGCGCGGGAGGTGTGTGGCGTCAGTGGGTCTGGGTGGACTCAAACGCGCCGAACCAGGTTCCCACCCCCGACCCCCAGACGATGGAAGGCCAGGTCACCTACTCAAAGGTTGCGACCCAGGACAACCCGATCGACCACCACTCGATCGACCGCAACGTCTTCATCTTCCCCGACGCCGGGTTCCAATCGAAAGTCGCGACCGGCAACCTCACCCAAGGCGAGCCGAACGAGCGAGGCCGGATCGAGCTCGAGATCGAGCAGCGGGCGATCCCCGACTGGGCTATGCCTCAATGGGGCGACTGGGTCCACGTCGAGGGTGCGCTCATCTTTGACTGCGCCCACTGGCAGGACGGCATCCGCTCCGAGATTCATCCCCCGCGCGTGATCATGAGCCTGCGCGACGCGGCCCAGGCCACTTGGACGAACACGACGACCGGAGCTTCGATCCCTGGTCCTCGTCCAGGCTGGGTCGACATCGCCCCCGCCCAGCAGTGGCTTGACTCCGCGGGGACCGCGATCACGACGGACCTCGGAACAATTCCGCTGCAAACGTCGCGGGCTGACATCTGGGGATCCAGCGACGGTGGAGAGGCGCGCGAGCAGCTGACCTGTTTCGGGCTGTTGACCTCCTGCCCCAACGGCGACTGGTACCAGCCCCTGTTCGACAAGGACTATGACTTCTTCGTCCCGGCCCCTACCGCGGGTCCAACCGGCGCCACCCTGGTCTACAAGCTGGTCACCAACGGTCGCGACCTCCCGAGCTGCTCGAGCAAGCACGACGTCTGTGGCATGACGAACATAGCCGTCGACGACCCAAGCCGCATCGTGGTAGCGCAGACGACACAGGGTGGCGTCGACGGCTATCACGTCCACATCAACTTCACAGGCGCGAGCGGCGGCAGCGCGTTCGCGGAACCGACCGGCAAGCTCTACGGCTTCGGCTTCACGGTTGAGGTCGCGTGGGCAGTGCCGGCCACGACAGCGCCGCGCCGCGTGCGGGTCGTGCTCGACTCCTTCAACATCACGAACCCGGACGACGGCAAGATCTTCGGCTCCTACCTCGACGGTGAATGGCAGATCGCCGCCCTGATTGGCGACCAGTTCAAGTTCATCCTGTTCGACGGGCACTCCACCGACCATGACCTCGACGCGCCCTACAGCAACAACATCGCTGTCGGCAACCTGACGCTCAAGACCTCGGGCACCGATTGCGTCGGGCCGTGCACCAACAGGTTCGAGGTCCCGCTCCTGCAGGGTCAGCCGCTCCGCGTGTTCCTCCGCGGCAAAGAGATCGACCTCTTCAACGACGAGCTGGGGGTTGTCGAGCACATCTTCACAGCCGCCACGAACTACGGAATCGGCCAGTCATTCACCGAAAAGTTCCAAGCCAAGACGTCCTCAGGTGACGATGCGCTCGATACGCCGAGTTGCCCGTGCGGGAGCGTGACCTACCACATCGAAGATGCCGGCGGAGGCCCAGCAGGCGCGGCTTCGCCGCCGAACCGCTTCTGGAATCCGCTCCCGATCACCGCGGACATCGGCAAGCTCGTCAACAACGACCCGCTGACTCAGATCGGCGTGACGCTCGACAACACCACGACGACCGGCAACAAGGTGCCCGAGGAGCTCGCTAAGCAACTGCAGGCGGCGATCAATGACGCACTCGATGCGTCGGGAGCGACGCCGGGCTTCATGAGCGGCACGATCGGGGCCAGTGGCACGTTTACGGCGACATATGTGCCATTCGGCGCCCCGCAGTTCATCACCCAGGGTCCGCACATCCACTTTGGCCAAGAAGCGGGGATGCCCGACAACCCAGTCCAGGGCGCCATCCAGACGGTGGTCGTGTTCCCGGCCTCGTCGCCGACAACTCCGGCGATTCCCGGAACATCGGGCGGCTCAGGCACGCCCGCGACGCCGGGTGCCGGCGATTCCGTCTGGGTCGGAGGGGTCAATGGCGGCGTCTGGCGAACTGACAACGCGAACGCAACTGGCTTTGGCAACGTGGTCTGGCGCGCTCTGCTCGATGTCGGTCCCCAGATGTCGATCGGAGCGCTGGAGCTCGATCCCACGGGTGACATCAGGAACGCCAATCACGCGGTTCTTGTCGCCGGCATCGCCGACACCAGCTCATTCCATTCGGGAAGCGCGCTGACAGGTCTCGTCCGTACGACAGACGGCGGCGCGACGTGGACTCAGCTCGGCATCAAGGATCTGTTCGGACTGAACGTCACCGGCGTGGTGGCCCGCGGGAACGTCATCCTCGTCTCCGCGACCGGTACGAACGGCGGTGTTTGGAGAAGCACCGACGCTGGTGCGACGTTCACACCACTGTCCGGCAACGCCCTCGTGTACGGGCTGCCGGCGGGCGCCGCCTACGACCTCGAAGGCGATCCATTCGACAGCGCCGGGAATATCGGCAACCTGACCCGCGTGTATGCGCTGATGGACGGAGCCGGCGTCTACCGGACCGATGATCTGGGCGACCACTGGGATGCGGCTGGTGGAGCGAACTTTGGCACTGCAACGAGCTTGTTCTTGAGTCATGCTCCGGCCCTGGGCGGCGGGAACCTCACCACCGTAAACGCCAAGCTCGCCGTTCGTCCGGACGCCCCGGGCGACACGGTCTATGCGGCGCTAACCATCCACCTGGACGGCTGTCGCGTAGCGTGCATCGACTACTCCCGCATATTCCGATCCGTCGACGCGGGCCGCAACTGGAGCGCCCCGCTCACACCAGGCACCTGCGAAGGACCGAACGTCGCTCTGGAACTTGGCGGAGCATGCAACAACGGCGTCGATCGGCAGTTTGGGACGCATCCATTCGGCGAGGGTGACCTCTTCCTTGCGCTGGCGGCAGACCACGCCGCCGGGATCGTCTACGTCGGCGGCGATTCGCAGCCGGCCGCCGACGTTGGCGGGGACGGCGCGTGGGGCGGTGGCGACGATGTGATCTCGACGGCTCGTCCCAACTCGAGCGGCGCTACCAACTACACGGCACGGATATTCCGCTGCGACTTCACCGCCGCAAGCTGCAGCTCAATCACCGACAACGGTACGGACGATCACAGCACGCCGCACGCGGACTCCCGCGCGATGGCGGTCAACGTGCTGGGTGAACTGGTCCTGACCGGCGACGGCGGAATCTACCGGATGAAGGATCCGACCCAGACCAACGCGGCGGTCCTTACCACCTGGCACTCATACAACGGCGATGTCGGCAAGGCCATTTTCGTCGGCGAGCAGCATTCCTGCGACTACGACCACGTGTCGAAGGCGATCATCTGCGGCAACCAGGACACCGGCGTCGCTGAGCAGACGACCGACACAGGCCTCGGGGTGACGACCGTTTTGGACTCGCCCATTTGGCGTGAGGTCTCCCAGGGCGATGGCGGAATCGTGGCGGTGGACGACAGCGGCGCGCTGTCCTATCGCTACTCGAGCGGCCAGCAGCTCTCCGGATTCATGTACCGCCAGTGCGACGCGGCCGGTCGCTGCGGCGCCGACACTAATGCCGACGGCACCATCGATGTCGGCGAAGACACAAACCGCAACTGTCTGCTGGACTCGGGCGAGGACACGAACGCCAACGGGATCCTCGACTCCGCGGAGGGATGCCTCTCCTTCAGCCCGGCGCTTACAGACAACGCGACCGGCAATCCAATCAATCGGGCGAACGGGCCTTTCTACACGCCGATCGCGATCAACACCATCGACCCGAGGTTCATCGCGATCGGAGCCAACAACGGGATCTACATCTCGGATGCCAACCGCGGCGTGAGCCTGCACCTGGTCACGATCGTGGGCCCCGCAACCACAGGAATCACGCGGGCGCTCGCATTTGGAGGTACCTCCGGCGGCGTGGCCAACCAGGAGGTCCTGTACTTCGGCGATGCCAACGGAAACCTCTACTTGCGGACTGCCGCTGCCGGCTCTGCGACTGCTTTGCCTGGCTACCATGGGGGCGCCCCTGTTGACCTAGCCATCAGGCCGGATGACTGGCACGTCGTCGTCGTCACGGATGGCACCCGCAT
>Ga0209057_1002041_pt1 | contig 15820 bp, 20 predicted proteins | sample GraSoiAngelo_146_FD_185903 | JGI IMG/M metagenome (GOLD analysis project Ga0209057, IMG submission 185903) | Grasslands soil microbial communities from the Angelo Coastal Reserve, California, USA - 14_1009_05_30cm (SPAdes) (version 2) | ecosystem: Environmental > Terrestrial > Soil > Grasslands ... | reverse complement strand
GAATGCTCTTGGCTCGGTCATGGAAGTCCTGAATTCCTAGCTTCGCAGCCCATTCTTCAGCCTCGGAGAGGTCTTGTGAGGAGAGTTGTTGTCGAAGCCCCTTAGTTCTCCATTTGGGCTTAGCGAGACTCCCTATTTCTTGAACAGGAAAGAGCTTGGACATCTACCCGCTTCCCTCAAGCAGTTCGGATGCCTTTGACAGCGCTTCCAACTTCTGGTTCGCGATCCCTTGCGGTACAAATTTCAGGTCTGAATTGGAAGCAAGAACCAGTTGACGGGCATCTACTTTTTCGGAGAATTTTCGGGCTGTGTCAGCGATCCAGTTAGCATCCTCCACAAAGGATTCCCGTGAGTCGACAACGCCCAACACGAATGCTTTCGATGTCTTTTCCTGTTCGTTGAACGAGGAAATGTCAGTTTCGAACAGGTCAATTCCAACACCGAAGATTGGTAGGTTTAGAAGGGCAGGGAGTAACGGGGCAGCGTCGCCAAAATAGGTCTGGACCACAAAATCTCCCGGGCTATCTTTTACTAAGGAACGGATTGCTCCAAGGGCGAGGTCAACCTCTGACTGGTCCCTAAAGCTCTCCCTGTAGGGTTGATAGACCAAACAGGGTTCCGATAGTTGGAAGAGTGTAACGCCTTCATTCTTGAGTCTCCGGATAATCTCGCGCTCGGCAGTTGCAATGTCGAAGAGCAAATCAGCATAATTCTTGTAGTGCTTGTTCTCCGACAGTTGAGAGAATGTGTACGGTCCAGGGAGAGTGACTTTTCGATCCCTCTCTTTTGTCAAGAGATCGGCTCGAAGAAAGTTCTTGGGGTCGATGTTGCCGGCGGAGATCTTGCCTACGATGATGGGTTTTTGGTAGAACGTATTAGTGTCAAACCATCTCGAGTATCGGGTGCCCGATTCCACTCCTTGCAGAGCTCGCGTGACAGGTCTAAGCTGATCCTGCCAGCCTAAGGCTCCGTCGGAAAAATGCTTGAAGCCGAGGCTCTCTTGGAGCTTGATGACTTCCCTTGTCTCCTGCTCAAGTTGGACTTCCACTTGGCTCCAGCTGGCTTTTGCCCGCTCGTACGAACGGGTGAGTTCAATTAGCTTCTCGGACCGCGGGTGAATTCCCGCAAGCTGGATTTCCAGAGACATGTTTTCGTTGCAGTCTCGTTATTCTAATTATATAAGTTCTATCGTACTCATATTCCGTTAGGAATAGCTCCTAACGTATTCCGACAGGAATAAGAGCATCGTTCAACATGTTTGGGATATGCTACCGTCGTTGGGGGAGATTCCGAAGAAGAGGAAAGATCTCGGACTAACGCAGTCGAGACTCGCTGTCTCCGCTGGAGTAAGTCAATCGATAATCGCTAAGATAGAAGCGGGTTCCGTGGACCCGTCTTATTCGATAGTTCAAAGACTATTCAGCGCCTTGGAAAGAGCTGGGGTTGAAAACCCTGCGCGTCGGGTGGATGAGCTGATTAGTCGTCCCGTTGTCTCTGTGGCGAGAACGCAGCTTGTAAGGGATGCTGTTGACTTGATGAGGCGTAGGGGCTATTCGCAGCTTCCGGTTTTCGAAAGCGGAAGATGTGTCGGAAGTATTTCGGAGAAGACGATTCTTGATCGGGCTGCTCGCGGTGAGTCCCTAGATTCCGTCCTTGGCCTCAAGGTTCGTGAGATTATGGATTCGCCGTTGCCCGTGGTCAATAGTGACACTCCGCTCGATCTGGTTCTGGGATTGTTGCAGAACAACTATGGCGTCCTCGTTTCGAAGGGTGAGAACCTTGTTGGTATTCTGACAAAGTCGGATATTCTGAAGACAAGGAGATAGTTCTGGGATGAATAACATTGCAGTGCGTGAGGTACCCAGCCTGTTTCCGATGACCATTCACTAAGGTAACATCACTCCTATCCAAGAACAACTCAGGCTGTGTTCTCCTGTTCGAGATACTACGGGAGAGACAATGAGTCCCTTGGATGAGAGTGAACGATCACTAGGTATGGGTTGAACGAATGCTAGTCCAACTTGCCAGTCTAGATCCCATCTGGACTCTCTTCACAGTCATAGGAATACTCACCATGTTCGGACGCAAGAAGAAAGACGAGAAAGAAGGCCAAGAAACCGAAGATGTGTCCACATCAATGTCAACGTTGGTGCCTACTCCTCCTGTCACGTCAACTCCGGTCCAAGCTCCTCCTATTTCCTCAAGTTCACCTACTCCTCCGAGCCCTCCATCTATGAGCACTTCCAGTTTCTATCAGCCTCCCAGAAGCTCCCCAGCTCCTACCCAGGCAGACGAGGATAGTTCGCTAAGCAGACTGCTACAATCTCTGCTGAAAGACTTGCCGACTGACGCGAGCACGTTTGGCGGGGAACAGCCGAGAGGGTTCGCCATGCAGAGTAATCCAGAATGGGTGCCGCCGAGAGCGACGCCCACAAGCAGGCCGATGACGATCGTCCCAGGCGGAAAGAAGGGCCTTGAGCTAGAGAAACCAAGTATTGCGCCTCTCCTGCCAGCGACTTCCGCTCGCTCCATGAAACTTCCCGAGCCTGGGGAGCAGCCTGCAAAGGAAACAGTCCAGCCCAAATTCTATCCGCCACCATCAGCGGACAAACCGGAGAAACCGGCTCGAGAAGAAGCTCAGAAACGTCCCAGCGCTCCAAGGGTCTCTCAGAGTTTCGACCATATCTTCGAGCTTACGCAAGGAAACCTCGAATCTCCCGGTCTCGTTGTCGTGAATGGCAGCCCAGGTTCAGGGAAGACGACTCTGTGCTCCGGGCTCGCGAGCAGTTTTCTGAAGCAGGGAAACCCGTGCATGTACGTAACCTACGATAAAGCGCCTGGTGCGCTCAGGGAACAGATGAAGAAGATGAGCGCGGATCCTTCGGAGGCCGAGTCCCAGTACAGGTTCTTGCTAGTGGACGGGTTTTCGTCCCAGTCCGACTCGTTCAGTTTTGAGCCATACTATGTTGAGAAGGCGTTTGACTTCGATTCTATACAGGACGCGCTGGTCAAGAACAGTTCCATGTTTATCGGCGAGAAGACCAAGATTCTGTTCGACTCGATCGATCCGGTTGTCGCGAAGGTTGCGTCCAAGGATTTTGTCAAGCGATTAGGCGAGACGTTGGACAAGCTGAGAGACTCGAACGTGACACTGGTCTTGACAGTGGATCTATCGAAGGCGCCTAAGGATGTGGTGAAGTGGTTGGAGGATACTGCCTCGTGTGTTATCGATCTGGACAAGGACGATTCTGATCCCAACGGGCGAGAATTGAAGGTCCGGAGGCTGAACGGGTCCGCTTCAAGGCTTGACACGGAGACTTTCGAGATAGACTCCAGCAAGGGACTCGTCTTCGTAAAATAGCCTCCTCCGTTCACGGACAGAGGAGCAAACAGGGACTAGTCACTCTTCGTCTTTAGAGTCCTCCGCTTGCGGTGGAGGTTGGAACGCTTCCAAGGGCACCCATCGGCTCTTCTGTGCACCTTTAACCCAGGCGCCTGCTCCATCGATCCATTCGACAACACCCTCGATTGTTTCGCCGCTCATCAAGGTCACCTTGACGTTGTCGCCGGGCTTGGGAAGAGACATGAACGGAGCAAAACGGGGCTGGCTAAGGTATGATAAAACCCTGACATGGACAAGCAGAGGAACCAGTCACGCATCGTTAGAGCCCGATACTTACTTTCACATGGGTCCGCAGGGACCACTCATACGACGCGAGGGTCGGTCGCTAAGACCCCCTATTTCCTGAAACCATTTCCTGCCCGGCACTGATATTGGGCGAGACAGGCTGATCAAAGCACAATCTAGGCTTAGGTCGGTCGGGAATTATCCGCGTTTACAGCGTGGATTATTCCTTGTTCTAGACATGCCTGTTCAGATATTGAATCAGGGCTGATATTGGGCGAGTTTCTAAACCATACGAAAGGTCTAGAGGGGTTCTACGTAGCCGAAGCCTTCACGTATGATTTTGCGCACTTTCTCAGCCCTCTCTTCTGTGTTCTTATCTAAGAAAATCTTGACGATGTGGCCCTTTTCGGTCTCGAAGCGCAAACCTTCTTTGCGAAACTTTTCTACGGCATCGTTCAGTGTAAAATGGTTTCCGAAAGTCGCGACAATAACTGCGCGGTTCTTCTTCTTACCACCAAGCCTTATCGCGGTCTTTCTGAAACCTTCGGCTAAACCGTAAGCCATCGTAAATCCCAGAGCTTTCTAGAATGAGCGAACCTGCTATATGACTATCGGGTAAACGATTGAGGATCTGTTATCTAGGCTTTTACGCTGCCAGTTCAATAGGCCGCATCCTCTCAGATGGCCTTTTACCCAAGACTCTTCCAAGCTCCACCGCAACAACTCTGCGATTGGATCTCTGACCGCCATACCACCTGTTCACTTGAATGTCACCATACTTCCGTCGGAAGAGGCCGAAAACATGATCCAGCTTCTCCTGAGCAAGACTTCCGCTTCCTTCGAAAAGTATCTCCCCAACTTCAACCTCCACCCTACGAGTCTTCTTCACGTTTTTCCACCAATCAGAATCCTCATGAGCTAAGAAGAACAAGTTTCCGTCCTCGAAAACGAACCAGAGTTCGACAGTGCGAGACAAGCCGGTTCGTCGACCCTTGGTAGTCAGGTTGAGGTAAGGCGTTTCTTCCAGAATAGCCTCACTAGTAGCCAATACGCTTCCCGACATGCCGAGGGTTATCTGACCCTGCGTTATAACCCTAAGGGCTTCTGTGGCGAGCCCTTACTCGAACGATTCGCTCGATTCGTCGTTGCCGACCGGCTCGGTCTTCGCAGGTTGAGAAACTGGAGTTCGCTCCGGCAGGAGAGAGTATCTACCATCGGAGGTTCGATAGATGGCCACCCGATGGACAGTTTCCCAGCCGGCACTTCCCTGATGTCGAATCTGGATGGTCAACACCTCCGCGCTAGGGTCGCTCTTTCCGGGCCAAACGGTTAGTCCGAGAAAGTCTCCGTTGGGAAGTTTGCTTGTGAACCTTGCTTTGTACTTCTGCCTCTCAGCCATCATGGGCCGCTATCGCGCGTTCATCGCGTATTAAGATACGCTTTTCTTGACTTCGACATGCTTGATCGAAAGATGCATCTTATTATTTGACTGAATTCGAATGTTCAGTGACGGTATTGCTCTCTGGAACGCTAGTCGCTCTCCGAGCGCTGGAACGTGAAGATCTAACAGTTCTGCACAAGTGGCAGAACGACGAAGAGATCATGCGCTTGGCTCGTTCCTTTCCGGACCATGTGATCTCGAAGGAAGCGCTGGAGGCTGAATTCGCGAGAGAGCTGAAGGGAGAAGACACGGGAAGGCGAGCCTACATTATCGAAGAGAAATCCAGCCGCAAGCCAGTCGGCTGGGCGACGATTCGGATTCACCAGTTTCAACGACGGATGACGGCTGCTGATGTCGGTTTGGCACTGGGGGAGAGGACCGCCTGGAACAAGGGCTATGGGACAGAGACAGCCAAACTACTGCTGGATGAAGTGTTTAGACAATTGAACCTGCACCGAGCCGAATGGTGGACTTACGCTGAGAACAACGTCAGCGTACAACTCGCCAAGAAACTGGGCTTCAAAGAAGAAGCCCACCTAAGAGACGCGGTCTTCTTCGACAACCGCTACCATGACTTGGTTGTACTTGGCCTGCTCAAACAGGAATTCGAATCGATAAGAGCCGCGGCCAGAACATCGAGCAGCGAAACGACCGTTAGCTATTTACAGAGCCCGTAGCGAGAAAGCAACCGACATTGAGCACCCTAGAACTGAAGGCCCAGAAGGGAGACACCGTATCGGTACATTATCTCGGACGATACCCCGGCGGGAAGGTCTTCGATACCTCAATGGAGAAAGAAGCGAGAACCGCAGGACTTTACAGTCCTGCCCGAGACTACAAGCCCTTGCAGGTAATTCTCGGAGCCGGAAAAGTGATTCAAGGATTCGACGAAGCCCTGATCGGTATGAAGGTCAATGAGGAGAAAGAGGTCGTAATTCCCCCAGAGAAGGCTTACGGGAAAACAGGGAATCATCCCATGGCAGGCAAGACACTACAGTTCAAGTTACGGATAACCAATATAAGACGCCCATAGTAGCCGGGTAATCTTCTAGTCCGTGATACCAAGCACTGCTCTCATTATTGGTTCTTTTCAGCCGTTTCGGAGGACAATTTCTTCCTGCCGAGGTAAAGTGAAACAACCGCCACAATAGTTATCCCTGCCGCGAACACATTCCCCCCAACCAGGCCCCCAAGCGCACTCAGCAAAGACGGAAGACTTTGTTCCCATGATGTTGGACTAGTATGTTGAGGCGAGGTCGATGGAGTAGTGGCTGGAATATTCACAGTGATGCTCCCGCTTCCGGAGCTTGAGGCGTGAGCCGCATCGCCAGCATAGTTGCCTGTAATTGTAGCCGTTCCCATGGCAGTTGGAGCAAAACTTACAGAACAGCTCGAGGCTGCGTCAGTGTCCCCAACTAGCATACAGAAGTCAGAGGAAAAAGATCCGATGACCCCGCTGCCTGTGAAAGTAACATTTCCAGTCGGCACCGTGGCTGCGCTCGGTGACTTATCTGATACCGTTATCGTGCATGAGTTTGTCTGGCCTACAATAACAGGGCTTGAACAAGTTATTTCTGTGGTAGTCACGCGCACCGTACTGGCAAAGTTTCCCGACCCGGAGCTTCCCGTATGAATCAGGTCGCCTCCATAATTTCCTGAGACGGTAACTATGCCGTTAGCCGAACGAGTAAATTGCACGGAGCAATTCGAAGTTGCCCCCGCTCCTGCGGCAAGAGCACAGCTTAGCTGAGGGAAGGAACTGTTGGTCGTGAAGGTGACCGTACCCGTTGGGGCAGTTGCTGTTGCCCCAGAGTTATCGTTGACAGTGGCAATGCAGTCGCTTGGCTGGCCAATTACCACTGGACCCGAGCACGTTATCGTTGTGGTAGTTGGTACCTTGAGCGTGCCTACTATCGCAGTGGTGTCAGAGCTCCCAATGTGTGTGCCGTCTCCGGTATAACTGCTGATGATTATTGCTTGTCCGGGCCCGGAAAAAGCAAAGGTAACTGAACAGCTGGCCGCGTCGCTCGAACCACTCGAAAGCTGGCAGTTGGTTGGAGATAGAAACCCGGGTCCAGTGCTTGAGAAAGCTATAGACCCTGACGGCGGTGTTGGCTGACCGACGGACGTGTCGGTTACCATAGTAGTGCACGAACTGGGTAGTCCAATTACAACGGTAGAGGGAAAACAGGTCAGGTTGGTGGAAGTCGTTCTAGGAGTGGCTTGGATTGAGGTTGAGTCAGAGCTTGCTGAATGGGTGGCATCACCTAGGTACTCACTGTCGATGGTGACAGTTTCCACTGCGGAGGGTACGAAGCTGACAGAACAACTTGCGGAGGTTATCGATCCGACGAGCCTGCAAGAGGCAACTGTAAAAGAACCAGCTCCGTTGCTTGAGACGTTGACAGTGCCGGATGGAGCTATAGTTGCTCCTGGCGAAGTGTCAGTAACCACGACTCCACACAAGCTGGTTCGGCCAACCGCGACCGGTGAACTGCACGACAGAGTGGTCGATGTGAGTGTTACTATATTCACGACTAAACTAGTCGAGCTAGAGCGAGCCAGAGGGCTGGTGCCAGCCACTTTCGCCGTATACGTTCCAGCCGGCGCCGAGCCTGTGGCTACATGCAACGTTGACGTACCAGGAATTAGCGGCGTGACCAGTACTACCGGAGGGTCTATCGTTACCACGGGCCCTGAAGGTGAGATGGAAGCTGTCAGATTTACAGTTCCCGTGAAGCTGCCAACACTTTTGACGACAATACTGGCGTTCGCGCTTGCCCCACTCTGGATTCCTAGAGGACTAGGCGTGATCGTTATACCGAATTTTTGATTGGCAACGGAAGGAGAGACTAGAGTCAGTCCCTGGGCTAGAGAAGGTATTGAGACCGTGACTAGACCGAATGCGAGAACCGATATCACGAGACCTCGAAAGATTGATCCATGTTTCATGGGGACTGCTTCCTCCATAGCAGTGCCTCGCATCCTACGATAATCGATGATTTAACCATGACTGGAAACCCATTGGTTAAAGCATTCTCTCATGCACCGGTCTCGGCTCATCCATTGGAATGCAGTTGAGGCCAAAGAGGGCTCGACGTCTTCGGATGTCTGGGTAGGTCGTGAACTATAGAGAGTCAGCCCAAATCTGCTTCGCGAAAGTGAGAATCCTCCAATCATCATTGACCTGTCCCGATTGCCTTCCCAGGGACGAGACGTGGCTACGGCGTTACGGTCCTACAAATCAACCGATCGATACCCCTTGGTCTTTGTCGATGGGGATCCTGGGAACTTAGAAAGAGTGAAGGCTCGAATTCCCGACGCAGTCTACATAAGCTAGGATCAGATCGTCGAAAGACTGGAAGACATCGTCATGCCTCCACTTGGAGAACTCCAACGAGCTAGGTCACGTCTAGAAGGCTACGCAGGAGTGCCTCTCTACCAGAAGCTCGGAATCAAACCGGGATACACCGTTTCCCTAGTTGGGGCGCCTCCGGGGTTCCGACAGGCCTTGGGCGAATTACCCGAGAATGCCGTGCTTCGAGATGGCGTAAGAGGCCAATCCAGCCTTACCTTGTGGTTCGCAAGGTCCAGAGCAGAGTTGGAGGAGAGACTGCAACGGATGAAGGTGTTTTCGAAGAATGCTGGATTATGGATCATCTGGCCGAAGCAAACCTCCCAACTTCAAACCGACTTAGGGCAACCGGTGGTCAGGGAAGCAGGGATAGCCGCTGGGATGGTTGATTTCAAGATCTGCTCGATTGACAAGACTTGGTCGGGCCTCCGGTTCACTCTGAAAAAGAAGTAACTGTCGTGTCCCATTGACTGCGAGCCAGTTCAGCGATCAATAGTGTTCAACCTCGGATCGAAGATCGATCACTTTACCCGGACCGTCTCCGCGATGGTAACATAAGGTCAGTAGGGTCGACTAACCGAAGTTCAGCTACGACTTCGGATTTGACTTCTCTTGGAATGGTCCGCGTCTAACGCGCAAGAATATCGTGAGGCCTGGAGGCGAGGAGATTGAGCTTGGTGGATATTCTAATTTCGATAGGAAGTGCGGGGCTCGCGATCTTTAGTATCCCTACGGTTTTGAACAAGAATTCTCAGGTTCCGAGAAAGACAGCGAGTATTCCCTCAGCGTCTATCTTGACATATTTCGTTCCGTTATTTGCGATCAGCGGATTAGACCTCACCGCCATAACCATCGCTGGGCAGGCCATCGTATGGTGGCTAATTGTCGCTCTAAGACCTGTCAAAACAACTGGGTCAACCTGATGACTTCGTAAAACGACGCGAACTTGGATCATGGTGCGGCCGCCGGGATTTGAAGTCCCGAACCGCTGTTAAGGCGGTTTCCCGGGTCGTTGGGTTGGAAGCCCATTGGACGCTACTAGGGGCTATGTCCTAGACCAGGCTAGACTACGGCCGCTGACCTTGCGTTTAGTCCATAGTCTTTTCTGCCTTACGATTGGTCGAGAACACGCAGGGATCCTGGCTCCGCCCAGTTGCAGAACCTAGCAAATAGTCAGGTTCGGGACGGGTCTCAACTAGTCTTAAAATCTGACGAGGCGCCCGCTAGGATGTTTTGAAAATTCTCCCAATTGAACGCGATCTAGCCCAGGCTCGTGACTATCTTAACGAAAGGAGCCTGCAGGTCGGCCGCATTCTTCCCATCGGTGACGATCTACTCGGGGAGTTCTTCGCAACAGGCAACAGTTATGTTCTAAAAAAGGGACGGGTCGTCGACGCCCTATTCTCCTATAATGCGGGAAGAGAGAAGCAGGCTCCCACGGCGAGATTCCGCGTAGTAACAGATTCGGTTTCTGGCCTGAAAGAAGCGACAAGACTCGTTGAGGAAACAGCTGTTGCGGGCGAGAAGATAGTCCTTCGAACTAATGTGTTCGGGTACGACAAGAAGCGGCTCCAGGCTCTGAAGGCGTTAGGATACGTTGTTGGCGCTTCATTGCCAGGAGTCGTCTCACTCGATGGGAGGAGATTTGATTATCATCTTCTCTACAAGGATCTAAGTTCGAGGTACAAGCCTGGGATTCAAAGAAGCTATGCAAAGCCGGGCCTGTACAAGGCAGTGGAGATAGAGAAGGCAAAGACGCCAAAACTGAAGATCAGAGGCTATCGATCAGATGATCGGCCGATCCTTGACAAGTTCGTAACTCATCAGAACGTGATTCGGGGAATCGGCTCTGGGGTCTTTGAGGGTCTATACCCGTGGCCACCGAGCGATTATCAACGGAGGGTTGAATCAAAGCAGATTTTTCCGATCGTCTGTGAGGATGAGCTCATTAGGGAACCTGTAGGGGTTGTCGATCTCTTCGGATCTTTCGCACAAGTCATGCAACATTCGATGGGTATTGGAATCTATGTTAGAGCTGACTACCAAGGGCTTGGCGTTGGGACGATGTTGATGGAGGCTTCGAAGACTCTTGCCATGAGGTTGCATCTAGGTGCGGTTTGGTTGAGCGTTTTCGAGGGAAACGGCCCCGCTTTGGCGCTTTATCGAAAAACTGGGTTTGAAGAATCCGGAAGGGTGCCCGGGTGGTTGCAAGAGGGATATGTCGATGAGATCTTCATGACTCTGAAGCTAGAATAGAATCCTGATAGCGTTTCTATTGGATGCTCACTAATTCTTGAGCAACCACTCTTTTCGAGCAAGACCGCGTTCGGTTAAGGCGTATTGGAACCTGCCAGCTCGGCGGGACCGGCTCAGCAGTCCTTGTCTCCAATAACGAAGAAGCGCCATCTCGACTGCCTTGTCTGTCAACTTGAGTGCCGTGTCCGTCGCCAGGAGCTGTCGAATCTTGAGGCTATCGAATTCTTTCGTCAGCTCGAAGAGACCGAGTATCCGTATCTTGAGCTGATTGTAGTCCATTGTTGCGAGGCATCAATGAGTTAAACACATAAACCTATCGTGCGAGATGCGATTCTGATAATCTTCTTTGCATAGTATGAGGAGGGCTGGGAGTAACACCTTGTATGTTTTCCTGGGCATGTTGTTTCGGCGAAACACTTTCACTTTCACTCCCGATTTTTAGAGTAACACCTTGTCGAAGTAGGGTCGGGACCGAAAATCGTTATATATCTACAACGGAGAAGGCTCGGGCTGAGCATTATTGTCCGGCATAGAAACAGTTCAGGCTTCAGTTCAGTCCAACCAACCTAGCGGGACGATAGAGGTGACCGTTAGACACAACGGGGCAGAGACCAAGGTCATTGGGAACCCGGAGAATGTAGTTCGCGAACTTGTCATCTTCTTCTCCAAAGCTTACCCTTCCCTTGAGCTCGCATCGAGGCTAGTACTCTCTGTTGACAGCACGGAGTTCCTGCGAAGCTGTTCGGGCGTTCTAGCTTATTCACCAGAAGGACTCGTGATCCTGAAAGATACAACGACGTTGAAGGATAGGGAGCTCATGATGCTTCATGTCGCCGGAGCACGGATGTTCTACGTGATGGGAAAGAAAGACAACGACTCCATCTCTCTAGACGAATTGGCCAAGATTACGGGCCGGGTCACTGGGACCATTGCAGGCCGGCTGAGCGAACTGGTCAGAGAACAACTCATCGAACGAATCGGAAAAGGCTCCTACAGGCTCACTACTATGGGACAAAGAATCGTCATCCAGACACTGATGCCGAAAGCGGTGCAGTTGCCGGAGAGGTAGAGAGCGATGACAGAGCGTCCGAAGATCAAGGTTCAGATCGAATGGGGAGACATCAAACACACCGTTGAAGGCGACTTGGAAACGGTTGTACAGGAGGTTATGCGGTTCGCAGCCCAAGTCCTACCCAACTATTCACTCGCATCGAAACTGACATTCTCCCCCGACTATTCGTCGATGGTGGACGATCTCTCCGAGACTGTCAAACTGACACCTGAGGGTGAGGCCGTCTTTCTGAAGCCAGAGATGTCAGCAGAGCAATCGATCGCGCTCGTCCTGCTCGCGACCCGGGTTGCGCATGCGGTCGGCACTCGACCCAGCGTCGATATGAGCCCTGAGAATATCAGCAAGGCTATCGGAAAATCTGTCAAGACAGTCCGCAACACCCTGGCGATGATGGGGAAAACAGGTATCGTCGAGCGGACCAACGAGGGAAACTATCGGCTCTCGATCCAGGGGATTCGCAAGTCGCACGAGATCGCGAGAGGCGTAACAGCTCGCGCCGCAGTGTCCCAGCATGAACCAAAGGTGACCGCGCCAGGATGATACTAGAGAGGGTGCGGGGACAGGCGGGAGAGGGGGATCTCCCGCCCAATACTGGGGGAATCTAACCTTGCTCCACCGCACCCAGGAACTAACTGAACCTCTAGCACAATTAAAAAGCATACCGGAAGAGCTCCAACATCCAATACCAGAAGCACTTCTCCAACTCTCGACAAAATCAATGCAATCGCTACGAGGATCCACTCTCAACCCGCGGACAGTGTCTCTAGCGGACATGGGATTGGACGATGGAGACTCCGACGAGGAGCTGGAGATCGGAGCCTCGTCGATTGCAATGGGCTTGAAACGTTGCCCAATCAACCCGTTGAGAGAATCGGTTCCAATTGCTGCCTGCGACGCATCCAGCGTCAAGATCGGTGAAACCGATACCGGAATGATCTTCGCGATTCGAGCAGTTGCGGTCTGGAGACAGCCCGACAAGATTGCCTTTACACGCTGGGGACCGTTGCTCTTCCACATTCCCAACTCCGATGGCCAACAGGAAAAGTACCGAGATGACGAGTCACGGGCCTTCGGCGGGCTATCGGTCAAGACCCTCCGAGTTCTGACGAAGTTGAGGAATCATGTGGAACGCTGGGTCCAGGAAGAGCTTGCCCTCTCAGTCAAGGACGGTGTTGTCCTGTTCGATGGTTCGTTGACTGCGGGAACGCCTGACAATCCTTCCAGCAGGGTCCAGCGAATTCTCTCCACCGCCCGAAGCAACAACAGTATTGTCATAGCTCTCTCCAAATCTACCCAGCTTACGGTGGGTGGGAAGAATATTCTCGGACTCTTCGACGCTGAAAAAATTCCACATATTATCGACATAACATCGGTTGTGGAGAACGAATATCCAGCGTATCCGATCAGATTCCTCGGACGAGTCTGCGTGTCGAAACTCTCGCCAGACGGGTTTCTGTTCCGCACCGACATCGATCGCGATGCCGACGAACAGCAGTCACTGGTTGCACTTGGCCGAGTTGCGGGGACCGATGTGATCTTCCACGGCTATCCTGAGACATTGAGGATAGCTCACATCTTCAGCACCTTCACCGCAAACGAAATCCTCGCAGTCCAACGATTCGTTGCCAGCAACCATCATGTTAGTCTTCAAGCTCGGCCGAGCCTGAGAAGGTCATTGTTCGGTCCCTTTGGAACAAGCAGGTACGTGGCCTGAATGCGGATCTACAGGAAGGAAGCTGATGAGGTCCAGCTTATCGCCTTCCCGGATGAGCACGTTCACAAAGGCGACTATTTCGTCATAGAAGACCAAGCTCAATCAAGGGGACTCCTTGTCCAAGCAATAGATCTCCAATACGCCAACGTCCCCGGGGTCTTGGAGGACATTCTGAGAGACGTGATGACTGACGGGGAGCTTTCAGGGGAGGATGTAGACCCGCTGAACATTTCGAGCCAAGTGGACGCATTGAAAGACACGAGGTTGGCAGTCTGCAAGATTCGAGGAACCATTGATCAAGACGGAAGTCTTTCGCCTAGCACTTCCTGGTTGCCATCACGCACCTCATCCAAGATCCGCCCTTATGCAGTCAACAAGCTGATAATGAACGGGGGAAAAATGCCGGTCAAGCTCGGACACAACGACGGCGAGCCAATAAGCGTAGACGCCAGCGGACTCGATGGCGGTCTAAACATAATCACCGGAAGAAAAGGCTCAGGCAAGTCTCACCTCGCGAAGCTTCTCCTGCTGTCCATGGCAGGATGGGGAGCCCCTTGCATCGTGCTAGACGTTAACGGAGAATACATCAACCTACACAAATCGAAAGACGGACGACAATCCTCCGCACGGCTGACCGTTCTCGCGCCGAGAAGCGGCCTAAACTTCTCCATGCCCAAACTAGGACTTAGAACCGTAGCAGGGGTCTTGAGTCACGCTCTGGATCTGCCAGCGACCTCGTCGAAGGTCTTCACTACGATCTGGAAGGATCTCGAAGCCCGAGGAGACTTGACTCTGCCGACCGTGATACAGACTGTTCAATCGTGGAGTTGCCATGATAGCGTCCGCGAAGCTTTGACTTCTAGGCTACAGGTCTTGATGGAATCAGGATTATTTGACGAGGCGAACCCCCTAACCGAGGAGCGAATTCTCCACACCATAGAGGGAGGCGGTGTCCTAGTAGTTAATCTGAAGAATCAGAGCCAGATCGTCCGACGAATACTCGTCGAGATCTTTCTAGGAGAACTAACCAAGATTCTCTCCTCCAACTGGCTCAAGGCTGCTTTTCTCTTTGCAGAGGAAGCGCACTTGTATCTGCGCGATACCTACTGGGATGATATTGTTACACGGATGAGGCATATTGGACTGTTTACCACTTTCATCACGAACCAGCCGGACACCGTTCAGGAAGCGATCTACAGGCAAGCAGACAACGTGTTCATCTTCAACTTCGCAAACGAACACGACATAGAGGCTATCGGTAAGGTGGCAAAAGCGGACAGCGATACGATACGCTACCTCGTCAGAGGAATCCCCACCAGGCGGTGCCTGCTCTTGGGCAATGTCGTCAAGGACCTGCCGATGATGGTCGACGTGGAACAGCTGGATGTCAGAACGATGGGCGAAACACGACTCTTCTTCTCCTAGCATCAACAACGAGCCCTAGCCTTTGGTTCGATCTCAGTTTAGCTAGTCCCGCGCTGTCGTGAGATGTTTCTCTTTGGCAAGAACACGCGTGAATTCTAATTTGCGGCAATCGTCGGCTCGCAACATTTCGATCTCCTTCGCTTCCGAGGTCGAACTGAATCAGGAGACGGCCCAGTAGATTATTCTCTGGCCATTTGCACTAGGTCGGATGGTTGCTTCTTGCTGTTCTCGGAGAGGATCATTATTCCTCCGGTGAGACTTTGACCCTGTATTCCATTTGCGGCAAGGATCTGCGCAACCCGCAAAGAGGTGGCCCCAGCCATGCACACCAAGAGGACCTTTCGATTGTCCTTGGGCAGAACATTCGTGATATTGTCGGGTATCTTTTCGGTCTGATGCTCTTGCCACTTTGATCTTGCTCTCATCGCATCCAAGAGATGATGCGAGGAGTTTGATGCCATCCTCTTTCGGGACGAACATGCCGTGCGTCCAGAGAACCTCTCCATAATCTGCTACGCTGATGCTTGCCTGCGGAAGAGTCACTTCTAGAGGAGGGGGTGATTGCGCCACTGTTCCCAGAGTGCTCCGGTACTTGTCGATACCATCGGCCAGCATCACGACAAACTTGTCTCCGACACCATAGTTGAGCATCTGCAAACAAGCATAGAGCGCCAGTGCACTGCTCTCGCCTATGTCATAGCCTCTCCCGACGAAAAAGCGAAGGACCCGCCTGGCCTGTTCGAAGTCTACCTCGTGCTGTCCTGCATATAGAGCGGGATCATAGAATCTGAGGCCGAAGGCCTTGTCCTTGGTCCGTACCCCTGCAACGTCTTGGTTGTTAAGAGGAAATACCAAATGAACAGATTTCTTACCATATTTTGTCTGAATGTATTTGCTGAGGCCCGCGGACGTGCCTCCGGTCCCAAACG
>Ga0209057_1002039_pt1 | contig 15839 bp, 14 predicted proteins | sample GraSoiAngelo_146_FD_185903 | JGI IMG/M metagenome (GOLD analysis project Ga0209057, IMG submission 185903) | Grasslands soil microbial communities from the Angelo Coastal Reserve, California, USA - 14_1009_05_30cm (SPAdes) (version 2) | ecosystem: Environmental > Terrestrial > Soil > Grasslands ... | reverse complement strand
CCTGAAGCGGTTCCCGGCCTACCTGCAGCAGCTCACCATGGAATCGAACGGCAAGCACGTGACGCTCGACGGCGCCACCGTCGACTACGACACGGGGCCGATCGTCTGGGGCGAGCCCGGGACCAACGGGCAACATTCGTTCTACCAGCTGATTCATCAGGGCACGACGCTCATCCCGTGCGACTTCATCGCCTTCCACCAGCCGCTGAACCCGCTCGGGCGGCACCACGACCTGCTGCTCGCGAACGTCTTCGCTCAGGCCGAGGCGCTGGCGTTTGGCAAGACCGCGGAAGACGTGCGGGCCGAGGGAACGCCCGAGCGGCTCGTGCCGCACCGGACCTTCGAGGGCAACCGGCCGACGTCGGTGATTCTCGCCGAGCAGCTCACGCCGGAGACGCTCGGGACGCTCATCGCGCTCTACGAGCACAGCGTGTTCACGCAGGGCGTGATCTGGCACATCGACTCGTTCGACCAGTGGGGCGTCGAGCTCGGGAAGCAACTGGCGCAGCGCATCATCCCCGAGCTCGCGAGCGCGACGGAGCCGCCCCTCCGCCACGACAGCTCGACGAACGCGCTCATCCGCCGCCATCGCGGGCGGCGCACGGAGGCAGCATGACGGACCTAGGGTTCGAGCGACCGCTCTACATTCTTCCGTTCGACCACCGCGGGTCTTTCCAATCGGGCCTCTTCGGCTGGAAGGGCGCGCTTTCCCAGGAGCAGACCGAGCGGGTCGCGGCCTCCAAGGCGATCATCTACGACGGCTTGCTCGCGGCCGTCGCCGGTGGGGTGCCGAAGGAACGCGCCGGTCTCCTCGTCGACGAGCAGTTCGGCGCCGTGATCCTCCGCGACGCCCGCGCGCGAGGCTTTCTCACCGCAGCCCCCGCCGAGAAGAGTGGCCAGCACGAGTTCGATTTCGAGTACGGCGACGATTACGCGCGCCACATCGAGGCGTTCTCGCCCACCTTCTGCAAGGTCCTCGTTCGCTACAACCCGGAGGGAGACGCCGCAATGAACCACCGCCAGGCGGCCCGCTTGCGCCACCTCTCCGAGTACCTCCACCGCACGGGGAGGAAGTTCATGTTCGAGCTCCTCGTGCCGGCGGAGCAGGCGGAGCTCGAGGAGCTCCACGGCGACAAGCGCGCGTACGACCGGTCGCGGCGGCCGCGCCACATGGTCGACGCGATCCACGAGCTCCAGGACGCCGGCGTCGAGCCCGACGTCTGGAAGATCGAGGGTCTCGATCGCACGGAGGACTGCGCGGCCGTGGTCGCCGCGGCACGGCGCGCCGGCCGCGCCGGCGTCGGCTGCATTGTTCTCGGGCGGGGCGAGGACGAGGCGAAGGTCGAGTCGTGGCTGTCGACGGCCGCCCGCGTCCCCGGCTTCATCGGGTTCGCGGTCGGACGGACGACCTTCTGGGACGCGCTCGTCGGCTGGAGAGACGGTCGCACGTCGCGCGCTGCGGCGATTGCGGAGGTTGCGGGGCGCTACACGCGTTGGTGTCGACTCTTCGCGGAGCGAGCCGAGGGCCGGTGAGCACGCGACCCGTCGAGATCGCGCCCTCGATCCTCTCCGCCGACTTCCTCCGGCTCGGCGAACAGGTGTCCGAGGCGCTCGAGGCGGGGGTGCGCCGCATCCACGTCGACGTCATGGACGGGCACTTCGTCCCGAACCTGAGCATGGGACCGCTCGTGGTCGCGGCGCTCCGGCCGCTCGCCGAGCGCGCGGGCGCCGTGCTCGAGGTTCATCTGATGATCGCAGAGCCCGACCGGTATCTGGACACCTTCCGGCACGCCGGTGCGACGGCGATGACCGTGCACGTCGAGGCGTGCCCGCACCTTCACCGGACGGTCCACGCGATCCGCGGCCTCGCCGCGCAGCCAGGGGTTGCTATCAACCCCGCGACGCCCGTCGCCGCACTCGAAGAGATCTTGCCCGACGTCGACGTCGCTCTCCTCATGTCCGTCGATCCCGGCTTCGGCGGACAGGCGTTCATTCCCGGGACGATCGGCAAGGTGGCCCGGCTCCGGGCGGAACTCGTGCGGCGCGGCCTCCAGCACGTCGAGATCGAGGTCGACGGCGGCGTGGAGCCGGAGAACGTCCGCGCGCTCGCGGACGCCGGGATGACGATCGCTGTTGCGGGGACATCGGTGTTCGATCCCCGGGCGCCGGTCGGCCAGAATGTCGGCGCTCTCCGCGCGGCGTGCGGCTTCCACGGAAGCACCTGAGTGCGGCAGGACGCGTTCCTGCTCCCACGCTGAACGTGTACTTCTCTGATTTCGCGGAAGAGGTCTCGAAAGCCTGGCCAGAAGGGTTTGAAGAACGTCGCGATCCTCGGTGGCCTCTGCTTCGTCGCGTTCCATTTACGCGCAGCCCGCGAAATCGATCGGGCCGCCGAGGACGCGGTCAGCCGCCCTTGAACCGCTCCTTCCTGATGCCCAGTGCCCGGATCTTCGAGTCCAGCGTCGACCCCGGAATGCCGAGCTTTGCCGCCGCCCCGGATGGCCCGGACACGCGCCCCCGGCTCGCAGCCAGTGCCGTCTCGATCATCTCCTTTTCCCGGCCGACGAGGTCGTCCGCGAGCGACTGAACCGGGTGCGGCGGCTTCGGGAGTTCCCGACGCAGCCAGCTCTCGTCGATGGCGAACGTCTCTGTCTCGCAAATGACGACGGAGCGCTCGATGACGTTCTGTAGCTCCCTGATGTTGCCGGGCCAGCTGTAGCCCTGGAGAATCTCGAGCGTGCGCTGGTCGATGTTCCCGATCGTCTTCCCGGCCTTCCGCGCGTAGCGGTCGACGAAGTACGCGACGAGCAGCGGAATGTCCTCCTGCCGCTCGCGCAGGGCTGGCATCTCGATGGGAAACACGTTGAGGCGGTAGAAGAGATCGCTCCGAAATGCACCCGCCCCCATGGCGGCGTTCAGGTCACGATTCGTCGCCGCGATCACCCGTACATCGACCCTGATCGACCGGTTCCCCCCGACACGCTCGAACTCTCGCTCCTGGAGGACGCGCAGCAGGGCGAGCTGCGTGTCGGACGGAAGATCGCCCACCTCGTCGAGGAAGATGGTCCCGCCATCTGCGAGCTCGAAGCGGCCGAGGTGCCGCTCCAGCGCTCCGGTGAACGCGCCCTTTTCGTGACCGAAGAGGCCCGACGCGATCAATGCCTGCGGGATGGCAGCACAGTTGACGCTGACGAAGGGATGCGACGACCGCGCCGATCCTTTGTGGATGGCACGCGCGACGAGCTCCTTCCCGGTTCCGGTCTCACCCGTGATGAGGACCGTCGAATCCGTCGGCGCGACGCGCGACACCCGGGCCAGCACGGCCCTGAGCGGCGCCGACGTGCCGACGATCTCCTCGAACATCGACGTCTCGTCGACTTCTTCGCGAAGGGCGAGATTTTCCGCGCGCATTCGACGGCCGCGGTCCGCCAGACGTCCTGGCTCGCCGAGCGGCAGCACGACGACGGCCCCGATCGGGCGGCGATCGCGGAACACCGGCAGCGTCACGATGCGGACCTGGCCGCCGAGCGCGCGGGAGCCGATGGTCTGTTCGTACCCTTCGGGATGTCCGCCGCCGCGCTCCAGCGCTGCCTCGACGACCGGCCTGAGCTCGTCACGCAGCGTCTGCCCGCCCGTCGAGCGACGCACGGTGAGCAGACGTTCCGCCGCGGCGTTGAATTGCATCACGCGCCCACGGCAGTCGACGGCCAGCATCGCGTCGGCCGGCATGCGGTTGGCCCGCGCGAACAAGCGGTCGCAGAGCAGCTTCTCGTCGAGCGTGAACTCGAGCAGCAGACGCTGCTCGATGAGGGCCGCCGTCGCCTGCACGGCGAGAAACGTGTGCGCCTGGACCCTCTCCTTGTATCCCGTCACGTCGATCACGGCGATCGTCTCGCCGGTGATCGGATGGCGGATCGGTGCCCCGGTGCAGACCCATCGCTGCCAGGCCGAAACGTAGTGCTCGGCACCGATGACCTGGACGGTTCGTCCCTCCGCCAGGGCCGTGCCGATGCCGTTCGTACCGGCGGCCTGCTCGTTCCAGCTCCCGCCGACGCGCAGATTGACCTCGGCGATCTCCTCGATGACCCCTGGATGACCGGCAGTCGCGAGCACGTAGCCATCGGCATCACACAGGGCGAGCATGTCCTGCGTCTCGCGGAGGTCCTCGCCGAACCGCTCGAGAACCGGGGCGCACACGCCCAGCGCTTCCAGCCGCTCCCGTCGCTGGCACGACTCATCCTCGGGCAGCACGATCGGGCTTCGTTTGAGCGCCGGATCGATCTGAAACATGTCGCGACTGCGCATCCATGAGTGGAGCACCACAGGGGCCACGGCGGGCTCCCGCTTGCGCACGACGAACTCCGCCCACGCCCGCTCACGCGCGGACTCGGCGAGCGCGGAACCTGGTGCACCCGGGAGCGATATCACGTGAGTCCTCTGCTCCATGTGAGGTGAAGTCTCCTTACCCTTTCTCTCCTTTCTCTCCTAGCAGGGACATGGTCCCCACCCCGTACCCGAACCGGCGGTGGCCCTCCACGCACCGTTGATAGGCGTGGGACCCGGGGCGTCCAGTCACCCCCGTCGTTCCGGCACTTCGGAAATTTCCGAAGAGTCGTGACGCGACAACCGCCCCTCTCCAGCGTTTTCGCGTAGTTGCGACTGGCGCCGCGATTGCGAACCGACCAGGATGTGCACTCCCGCGAATCGAAGTTGGCCCCGCCTCGGGAAGGACAACGATGCTGAGGATCGAGCGATCGGTGCGGGGCCCCCTCGTGGTCTTCGCCGTGAGTGGTCGAGTCGGCGTCAAGAACATCACCGAGTTGCAGAGGATCGTCGACTCCGAAGCAGGGCAGCGGAAAGCGCTGAACTTGAAGGACCTGACCCTCGTCGACCGGCATGCCGTGGGATTCCTCGCACGGTGCGAGGCCGAGGGCACCCCGCTCGAGAACTGTCCGATCTACGTCCGGCAGTGGATCGTGAGGGAAGGACCCCCATGCAGCTTCTCAGAACTTTTTCGAAAGGAGACGTTCGGCATGGAGACAATGCGTGAGACGTCAGGGACCGAAGAGCGAACCGTCTACCAGGGAGACGCTGGATCGAGTGCGGCGGACTTCCACGGCATCGTCGGCCGGAGCGCGGAGCTCCAGCGCGTGCTTCGCTTGGTCGAGATGGTGGCGACGACCGATGCGGCGATCCTCATCCGGGGCGAGACCGGAACCGGCAAGGAGCTGATCGCCGGCCTGATTCACCGGCTGAGCAAGCGGCGGGGCGGTCCGCTCGTCAAGTTCAACTGCACCGCCATCCCCGCCGGGCTCCTCGAGAGCGAGCTGTTCGGACACGAGCGGGGCGCGTTCACGAGCGCCATCGCGCGACGGCTCGGGCGCTTCGAGCTCGCCAACAACGGCACGCTCTTCCTGGACGAGATCGGCGACCTGCCGCTCGACCTCCAGCCGAAGCTCCTGCGCGTGCTCGAGGAGCAGGCGTTCGAGCGCATCGGGAGCACGCACACAATCCGGACCGACGTCCGGGTCATCGCGGCGACGAACCGCCCGCTGGAGGGGCTGGTGGAGGCGGGGGAGTTCCGCGCCGACCTGTTCTACCGGCTGAACGTGTTCCCGATCGACCTGCCGCCTCTTCGGGAGCGGACCGAGGACATTCCGCCGCTCGTCCGGCACTTCGTCGCGCATCACGCCCGGAACGTCGGCCGGCGCATCGACGCGATCTCCCCCGACGTGATCGACACGCTGGTGCGATACCCGTGGCCCGGGAACGTCCGCGAGCTGCAGCACATCCTCCACCGGGCGGTGATCATGTCGCAAGGGGGAAGCCTCGAGCTGCCGCCGCTGGCGGTGAGGGCCGCATGGCCGCCGGCGCCGCGCGCCGAGACCTACGACGACGCCCTCCGGAAGCACATCGTCGAGGTGCTGCGTGAGGCGAACGGTATCGTCGCCGGACCGCGCGGCGCGGCGGTACGTCTCGGGCTCAAGCGCACGACGCTCCTCTCGAAGATGCAGAAGCTCGGGATCACGCCGGACCGGGCCGTTTCGACGCTCGCGCCGGAGAAGGGTCGCGCCGTCCATCGTTACTAGGCGAGCTTGTCGAGGGCCATGACGGCGAGCAGTACCGGGAGATACACGAGCGACGCGAAGAGGAGGCGCCGGGCGTCGGCGGTGCTGCCGCCTCGAGCAAGGCCGACCGCACTCCAGAGGAACGCGAGGCCGAGCACAAGCGCGATCAGGAAGTAGATAGCGCCGGCGAGTCCGACCAGGGTCGGGAGGATCGCGACCGGGAGGAGTGCGAGGCAGTTGGTCACCGCCTGGACGCCGGTCGTCCGGCCGTCGCGGTCGACCACCGGCAGCACGCGGATCCCGGCGCGCGCGTAGTCGTCGCGGTACAAGCGCCCGATCGCCAGCGTGTGGGGGATCTGCCAGAGGAACATGATCGCGAACAGGATCCACGGCTCGGGACCGAGCGTCCCGCGTGCCGCCGCCCAGCCCGCCACCGGCGGCAGCGCCCCGGGTATGGCGCCCACCAGCGAGCAGAGCGAGCTCACGCGCTTGAGGGGCGTGTAGAGGAGCAGGTAGGTGGCCGCGATCGCCGCGGTCACGGCCGCGGCGAGGGGCTCCCCGGCGCGAGCAAGGAGGGCGACGCCCGCGACGAGGAGCGCACAGCCGAGAACGAGCGCCTCGCCGGGATGCACGCGTCCCTCGGGCAGCGGCCGGCGACGCGTGCGGTCCATCCGCGCGTCCAGGTCGCGCTCCATGTACTGGTTCAGCGCCAGCGTGCCACCCGCGGCGAGCGCGGTTCCGGCGAGCGTGTAGAGCAGCGGCAGGAAGAGCGGCCCTCCGGCCGAGCCGAGGTGGAAGCCGACGGCGGTCGTGACGAGCACCATCGCGACCACGCGCGGCTTGGTGAGGGCCAGGTAGTCCCCTAGCCGACGCCACGCGCTCTCCGCTTGCCACACGGCGACGACGGGCGTCACGCGAGTGCCCTGCGGCGCACGCCGACCGGGTCGACGGTCCGCGGCTGGATCAGCGTCACGCGCGTCGCCCGGAGCGTGAGGACGAGGCAGGTGGCGAGGAGGGCGGCACCGACCACCAGGTGCGTGGTGGTCGCCAGGACGGCGCGTCGGGACCAGATCGTGAGCGCGCCCAGGGTCACCTGGAGAACTACGAGTCCGCCGGCGAGCAGCGCGGGCCGCCGGACCCAGGGGTCGTCTGTGTGCCGGAGCACGTGCACGGCCGTCGAGCCGACCGCCACGGCAACCACGAGCGCACCGATCCGATGCGCGAAGTGGACCGCGGTGTGGGGCGTCACGAGCGGGGGAACGAGCCGGCCGAAGGCCAGCGGGAAGTCCGGGATCGCGAGACCCGCGTGCATGTGGCGCATCAGCGCGCCGAGCACGAGCTGGCCGAAGACGGCCCCGGTGGTGAGCCCGGCGAGGACGCCTAGCGCCCCCGGAGATCGACGCGGCCGCGGCGCCGACCACGCGGGGCTGGTGACGATCGCGAGCGCTACCGTCAAGCAGAAGAACGTCTGCGCGAGGCAGGCGTGCGTCACCGACACGGCGAGCGGCAGCTTGTAGAGGACGGTGATCCCGCCGAGGACGCCCTGCAGCACGACGGCGAGCAGCGCGAGGAGCCCGAGCGCACGCACGCTGGCCCGCGCCTCGCCGACCACCGTCCACAGCGCGAGCATGACGGTGAGGCAGCCGACGGCGGTCGCGGCGAGCCGGTGACCGTGCTCGAAGAGCACGCCCCCGACCATGGGTGGGAAGACCTGCCCGAAGGAGAGTGGCCAGTCCGGAACCGCCAGGCCCGAGCCGGTGCTGGTGACCAGCCCGCCGAGAAAGAGCAGCACGAAGGTCGCCCCCGCCGTCGCCGCAGCGAATCGATGGAGCCCGGAGCCGGAACGCTGCGCCATGCCCTCGACCCCTTCGTGCAACCGATGTGCCACCGCCCGAACACGTCCGACCCGATCGCTACCTTCGCTCGGGCGATCTGACACCGGTTCTCGACCAGGGTGCGCGGGCTGTCGCTGCTGGGTGCGATGACGACATCTCGACACGTGGCGGCATCCGGGCATTCACTCGCCACTCGGCGGCCGAAGACGGCGCCTCGCGACTCGTTCGACGACGCTCGATCTCTCGCCGCTTCAGGCACGGGACTTGCGTTTCCAAGAGCCGTGCTCGAGCCGGCAACCAACCGGGCCCTCAGGCTTCTTCGGCCACGCCGAACGGCCGCAGGCGTCCTGATCGGCGTCGCCGGTTGTGGGGTGTCCCCGTCGGTCAACATCCTCGGCTCGTTCTTCCCGGCCTGGCTGATCTCGATCATCGTCGGCATCGTGCTGACCGTCGTCGTCCGGCGGGTGCTGGTCGCGATCGACGTCGCGGCGGATCTCCGACCCGCGGCCGTGGTCTATCCCTGCCTCGTCGGTCTCCTGACCCTCGCCACCTGGCTGGTGGTGTTCGGGAGCTAGGATGGCGGATCGACGGCGTGCGGTCGGCAGGCTGATCGCCTTCGGCATCGTGACCGGGTTCGTGATCCTGGCGATCGTCGTCGTCGAGCGGGTGGTGCGCCACCCGCAGACAGACGACGCGGTCGTCACAGCGGACATCATCGGCGTCGTGCCGCAGGTGAGCGGCACGATCACCGAGCTGCACGTCAAGGACAACCAGCGCGTGAAGCAGGGCGACCTGCTCCTCGTCGTCGACCCGCGCCCGTACGAGTTCGCGCTCCAGCGCGCGCGTGCGGAGGTCGCCGCGCTCGACGGCGAGATCGAGGTCACGGAGCGCCGCATCGAGGGCCAGCGCTTCGCCGTCGCCGCCGCCAGGGCAAGCGTGCAGCGCATGGAGGCGCAGCTCAAGAATGCCACCGACAGCCTCCATCGCCTCGAGCCGCTGCTCTCCCGCGAGTTCGTGACGCCGGACAAGATCGACCAGGCCCGGACGGCGAAGCTCTCGGCCGCGGCCGGGCTCGACGAGGCGCGGGGGAAGATGGACCAGGCCGAGAAGGACGTCGGCGACCTCGAGGCGCTGCGCGCCAAGCGGGACGCGGCGCTCGCGGCGCGCGGCAAGGCGGAGCTGGACCTCGACTTCTGCTATGTGCGCGCTCCGTTCGACGCGCTCGTCGTCAACCTGCACACGGCCGTCGGTGCATTCGTCGCCCCAGGACCCGTGCCGGTGTTCTCGCTCGTCGATACGCGGGCCTGGTACGTCCTGGCGAACTACCGCGAGACCGAGTTCACCCACATCGCGCCCGGAATGGAGGCGGAGGTCTACATACTCACCAATCCCCACTACCACTTCCGCGGCAGCGTGCAGGGAATCGGGTGGGCGGTGAATCCCGAGGATCAACCGATCACTCCCGGCGTGCCGCAGATCAAGCGCGAGCTCAACTGGGTGCACATCGCCCAGCGATTTCCCGTCCGCATCCGCGTCGAGAACCCCGAGCCACCGGACGTGTTCCGCGTCGGTGCCTCCGCGGTCGCGATCATCCGCGGCTGGCCCGCGGATCGGCCCGTCGCGACGCCCGAATGACGGGCTTGCCTGCAGCGACGGCGCCGCTCCCGCTGCTCACCCGCACGGGGGCCGAACGCAGCCCGCTGCTCCACTTCCTCCGCACCGAGCTCGCGCCGTTCCCGGGCCGAGCCATCGCGACGGTGCGCGTCGTGGTGGCGGCGGTCGTGGCGCTCATCCTCTGCATGACGCTCCGGATTCCCGAACCGCACCTCACCGTGTGGGTCGTGACGCGGGTCGCGATGGAGGAGTCCAGCGAGTCGCTGCTGACCGGGCTCGTCTTCCTGGTAGCGCTCACGATCGGGCTCGCCATCCCGCTCGTCCTGCTGACCTTCACCATGGACCAGGCCTGGCTGCGCTTCTGTCTCATGGCGGCGATGGCGGCCCTCGGGCTGTTCCTCAGGCAAACGTTCGTCATCGGCGCGCTCGGCTTCGTGATCGGACTCATCGGAGTCGTGATGATGACCGTGCCGGACTTCATCCCGATCCCGGAGCTGGTCGTACGGGGTAGCCTCTGGCTCTGGCCGGTCTTCGCGCTCGGCATCGCCGCGGCGGTCGCCGCCAATCTGCTCATCGCGCCGACCGATCCCGCTAGGCTGCTCGCCGAAGAGGTCTCGGCACGGTTGCGGGCAACGGAGGACGCGATCGGCCGTCGCCTGGGGTTGCGGAGCCAGGACTCGGACGCGATGCGGCTCGCCGAGGCGGGCGTCGCGCGGCTGCTCCTACTTCTCAAGAGCGCGGAGGTCGCGCACCCGCGGCTGAAGGCACGACACCCGCAGCAGAGCGCGCTGATCACGCTCGCGGACCGTCTCATCGCCGGCGCCGCCGCACTCGAGCTCTTGTCTCGCACGGCGCCCGGACCGGACGAGCGCGCGCGACTCCAGCGCGTCGCGGAACGCTGCGCGCGGGCACGACGCACACTGCTCGGCGACGGGATGTTCGAGCATGTCGGGCCGGCCGATCGGCCGCCGCTCGGAGCCGACGGCTCGGCCGTGTTCCCGGTGCTCGTCGAGCTCGAGCACGTCGTCGATTCGATGGAGCAAGCCCTCGGCCCGGAGGGCATCTCTCGGGAGTTCGTCGGGTCCGAACCGAAACACTTGTTCGTGCTCGATGCCTTCACGAACCCGAGCTACGTCCGCTACGCGCTCAAGGGCGCGCTCGCGGTCATGATCTGTTACACGCTGCAGAGCGCGGTCGACTGGCCCGGAATCCGGACCTGTCTCATCACTTGCCTGATCGTCGGCCTCGGGAGCGAGGGCGCGACCGTCCAGAAAGGAACGTTGCGCATCGCGGGCGCCCTGGTCGGCGCCGCGATGGGCTTCCTCGCCATCCTGGTGGTCGTCCCGAGGATGGAGTCGATCACCTCGCTCGCGCTACTCGTCGCCGCTGGCACCGCGGTCGCGGCCTGGGTTGTCCTCGGGAGCCCGCGGATCGCCTATGCCGGCGTGCAGATCGCCTTTGCCTTCTATGTCTGCGTGATCCAGGGATTCGAGCCGTCCTGGCACTTCTACACCATCCGCGACCGCCTAATCGGCATCCTGCTGGGCAACGCCGTCATCACGCTGGTGTTCCACTACGTCTGGCCGGTGCAGGCGTCGGGTGCGATGTGGACGAGTCTCGGTTCGGCGCTGCGCGCCATGGCACGGCTCGCAGTCGCCGGGAGCCGTGGCGACGAGCGGGCCGTCCTCGGCGACGCGGCCGAGACGCTGCGCCTTCAGGCCTCCCACGATTTCCAGATCGCGCAGCAGCTGGCCGACCAAGCCGCCTTCGAGCTCGGCGATCCGAGCCGGGAGTCCCTGGCGACGCGCGAACGGCTCCAGCGTGCCGCGGCCGATGCCCAATCGGTCTTCCTGACCCAGCTGGCGATCGTCCACGAGCCGCGCGACGTCGTACCGCCGCTTCCGGAAGCACTCGACGACGCCGTCCGTCGCTTCGATGAGGCCGTCTCCGAGAGCCTCGAGGCGATCGCGGATCGGGCAGAGCGCGGCGCGCAGCGTCCCATGCCGGACCTCGGCGCGCGGCTCGCGCTGGTCACCGCCCTCGTCGCGGAGAAGGTCCCGGGTTTCGTCGCCGGTCGCCTGGCGCTCTATCGCGACCTCGTGCTACGCATCGACCGGCTCGCAGCCGATTTCGCCGCGTGATGACGGCAGCGAAACGAATTTCCGCCGGTGACCTTCTCCTGGCGTTCGGGATGACGCTGCTCGGCGGCTGCGCTGCCCTGCGACCGTTCGACAACGCGCCGCCGTCCTCCGCTCGCCCGTGGAAGGCTCCGGACCTGTCCATCTACTCGGCTGCGCTGTCCCGGCGCGAGCAGGCGCGGGAGCCGGGCTCGGTGTCGATCGATCCGGGGAAGACGTACGGCCTCGGCGAGCTGATCGATATCGCGCAGCGCACCAACCCGGAGACGCGCGTCGCCTGGGAACGTGCCCGCCAGGCGGCCATCGCCATAGGCCTCGCGGAGGGCACGTACTATCCCGCCCTCACCGCGGCGGCGACCGGCGCCGTCGCCCACGTGCCGATCCCGATCCCGACGACCGTCATTCCCGGCGGCGTTTTCACGGCCGACACGCACTTCGTCATCCCCACGCTCAGCCTCGAGTGGCTCCTGCTCGATTTCGGCCGGCGCGACGCGGCCGTCGACGCCGCGCGCGCGCTCGCTATGGAGGCGGTCGCCGGCTTCAACGCGAAACACCAGCAGATCGTGTTCGCGGTGACGCGCGACTTCCATGCCCTCACGTCTGTGCGCGGCAAGGTCGCCGCCGGGCGCGCGGCGCTCGTCGCGGCGCGAAGCCTCAAGGACGCGGCGACCGCGCGCAAGCAGAACGGGCTCGCCACGCTGCCGGAGGTCCTCCAGGCGCAGGAGGAGACGGCTCGGGCGACGTACGACTTCCAGGACGCGCTCGCCGCGGAGCACGACGCGCGTATGGCGCTCCTCGAGAGCATCGGCATCCGGCCCGGGACGCCGATAGACATCGCCGACATCTCGCAGGAGCCGCTGCCGTCCGGCCTCGAGGAGTCGGTGGACGAGGCGATCGATCGCGCGATCGGGCAGCGGCCGGACCTGATCGCGGGACTCGCCGCCGTGCGCGCCGGGGAGGCCGAGGTGCGGCGGGCGCGCGCCGACTACTGGCCGAAGCTCGCCGCCCGCGCGGCGGTGGGCGGGAACATCGGGGAGCTGAAGATCGAGAACAGCGCCTACCAGGGGGTGCAGGAGCTCCAGTACGACGCGGGCTTCCGGTTCGAGTGGGCGCTGTTCGAGGGCTTCGAGCGCCGGAACAAGGTGCGCCTCGCGGAGTCGGTGCAGCGCCAGGCGACGGCCGAGCTCGAGCACGCGACCGACAAGACGGTGCGCGAGGTGTGGAAGGCGTACAACGACACCAAGGTCGCGCTGACGAAGTACGAGGCAGCGGCGGCGCTGCTCGCCGCTTCCGAGAAGGCGTGGGACGCGACGCTGGAATCGTACCGGAACGGCCTCTCGACGTTCCCCGACATCCGCGAGGCCGAGCGCAACCTGGCCCGCGCGCGCACGGCGGACACGGCTGCGCGCGCGGAGGTCCGCACTCGCGCCGCGGCTTTCGCGTTCAGCACCGGCGATCTGGCGCGACCGTAGCGGCAGGAGGAATTGCTGTCCACGCTGCTCCGCGAGCTCATCCGGACGACGACAGGACGCTCGCTCATTGGCCGACGAGCCCGTGAATGGGGTCTCGGCGCCCTCCTCATCACGTTGGCCGTCGATGTCTTCGTCGTCGCACCGCTCGCTCAAGGGGGAACGTCGCACGTAGTGCAGCCCGTGGTCCATTCCATCGTTCTGGTGTCGGGGATCTTGATCGCGTTCCGGAGCCGCGGGATCGTCCGAATCCTCGTCGGCGTGCTCGTCGTGGCCGGACTCGTGACTCACTGGACCTACCATGATCACCCGACCGTCGAGCTCGGGCGTGCCGACACTACATTGTCCCTGACATTCACCGCCATCATCACCGCACTCATTCTTCTCGAGGTATTCCGCGCAGGACCGATCACCCGGTATCGTATCGAAGGCGCGGTCGCCGCCTACCTGCTCGTCGCGTACGGCTGGGCCCTGGCGTACCAGCTGGTCGACCTGAGCGATCCCGTAGCGTTCACCTTCCCCGCCACGGCGGCGCCGCAAACTCTACGCTTCCGACTCCTCTACTTCAGCCTGACGACCTTGACGAGCGTCGGCTATGGCGACATCACACCGCTCCATCCCGTTGCGCGCTCGCTTGCCGCCCTGGAGGGCATGATGGGCCAGCTCTTCCCCGTGCTTCTGCTGGCGCGCCTCGTATCGCTCGAGCTCTATCACCGGCAGCACGACGGAGGCTGAGCTTCGACCGGCTTACGACGACTTCGCGATACCGAGCCTCCCCCAACCGTCATCGGACCGCCGCTCGGCGCGCCGACGCCAGGTGCTCGTGCAGGACGAACAGCAGGATCGCGATCGGCGGGACGAGCAGATGGGGCCAGTAGCGCGCGAGGCGCGTCGTCGCCGGCCCGGCCGACACCGGCACGTCGACGCTCACGATGTCGTACGCTCTGTCAGCCCGGGTGCGTCGCGGAGCTCCCAGCATCTCGGGATCCCCGTCGAACTGCCGGGCGATGCCATACCATCCTGAATTCCTTCAAACCGCCCGGTGACTCTCTCCGGCCACACCAACGCGAACATCAGCGCTACCCCAATTCCCACGGACACTCCTGCGAACCGATGAAGGGCGATTTGCCATGCAGGACCCGCTCGCGGCACCAACAGCACGATAGCCAGCGTGACGCCGGCGAACCGATATGCGATCAGATCCAAGTGCACCACGGCGCTGAGCAGTCCCAGGATGAACACGCAACTGCCGAATACAAGCACATGCGGCGCGAAGTGACTCGCCATCACGCCCCCTACCGCTCCGAGGGCCGTCCCGACGAAACGATGCCAGGAAACGGTGCGCGCCGCACCCAACGATGATTGGGTGATCACGAGGGTTGTAATCGGGGCCCAGTACGCCTCCGGCAGCCGAAACGACCGCGCTGCCAGCAGCGATGCGGCCGCCGCCACGGCCGTCCTCGCGCAGTGTGCCAACACCGGCCACTTCGCCCAGTGAACTCCATCACGCATCATCTCGACTCACCGCCGCTCGCAACCTCTGTGAGTCATGAACCGCGACCGTTCACTTACTCGGTAGTCGCGACGCCTTGTCATGGCCGATCACCTGCGCGAGCGTCGTCACGAGCATCAGCGAGCGATCCACGTACTCGTGAATCCGCTCGAGGTCGGCTTCGCGCCCTCGACCGGGCGCGTGTTCGTGTTCCAGCTTCTGGACCGAGGACGGAGGGTCCGATCGAGTCCGTCCGCGGGGGCGACAGGAGCTCGATCGTGATCACTACGGCCGGCAGGAGATAGATCAGCGTGACCGACACCCACATCAAGGCGCCGGCGAATTCCTGGTCGTGGAGAGGTGCAAGACTCGAGAGCCGCGGGGCCGAAAGGTACGAGGGGTATACGACGCGATCGCAGAATACGAGAAACGCCGACAGTGCGTCGCACGGCAACGTCGCCGCAAACAGGTACACAGGGATCAACCAGGGGGACGCACTCACCACACCCGCCCGCCATCGAACGACCGGAAGCCAGAATAAAACTCCAGTCGCGAAGAAGCTCGCGGCCTGGAGATCATGCCACCAGCGCGAACGCACGCCCAGTTCGAACACGGCGGGAACATGCCATCCGATCAGGGCGGCCACGGGGGCGAGCCAGCAGACCACCGGGCGCGTGAGGAACCGTCGGAGCGACCGCGCAGGTGGCGATCGGAGAAGGCGCTGAACCGCGCGGCGCGCCGAGCGCCAGGGAAGCCCATACTGGAGCGGCAAGGCCGGTGCGCCGATCAGCATCAAGGGAGGTGCAACCGCCATCAGCAAGACATGCTGCACCATGTGGACGGATAGGAGCGCATGGTGAAATGCCGCGAGGGGAGAGCCAATGGCGACCCACACCGACGACAGCCCCACCATGAAGGCGGCGAGCCGCCGGGTCGACATCGCGCTCGGAAAACTCCGCCGAATGCGCGCCCAGCCGCGCGCATAGACCAGCGCCGCGAGAGCCGCCGCGAGCGTCGCCGGCACCTCGAGCAGAGCGTGGCCCGGATGCGACACGGCTGTCTACGGCCGCAGGGAAGATGCGACCGCCTGCGAGGCATCGCGTGCCGGCGCCTGTCCGCCGGGATGCAGCGTTTCGAGGAACGCCACGAGAGCGGTCGTCTCCGCAGGACTCAGATTCTTTCCATAGGCGGGCATGTTTCCCCCGCCCTGGATGACTTGCCGG
>Ga0209057_1002038_pt1 | contig 15839 bp, 16 predicted proteins | sample GraSoiAngelo_146_FD_185903 | JGI IMG/M metagenome (GOLD analysis project Ga0209057, IMG submission 185903) | Grasslands soil microbial communities from the Angelo Coastal Reserve, California, USA - 14_1009_05_30cm (SPAdes) (version 2) | ecosystem: Environmental > Terrestrial > Soil > Grasslands ... | reverse complement strand
GGACGAGCGCCTCGCACGCCCGCGTCTCCTCCTCGAGCACGCCGAGGAGTGCGTCGATCTGGTCCACCCGTCGGCCCTCGCCTAGGCGAGCAGCTCACCGAGCAGCTCGCGCAGGAACTCTCGCGCGACGTCCCGGATGTCGGCGCTGTAGTCGCCCTTCGCCATCGCGGCGCGGAGCCCGCTCACCTTCTCCTCCCGGAGCACGTCGAGGGGGCCCAGCTCGCCCTTGAGGCCGACCAGCAGGCGGCCCATGTCCGAGACGCTGACGCGGTCCGCGGCGCGCCTGGGGGCCACGGACCCGCGGCCGGTCGGTCCGCCAAATCGCGGATGGAGCAGCACTTTCGGCTCATTGACCTTCATCGCTCGAGCCCCGGACGGCCTGCCGGCTCCCCACCGGAATATCGGCACGGCCGTTCGGGATCTTGAGCCCGTCGTTGCCCAGCCTCGGCACCGCGCCCGGGACGCTGCGCTCGAGGTCGCGCAGGAGCCTCGCCTCGGCGGGGTCCGGCCGCTCGTGGCTCGGCGCGGGCGGCGGGCGGCGGGTGGCCTCGAGCCGTCCCGTCTCCGCGACCAGCGCGCTGGCGTCCGAGACCAGCTGAGCGAGGTCCTCGCGCAGGCGCTCGAGCGCCACGCGCTCGGCCCCGAGCGCCGCGTCGCGCTCGCGCGCGCTCCGCCTGAGGAGCCAGCCGATCCCGGCCACCGCCCCGCAGTCGAGGACGGCCGAGGCGACGAACAGCGTGTCCATGGCCCCTCCCTAGGCGATGGTCGGGCTCGGCATCAGCGCTTGTCCTGCTCGCGCGGGTCGCCGAAGTGATCGCTGAGCGGCGCCTTCAGGCGCAGCATCGCCTGCGAGTGGAGCTGCGAGACGCGCGACTCGGTCAACCCGAGCACGGCGCCCACCTCCTTCATGGTGAGCTCCTCGTGGTAGTAGAGGGTGATCACCACCTTCTCGCGCTCCGGGAGACGCGCGATCGCCTCCGCGACCAGATCGACGCGCTCCTGGGTGAGCAGCGCTCCGAGCGGGTCCTCCTCGTCCTCCTCCAGGCGGCGTTCGAGGTGCAGGCGTTCCTCGCCGCGTCCGAAGCCCAGGTCCTCGAGGCTGAAGAGGCTCATCTCGCCGATGCGCGCGAGCAGCTCCTGATAGCTCTCGAGCGAGAGGCCGAGCTCGCGCGCGATCTCCTCCTCGCTCGGCGGCCGCCCGAGCATGCCCTCGAGGGTGCGCGCCGTCTTGTCGATCAGGCTCGCCTTCTGCCGCACGCTGCGCGGCACCCAGTCGAGCGAGCGCAGGTGGTCCAGGATCGCGCCGCGGATGCGGAACTGCGCGTAGGTGGAGAAGGACGCCTCCTTCCTGGGATCGTACTTGCCGATGGCGTCGAGGAGCCCGACGATGCCCCACGACACCAGGTCGTCGAGCTCGATGTGCGGCGGCTTGCGCGCCGCCAGGCGCTGCACCACCCGCCGCACGAGCGGCAGGTGCCGGCGCAGCACCTCGTCCCGGCTGCCGGCGAGCGGCCCGTAGGCCGCCGCCCGCGGCCGCGCGCGCCCGCGCGCGCGGGCGCGCGCGGCGGGGCCGTGTCCCGTCCCGATCATGATCGCCTCCCCTCAGCCAGGAGCCGCCGGAAGAAGAACTGCACGCCGCCGGTCGGCGTCGACGGCGGGCGCGCCGCGAGGCGCTCGGCGAGCTGCACGAGCGCGCGGCTCGCCGGGGCGCCGGGCGCGGCGAGCAGCACGGGGAGCTGCTCGCGCACCGCGCGCGGCACGGCATCGTCATAGGGCACGTAGCCCTGGTACTCGACGCGCACGCGCAGGAAGCGCTCGGCCACGCGCGCCAGGCGCGCGAAGGCGGCCTCGGCGTCGACCGCGCCCGCCGCCATGTTGATGGCGACCAGGAACTCGCGCCGCCCGTAGCGCGTCGCGAGCACCTTCATGAGCGCGTAGGCGTCGGTCAGCGCGGTCGGCTCGGGGGTGATGACGAGGAGCACGTCGGCCGCGGCGGCGGTGAAGTGGAGCACGTTCTGGGAGATGCCCGCCGCGGCGTCCACCAGGAGCACGTCGAGCGCCTCGTCGAGCGCGTCGACCTCGTCGAGGAGGCGCAGGCGCTCGGCGGGCCCGAGGGCGGTCAGCTCCTCGCAGCCGCTCGCCGCCGGGATGACGCGCACGCCCGCCGGGCCGTCGACGATCACTTCGGCCAGGCGGCGCTCGCCGCGCAGCACGTCGAGGAGCGAGAGCCGCGGCACAAGCCCGAAGACCACGTCCAGGTTCGCGAGCCCGAGATCCGCGTCGAGCACGCACACCCGCTCCCCCTGCCGCGCCAGCGCGACGGCCAGGTTGGCCGTCACGTTGGTCTTCCCCACGCCGCCCTTCCCGCTCGCCACCGCGATCACGCGGAGCCGCGCCTCCGCCGCTCGGGCGGCGGCCGGCGCGCGGGTATCCATTGCGGTCTCGGTCATGCCTGGTCTTCCTCCCTCAAGGTGGCCAAGAGGCAGCGCGCGAGCCGGTCCGGCGTCGCCGGCTCGAGGTCGTCCGGGATGCGTCGGCCGGCTGCCACGTGCGACACCGGCACGCCGCGCTGCCAGAGGAGCCCGAGCATCGGACCGCCGGGCCCGAGGTCGAGCTTGGTGAGCACGCAGGCCTCGGGCTCGAGCGGCGCGAATGCCCGCCAGGTCCGCGCCGCGGCCGAGCTCCCGGTGGCGCCGCTCGCGACCAGCGTGCGCGCCGCCGCGGCCGCCGCCTCCACGAGCGCGGCCAGCTCGGCCAGCTGGGGACCCTGCCCCGGGCCCGCGCCCGCCGTGTCGACCAGGACCACGTCGGCCTCGGCGACACGCGCCAGCGCCTGCACGAGCTCGCGCGCGCCGACGGCCGCGTGCACCGGCGCGCCGAGGGCGCGCCCGTAGGTCTCCAGCTCCGCAGTGGCGCCCACGCGGTAGGTGTCGGTGCCGACCAGCGCCACCCGCCGGCCCGCGCGGCGCTCCTGCGCGGCGAGCTTGGCGATCGTGGTCGTCTTGCCGTCGCCGGGCGGGCCCATGAAGAGGCGCACGCGCTTCGCTCCCCCGGGCGAGCGCTCGCCGAGCGCTCCCGCGAGCGCCGCGTCGAGCGGCGCGCCGCCCGCGAGCCGCGCCTGCGTCGCCTGCACGAGCGCGGCCGCGATCGCGCCGTCCACGCCCTGCGCCACCAGCGCGCGCCGGAGCGGCAGGAGCTCGCGTCCGAGCCCCGGCCGCTCGTGCCGCCAGTGCTCCTCGACCAGCTCGCGCACGACGCCGAGCAGCTGCCGCACCTCGCCCACCAGCTCGCCCGACGCCGGGCCGGCCGGCTCCGGCATCTGGTCGACGGCCGCCGTCACCGTCACCTCGCCCGGCGCGCTCGCCGTCTCGAGGATGACGGCCTCCGGCCCGAGCGCGGCTTTCACCCGCGCGAGGGCCTGCTGCATGGTGGCGGCGGTGTAGCGGTTGATTTTCATTCACCACGCCGAGGGAGCGGATGCGGACGTCGGGGTGATCTCGCCGGGCGCGATCACGACGAGCGACGGCAGCGAGCGCTCGCGAGGACGACGGTCATCCGAGCCCCGCGATGCGCTCCGAGGGGCTCGCGACGTCGGTCAGGCGGACGCCGAACTTGTCGTTCACCATCACCGCCTCGCCGCGCGCGATCGGCTTCCCGTTGATGAGTACGTCGAGCGTCTCGCCGGCGAGCTTCTGGAGCTCGACCACCGAGCCGGGCCCGAGCTGGAGCAGCTCGCGGATGGCGAGCCGCGTGCGCCCGATCTCGACCGTCACCTCGAGCGGGATGTCGAGCAGCAGCTCGAAGTTGCGGGGCGTCTCGCCCGCCGCGGTTTCCGTCGACTCCGCCATGGCTTCTCCTCCCCTAGATGCGCGCGGTGACGCGCACCGCGTTGCTGCCGCCCTGCACGCCCGGCGCGGCGAGGAAGCGCGGCCGCCCCTCGACGCGCACCAGGACCGGCCCCTCGCGCCCGGTGCGCAGCGGGAGCACCTCGCCCGCGCGGAGCCCGAGCACGTCACGCAGCCGCATGCGGTGCGTGCCGAGCTCGGCCGCGACCTCGAGCTCGACCGCCGCGAGCACGGCGCGCAGGCGGTCGCCGAAGCCGGCGCCCGGCGCCTCGCCCTCGCCGCTCACGCCCGCCTGGAGGCGATGGCGGAGCGGATCGAGCGCCGCGTTCGGCAGGCAGAGCCAGAGCCCGGGGGCGGCCTGCCCCGCGATCCCGACCGCCAGCTCGAGGAGCACGACCAGATCCTGCGGCCCCGCGATGGCGGCGAAGAGCGGGTTCGTCTCCGCGTCGAGCCCGCCGAACTCGATCGCCGCGAGCGGCCGGAAGGCCTCTTTCAGGTCGTGCAGCACGCGTGCGCCGAGGCGCTCGAGCACGCGCTGCTCGATCGCCGAGAGATCGCGCTCCGCGGCCGGCGTCGTCCGCCCGGGCGCGCCGCCGCAGAACACCTGGACGAGCGTCGAGACGAGCGCCGGCGTCGCCACCAGCAGGCCGTGCCCGCGGAGCGGCGGCATGCGGAAGACCCCGAGGCCGACCGGCTGCGGGAGGCGCGCCGTCACGCGCGCGAACTTGAGGAGCTCGAGGCCGCGCACGTCGAGGGCGGGCACCTGGCCGAGGAGCGCGCCGAGCGAGGTGCGCAGCCCGCGCACGAAGCGGTCCACCACCAGCTCGAGGCCCGGGAGCCGGCCGCGCAGGTTGCGCTCCTGGCTGGTGAGATCGAGCCGCTGCACGCCGCTCGCCGTCGCGCGGCCGCCGCCGGGGATGGCACCTTCGCGGACGCCGCGCAGGAGCGCATCGACCTCCTCCTCGGAGAGAATGCGGCTCACTGGACGATGAACTCCGTGAAGTAGACCGCCTTCACGAGATCCTTGTTGAGGGCGCGGTTCATGCGGTTGATGATCTCGTCGCGCAGGAGGGCCTTGCCCTCGGGCGTGCGGATCTCGGCGAAGAGCTTGCTGGTGAGGAGGGTGAGGAGCAGGTCGCGCATCTGCGGCACGCGCGCATTGAAGTCGTCGGGCACGCGCCGCCCGAAGAACTCGACCTGGAGGGTGGCCTTCAGGTAGCGCCGGCCATCCTCGTCGGCGAGGTTGGCGAGGAAGGGGTCGAGCGGGAGGAGCGCGCCGACAGCCGGCTCCTCCACCCCGGCCTCGGCCGCCGTGCGCTCGGGTAGGAACCCGAGCCACCACGCGGCCGCGGCCACGCTCGCCACCAGGGCGAGACCGCCGAAGGCGGCGAGCGCCCCACGTGACCCGTTGCGCCCCGGCTGCGTGCTCTCCTCGGCCATCCACCGCCCCGCCGGCGTGGGGAGCAACCGATGTGCCACCAGACGAGGCCCGCCCCGCCGTGGGCTACGCGGCGGGGCGGTCAAGACTTTGCCCCACGGCGGGCCGCGGGGCGGGATTCGTGACTGCCGCCCGCGGGCGGCCACCACGCACTATCTCATGATGTTGACCAGGTCGCCGAGCAGCGTGTTGCTCGCGGTGATGACGCGCGTGTTCGCCTGGAAGGTGCGCTTGACGACTCTGTCGTCATTTATCAACTTCACCAACGTCGCGAACGACGCGCAGGTGGCACGCACCACGGTCTACGAGTACTTCGAGACTCTGAAGGACACGCTCATCCTCCACGAGCTGCCCGCGTGGCGGAAGTCGAGGAAGCGGAAACCGCTCGGCGCATCGAAGTACTACTTCTTCGACGTCGGGGTGGTCGCCGCCCTGCAGGGGCGCGAGTTCCGGCCGGGCACCCCCGAGTTCGGGGAGGCCTTCGAGACGACCCTCTTCCACGAGCTGATGAGCTACCGCGACTACGTTTCGGGCGACCCGCTCGGCTACTGGCGGTCGACGTCCGGCTTCGAGGTCGACTTCGTGATCGGCGACCACACCGCGGTCGAGGCGAAGGCCAAGGAGAACGTCTCGCCCCAGGACCTGAGGTCACTCGTGGCCCTGGGGGAGGAAGGGAGGATGCGCTCGCTCGTCTGCGTCAGCCTCGAGCCACGGCGACGCCGGGCCGGCGAGATCACGATCCTTCCGTGGCGCGCCTTCCTGGACGCGCTGTGGGGTGGAGAGTTCGAGGCGTAGGAGTCATCCCCCCGCCAGCGCCCTCGTCACCGCCACCGCCCGCTCGCGGTTCATCTCCCCCAGGATCGCGCCGATCTGCTTCTCCTTCATGCAGCCGAAAATGCGCGCCGCGGTCGCGTCGTCCAGCCGGTCGATGATGGGCGCCGCCTCCTCCGGCCGCATGCTCTGGTAGATCTTCGTGACCGCCACGCCGCAGCCGGCGGTCTCGCCCGACGGCACAGCCCCGCCCCCGCCCTCGACCCGCCCCGCCGTCTCCGCCAGCGCCTGCTCGAGCGCCTTCACCGCCGCCTCGCGCGTCGCCAGCGCCTGCTCGCGGCGATCGAGCTCCTCGCCGCGCTGGCGCACGGCCTCGAGCAGCTCGCGGAAGCCGCGGCTCCTGGCGAAGAGGTCGGGCGCGACGGGGGCCTCGGCGACCGGCCGCTCGGCGCGCGCCACACTCGTCCACCACCAGGCGCCGAGGATGACCGCCTTCACGGCCAGGCCCGCGAGCACCCCCACCCGTACCCATCGCATGGCACCTACCTCCGTTCGCTCAGGCGCGGAACCAGCCGAAGTCCAGGTCGACACCCTGCACCGCTACTCCGTGGCGCGCCCGAGCGCGCGCTCCGAGCGCTCGAGCTGCGTCTCGACGCCGATGTCGACCTCGCCGAAGCGGCTCTCGATGACGCAGCCGCCGGCGGGCAGGCTCGGGTCCTCCACCAGCTCCAGGTCCTTCACGTCCTCGAGCGAGGCGCGCAGCGCGGCGAGCGAGCCGCGCAGGAACGCCATCAGGGGCGGCGGGACGCGGAGCACGATGCGCTCGCGGTCGACGGCGCGCTTGACGGCCGCGCGGATCATGCCGAGCCAGATCTCGGGCCGCTCCGCCAGCTCCTGCTGCACGACCTTGCGTACGACGCCGAGCGCCAGCTCGAGGAGCTCGCGCTCGTAGCGCTCCTTCAAGCGCGTGCGGAAGCCCGCCAGCTCGCGCAGCGAGCCGGCGAACGACGTGCCGACCGTCTCGAGCTCGGCGCGCGCCTCCGCCCGCCCGCGCTCGACCCCGGCCTGGAAGGCCCGCTCGATCTCCTCGGCCGAGGGACCGGGCGGCGATGCGGCGGCGGCCTCGGGGATCGCTGCCGCCGGGGGCGGCGGGCCGAAGGGCCCGAAGACCTTCGGCACGGCCTCGGCGAGCGGCGCGAAGCTAGACGACGACATCGCTCTCGCGCGCGCCGAGCGTGATCCGCTGCTCGGCATCGAGGCGGCGCGCCGCCGCCACGATGCGGGCCTGCGCCTGCTCGACGTCCTTCAGGCGGACCGGCCCCATCATACCCATGTCCTCCTCGAGGATCTCCACCGTGCGCTGCGCGAGGTTGCCGAACAGCTTCTCGCGCATGGCGGGGCTCGCGGTCTTGAGCGCCAGCATGAGGTCGTCGCGCGCGATCTCCTTGAGCAGCACCTGCATGCCGCGGTCGTCGAGGCGGAGCAGATCCTCGAAGCTGAGCATCAGCCCGCGGATGGCGTCGGCCACCTCGGGCGCGCGCGCCTCCAGGTGCGCGAAGATGCGCGCCTCGACCGTCTCGTCGGCGACGTTCAGGATGTCCGCGACCAGCTTGGCGCCGGGGAAGCCGGTGCGCGGTGCTGCCCGCGCGAGGCCCTGCACCTGCCCGGCGAGCACGTCGCCCACGTCGGCGAGGAGGTCCTCGGGGACGCTCTGCAGATCGGCGATACGTTCGGCGATCTCGGGCTGGAGATCCTCGGGGAGCGCGGCCAGGACCTCGGCGGCCTTGCGCGCACGGAGGTTCGCGAGCACGAGCGCTATCACCTGCGGGTGCTCGCGGCCGAGCACCTGGGCGAGCGCGGCGGGCGCCACCGGGTCGAGGCTCGCGGCCAGGAACTCGCCCCCGGCCTGGCCTGCCCTCCCCGCCGGACGCTCCTCGCGCGCTCCCGTGAGCGCCGCCGTGATCATCTGGCGCGCGAACTGCTCGCCGTCGATCAGGAGCCCCTCGCGCTCGGTGAGGCGCCGCGACGCCTCCTCGTGCACCGCCGCCGCCTGCGCGCGCGGAATCGAGCGCAGGCGCGCGATCGCGGCGGAGACCTGGCGCGCCTCGGGCTCGGAGAGGTGGCGGAAGACGGCGGCCGCGGCCTCGGGGCCGAGCGTGGTGAGCAGGATCGCGGCCTTCTCGACCCCGAGCACCCTCAGCCCTCGACCGCGCGCGCTCTCTCGCGCAGCCACTCTCGCACCAGCTGCGCCGCGCGCTCGGGGTTCTGCTGCGTGAGCGCCAGGTTCTCCTGCGTGAGCTGCGCGGTGGCGGCCTCGGGGAGCGCCGCGCGTCCCTCGCCGCCGCGCGCCGCGAGCCCGAGCACGAGCGGGCGCACCACGTAGAAGAGCCCGGCGGCCACCAGGCCGACGGCCAGGAGCCGCATGAGCAGCGCCGGAAGCCAGGTGCCGAGCGTGGCGAGCACGCCCTCGCCGCTGGCCCCCGGCTCCGTCTGGAAGGGCGCGCTCGTGAGCTCGATCCGATCGCCGCGTTGTTCGGAGAAGCCCACCGCGTTCTTCACCAGCTCCTTCAGGCGGTCGAGCTCCTCCGCGGGCCGTGGCGTGAACTTCCGCGCCGCGCCCGCGCCCGTGTAGGTCCCGTCGATCAGCACCGCGACCGAGAGCTGCTTCACCACGCCCGCCGGTGCGACCGTGTGCGACACGACCTTGGAGACCTCGTAGCTCTGGCTCTCGTCGCGCCGCCCCTTCGGCTCCGTCGTCGCGGCAGGGTCGTTCGTCAGGTTCGACTGGACCCCTGGCGCGCCACCCCCGGTGCGAGCGCCGGTCGGCTGCTCGCGCGTCGTCCGCTGCGTGCGCAGCGCCGTGCGCTCGGGGTCGTAGGTCTCCTCGGTGCGCTCGACGCGCGCCACCTCGAGGGTCGCGGCCACGCGCGCGATCGCCTTGTCGCGGCCGACGACGGCGGCGAGCATGCTCTCCACCCGCTCGGCGAGCTGGCGCTCGATCGACGCCTGCATCTCGAGCGCGGTGCTCGAGGCGCCGACCGTCTCGCCGCCGCGCCGGTCGGTGGTCAGCATGCGCCCGCTCTCGTCGACCACGGTGACGCCGTCGGCCGCGAGGCCCTCGACGCTCGCGGCCACCAGGTGCACGATGCCGTCGATCTGCGCCGCCGAAAGGGCGCGGCCCGGGGCGAGCTTCACCATCACGGAGGCCGACGGGCGCCGGTCCTCACCCACGAACAGCGAGCGCTCCGGGAGCGCCAGGTGGACGCGCGCCGACTCGACGCCGCCGAGCCGCGAGATGGTGCGCCCGAGCTCGCCCTGGAGGGCGCGCTGGTAGTTGAGCCGCTGGAGGAAGTCCGTCTGCCCGAGCGTCTGGCGGTCGAAGAGCTCGAAGCCGACGCCGCCGCCCTCGGGGAGGCCGCGGCTCGCGAGCGCGAGGCGGAGCTCGTACAGCCGCTCGGCGGGCACCAGGATGGCGCGGCCGCCGTCCTCGAGCCGGAAGGGCACCCTCTCGGCGCCCAGCGCCTCGACGATCGCGCTCGCGTCCTGCTCGGCCAGGTTCGTGAACAACGGGCGGTAGAACGGCTGCTCGACCCACCAGGCGAGCGCGAGCACGACGACCAGCGAGCCCACGCCAGAGGCGAGGACGAGCCGCCGTGCCGGCGGCTGCGCCCGGAAGAAGTCCACCAGCCGGGCCGAGAGCTCTCGGAGTCGCGCCGTCATCGCTTACACCTGCATTTTCTGCAGCGCGTTCACCCCGCCGTCGCCTCAGCTTCCATGCCCCGCACCGCGCTTCTCGAGCGCGCGGCCCACCCGGCGTGCGAGGTCGTCGTCCGTCGCGCGCAGCGCGGCCAGCGCCGCGGTGGCCCGCGCCGGCTCGCCGCGGGCGTGCGCGATGCGGACCAGCCCGGCCGCGGCGCGCATGCGCTCGGGCGCCGTGGCGCCCGCCGCGAGCGCACGGGCGTAGGTGTCCGCGGCCGTGTTCCACGCCCCCTCCGCCGCCGCGGCCGCCGCCGCGGTGAGGAGCACACTCGCCGGCGGGGCCGGCGCCGCCTGGAGGAGCGCGCTCGCCTGGGCGGCGCCACCGGGCGCACCGAGGAGCGCCGTCGCCACCTCGGCGCGGACGCCCAGGTCGTCGGCGGCCGTCGCCTCCGCCGCCGCGCGCTCGAGGTCGCCCGCGGCGAGCGCGACCCGCGCGCCGAGGCGATGCGTGCGTTCGGCGAGGTCCGGACGGAGCCCGCTCGCCTCCAGCCGGGCGAGGAGCTTCCGGGCACTCCCGAGGTCGCCGCTGGCGAACGCCTCCTCGGCGAGCGTCACTGCGACGGCCGGCTCACGTGGCCCGTCCGCACGCGCCCCCAGCACGCGGAACGCGGCGCGGTGGAGGCCCAGGCGGCCGAGCGCGTGCGCGACCGTGGCACGGCCCGCCGGCGCCGCGCTCTCCTCCACCTCGGTCGTGTACGCCGCGTAGACGGTCGCCACGCCGGCCGCATCGCCTTGCGCGTCGAGCGCCGCGAGCCAGCGCGCGAGGATCTCCGCACGGCGGCCCGCGGCCTGCGCCGCCCCCTCGGGACCGAGCGCCGCGGCGCGGGCGAGGAGCGCGAGCGCCTGCTCGAAGCGGCCCGCGCTGGCCGCGACCTCCGCCGCCTCGCCCAGGACGACGGCGCGGAGCGCGTGCGGCGCCGGCGTGGCGGCGAGGTCGGCGAGCGCCTGCACCGTCCGCTCGGGCGTGCGCTCCGCCTCGAGGAGGGCGAGACGCATCTTCGCCTCGACGGCGAGCGCCGGTGCGGGCCGCTGCGCGAGCGCCTGCTCGTACTCCGCGCGCGCGCCGGCGGCGTCCGCGGCCAGGCGCCCGGCGAGGAGGCGCAGCCGCGCCTCGTCGTCCGCCGCGCGCGGCATGTGCCCGGCATGCGCGAGCACGCGGCGTGCCCCGTCCACGTCGCCGGCGAGCGCCAGCGCCTCGGCGTAGTCGAGCGGGAAGCCGGGGAGCGCCCGCAGCTCCGGGCAGGTGCCGGCGACGCCGCGATACGCATCCGCGGCCGCCGCGGGCGTGTCGGCGGCCCGCGTCTCGGCAGCCGCCTCGAGCGCGGCGCGGCAGCGAACCTGGCCGCACGCGTGCGCGAGCACCGCCTCGACGATGCGCCGCGCCTCGCGCGGACGGCGCCGCAGGCGGAGCGCCGCCGCCTGCCCGAGGCGCGCGTCGTCGAGCAGCGGGCTCGCGGGGAAGCGGCGCACCAGCTCGCGGAAGGCGGCGCCCGCCTCGGGCGTGAAGCCGAGCGCGAGCTCGGCCTGGCCGAGCAGGAACCAGGCGCGCGCCGCGTCGGCGAAGTCCGGCGCCTCGCGCAGCGCGTGCTCGTAGGCCGTGGCGGCGCTTTCGTAGTCGCCGCCGCCCGCGGCGGCGCGCAGCAGGGTCAGGTCCGCGGCGAGGAAGAGCGCGGCCTCCGAGCGCGGCTCGCTGCGCGGCCCGGCGTCGGGCGCCCGGCCAGCGCGCACGCGCGCGAGCGCGTCGCGCCATGGGGCGGCGTCGGCGTCGCCGTAGAGCGGCTCCTTCAGCGCGGGCCAGACGAAGAGCACGGCGCCGCGCGGTGTGACCGACGACGCGGGGAGAGACGAGGCCTCGCAGCCCGGTCCCTCCGCCGCGTCGCGCGCGCGCGGGCCGTCCTCCTCCGCCCTGGCCGTCCACACCGCCGCCACCACGACCAGCGCCAGGGCACCACACCGTCCCGCACCACGTACCCGCCGCACGGACGGTGCGTCAGAGCAAAGCATGTGCCACGCGCGGCAATTGTTGCCGGGCGTGCGCGCGCTGCCGGGACGTGCGGCGGCCGGCGGGCGGGCTGACACTCCGAGCCAGAACTCTGACCGCGTCAGTTCAGCAGCGAGGCCGCCGCGCCGGGACCCGGCATGGTCACGATGCGCACGCGCGCCGCGGCCGCCTCGGCGCGACGCAGCGCGCCCTCGCGCGTCTCGTCGACGGCGATCACCACACCCCCGTGGCAGCCCCGGCCGCCGGGCGGACCGATGCGCTGTCCCGGCGTCGCGACCACCTCGAGGAGCGCGATGCCCTCGCCCGCCGCCGCCTCGGCCGCGCCGCGCACGCTGGTCACGGTGCCCGGGGCCGGGAGCAGGAAGCGGCGCGCGACGCCCTGGCACCAGCGCGCTCGGAGTGCGCCCGGCTCGGGCGTCTCGCCGAGCGCCAGGCGGATCTCCGCCGCGACCAGATCGACACCCGTCGCGAGGGGGACCTCGTGCGTGCCGACGTAGCCACCGGAGAGTCCGGTCCCGAGCTCGACGAGCACCGGCCCGCGCGGGCCGAGCACCACCTCGACGCTGAGCGTGCCGGCGCGCATGCCGAGCGCCGCCGCGGCGGCGGCCACGGTGCCCGCGATGCGCTCGGCCGCCGCCGGGTGCGCGGCGGACGGCAGCGTGCTGCCGCGCTCGACCACGAAGGGCGCGAAGCGCTCGAGCACTTCGTCGTCGCGGTCGGCGAGCGCGACCGTGGTCGCGCGTCCGTCGACGACGATCGCCTGGGCACGCACCCGCGCCCCCGCCACCTGCTCCTCGACCATGACGCTCCCGCCCGGCGACGCGGCGGCCGCCACCTCGACCGCCCAGCGCGGATCGACGTCCGGCAGGAGGCGCAGCGCGAGGGCGCCGTCCACGGGGCGAAGCGCCAGCGGCAGCTGGGTGCGTGCCGCGAGCGCCTCGAGCGCGGCCGGCCCCTCGACCGGAGCACACCATGGCACCGCGACCCCCCGGGCGCGGAGCCGCGCTCGGAGCGCCAGCCGGTCCGCCGCCAGCGCCGCGGTCGCGGGCGGAATGCCCGCGAGGCCGAGGGCCTCCGCCACCGCCGCCACCGTGCGCGCCACCTCGGCGCCGACGCCGATCACGCCGTCGATGCGTGTCCGCTGCGCGTAGGCGCGCGCCGCTTCCACGCTCGCCTCCGCGTCCGCGGTGGGTGCGAGCAGGCCCGCGTCGGCCTGACGGAAGCCGGGCGCGTCGGGCGCGCCGTCGGAGACCAGGACGCGAAGGCCCATGCGCCGCGCGGCGGCGATGATCGGCATCGCCTCGCGCGCCCCGGACACGACGAGCAGGGTCTTTGCCGGCGCGCGCTCGGTCTGCATGGCTAGGCGCGCTCGGCAGCCCCGCGGCGGGAGCCCGCCTCGTGCATGTATCGGGCGCGCGCGGCGCGGACTTGAGGCGCGGCGACTTGGGGCGCGGCCTGACGGCCGCGAGCCTGGCGTGCTAACCAGGGGGCGTCATGCGCTCCCGCGAGGCGACGATCGCGGCCGCGGCGCGGGCGGTGGGCTTCTCCCACGCCGGCACGGCGCCGCTCGCTCCGCTCCCGGTGGGCGCCTTCCTCGAGGCGTGGCTCGCGGCGGGCCGCGCCGGCGAGATGGGCTACCTGGCAAGACGCACGGCGGAGCGGATCGACCCGCGCGCGGCGCGTCCCTGGGCGCGCGCCGTCATCTCCCTCGCCTACCCCTACCGCCCGCCCCCTCCGCCGCCCGGCGACTGGCGCGCGACGCTCACCGGCCGGATCGCCGCCTACGCGCTCGGCGAGGACTACCACGCGCGCGTGGGCGCGCTCCTGGACGCGCTCGCCGCGCGCCTCGCCGCCGCCTTCCCCGGCGCGCGCTTCCAGGGCTACGTCGACACGGGCCCGGTGCTCGAGCGCGAGTGGGCGATGCGCGCCGGCCTCGGCTGGATCGGCAAGCACACGCTCCTCCTCGACCGCGCCGCCGGCTCGTACTTCTTCCTGGCCGAGCTGTTCACCGACCTCGAGCTGGCGGCGTCACCGCTGCCCGCCGATCACTGCGGCACCTGCGCCCGCTGCCACGCCGCCTGCCCGACCGGCGCGCTCGGCCCCGGCTACACGATGGACCCGCGCCGCTGCCTCTCGTACCTAACGATCGAGCACCGGAGCGCGATCCCGGCCGAGCTGCGCCCGCATCTCGGCAACTGGATCTTCGGCTGCGACCTCTGCCAGGAGGCGTGCCCGTGGAACGCCGACGTGCGCGACGCCGCCGGCGCCGAGGCGCTGGCGCCGCACCTGCCCTCGCTGCTCGCGCTCGACGAGGCGGGCTTTCGCGCGCGCTTCGGGAAGACGGCGGTGGCGCGCGCGAAGCGGCGCGGGCTGCTGCGCAACACAGCGGTGGCGCTCGGCAACAGCGGGAACCCCGACGCGCTGCCCGCCCTCGCCGCCGCGCTCGCCGATCCCGAGCCGCTGGTGCGCGGGCACGCGGCGTGGGCGCTCGGGCGCCTCGGCGGCGCGTCGGCGCGGCGCGCCCTGGAGGCGGCACGCGAGAGAGAGACGGACGGTGGCGCGGCGGCGGAAATCGGGGCGGCGCTCGCCCTGCCCTAACCCGCCGGCATCGGGCTGCCACGTTACGGGCCCGCCCGGACATGGTCGCGCGCTGCTCGACACTGGCACCGGTGAAACGGACACTTCTGCCCAGCGTGGCCGCGCTTCTCTCAAATTGCGGAGAGCTCGGGCTTCGCGTCACTCGATGAGGCGGCGCTGGTCGCAGCGCAGCGGTCCCGGATGCGCCCCGCATACGTCGGCAACCGGCCCATCGACTCCAAGGTCGAAGCGCCCTATCGCTTCGTGCTGAAGGACGGCTCCCCTCCGCCGCGATAGGGTTCGCGGCGGACCACGGGGGGCCCATTGGCGCGCGCCCCTAGCCCCGCTCGCGCGCGATGACGGCGCGCTCCTCGGCGTTCATCTTGTCGCGGATGCGCGAGCCCTTGCCGAGCTGGCGCACGCTCGGGGGCCCGCCTTCCGAGAAGTACTCCTCGTAGGGTTGCGCCGCGATGTAGTGATCGGGCTTGCGGTCGCCGATCTCGACGCCGAGGAGCCGCTCGACCAGGTCGACGTCGTACATCCGGACGGCGTCGTAGTCGGTCAGGAGCGCGCACACCTCGACGCAGATGTAGCAGCCGATGCACTCCTGGAAGCGGTCCTGGACCGGCTGCTGGCCGCGGCCGGGCAGGCTCCCCGGCGCCAGGTACTCGATGCACGCGACCGGGCAGAACTCCGGACACTTGCCGCACGGCCAGCAGAGGTTCACGTCCATGAAGGCGACCTCGCGCGGCCGCTTCTTCTTCTCGCCGATCTCGTCGGGCGCGTCCGGGACGCGCTCCTCCTTCAGGCGGCGCTTGATGATGTCGATGGCGGACGGCATGGGCGTGGCTGGACGCGGGCCCGCTTCAGCCCACCAGCGGCTGCCCGACCGCCGGATCGACGCCGAGCGCGCCGAGGAGCCGATCCCGCACCATGGCCGCGGCGCGCTCGCGCGCCGCGGGGTCGTCGCCGACGTGCAGGCGGCCGCCCGCGATCATGTCGTGGCCGCCGGCCGAGCGGCTGCCGAGCACGCGCTGCAGGAGATCGCCGGCGTTCACCTCGCGGTCGGTGGTGCGGATCGAGCAGTGGAGGCAGCTCCCGAAGGTGCCGATCGCCGCCGCCCACTCCACCTGGTCCAGGCGGAGGAGGAAGTCCGCCACCTCGGCCACCATGTCGGGGTACTGCACCTCGCCGAGCATCGAGACGACGACCTTGTCGTAAAGCGCGGCGCGCTCGATCGCCTCGCGAAAGACGCGGAAGTACTCGCGCGGCACGCGCGCGTTCTCGATCTTCGCCAGCCGCCGCTTGTTGGTGTACGGATAGAGGAAGTGGCTCGCCTCGATGTCGGCGGCCGTCGCCTCGCGCCCCAGGTCCTGCGTCTCGGCGGAGATGCCGTAGAAGAGCGCGGTCGCGATCTTCGGCTCGGGCACGAGCTTCGACTCGCGCA
>Ga0209057_1002032_pt1 | contig 15857 bp, 20 predicted proteins | sample GraSoiAngelo_146_FD_185903 | JGI IMG/M metagenome (GOLD analysis project Ga0209057, IMG submission 185903) | Grasslands soil microbial communities from the Angelo Coastal Reserve, California, USA - 14_1009_05_30cm (SPAdes) (version 2) | ecosystem: Environmental > Terrestrial > Soil > Grasslands ... | reverse complement strand
GATTTGCCAAGCTTCTGTGGGGATTCGAGGACCGTTCTGGGGCGTATCAGTTCGCGATGGGATATGGCGCCTCGTTGATGCTCGGCTGGACCGTCTTGCTCGCATGGGCGTACCAAAGTCCGCTGGAGAGGAGATTCGTCGCTGCGCTCACCGTTCTCGTGATCTACGGCTTGGTACTCACCGAGGTCATCGCCGTGGCTTCAGGGCACCTTCAGGCCTGGCGAATGTTGCCGACGTGGGGCCTGCAGATGGTTCTGCTCGTACTGTTCGCCGGGGGCTATCACTACCGATCGTTGCAGCGCTGGCTTGACTAACGTGGACGAAGTCCCCGCCTACCTCGAGTTCCTCTCGAGGGCCTTCGGTGTCGACCGCCGCGTCCACGAAGTCGACCCTTGAGGAAGGGATCGTCAATGTCTGCCATCGATTTCGTCGTCGAGCGCGGGAACCTGCGCCATTACAAGTGGGTACCTGCGCCTGAGCCCGATACGGTTGACCTGCATCCCGGCCAGGTGTTGCTCCAAGTTGCGAAGTTCGCGTTCACCGCCAACAACGTCACGTACGCCGTCGCAGGCGACATGATGTCGTACTGGCACTTCTTCCCGGCCGAGCCCGGGTGGGGCAGAGTTCCAGTCTGGGGATTCGGTCAGGCGATCCGGTCGAATCACGAGGGCGTGGCCGAGGGCGAGCGCGTCTTCGGCTACTTGCCGATGTCGACGCATCTGGTGGTCGAGCCCGACCGCCTCGATCGGAGCGGCTTCGTCGATGCCGCGCCGCATCGCCGGACGCTCCCCGCGGTCTACAACCAATACTCGCTGGTCGCGAACGACCCGGCGTACGAGCCGGAACACGAGGATCAGCAGATGCTGTTTCGGCCGCTGTTCATGACCGCGTTTCTGCTGGATGACTTCCTCGCTGACAATGGCTTCTTCGGTGCGCGCACGGCCGTGCTCTCGAGCGCCTCGAGCAAGACGGCGTTCGGGCTGGCATTCCTGCTCCACCGGAACCGGCGTTCGCAGTGTGATGTGACCGGCCTGACCTCACCCGGCAACGTGGCCTTCGTCGACAGCCTCGGGTGTTACGATCGGGTGGCGACGTATGACCAGATTCGCTCCCTCCCGCCCGAGGTGCCGGTCGTCTTCGTCGACATGGCGGGAGACGGCGTCGTTCTGAACGCACTCCATCATCACTACGGTGACAACGTGAAACACAGCTGCATCGTCGGGGCAACGCACTGGGAGCGGCGCGCGCGCGAAGGCGAGCTCCCGGGTGTCCAGCCGACGTTCTTCTTCGCCCCGACGCAGCTGCAGAAGCGGGTGCGAGAATGGGGGCCCGGGGGGCTTCAGCAGCGGTACGGCACGGCATGGCGCCAGTTCCTCGAGTTCGCCGAGCCCCGCATTCGCGTGGTGCACGGGCGCGGCCGCGCGGCCGTGGAGCGCGTGTACCTGGAGACGCTGGAAGGGCGGTCCAGGCCGGATGAGGGCCACGTCCTCTCGCTGTGGGAGTGAGGACACATCCATGACTGCGTACGTGCATCCCACAGAGCAGCTCGTGACGGAGATCCTGGTGAGAGATATCCGGCGCTCGCGCGATTTTTACACTCGTCTGGGGTTCGAGCTCCTCCGGGACGGCGGCGATTTCATCGAGCTGACCTGGGAAGAGCATCGTCTCTTTCTCGCCGAGCTCTCGGCGTTCCACGACGTCCACGATGCTGACGTACCTGCATCTCCGAAGTTTCCCTTGGCCAACATCCGAGTGATGGTGCCGAACGTCGACGACTGCTGGCGCCTGGCGAACGAGATCGGTGCGCGGATCGTCGTGCCAATTGCTGATCGATACTATGGTCTCCGCGACTTCACGATCGCCGATCCGGACGGCTTTGGCGTCCGGTTTGCCAGCACGTTGGACGCCCGATAGGCGCCCGACCCCCGCTCAACTTCGCGCCATCCGCATCTCGCGCTCGAGCCGCGCGAAGACGCCCGGCCCTTCCTCGACGAGAGCCGAGCGGACCTGGACGGCCCGGGCGCCCTTGGCGAGCGCGCGGCGCACGTCGTAGCCCGAATGGATGCCCCCGACCGCGATCACGTCGAACCCGGCGCCCGCCTCGAGGATGAATTTCTCGAGGCCCGCGAAGTCGTTCCGCACGACGACCACCCGCACACCCGCGTCCCGCAGCACGTCGCCGAGACGCGCGTAGGGGAGCGGCATCCGCTCGGGTATTCTCGCCGCGACCGGCACGGGAGCAGCGCTCGCCGTCCGGGTGGCGAGCTCCCGCAGCGCGCCCGGCTCTTCGAACGGCGCGACCGTCGCTGCGACCCACGGATCGGCCAGGTTCGCCTCGACCCATGCCGCGCCCGCTTCCGCGAAGACGCGCGCCAGGAAGACGTACTCCTCGACGCTGGACCCCGCGATGCTCGCGACGACCGGCGGCCCGCCCGTGGCGACGAGCTCGCGCACGAGCGGTACGAGCTTGTCATAGCCGGGGTTGTGAAGGGAACGAAACTCCGGGTGAAGAAAGGGGTGGACGGTGGCGGTCCGCAGCACGATGGCTCCGGTCCGCGAGGTGACGAGCGGCCGGAGCTCCTGCGGCGACGAGGCCACCTCGTGGGCGTTCATGGCGCAGAAGGGCAAGCGGACGCCGGCGATGGTGGTGCCTAAGTCGGCCGAGCGCGCCGTCATGGGACGATCTCGAGCGGCACCTCGACGAAGTCGCGGCTGGCGTCGTCCCAGCGGAACGCGCGTGCCTCGGCGGGGGTGCGGGCATCCGACACGACGAGGTACGTGACGTCGGGATAGGCCGGCTCGTCGTCGAAGAGGGCACGCGCGCGATCCTCGCCCGAGAAGTAGGCGCCGCCGCGGGTGTGCGAGTGGTAGAAGACGGCGAGACGGGCGCCCGGCCGCTCGCCCGCGCGCAGGACCGCGAGCAGCTCCTTCGGCTCGGGCGTGTACGCCGTGGGGGCGTCGCGCGGGTAGGCCTGCGGGTCGGCGGCGTGGAGCCGGCCCTGGATGTTCGTGAAGCGGTGGACGACGTCGCGTCCATCCGCCACCACGACGGCCCCGCAGCACTCCTCGGGATGGGTGGCGCGCGCGTGCGCGAAGATCGCGTCGAGCGCGGCGCGGGCGAGCCTCAGGACTTCCATGACCGCGAGCGGGCCCGCGCGCGGATCAGGCGGGTGAGCGTGATGTTCGTCGGGGCGGGCATGCCGAGCGCCGCGCCGCGCGCGGCCACATAGCCGTTGATGGCGTCGATCTCGGTCGGCCGGCCGCGCGCGAGGTCCTGCAGCATCGACGAGCGGTGCGGCCGGCCGCGCGCGAGGTCCTGCAGCATCGACGACCGGTGCCGGGCGGTGGCCGGCACGAGCCGGCCGTAGAACTCGGCGCGATAGGCGCCGGCATCCGGCCAGCGGAGCACGATGCCCGCCGCCCGGGCGACGGCGAACGCCTCCGCGATCACCAGGTCCATCACCGCCCGCGCCTCCGCATCCTCGGCGAGCGCCCCGTAGGGCAGGTCGAGCAATGCACCGAGCGGGTTCAGCGCCGCGTTGTAGAAGACCTTCGCCCAGAGCTCGGCGACGATCGCTTCGGTCTGCGCCGCGGGGATGCCGGCGTCGGCGAGGGCGCACGCCCAGGCAACGGCCCGCGCGCGCTGGCCGTCGGCGGCGGGCTCCAGCGCGCCGATCAGCACCGGATCGGCGCACACGGTCACCGTCGCCCGTCCCGGCTCCGGAAGCTCCGCCCCGAAGATCACGCGCGTCGGCGGCGGGCTCCAGCGCGCCGATCAGCACCGGATCGGCGCACACGGTCACCGTCGCCCGTCCCGGCTCGGGAAGCTCCGCCCCGAAGATCACGCGCGCGCCGAGCACCCGGGCCTGGCCGACCGCCGCGACCGCCGGCTCGAGCGTCCCGAGGCCGTTCTGCATGCAGACGAGCACGCCGTCCCGGTCGAGGAAGGGCGCCACCGTGTCGAGCATCTCGGCCGCATCGTACGCCTTGACGGTCAGGAAGATCGCGCGGTACGGGCCGCCGAGCTCGCCCTCGGCCGTGGCGCACTCCAGACCCGACACGCGGTGCGTGCCGAAGAGGCCGTCGATCGCGAGCCCGCGCGCCCGCACCGCGTCCATGTGGTCGCGCCGCCCGAGGAGCGTGACCGTCGAGCCGGCGGCGGCGAGCAGCCCGCCCACCACCGAGCCGACCGCGCCCGCACCCGCGATCAACACCGGCCCGCGCATGCCTCGCACGATACGTCCCGCACGCGGCGCGAACAAGGTCATGTTTGACCCTCGGATGGCCTTCCAGTACGGTCCGGCTCCCGTGATCCAGCCCGCTCGCTTGCAGGCGCTCTTCCTGGAGCTCGTCCAGATCGACAGCCTCTCCCGGCGCGAGGGCCGCATCGCGGCGCGGCTGGCGCGCGAGCTCGCAGAGCTCGGCGCCGAGGTGAGCTTCGACGGCGCCGGCGCCGAGATCGGCGGTGAGACGGGAAACCTGATCGCGCACGTGCCCGGCACCGTGGACGCGCCTGCGCTGCTCCTCTGCGCGCACATGGACACGGTCGAGCCGGGCGTCGGCGTCAGACCCGTCGTCGAGGACGATGTGATCCGCAGCGACGGCACGACGGTGCTCGGCGGCGACGACAAGTCGGGGGTCGCGATCGTCTGCGAGTGCGTGCGCGCCTGCCGGGAGGGCGGCTTCCGCCATCCTCCGCTCGACGTCGTGTTCACCGTCTGCGAGGAAGTGGGACTCCTCGGCGCCAGGCACCTCGACTTCGCCCGGCTCCGCGCCCGGAGCGGACTGGTGTTCGACAGCGACGCCGTCGGCTTCGCCTTCACGCGCGCGCCCGGCGCCAATCTCATCGAGGCGGTCGTTCGCGGGCGGGCCGCGCATGCCGGCATGGCACCCGAGCGAGGCGTCAGCGCGATCCAGGTGGCAGCCGAGGCGATCGCGGCGATGCGGCTCGGCCGTCTCGACCCCGAGACCACGGCCAACATCGGCGTCATCACCGGCGGGCGCGCGGTCAACATCGTCCCGGACGAGGTGCGCGTGCGCGGCGAGGCGCGCAGTCACGACCTCACGCGCCTCGCGACCCAGACCGAGCACATGCGGGCCTGCTTCGCCGAGGCCGCGGCGCGCCATGCGGGTGCGGCGGCCGAGGTCACCGTCACCCGGCAGTACGAGCCGATGGCGGTGCCCGACGACGCGCCGATCATGCGGCTCGTGGCCGCGGCCGCGGCGCGCGTCGGGCGTACGATCACGCCCGCGGGCATGGGCGGCGGCTGCGACGCCAACGTCCTCAACCGCCGGGGGTTGCAGGTGGTGAACCTCGGCACCGGCATGCGCGACATCCACACCACCGCGGAGTGGCTCCGGGTGAGCGACATGGTCGCGGCCGCGGAGGTCACGCTGGCGGTGATCGAGCTGGCGGCAGACCGGCCGCGCTGACCCTCACGCGGCCACACCCGCCTCCTTCGAGGCCGGCGCCCGGAGCGTGGGCAGCGTCGCGCCGGAGACGAGGAAGACGACGCCGCCCAGGAGCCCCGCGACGACGGTCACTCCGAAGGCGAGCAGGCTCAGAGTGACGGCGATCGAGTCGTCGATGTCGATGCGCGTCAGGAAGTAGAGGTACCCCCCTTCGCGCACGCCGACGCCGTTCACGCTGACGGGCAGGGCCGTCATCACGCTGATCACCGGGTGGAAGATGAGGCAGTAGGAGAAGGGGAGCCGGGCGCCGGCGGCCCGCGCCAGCACGTACTGCCCGGCGACCTGTGTCAGGTGAAACACCACCGACACGATGGCGGCCGTGGCGAGCAGGCGGCGGTCGCGCCAGAGGGGCGCGAGGTCGACCTCGACTTCACGGCGGAGCTCGCGCGTCCAGCGCCCGGCGGGCAGCAGCCGCACGAGCCGGGGCGCCGCCCACCAGCCGGCGACGAGCAGACCGCCGACGGCCACGGTGCCGAGGATCAGCGAGCGGGGAAACCGGTACTCCGGGAAGAGCAGGAAGCCGAGCGCGCCGAGCGCCACCAGCAACGCGAGCCCGGTCGCCCGGTCGAAGACCACGGAGCTGACGGCGAGCCGGCGGCGGCGCCCCGCGCCGAGGTAGAGCGCACGCACCAGGTCGCCGCCGAGCGTGCTCGGGCCGAAGAGGTTGAAGAACATCCCGATGAAGTAGAAGCGGCCGTAGTCCACGAGCGAGTGTTCGAACCCGAGCGCGCGCCCGATCCGGGACCACTTGTAGGCGCTGAGCGCCTGGCTGAAGAGGAAGAGGCCGAGCCCGACGAGCACGGGAGCGAGGCGCACGTGCGCCATGGCACGGGCGAGGTCGCCGAGGTCGACATCGGCGAGCACGTAGCCGATGATCCCTGCGCTCACCAGCACGCGCACGAGCCAGCGCGCCGCTTCCCGCCCGCGGAGCATCCCGGCGATGATGTACATTCGACCGTCATTTGCAATCGTGCTAAGCGCCTCGCCCAATGTCTCCGGACCCGCGACAGGAGCCGGCCGGGCTGATCGTCGTCGGCGCGAGCGTCGGGGGGCTCGCGGCGGCCGTGATCGCGGCCGATCGCGGCTGCCGCACGATCGTGATCGAGCGCGGCAAGGAGCTCGGCGGCGGCGCGTCGCACGACGCCGAGGCGATCGCGGCGGCGGGCACCCGCTTCCAGCGCGACGCCGGGCTCGAGGACAGCCCCGAGCGCTTCGCGGCGGATATCCTCGCCGCCAGCCGTCACCACGTCGAGCAGGAGCTCGCACTGGCGCTCGGCGAGCAGGGAGCGCCGCTCGTCGAGTGGCTGGCGGACCGCTGCGGGCTCGGGGTGGAGCTGATGGCGGCGTTCACGGGTGCGGGACACTCGGTGCCGCGGCTGCACGCCCCGGGCGATCAGGGCGGTGCGAGCCTGCTCGCGGCGCTCGCGCGCGCCGCGAGCCGCCACACGCGCGTCGGCGTGCGTCCGGGGCTCGTGGCCGAGCGCCTGGTCCGCGACGACGCCGGGAGGGTCACCGGCCTCGCCGTGCGACCCGAGCGGCGCGGTGCGGGGCAGACGTTGGCCGGGCCGGTGCTGCTCGCCTGCGGCGGCTTCGCCGCCTCCGACGCGCTCGTCGCGGCGCACTGTCCGGCGGCGGCCGGCCTCCCGTACTTCGGCTGGCCGGGCTCCGTCGGCGAGGCGCTGCGTCTCGGTGTGGAGGCAGGCGCCCAGACACGGCACCTGGACGCCTGCCTGGTGACGCCGCTCCTCGCCATGCCGGGCGCGCTGGCGGTGACCGCGCCGCTCGTCGAGCTCGGCGCGATCCTCGTGAATCAGGCGGGCCGCCGCTTCGCCGACGAGACGGCGGAGCGCCTCGTGCTCGCAACGGCCGTGCGGGGGCAGCCCGGGCACGTGGCCTATCTCCTGTTCGACGAGCGCATCGCCACCGCGGCGCGCACGGCCGACCCATTCTTCGCCCGGATCGTCCTGCCGCGCACCGGCCGGCGGGCGATGACGCTCGAGGCCCTGTCGAAGCAGTTCGAGATCGACGCCGAGGCGCTCACGCTCACCGTCGACACCTTCAACGGCAACGTCGAGCTCGGCGGGGACCCCTTCGGGCGCGAGCGCTTCGGCGGCCCGCTCGAGCCGCCCTTCCACGCCATCCGCGTGACGGGCGCCCGCTGGCGGACGTTCGGGGGCCTGGCCGTCGATCGGACCGCGCACGTTCTCGACGCTGCCGGGAGACCGATCCCGGGCCTGTATGCCGCGGGCGGCGCCGCCGAGGGCCTGGGCGGGGATGGCACCGAGGGCTGGCTGCCCGGGACCGACGCGCTCGCCGCGCTCGCGCTCGGCCGTCTCGCGGCGCTCGACGTCGTGGCGCAGGCGAGCGCGGCGGCTGCGGAGCCCGCGCGTTGATGGAATCTCCGCGCGCGCCGCGCGCGCGGCCGAGCGAAGCGAGCGGGGAGTGAGGACCCGGCGGGCTTCGCCCGCCGGGGCGAGGGGCGGAGCCCCTCGCTTAAATCGAGAACACGCGCTCGGCGTTCCGGTAGAGGAACAGCTCCTGGGTCTCGGCGTCGAGCTCCAGCGTCTCCAGCTCCTGGAGGCAGTCCTTCGCGGGCCAGGCGGGGTGGTTCGAGCCGAAGAGGACCTTCTTTCGTCCGTGGGTGCGGAGGTAGTCCACGAGCTCGCGCGGGTAGCGGCGAACCTTGTATGCGGAGGTGTCGATGTAGACGTTCGGGTACTTGGTCGCGAGCGAGATCATCTCCGCGCACCACGGATAGCCGATGTGGCCCCCCACGATCTTGAGCTCGGGAAAGTCGAGCGCGACGTGATCGAGGTATGGAATCGGCCGGCCGGGCTCCGAGGGACACAGGGGCCCGGTGTGTCCGACTTGCAGGCAGAAGGGAATGCCGAGCTCGACACACTCGGCATGGAGCGGGTAGTAGCGGCGATCATCCGGCGGGAGGTTCCAGAGCCACGGCACGATGCGAAGCGCGCGGAACCCGAGCTGGCGCACGCAGCGACGGAGCTCTCGCACCGCGTCCATCGGACGGTAGAGGTCGACCGAGGCAACTCCCACCAGCCGGTCCGGATGCCGGCGAACGAAACCGGCGACCTCATCGTTGGAGATGATTGGGCCCTGGGGGCCCCACCAGGCGCAGATGAGCCCGAGGCGCACGCCCGCCTCGTCCATCGCCTGGATCGTCGCCTCGAGCGGGATCTCCACGTCCGGGAGGCCGCCGTGCGACCAGCGGCGCAACGAGTCGAACACCGGCTGGGCGAGGAACGTCTTCGAGGGGTGCTGCATCCAGACGTCGACCACACGCTTTTCCATGATGCGGAGATTCTCGCGCGTGGTGTTGCCGATGCAATCGCTAGCCGAAGAAGATCGACTGGCGACGGCTCGTGAGGCGGGTGACCATGGCCTGGACTCTCCGGCGGACCCTGGCCGCTTCGGCGCGCGCCCGCGGCGGTCGCGCCTCGCCCTCGGGCACCGAGAGGCGCAGCGGCTTCCCGAAGCGGATGAACCACTTGGTCGGGAGCGGGATCGTGCCGAGCAAGCCGAGGAGCGGGAAGAAGGGCGTCAGCGGGACGTACGGCACGCCGACCAAGCGCCCGACGCTCTCGGCGCGGCCGACCACCGGGTAGATCTCCTCGGCGCCCACCACGGCTACCGGCACGACGGGCACGTCGAGCGCGGTCGCCAGCCGGACGAACCCCGAGCTGAACTGCCGCAGCCGGTAGCGCTCCGCGAAGGTCTTCGCCACGCCCGGAACGCCCTCCGGAAAGAGCAGCACGAGCTCCCCCGCCTGGAGAAGTGCCAGCGCGTTCTCGCGCGTGGCAACCGCGCCACCCACCTTGCGGTAGAACGTCGCCACCGCCCCCATGTTCTCGACGAAGCGATCGTAGAGGAAGCGCAGCGTGCGCGCCCGGCGCAGCTCGACGGCGGTGACGATCATGGCGCCGTCGAAGGGGATCGCCCCGGAATGGTTCGCGAGCAGCAGCGCCGGCCCGGTGGCCGGCAGATGGTGCGCGCCGCTCACCTCGATACGCCAGTACCGGTCGTGGAGGAAGCGGACCGCCGGCAGCAACAGCTGCCGCATGGCGGGGTCCATCCCGAACGGGTCCTTGCCCGGCTCGGCTTCCAGCGTGACGGCTGGAGCCGCGGTGCCCGCGCCCTTCCCGCCTCCGCGCACGCGATTCCCCTCCTTCCGCGGCGGCGTATATCCCAGATCGGACGGGGAGGACAAGTCGAATCTCGAGGACATGAATCACGCAAGAGCGAGCGTCGCCGTGCCGAGCACCCAGCGTTCTCCTTCGTCGCCCTCGAGCCAGACGTCCAGCTCGATGGAGCGGCTCGCGCTCTCCTTCTGCGTGACGGCCGCACAGAGACGGATCGTCCGGTCGGGCAGCACGAGCCCGCGAAAGGTCGTCCCGAGCCGGCGGAGCGTGGCCGGCCCCGCCCACGCCTCGAGGAAGCTCGCCAGGAGGCCCATGCTCATGTTGCCCGGGGTGATCATCCCGGGGAGCCCTTCCCGGCGCGCACCCTCGTCGTCGGTGAAGCGGGGCGACCACTGGCCGCCGGCGCGCGCGTAGGCGCGGACCTGGTCCTTCGAGAGGAAGAGCGACCGCACGGGGAGCTCGTCGCCCTCCTGCACGTCCTCGAAACGGCGCCGGACGGCCATGCGGACCTACCGGTGCATGAAGCGGTTGTCGACCACCGCCACTGTCTCGCGGCGCTGGTTGGTCAGGGTGTAGCGGATGACCACGAAGATCATGCTGCCCGTCCGCCCCGTCTTCTCGTACACCTCGTGGACCGTGGAGCAGACCTCGATCGTGTCGCCCGGCCGGATCGGCTCGCCGAGCTGGATGTCCTTGCCGGCGTCGAAGCCGCTGCGCACGTCGATCAGCTTGAGCAGGATTTCGGGATAGAAACGGCCGCCGCGGAAGCGGACGCAGAAGGTCGGGTGCGCGACGAGACCGGGACCCGGCTCGGTGTACTCCGGATGGGTCTCGCCGAGCGCCCGCGCGAAGGCGATCAGCTCCTCGGCCGTGACCGGGCCCTCGACCGTGCGGTCGAACTCCTGGCCGATGATCGCCGGGTCGAGCGCGAGCGGCACCCGCGGAAGCTAGGACATCGGCTCGGCCGTCGCAACGGAGGGATCTCAACGCGCCCGCCGGAAGTCGACGGGCCGGTAGCGCCCGCCCCGCAGCTCGCGGACCAGATCGTCCATCGACCGCACGGGGGCCTCGAACTCCGTCGCGCACACGCCGACGAAGCTCACGAGGTGCGAGTCGCTGCCGCCGTAGGCCTGGTAGTCGAAGCGCCGGATGAGCTCCGCGACACGCGCGTCCTCGCCCTTCCTGCTGCCGCCGTTGAGCGCCTCGACCGCGACCACGCCCTCGAGCGGCGGCTTGCGCGCGTAGTGGTCGCAGAGCCCGACCGTCGGGCGCCCCGGATGGCACGGGAGTGCGACGCCGCCGAGCCGCCCGACCTCGGTGATCAGGTCCTGGGCCGGCAGGCGAACGTCGGTGAAGTCGAAGCGGGCGAGGATGTCGCGGTTGACCCCGTAGACGAGCACGTGGCCGTAGTCGGTCTCCACCTCGGCAGCATTGAGGATGAGGAAGCCGTACCGGTCCTCGAGCGCCCGGTAGTCGCGCGCGAGGTCGAACTGGCGGTGCTCGGTGAGCACGATGCCGTCGAGCGGCCGCTCGGCGCGCTTGCGCTGCAGGACCTTCAGGTAGGCCTCGACGGGCGCGCGGCTATCGTCGGAGAGTTCCGAGTGGAGGTGCAGGTCGAGGATCATGGTGTTCGGCAAAGAGTCGTATCGCGACGCACGGACGTCGAGCAACCGAGCGGCCTCAGAAAGCTCGCTGAGGCGCCGCGCGCCTGTACCACCGAGCTCACGCGTGGTAGCGTCCCGACGGATGATCGACCAGGTCGCTGCCGCTCTGACGCCGGATCACCCCTTCGTGGGGGCCGTCCGGGATCAGGTGCGGCACGTATACGGCGAACGCCTCGTCTCCCTTGCGCTGTTCGGCTCGGTGGCGCGGCGGACTGCTCGACCGGGCTCGGACCTGGACCTCTTCCTCGTGATCGAGGGCCTGCCGCACGGGCGGCGCGCCCGGCTCGAGACCTTCGACCCCGTCGAGCGCAGCCTCGCGACCCGGATGGAGGCGCTCGCGCGGGCTGGGGTCATGGTCGAGCTGTCGCCCGTGCTGCGCACGCCGGAGGATCTCCGAACTCCGAGCCCCCTCCTGCTCGACCTGACCGAGGACGCGGTGATCCTACAGGACGAGGGTGGCGTGCTGCGGGCGGCCCTCGAGGATCTGCGGCAACGTCTCCGCCGGCTCGGCTCGCGCCGCATCTGGGTCGGGACTCGTTGGTACTGGGACCTGAAGCCCGACTATCGCCGAGGGGAGATCATCCGTCTGTGACGAGCATCTCGCTCGCGCGGAGCTACTTCCTGAAGGCCCGCAAGCGCCTGCGGGCGCTCGAAATCCTCTTCGACGAGGAGGCGTACTCGGACGTTGTCCGCGAGGCCCAGGAGCTGGTGGAGCTCGCGCTCAAGGGGATGCTCCGCTTCATCGGCATCGAGCCTCCGAAGCAACACGACGTGGGGCCTCTGCTGCTCCAGTACCGCGATCGCCTCCCGCCCTCCGTCGGAGCAGGGGCCGAACGCCTCGCGGAGATCTCCCACCGGCTCCGCAAGGAACGCGAGTTCGCGTTCTACGGTGATGAGGACTTCATTCCGACTGACGAGTACACGCGCGAGCAGGCTGCGGAGGCCGTGGAGGACGCGCGTTGGGTGGTCGGTCTCCTCGACCCGTTTCCGGCGCGGGACCCGCAAGCATGAACTCCCTCACACCGGCCGGAACTTCGCGAGCGTGATCTCGGCCGTCACGTCCTCGAACACGACCTCGACCGGCATGCCGATGCGGACGTCGTCCGGCGCGCAGCCGACGAGGTTGGTGAGGAGCCTCGGACCTTCCGCGAGCTCGACCATGGCGAGCACGGTGAGGAGCCTCGGACCTTCCGCGAGCTCGACCATGGCGAGCACGTAGGGGAGCTCCTCGCGAAATCCCGGCGTCTGGTTCTGGTGCGTGACGGTGAACGTGTAGACCGTGCCGCGGCCGCTCGCTCTCACCCACTCGGTCGCCGACGACAGGCACGCGGGGCAGAGCGCGCGAGGATAGAAGCGTGCCGCGCCACAATCGCGGCAGCGCTGGAAGTAGAGCTCGTGCCGCGCGAGCGCCTCCCAGTAGCCGCGCGACTCCTCGTCGACGCGCGGCAGCGGCTTCTTGTAGGACCTCGGCTCCGCCATCTCACGCCTGTCCCAGGATCATGGTGACGCCGCTGTGCCGCTGGCCGAGCATGCCGCCCGTGCCGTGGACGAGCGCGAGCTTCGCGTCCGGCACCTGCGCCGGGCCGGCGCCGCCGCGGAGCTGCCGCACCGCCTCGATGACCAGGAAGATGCCGCGCATACCGGGGTGGTTCGACGACAGCCCGCCGCCGTCGGTGTTGACCGGCAGCGCGCCGCCGAGGCCGATGCGGCCGTCGGCGCAGAAGGCGCCACCCTCGCCCGGCTTACAGAAGCCGAGCGCCTCGAGCGTCACGAGGACGGTGATCGTGTAGGAGTCGTAGACCATGCAGCAGTCGATGTCGTCGTGCCGGACGCCGGCGCGCGCGAGCGCCAGCGGGCCCGACTGCCGCGCGGCGATGTCGAGCAGGTCGTGCCGGCCGACGCCGAGGTGACGGACCGCCTCGGCGCCGCCGAGGATGAGCACCGGCGGTTTCGCGAGGTCGCGCGCGCGCTCCGTCGAGGTGAGGACGAGCGCGCCGCCGCCGTCGGAGATGACGCAGCAGTCGAGCAGGTGGAGCGGCGAGGAGATCATGCGCGAGGCGAGCACGTCCTCCACCGTGATCGGCTCCCGGTACTTCGCATTGGGGTTGAGACCGGCGTGCCGCCGCATGGTGACCGCGATCTCGGCGAGCTGGGCGCTGCTCGTGCCGTACTCGTGCATGTGGCGCTGGGCGACCATGGCGTACGAGCCGACCACGGTGGGCCCGAAGGGCGCCTCGAACTGATCGGGCGGCTCGCCGACGAGCGTGCCGGCCGTGCCGATCGCAAAGCGCTCGGAGGCGGCGGTCGAGCCGTAGGTCACGAGCGCCACCTTGCAGAGCCCCGCCGCAATCGCCGCGGCCGCGTGGAGGCAGTGGGAGACGAAGGAGGAGCCGCCGATCGACGTCGAGTCGACATGATCGGGCCGGAGGTCGAGGTGGTGGCAGAGCGAGAGGAGCCCGATCGGCCCGACGCCGCTCGTGAAGAAGCCGTCGACGTCGTGGATGGTGAGCCCCGCGTCGGCGAGCGCGCCCCGCGCACTCTCGGCGTGGATCTGGAACGCCGTCATGTGCGGCGCGAAGCGCGTCGGATGCTCCCACGCGCCCGCGATCGCGGTCCTGCCCCAGATGCTCATGGGAGCGTCGCCGCGAAGGAGGCCACCAGATGGTTGAACCGATCGGCCTGCTCGAGCGGCGCCTGGTGCCCGGCCCCGGGGATGACCTCCAGCCGCGCACCCCGGATGCCGCGCGCCAGCTCCTCGGCGAGCGCGACGGGGGTCACCTGGTCGTCGGCGCCGGCCACCACCAGTGTGGGCGTCCGGATGCGGGCGAGGAGGTCGCGACCGTCGAAGGCCTGGCAAGCAAGCAGATCGGTCAAGCGGACGCGCGGGTCGGTCTTCACCTGCTCGGTCCAGGCCTCGCGCATGAGGTCGATCCCCGTCGCGGGGGAGAATGTCTCCGTGGTGAACTGCTGAGGGAGGCGGCCACGGACGACGTCGCGGAGCACGGCAAGGTTCTCGTCCCGGATCGGGAACCGCGCCGCAGCGCAGGCGAGCACGAGGCCCTGGAGCAGCTCGGGGCGACGCGCGGCGATCGTCATGCCGATGGCCGCACCCATGCTGCGCCCGACGAGGACGACCGGCCGGAGCCGCAGCGCCGCGGCGAAGCGCACGACGAAGTCGGCGTAGGCATCGATGGTCGGCAGGCCCTCGATGCCGCTCGACCGCCCGTGGCCGGGAAGGTCGAGCGCGACCACGCTGTTGTCGATGGCCGCCGCCTCTACTTGGCGTCGCCACATGCCGGCGTTGCTGCCCGCCGCGTGCACGAGCAGGAAGAGCCGGCCGCGATCGAGCGCGGGCGGGACGTCGGGCAGCGTCGTCGGACCGCTGTGCAGGTAATGGACGGCGACGCCGTCGAGGGTCACGTACTTCGCGGGCACGGCCGCCTGTCTAGGACGCCGCCGCGCGCGCTGTCAATTCATGGCGGGAACGTGGTGGGAACGTGTTGCCAGCGAGGCAGCCGACGCCGGCCCGGGCCGCGTCCCGCCGGCACCCGCTACCCGGGGTGTCCTTCAAGTGCGACATGGAGGTTAGACGCCGGAGTCTCGCCAAGGGGGGCTGCGGGGATCCGTGGGGCACCGTCCGAGACGCGTCCGCTCCCGTGTCCTCCTCCTGCCTACCCTATGGATTCCATATACCACGGATTCATGGTACCGAAGAGGTCCGAACGAGGCGCTGATCAAAAGGAGCCGAACGATGGGCAAGGTATCGGCCGTCTCGGTCTTGAGCGTCGGACAGACGGGGCAAGTAACCATACCGGCCGAGTTTCGAAAGGCACATGCCCTCACAGGAGGAGCCAAGCTGCTCGCCGTGAGGATGGGGGATACGCTCGTCATGGCGCCCCACGACGCGATGCTCGAGTCCATCTGCCTGCGCCTGGAGGAGGCGATGCGGGGAGCGGGGCTGTCGCCGCGCGAGCTGGAGGCTGCGGCCCTCGAGGAGCGTGAGGCCATCGTCGCGAAACGCTACGGAGGCTCGCCAGGTCGTCGGCGTCACCCGCGGCGGTGACCCGCCCGCGCGTCTTTCTCGACAGCGGCGTCCTGATCGAAGGACTCGTGTCGCCGTGGAGCGCCGCACGTGGCGTCCTGATCCTCGGGAGGGCGGCGCTGTTCACTTTCGTCGTCGCAGAGATCGTCGTGGAGGAAGCCGAACGGGCACTTCTTCGGAAGCTCGCCCAAGGCTACGGTGGGGTAGCACGGCTCCGGGACGATTTCCGGCTTCTCATGAAGCGTTTGCGCGTCGAGCGCATTCAGCACGTGTCGCCGGCGCGGTTTGAGGCCGCCCGACGGCTGATCCGCCACGTGAACGATGCGCCGGTGCTCGCTGCCGCGATGGTGGCAGGGCCCGACTGGTTGGTCACCGGCAACACGAAACACTTCACCGTGACCGTGGCGCGACGGACCGGGCTTCGCATCGTCACGCCAACTTCGTTCCTGGAGCAGTCGGGCGCCATCCTTCCCTCGTGACCGCCGACGACGCCGGCGTCAGGGCCCTGCCGTGTACTGG
>Ga0209057_1002022_pt1 | contig 15895 bp, 14 predicted proteins | sample GraSoiAngelo_146_FD_185903 | JGI IMG/M metagenome (GOLD analysis project Ga0209057, IMG submission 185903) | Grasslands soil microbial communities from the Angelo Coastal Reserve, California, USA - 14_1009_05_30cm (SPAdes) (version 2) | ecosystem: Environmental > Terrestrial > Soil > Grasslands ... | reverse complement strand
CCACCGGTTTTCCACAGCCCGTCCCACGCGTGAAGAACTGGCCTTAGCGGTAGGTGAGCAAGTTCCGCCGCTGCCCAGCGCGATTGCTTCGGATACGCAAACCGCGCGGCTGTTGCGCGGTGATCTCGACGCGATCGTCCTATTCGCGATGCGCAAGGAACCCGAGATGCGTTATGCGACAGTAGCCGATCTCGCCGCTGATATTCGCCGCCATCTCGCGCGCGAGCCGGTTGTCGCACGTCACCCTACTCTTGGTTATCGCGCGAAGTGTCTGGTGAAGCGAAATGGATCACGTCTCGTGGCGAGCGCGGCTACCGTGATTGTGCTGGCCGGAGTTCTGTTCGCGTTTTGGGCTCGGTCTCAACAAAATGCCCGTGAGGCGGCCGGCATGCGGGCGCGGGAAGTCAGTGCACCAGCCTCGGATATCCGGAAAAGTATCGCAGTCCTGCCCTTCGAAAGCCTGGGTGACAACAACTCTCCGTCATATTTTGCTGATGGTGTTCAGGACAATATTCTGACCGATCTCGGGGCAAGAATAGAAACATGAAGCAGATCGGGCGCGACCTTGGCGTTGCGAACGTGTTGGAGGGAAGCGTGCAGATTTCGGGCGATCGCGTGCGGATTAATGCCCAACTCATCGACACCCAGACAGACACACAGATTTGGGCGGAGCAATACGACCGCAAATTGGAGGACATCTTCGCACTCCAGAGCGAACTCGCCCAGACGATCGCAGGCCAACTCAAAGCAACCCTCTCCACTGGCGAAAAGGCTGAGATTTGGAGGCAACCAACGCAGGATTTGCAAGCCTATGATCTCTATCTCCGCGCCCGGGCCGCCTGGCGCGGTGAAGGTGGAGTTATGCCGCGCGAAAATTGGAAAGTAGCGGTCGATCTTCTCAACAGGGCGATCGCTCGCGACCCAAAGTTCACTCTTGCCTATTGCCTGCTGAATGAGGTTTACGTCTTACACTACCGCTTTGGAGAAGATCATTCGCCTCAGCATCTCGCTGCCGCGAAAGATGCAGCGGAGACGGCGCTGCGGCTCGAGCCAAATAGCGAAGAAGCGCGCCTTGCTCTTGCTCGGTACTGGTATCATGGGTTGACCGACTACCGCCGGACAGAGCAGGAATTATCGAGAATCCCTTCTTCCGCGCCTCATGAAGTTGAGTTCTTTACCCTGGCTTCATTGGTTGAACGCCGTTTAGGGCAATTTACGGCATCGATTCGCGATGGCGAAAAAGCGGTTGGGCTTGATCCTCAGAATGCGTCGCTCGCTACGAGTCTCGTGCAGACGTATTCGGGGTTGAGACGATTTGGCGATTCCGAGCGCGTGGCGAACGCGGCCATCGCGCGCCTGCATGGAGCAAAGCCGACGGGACTTTTGGTGGTGAAGAACGAAGCGGCACTCGCGGTGGGGAATGTAGAAGAAGCGCATGCCGCGCTCGACTCAATCCAGGATAAGGATGACATGGATTACCAGGCCGCGCGACTTTCGCTCTACTTAATAGAAAGAGATTACAGTGGAGCTAAAGCCTTCGCAGCGAAGGCGACCGAGGAGACAAAGAGAATGCCGGATTTCTGGCTCACCCTGGCAGCAGTCGCTCATGCGGGAGGTAAGGTAAACGAGGAGCGTCAGGCCCATGCGGAGGCGAAGCGCTCGGCATTACTTGCGCTCCTGCCGCGGCCAGATGACCCCGGACTCCTTGGTGAACTAGCGATCGCCGAGGCTGCGCTCGGCCAGAGCGAAGAGGCACTCCGTCATGCGCGTCAGGCAGCCGAGATGCTTCCGCCGAGCGCGGATGCAGTGGCCGGTCCCATGTGCGAAATGCGGCTTGCGCAAGTGCTGGCTATGACGGGAGATCGTGATGGCGCTTTCGACAAATTAGGCAAACTGGTGAAGCTGCCGTTTAGTCTGAACTACGGCGATTTGAAATTGAATCCCACGTGGGATGACCTTCGGGACGATCCCCGCTTCGATCGTGTCCTGGCGGAGTCTGCTTTGCCTCTGGAGACTAGTGGCTAACATCGGTTCCACGCATTATTAGCGTTCCTTAGGACCGATTCGCCCGGCTGAACCAGGAGCGAGGTTCCTCGCGATAGGATCTGTGCTGGCGAGACAGGTGTAGTCTCTGCCGGTTCGTATCTGCCTGGCGTCGTAGCACGAGGCCCGCGGATGGAAGGAAAAGATTGCTTTTTTGGTGTTGTTTCGCGTCTCGGGCGTTTGCTTCTGCGCTTTAAAATTTAATCGCCGGGCGGCGGTGGTGGCGGTGGGCCATGCGCCATGAAACCATGCCGGTGCAAGAGATGGCGATGCCGCTTCTCAAGTTCCTCGAGCCTGGTGCGCTGTTCCGGGGTGAGAAAGGGCTGCATGTCGTGATGCGTTTGTTCAAAAATCTCGTGAACATCACGCATGGTTTGTTCGCGTTTCGTTTTCAACTGAGACGCGGCGCGATCGATAACAGGTGAAATTTGCTGCATCTGCTGTGGCGTGAGCTTCAATTCCGCGCGCAAACGCTGCTTCATGTGTTGCGCCATGGATTCCGAATCCATTCGCGCGAAAAAAAAGTGCGCGTGAAGCGTGCCGAAAAATCCACAGGCAACGCCGGCGAGAAACACCAACACAAAAGCGAGGATTAATTTCCAGCGCAAAGATTTGTTCATTCGCCGAGATTGCTTTGGATGGCGTTGTCTACCATCGCATATTCGGTGGGCAAATCGCTGTTGGAAGTTGAGGCGCGATAGACTCCCACTGAAGCCAAGGCGATGATTGCCAGCGCGATCATGGCGGCGCGCTGGGCGAACCGCGCGATGACGACCGAGCCGTTCGGGAAAGGTTCATGAGCCAGTGCAAGAACGCGAGTGTCGAAACCGAACGGCATTTCCGCGGGCGGCGTGGGACCTGCGGCCGCGCGAAACAAACGATCCAAGATTTCGTCTCGATTTTTCACAGCAAGCCTCCGATTTGTTTGCGCAACTTCTGGCGCGCGCGAAAGGCTCTTACTTTAATGGTGGCAGCGGTCCAACCGGTGAGCTTTTGCACTTCGGCCACGCTGCGTTCTTGGAGATAAAGCATATCGATAACCAGCCGCTCCACTGGTTTTAACATGGCGAGCAACTTTTCCACCAGATCGCGCGCGGCGAGTTTCCGATCCGGGGAGAGGGCGTTGTCCGAGGCAAGGTTTTCCAGCATCGCAGCCTGCTCTTCACTCAGATCGGCATGACGCAGCTCCGGGCGCGCTTTTTCCGCCATCAACTGATTGCGGCAGGTGTTTACCGCAATGCGCGAAACCCAATGCGAGATTGGTACCTTGCCCGAATATTGGGCCAGGTTTTGGAAAACCTTTACGAAAATCATTTGCGCTAAATCCTCTTCGGCAGTGCGGCGTGGCCGATAGCCGCGCACAATCTTCGCCACCAACGGATACAATTGGCGGATGAGTTCGCGGGCAGCGTCGTCGTCACCGCTGCGCGCGCGATCGACCAATACGCGAGCGTGCTCATCGTCATCCATGCGTAGAGAAAGGTATCCACACCAAAGAACGTGACCGGAATCAAGCCGTTCCGGTTACAAAAAAGTATCATCTCGAGCGAAAGCCGGCTCGGAGTCGATGGACCGCGTAGAAGTTAGCTCAAGGTTTCGCCCCGGGATTCCTCCCAGCCTTCGCATAAAACTATGGCGTGGCAGGCGCCTATGCTTGGGCTGATCAGATTTTTTTGTAACCGCAGCGTGGGGTCCGCGGTCAATAGTCAGCAAAGGCGCAATCATGCGCCGCAAACTTACAAAAACATGAAACAAACATTGACAGTAATTGCAGCAATCGCGCTCGGCGCTTTTGGCTTGGCGCAGGCGCAACCTCCAGGCGGGCCGCACGGAGGCTGGCATATGAATCCACTCGAGGAAATGAGTTCAACTCTTAACCTGACGGATGCGCAAAAGGCGAAGGTGCAGCCCATCGTGGATCAGGCGAAACCGCAGCTACAGGCGATCCATCAGGAGGCGATGACGAAGGCCAAGGCGGTGATCGATGCTTCGATCACGCAGATTCGTCCGTTGCTTACGCCGGAGCAGCAGACCAAGCTCGATGCCATCATCAAGGCACATGAAGACCTGCACAACGCAATGAAAGAATTGCACGAAGCCAAGGGGAAATAACGGCGTATATCGCAGCGAGGGGAGGGCGGTGTTCGGCAGGGCGCCGCCTTTTTCTTTTGTTACCGGATAGTGTAGCTGCCAAGCAGTGCCATCAACGGGCAAGATGCCTGTTGGCTCCACAGCCAAGATGGCTGTGCTAAAATTACTCGAAGCGCAATGCCCTAACCGGATCCAGGCGCGCGGCGAAATATGCCGGAATGAGCGCAGCGATTGAGCAAATCAAAAACGCGCTCAGACAAATCAGAGTTACGTCACGCGAAATCACTTCCGCCGGAATCGATGAAAATTGGTAAACTTCGCGCGGAAAGATTTCGATGTGAAGAGTGTTGGCCAGCCATTGACTAAATTCGTTACGATAACGGATCAGAGCCATCCCGAGTCCAAGTCCCGTTAGGGTCCCGAAAAATCCAACGACCATTCCTTGTCCCAGAAAAACCCAGACGATTTGCGCAATGTTCGCGCCAAGTGCCTTCATAATTCCGATTTCGCGCCGTTTCTGCACCGTCACCGTAATCAGCGTGCTCATGATGCCGAAGGCGGCGACGACGACGATGAAGAAGAGGAGAAAGAACATCACATTACGCTCGAGCCGGATTGCCTCGAAAATCTGGTGGTTCATATCGATCCAGGTCCGCGCGGACTGGGGGACTTCGAGGAATTTTTCGATCTGCGCTTTCACTTCATCGACATCATAAGGGTCTTCGGTTTTAACCGTGATTCCATGAAGGGCGTCGCCTAACCCGTAAAGCTCCTGCCCGATGAAAAGCGGCACTAGCAGATACTGCGAATCGTGCACATAATGGCCGGTCTCGAAGATTCCGGTCACTGTCAGATCCTTTGGCAGCACGACTTCGCGCAATTCTTCGATCGCTTTTTTTTCTTCCTCGCCCGTGGCGTTCTCGAGTTTCTTTATGCGATCGAGGACGATTGAGAGGTTGCCCGGCGAATAGACTGTCACCTTGTCGCCGACGCGCACATTTAATTGTCGCGCCAGCTCGACCCCGAGTACGGTGGTATCGCTGGTGAGATCGAGCGTTCCCCATTTTACGAATTTTTGCAGGGAAACGACTTTTTCTTCCTGCTCTGGATCAATACCCCGGATTAAAGGGGCGAGTCGCTGCTCGTCGTGTTCGACAATCACCGGCCCTTGAACATAAGGCGCAGTCGCAACAACGCGGGGTATTGCTCGAATTTTCTCTGTCAACTCCCGCCAATTATTTAGGGTGGTTTCACTGGTAACCAGAATGTGAGCGTCGAAATCGATCACCTTCTGACGCAGTTCGCGGTCAAACCCCGTCATTACCGAGATCACGAGGATGAGGACGGTGACACCGAGCATAACGCCCAGCACGGAAATCAGCGTGATAATGGAAAGAAATGTGCGCTTCGGTTTTAGATAACGCAGCGCCAGAAAGAGGCTGAAGGGTAATTTCAAAACGCGCTAACGGTGCCGGTGAACGCGATTATTTCAACGCGTGGGATTGTAATTCTTCGAGGGTGACAAACTCTAGCGCGGAGGCGTGAGTTGCCTCGAGATCAACCGGGCAGGCGACGCCGCGGCCCAATGCTTCTTTCCAACGCGTCACGCAGACGCACCATTTGTCACCCGGCTCAAGCCCGGGAAATTCCCACTCTGGGTGCGGTGTGACCAGGTCGTTTCCCTGCAGCACCGAAAAATCGAGAAAGTCGCGAGTCACTTGCGCGCAAACGGTGTGCAACCCAACGTCGCCGGGCCCGGTGCGACAGTAGCCGTCGCGATAGAAGCCGGTGAGTGGATCGCGGCAGCAACATTGCAGCTCGGTGCCTAGGACATTTGTGGGCATAGGAAGAGGATAATGGGGTGCTCGTTTTTGTCATCCCAGTGTAAGCCGACGGATCCCGTGGGGAAGCTTCTAAGGTAACTTCCGCGGGATCCCTCGACTTCGCTCGGGATGACTGGGAAGGTGGCGCCAGATCAAATGGCAAGGAAGGCACAAGCAGTTGCTTATTGGTTGCTGCCGGAAACGGCGGCGCGCGCAGTGTTGTCGCGCGAAATTAGGGTGCAGGCGAGGCGATTTGGCGCTCCATTGTTCGAACCGCACGTAACGATTTTTGTCGCACCGGAAAGTTCGCGGCCTCCGCTCGACGTCTTGCGCAAACTTCTACCGGTTAAAATCGAGCTAACGATTCATAGTATTCGATTCGGCGAACAATTTACGAAGACGCTTTTCGTCCAATTCGCAACAAATACTACATTGCAACAGCTAGGCGATGCGATCTGGAAAGCGACCGGGGCGGGGGACCGTTACCTTATCGATCCACACCTAAGTTTGCTTTATGCAAAATTGCCGCCAGAGACCAAGCAAAGATTAGCCGATAAAATACGGCTGCCATTTCGCGAAGTTTGTTTCACCTCGATTTGTGCGATGCGATGTGCTCGTCCGACGACGACGGCAAGCGAAGTCGAGCGGTGGAAATTACTCGCGCCGTAAAGAATAAACGCCGGAAGCATCAGGCTCCCGGCGTTCCCTTTGATCCCTAAGCTATACAAACTGGAAACACTGCGGCGGCGTAAAAGTTCCTCAGAAAGTACGAGCAGCCAACAACACGAACCGGTGCGATTCGATTAACGCGGTGAAGAATTGGGGGGCGAGGGTGAGATCGTCGGCGAAGGTGTCGGCGTTGACGACGTGGAACTAGACTGTTTCTGCAACGCTTCCTGCAAAAGTTTCTTCTCTTCGGGGAAAACGAAGCCGGAATTGGCGGCGTCAATGAATTCATGAGCGGCATCTGCTTTGCCGTCGTCAAGCAAGAGCACGGCGAGGTAGAGGGCGACGCGGGCGTCGTGCAATTTCTCCGGCGCGAGTTTTTGCAAGACCGCGACTCCATCGGCGGTTCGACCTTGCGAATTCAAAGAAAGCGCCTGGGCAACTACGCAGGGTGGCTCGGTCGGCGCTTGATCGAAGGCCTCTTTGGCAACGCGCTGACCTTCGCTGGGGTTGCGATCGAGGATCATGGATAGACGGGCATATTCCGCTGCAATCAGCGGTTCTTCCGGAGAAGTTTCATGCAGACGCATGGCGGTGAGATAGAGATTAGGGAGATCATTGTTGGCCCGATAAATCTCAAACAAGGCATCGAGCGCTTCACGACGACTCAATGGATTATGAGCGACGCGCAACCAAAGCTGCTCCGCTTGGGTCGGTAGATTCCATTTCGTGGCGAGACGAGCCAGGCGAATTTCACGCTCGGGATACTCTTCGCAGGCGCGCTCGGCATCGTGCCAGAGAGAAGCAGATTCCGCATCGGTGCCTTCCTGTCGAGACTGCTGTTTCGCATATGCCTGATAGGCGAGCCGTAAATATTCAGAGTCGCCCCAGTTACTGCCCTTCGTCCAACGGCGAAGGCGCGACCAATTTTTTTGTGCAGTAAAAGCAGCGGCAACTTCTATTGCCGGCGGAGGATTAGCGGTTTTTTCGGGTGGCAACTTCTCCATCCAACGCAGGACTTCGGCGCTCATGCCATTGCCATTCATCCATGCCATCAACGCGGCGAGATCGTCGAGTTGTCGCGTCGCCAGGGGTTTCACTTTCTCGAGCAACGTCGCCAGTTTTTTTTTATCTAGCTTTTTGTAAAAATCCAAGCAAAGCAGGTCGTCGGAAAAAGTGACCTGCGGGCTCAATTGCAGTTCTTGCGCGAAGCGGTCGGCTGCCTCGAGGTTGCTGTGCTGGATCGCGTCATTTAGCAAAGCGCGAAGGGAACCGGCGCGAAACGGAGCGCTTTTGACCAGATGCTCGAGGGTTGCGCGTGCCCACGTGTTTTTCTGCGGATCGGGCGATTTGATCCGAACCGCGGCGAGGTTGTATTGATAGGTTTCGTTGCCCGGTTCCTTTGCCAAAGCTGCGGCGAAATGGCGCTCCTGGCCTGCTTCATCGCCCTGCGCACGCGCCAACCATCCGGCAACGACATGATAAGGCGCGCTTTCGCGATTCTCCTTCGGCACGCTCTCGAGCGCTTTGCGGGCTGCATCGAGCTGACCGAAACGCAAAGCGGCCGAGGCGAGGTTGAGCTGGCTATCAATGTCGCGCGGCCGCAAGCGCGCGATTTCTGCGCGCCAGACCACGGTTTCAGCGCGATTTTGTTTCTCGGTTGCTTCGGCCAGAATTTGATAGGCCGGAAAAGAATCATGATTGATCTGTAACGCCTTTTGCGCGGCATCATTCGCGCCATTAAAATTTCCCTGTTTCAGATTCGCTTCGGCCTGTCGAAGCCAGCGCGATTCTCGCCAGGAATTAGCGAGTTTTGGACCAATGGTGAAAACAAGCAGTCCGAGTGCGAATCCGGCAATGACCGCCAGAACGATTAGACCGCCGCGGACAGAACGGGTCTGACCCACCGAAGCAGTTTTGTTTGTCTGTCGCCGAAGCTGGTGAATTACCGGATCTGTCATTGTGTTTCTACGACAACGTGCGGTTCCCTTTAACCAAGATTGCCGTTCAAGCGCGCGCCGTTTCGACCGCGGCTTCCTCTTCTGCCACGACCGGGACTTCCTCGATCGCTTCAATCGCTTCCTCGCGCAGACGCTCACCCCAAACATAACGTGCGAGCAATACTTTGATCGTCGCCGTCAAGGGCACGGCCAAAATTGGACCGAGCAAACCCCCAATGAGCAAGCCCCAGACGAAAATCGAAACAATCACGGTCATCGGGTGAAGCCCGACCGAATTGCCAACAATGCGCGGCGCGTAAAATAAGCCCTCGAGATTTTGCACGACGATGAAGATTAACGTAACAAGCAATGGGTGAGTGAAGTCGCCCCATTGCGCGACGGCGATCAAAACGGCTGGAATCCAGCAAACGATGATCCCGATGTACGGAACCATGGTGAGAACGGCAACAAGGCAACCGATGAGGACGGCAAAATTTAATCCTGGCGGCGGAAGGAACGAAAGAGTCGTGCCAATCAAAATGCCATCGACGAGGCAGACGAGGAGTTGCCCACGAAAATAGGCGATGATGTAGCTGTTGATCTGCAGGAGAACGTCGGCGACTTCGTTTTTGAGCGGTGAATTACGAAGCGGCAGGTATTCTTTCCAGCGACGCTGAATGGCGGGCCGTTGTTTAAGAAGGAAGAACAAATAAATCGGCACCAGGATCAGACTCAAAAGAAAACCGGTGACGCCGAGAAATCCGCCAATGCTTTTCTTAATGATCGCCCAGATCTTCTCGCTGAGGTTGGGTAGTTGTTTTTCAAGGTTGGGCAGCTGTTTTTCCACTAACTCCTGAAGACGGCCGCGCTCCGCATCGGTCAATTTAGAGGGAGCGGGGGCGATTTCTTCCAATGGCGGGGTGGCCGATGATGAAGGAATCGGAAGAGCCTCCTCCGGCGCAGCGGTTGCAGTAGGCTTCGGGCTCGGTTTCGGTATCGGGGCCGGAGTTGAGCCGAGCAACCAATTTACGATCCCACTGGTGGCTTTCGCTCGCGTTTTGTCAGTGCTGCCAAAAGTCCGTTCGTAGCGATAAATTGCATCGACAATTTTATCGCGCGCCTTGACGGTGTATTGGGGTAATTCCTTCACCAAGTTCGAGCTCTGCATTCCAATTGCCGGTACCAGCCAGGTTCCGATGGCGACAAGCGCGAGCCCGGCAATAGCAAAAAGCAGCATGATCGATTTCGTGCGACCAAGACCATTGGCGGCCATCCGCGTCACAACCGGGTCAAGCAAATAAGCAAGAATGGCCGCGATCGCGACCGGAATTAAAATCGGCTGCAGAAAGCTGATCACGTTCGCCATGATCCAGACCGTTGCGACGAATACGAAAATGAGGAAGCTAATGGCGAGCGCGCTGACCGCAGCCCAGATGGCCTTGCGTTGCCATTCTGCCGGGTAACGCGTGCCGCCAGAGTCACTCATGGTTTCGCTCCAGTTGGATTGGTTTTGCTGACACGGGTTTTTTGGGCGTCGATTTTTGCCGCGAGATTTTTATTCGATGGGTCGAGTGTTTTTGCCTTCTGCCAGGATTCGAGTGCTTGGGAGACACGGTTCAACTTCGAATAGACGTCGCCAAGGTGTTCGAAAACGACGGCGTCTTCGCGCGGCAAATTTTCAACGGCTCGCTTTAAATTTTCCAGGGCTTGATCGTATTTTCCCTGACGGTATTGCACCCAGGCCATGCTATCGAGGTAAGCGCCGTTGTCGGGGTCGAGTTGAAGCGCGCGCTTGATTGCGTCTTCTGCTTCGTCGAGGTGACTGTTCTGTTCGGCCCACATGTAGCCAAGGTAATTATAAGGCTCGGCCGCATTGGCGGGATCCATCGCGATGGCTTTGTGGAAAAGTTCCGCCGCTTTATCATAGAGACTGGCCTCTTCCGCCGCGGCGCCATATTCAATGTAAAAACGTGGTTTCAGAAAATCAGCCTGCGCATTCTGCGCTTCGTTGAGCGCTTCTTCGAACATGACCACCGCCTCTTTCGCTTTTTTCGACTCGCGCAGGGCAATCGCGAGATAGTAGGCGAATTCGGGAGCATCGGGATAACGCCGGCGCCCTTCTGTCAAAATCGGAACGGCGCGCTCACTCTGTTTCAGCGGCGCCAGCAATAGTTCCGCGAGCCGTAAATATGTGGCCGCGTGATTTGGATTAATGAGCAGGCTTTGTTCATAGTTCTGTGCCGCCTTCTTGAATTCCGCGTTCGCCGGGTCGGTTTGATTGTCTCGAAGCAGCGCGCGCGCTTCATCATCGTGCAATTGGGCTAACAACTCGTAGGGCTGATATTTTTCAGGGTGTTCCTGGATAATCGCTTCAAGTGTTTCCACGGCGCGTGCCCGCTGATTTGTTAACACAAATCCGGTCGCCAGTTTTTCGCGGGCATTGGCGTCGTCAGGTTGCAACTCAAGCACGCGCAAATAAAACGGAAGCGCTTCCTTGATCTGTTGGGTGGAGGCGAAGTAATCCCCCACCTCCTTCAAAACGGCAGCATCGTTTTGCCCTTTCGCGGCCGCCTTCTTAAAAACGTCGTTCAGACGCGCTATTTGCTCCGGAACCGGCTTGGCATCTGGTTTCAAAATGACGGAGCCGTAAAGGCGGCCAAGCCTTGCCCAGAAAATCGGATCGTCGCTTGGCAATTTGGCGGCGCGATCGAGAGTTTCGATCGCCCTTTTTTCATCGCCAGCGGTGAGATGAATCTCAAACAGTCGCTGGTAGCCATCAATTCTCAGAGGATCCAGTCCGATGGCTTTGTTGGCGAATTCAATCGCCTGATCGACTTTCTTCAAATACTTGGCGTAGATAAAAGCCAGCTCCAGATAAGGCTCGGGCGCTTTCGGATGCACCTTGACTGCGTCCTTTAAGACATCAATGGCGCTCGGATAATCATCGTCCCGCGTCAGCAACGCCGCGACGCGAACCGCCAGTTCGGTCTGCCCGGGATCGACATTTAGAACCTGACGATAAGCTTCGAGAGCTTTTTCCATTTCGCCATTCTCCTCAAAATCGATTCCTTCGACGAAATGGGCGAGGGCCTCGGCCTTGTGTTCACCCTCGATGCTCAGATTCAAATCTCGCGCAGGAGGTAGGGTCAGCGAATCATCGATTACATCGGCTCGCTTCGGTGCCGCGTGCGCCGCCGTTGCCTTTTGCGATCGCGTAGATAGTGTCCGCGCGGATGAGATTTTTCCGATGCCGCATACCAGCAGAAGCAGCGCAAGATAAGCTTCCTGCTTGCGCACAATCATCATCCTGCCTGAATCTACCGTGCCGGTCTGCCGAGGCAAACCTGCGTAGTCGCCGTTACGACTTGTAACGCAGACGCTTCTTATGGCGATTCTCCTTCATTCGCTTGCGGCGTTTGTGCTTGGAGATTTTCGCTTTGCGTCTTTTTTTGAGAGAACCCATAGCGGAAGGATTAATTTGGCGTGGCAGTGAGGCGAAACGCAAGCATTGCTTGCGTAGGATGGCAAACAGTTTCGGTAATCAAATCGCGCGGTCACTTTTTCGAAAAGAAGCACCATCACGCCAACTAATAATAGCAGCGATCCCGTCACCAGGCTTTCATAGCGTTCAAAGCAACCAAGTCCGATGCTGCGAATTCGGAGCAGGGCCAGAGAGGTGAAAACCAACATTCCTGCAACGGCGGCGGAGGAAAGAATAAGGGTTAGCAGGGCAAAGCCGCCCCAGCCGAAGCGAATTCCTGAAACGTAAATCGGCAGAAACGCTTCACAGGGTGAGAAGGTAGGCATGGCAAACAGGCTGCCAATTGCGACCCCAGTCGGAGGTGCGGGTACCCGAAATATCCGGGGCACGAAAATGCGCCAGCGATTCCTTCAGTTCATGCTGATGTTTATGCTCATGCTCGTTTCCACCGTGGCCGGAAAGTTGCCGCCAGATGTAGAATAGACCGAGTCCGGTAGCAATGCTCCCGCTATTCGCGGGAACCACGTGCCAATGCGCGAGCTCAGCGCCACTCCAAAAATCGTTAGGATTAAACCGAGTAGCGCAGTTGTGCGGACATGCCGGTGCTGGCTAATGCGGTAATTAGGAGTGTTTTGGAATGACTCCAGCGTTGTGCATGACCCGCTGCCACGAAGGGCAACCAGTGGGTCGGAATCGCGGCGTGAAAAAATGCGACCGTGAACCCTGTAAACGCAATGGTAGTGAGGACGGTTTCGTTCATGCCCTAACCCCGCGCGTTTAATCGGGCTGGTGGGATTTGAACCCACGGCCTCCTCGTCCCGAACGAGGCGCTCTACCAAGCTGAGCCACAGCCCGCGATATGCGGCCGCGGAGTGCCGCGGCTTAGCTGACTACTTCGCGTATTTGGGACGCGATAGCAAGAAGATCGCGCGTTTTTCGACTTATCCATTGCGAAGAAAGAAAGTGTCGCATTTTTTTTGCAGCGCCTCGATTGAAGCGAGGAAGCGTCCCAGAAAAGTCGTAATGAGGAGAAGATTCGAGGATGCAATCGGTTAGGGGATGGCTGCCTTTTGTAGTCTTGCACATCAGAGGTCCGACTTTTTCTGGTGTTTACGTGTCTAGTGCTAGACACAGCCCTCCGTGGCACCAGCACTGCTATAGTAATTATAATAAATCCCCTCGTTTATGAAGATGAATAAGCCCCGGCGCCTCGCAAACGCAGCTAGTACACTGCCTGAGGCACTCATCGCAGTCGTTTTGGTCGCGACCTTCTTCGCTTCGATTTTCGAGCTTAACGCCGTCTGTTTGCGGTGCATCGACGCTAGTAAAGAGTCACTCGCTGCCGTGCAAAGCGTTCAGGATCGGAGCGAGGTTTTGCGTAATCTGGCCTTCTCTGATCTGACGAACACTTCGTTTGTGCAGAATCTGATGAACACGGCTGCTAATCCGGCACCTTTTTCAAAGAAGGCAACCGAGGTAGTCACGATTAGCAAGTATCCGACACCCAACGGAGTAACCAAATTCACACGCGCACCTAACGGCACGGTCACCACTGACTCGATAGCCACGGACCTTGGCACGGGATTGCTCAAAGTGGACGTCCAAGACTCCTGGACTATGACCGTGGGAGGTCGCAGCCGAATCGAACAGACAAGCAGCATTATTTCAAACGGCACTAAGAAATGAAACTCAAAATACTCGCGAAGAATCACGCTTTCACTCTCATAGAAATGATGATCGCGATCGCCATTGCCTTCGCGATCCTGGGTGTCACGCTGACTTCGTCAATCTCTCTAGAAAAGAGTTTTAATTCGGTGGACAACTATTTCGCGACACACATGCAGCAAATCCGCATTGTAGATTATCTCGCCCGAGATGTGAGGCGTGGATTTAGCGTCACCTCGTCCGTCGACAAGCAAACGGTAACGGTGAAAATCCCCAGGTATATTATTCAGGCGGGCGACTCGGATGCAACTCCTTCCACCATAGGAACTCCGCGCTCGCCAAAGTTGGCTATCTCAAGTGGCGATTACAACATAAATTATGGTACCACCGCGACCAACCAGATTAGTACAGTCGTGTACCAAATAAGCGGCTCTTCCATTCTGCGGACGGAAGACGGCGTCGTGACAACGATTGCCTCGAGCACTGACAATCTAATCCCGGAAACGGTCGACGTAGAATTAGCTAATACCGAGTACACTACCACGGCGATTACGTTTAAGCCTATTTCCGTGGCCGACCGAAACGGCACAGTTGTTTATTCGACAGCTTACTTGAGAAACCGGCGGCGTTCCCTTTAGAAACTAACAACGAAAAATGAAAATTAAGAGCAACAGCAACGAATCCGGTAATGTCTTGATCTGCGTGTTAGGTGCGATTTTGGTCGTGTCACTTATCGGCGCTAATGTTCTGCGCAATTCTACCACCCGCCTCAATACTTCATCCAATCAGGTGCGAGCATGGAAGGAAGCGCTCTCCGCCGCCGAAGCAGGCGGTGACATGGCTTTCGCCGAGATAAGGAAAACACTCCCCGGGGCGAGTCCCACTCCCAGTCCGAGTCCGTGGACGGGGTGGACCAATTCAGGAACCACGCACGTGAGTCCGGTAACCACTTTCGGCAGCGACAACCTTAAGGCTCGGACAGTCGTAGAAACGTGCTATTTCGACAGCTCGGGAGTTTTCCATCCTGGGGCAAATCCGGATCCAAACGCCAACAGCTGGTATCGTGTTCGAAGCAAAGGGACGACGCCACTTCCAGGCCTTAAGAGAACCGGAATGGATGACACGCTTGTCAATGATGGTCATAGCCACTTTGCGGCGAAGGGTTCGACAGCAATGCAGGATATCACGGCCCGAGGCAACGGCGATAGCACCTTACGCAAAATCGATTTTCGATATGACCATTTCGTTACCACCTATGGAAATGATTGGGACGATCCGCTCGGAACGAGGAATGATCCCGCAGCAATTGGAGCAACCCCGCAAATCTCGCGACGGATCGAGCAGATCGTCACCCCGGTGACACCTTTCTTCGACGCGGCGATTAAAGCGTCTGCCAGTTTCTACGGCCTTGGCTCCGCCGCCATGCTCGACAGCTACGACTCGCGAAAAGGTCCCTATGTCTTCGTCGCGAATGATCCGACTAACCCACGTTATCCCGATTCACGTCATGGATCTCTCCAAATCGGCAGCTCCACGGCAACTGTCAAAGGCATGCTTTACGGAGATGTGGCGACGAACGGAGGAACCATTGTTGGATCATCCCAAATAACCGGAACCGTAGATAATAATGTGCCTTTTAATCTTGACGATTATCATATGCCTGACACTTCGACGTGGGCGTACCAACCGGCTGGGGCCGGAGCGGGGAAGCTGCCGGCGGCCGTCTCGAGTTCTACAACGCTTACGCCACCGGTTGCCGGAAGCTCAAATGCCCCAGTCTATTATGTTATTTCGTCGCTCACCGGTGCGTTGACAGTGAATCCCACAGCAGCGGGAACGGATACCTACGTCGCCATCCACGTCACCGGCAATATTTCTAGCAACTCAGCCGGCATCACGGTAAATCCGAATGTCCACCTTAAGGTTTATTTCGACCACGATATTAACGTTAAAAACAATAACCTTATAAACCAGAATCCGAGTCTCGCGAACCCAATCGCCGGCAACCTCCAATTCTACGGTATTAGTCCACCGCGTGACGCGAACGGAATTCCACAATGGACACAAACTATCAATCTTAACTCCGGCACGCCGAGTACTCTTGCCATGACATTCTACGCGCCGAGCTCGGATGTCACCTTGAATGGGAACCCTGATTTTATTGGGACCATGGTCTGCAAGACTTT